>ERZ779866.1229-NODE-1229-length-26609-cov-3.464412_pt1 | contig 26609 bp, 23 predicted proteins | sample MGYA00511248_ERZ779866 | MGnify/ENA primary metagenome ERZ779866 (study PRJEB29588, sample SAMEA2155758) | human gut metagenome | biome: human gut; feature: human-associated habitat; material: faeces | place: Denmark | collected 2008/2010 ... | reverse complement strand
TGAACGCTGGAGTCCAACTGCCCAAAAATATCATCTAGTTGATGAAAAGTTCAGGTAATAACAAAGGATGTTCTTGTTTTTTCGCCGTTTTTTCATGCAAAAATAGGGATTTCGACTTACAAAACCACAAAAGAAAGGGTTTTTCCTCACCTCCCGGTAGCTCGCTTTGTCAGCCTATATCCAAAAAACCTTAATAACCTATTTTGGGTAATCCGATCAGTTGAGTAGCTTAACTTTAGAAGAAAATCCTTGTACATTAGCAAAAGCTTGCGATATAAAAACTTGATCGTTGACCGATCCTGACGAAGATAGGGCGGAAAAGCTTTGGTTTACCCAAACGGACACGTTCTAATGCGAACGCATAAATCGGGAGGCAGGACCAAGTCTCGTCTTTGACGACAATGAGCCAAATGTTCCGAGAGGTTGAAGCGATTTTGCGATGACGCGCCCCCTCCGACATGGCAAAGAATCTTGACCGATCAAATCAACGCCAGGAGCGTTCGCAACTAAGTTTTTGAAATGAAAGGGAGCTGAGCTTACTGCTCTGTCTGACGACAAAGGTTCCCACAGCAGTATTTTATGAAGCTTGTCAAATGAACTTCGCTCGCGCATGCTTCGATTTGGAACAGATTTATGGAAACCACTCAAAGCCGCTATGAGGATTTTTTAAAAATCCGTGTTCTTCCGGAAGTGCTTACTCATCACCTTGGCAAACATGACGATTTACCGGCCCTCTGTTTTTATGTCAATGGCGAAAAAACTTGGCAAACCCTCTCTTATAGGGAACTCTATGAACGAGTCCAGCGCTGGCAACGCGCTTTTGTGAAACTCAATTTAGAGCGTGGCTCCAGAGTCGCCATGTTGTTGCCTAACGGTCCAGACGCTATTTGTTTTGACCTCGCCGCACTATCCCGCGCGCTAGTGCCAGTTCCATTGCATGCTGTTGACACCCCGGGTTCGAGCGCTTTCATATTAAATGACAGTGAAGCGCGCGTGCTGGTGACTGCGAAATACCTGAAATGGAAAAACATCCGTCAGGCAGAAACACTTCCCAATCTACATACCGTAGTCATTACCGATGACACATTGGACACAGATGATTTGCCAAACAACAATCCTGTCAATGTCGTCACGTTAGATGATTGGCTTGACGCCGCAGATAACATCGCCATCCCCGACATTGAGTTGGATCCGCAAGACTTGGCAGCCCTTGTTTACACTTCCGGCACGACCGGGCGTCCCAAAGGCGTCATGCTCAGCCATGAAAACATTCTAGAAAACGCCAAGGGCGTTATGGGAAATATTTGTCCAAACCCGGAAGACACTTGGTTTTCATTTTTGCCGCTGTCTCACACGTTTGAGCGGACGACTACGTACTACCTTGCCATGGGAATGGGCAACAAGATCACATTTAACAGAAACATTTTGCAAATCATAGATGATTTACAAGCGACCAAGCCGTCCATTCTGATGTCGGTGCCCAGGATCTATGAACGTGTCTACGCTCGACTGACAGAAAAGCTAAATAAAGAGAGCTGTGTGGTTCGCTATGTTTTTCATTGGGCTGTTGAAGTTGGTTGGCGCCGTTTCTGCAAAGAAAATGGTCTTGAGGTTGAACATTCCTGGCGAGAGTTCCTGGATCCATTAGTTGCCGCGTGGCTTGATAAAAAAGTCGGCACGTCTCTGCGTGAAGTTTTCGGTGGAGTACGTCCTCATGCCTTTATCTCAGGTGGCGCGGCATTAAATCAAACAGTTGCCAGAACCTTTATTGCGCTTGGGATCCCGATTTATCAAGGGTACGGCATGACCGAAACGAGTCCGATTCTTGCAGTCAACAAAGAGCACGGCAACGATCCTTCGACGGTGGGACCTGCGTTGCCTAATGTTGAAATGCGATTGGGAGACAATGACGAACTTCAGGTTCGGGGCCCCAGTGTCATGCGCGGCTACTGGAAGCGCGATGATGCGACTCAGGAAGTTTTCACTGAGGATGGTTGGCTCAGAACAGGTGACCAGGCGGATATTCTTCCTAACGGTTATGTCAGAATCAAGGGGCGAATCAAGGAAATCATTGTCACCAGCACCGGCGAGAAAATACCGCCTGCCGACTTGGAGATGGCTATTGAAAACGATCCTCTTTTTGCGCAAGTCATGGCGGTTGGCGAAGACTTGCCCTACATCAGCGCGCTGATTGTTTTAGAAAAAAAGGCTTGGGAAGAATTGGCAAAAGAGCTTTCCTTGGATCCCAATGATTCGGCTTCCTTAACAAGCAAAGCGGCCACGCACGCAGTGCTGAAGCGAGTGAAAAAATTAACCCGCGGCTTTCCGCAGTATGGAGTGCCCCGCTCGGTTATCCTGACACTTGAGCCTTGGACGATTGAGAACGGCATGCTCACCCCGACTCTAAAACTGAAACGTCGCATTATTAAGGCCCGGTATCAGGATGCCATCGCAAGCCTTTACGCTGATGCCAGAAATCATTGAAATGGCTGATTTTTGAGTCCTGACGGCTTGGGTAGCCATTCCCAAGCCGTTCTTTTATAAAATTAATGACGTCGGAAGATAACGAAACTCACAGCCACAATCGTCATTAAAAAGGCAAGCAACGCGAAAGCCACACTCAAATCTGTGCCCTTTGCAACATAACCGATAAAGGCCGGTCCTAGTAGCTGTCCGCCGTAGCCCAACGTTGTCACCGCCGCCAAAGCCATGCTCATTGGCATCAAATTCTGGTTTGCTGTGGAAGCGAATGCAATGGGCACCAAATTAGCTAAACCTAGCCCTAAAAAGAAAAAGGAGGCGATCACACAGTAAATGTTCTGAAAAGCCAATGTCCCCACCAACGCCAAAGCGGCCATAAGCGCCCCCAACAGCACACAAAGACGGGGACCGGCAATGGTGATTAAACGATCTCCCAACAAGCGCATCAAGGTCATCGCCGTTGCAAACGATGCAAACGCCAAACCAGCGTTCTCAATTGCAACCCGCTTTTCTTGGATTAAAAAAACGCCACCCCAATCAAGAACGGCTCCCTCAACCATAAAAAGAACAAAGCAAATCAACCCCAAAAGCAAAACAAAGCCTCTGGGCACAGCGAAAGCCGGTGCTTTTTCAGAAGATCGACCAGCATCAAACAGAAGGTTTCGGTAAACAAGAATCCACGCAAACAAACCTAATATGAGCAAAATGGCGACAGACATCCAAACAGAAAAGTTGACGTTTAACAATGTCGCCATGCCCAAGGCCCCGGCGACATTGCCGAAAGAGTACAAGGCGTGAAACCCAGCGATTAAGCGCTTAGAGCTACGACGATCCACTTCAACCGCATGCACGTTCATCGAAACATCAATGCTGCCGAAAACCATTCCAAATAAAAAAAGAACGGCTGCTGTTAAGAAAACATTTTGTGAAAAATAGACAGCGAAAAGCAATGCGGAGGCAAGAAAGTACGCCCTTTTTAATAGGAAGCCCACGCCATGACGCGCGATAACGCCACCACAAAACGGCATGACACACAATGCCCCAAGACCAACGCACAGAAGCAAAGTCCCGAGATGAGCTTCATCGAGCGATAAGCGCGCCTTGATAAACGGAACCATGGCGGCCCAAATCGCCATCATAAAACCGGCAAGAAAAAAACTGATCCGAGTTGCAGTGTTTTCCGGCGGTATGGACTGAAGATATTCGCGAAGTGTCCGGCTTGATGTCATAACTATCTCACGATTGATCGGACACGTATTATAGGGGGGATGAAACTTTTCGTTTCATCCCCCTCGCAAGTTTATGCGTCCTTCACAACAATTTTTTTCCATTAAGCCTTATCGCAGCTTCGCGCCCTTTGGTTTGCCAAGTTCTGTAAAACTCACATTGCGCGTTGATCACCCTTAAATGATCTTGAAGCTGGGTTATTTGTTTCATAACAAAATCTCGGCGAGCTTCGAATAGTCGCAGTCTCTCCGGAACCGTTCCCTCGCCTTGCACAGCCAAATCAAAAAATTGTTTAATTTCCTTAATGCTCAGTCCGGTGCTTTTTAAACACTGAACCAATTCCAGACAAGCCAAATCTTTCTCACTGAACGTTCGATACCCGGACGCCTTTTTTTGCATGAAAGGGGAAAGGCCCTCCTTATCGTAGTAACGCAGTGTCGATGCAGATAAGTTAAAGCGCTGTGAAACTTCACGAATAGTAAATTCCATCCATTCCCCTCTCGCCGCAATAAAAACATCATCAATGCGATGAAGCAACCGAAAAAGCGACATACTTCGGTCTGTTTGACTTTATCTTATCAGCAAAATAACTCCTGTCTTTCCAACCTGCTTTAAAGTTTTTTATTTTGCAAAATATTCTAAAAATTTAATCAATCATTTGATTTATTTACTATTTTTTGTTGAATACAAATTCACTCAAAAAATTATTTTTGACATTTCTAGGGCATAGTAACTACGAAAGAAGGAGAATCAGGCAATTTTTTGCAAGCATTGACTCAAAGAAATATTCAAAATTCCGATAAGCTGAAACCGTAAACAAGATACACTATTGGCTGACTGGTCGAGCAAAGAGATTCCAATGGATTTAAAAGACAATATCGTTGGTTACTGGGATTTAAGAGCTCAAGGATACTCACTGGCTAACCGAGAAGAGTTTGCCGATAAGCAAAGTGTTTATGGGCGGTTACTGACCGCCTGGGCTTCGAAGATCACCTCCCCTAACCCTAAAGCCTTAGATTTAGGCTGCGGTCCCGGTTTTTTCAGTCTAATTCTTTCTCAGATGGGTTTTCAAGTCACCGGCGTTGACGCAAGTCCCAAAATGATCGAACAAGCCCGCGCCAATGCAGCCGAAAATGGCCTGAGCGCACAGTTTATCTTGTCGGACGCAACCCATCCTAAGCTGAGCGAACATTATGATCTTATCGTTACTCGGAATTTGGTTTGGAATTTAACTGATCCGGCAACAGCATACAAAAATTGGAGCAAACTTTTAAAGCAAAACGGTTTGATGCTGATTTTTGACGGCAACCATTACTACTACCTGACAGAGCCAAAATATCGGTTTCCCGAAGGTCCGCAAAGCTCTCACAAACATATTGGCCAAGTCGATCCCTCTGTGATGGAAAGAATTGCGACTGAACTTCCAATGACGAAACACTTGAGACCTCAATACGATGAGACTTTGCTACAGGCAAATGGTCTTGTCGTCGTGGCAGAGCAAATTCTAAGAACCGTCAGCCGAGGCGATGAAAGCTTAGTGGCAGACTTTTTGATAGTCGCGGGACGCGAGAAAAAACATTATGCAGATTGAAAAACTATTAGAAGCCGTTAAATGCGGTGACATGTCGATTCAGGACGCTAAGGCACTGCTTGCCCGAGCTCCTTTCGAAGACCTCGGATTTGCAAAACTAGACACCCACCGAGCCTTGCGCTCCGGTTTTCCTGAGGTTGTCTTTTGTCAAAACAAAAACGATGCCTTTCTTGTATCCATATTTCAAAAGCTTTATGAATCCAATGGGGCTGTTTTGGGCACTCGAGCCAATCAGCATCAATTTGAGCTGCTGAAACAAAGCTTGCCTGTTCAATACGATCCTGTCAGTCGAATAGTGAAAATTTCGCCAAGTCAAGTGCGGCAGCTTGGGCTTATCGTTGTCTGCACAGCAGGCACAGCTGATATCGCCGTTGCTGAAGAAGCCGCCCAAACAGCTGAATTTTTCGGCAACCGGGTTGAACGAATTTATGATGCCGGTGTAAGCGGATTACACCGCCTGTTATCACACATTGATATCTTGCAAAAAGCCAATTGCGTTATTGCTGTGGCAGGCATGGAAGGCGCCCTGCCTTCTGTCATTGGAGGTTTGGTTGCCAACCCTGTTATCGCTGTCCCGACTTCTGTCGGCTATGGTGCTAATTTCCATGGGCTTTCCGCCCTGCTCACCATGATCAACACCTGTGCCAATGGGGTAGCCACGGTCAACATTGACAACGGTTACGGCGCGGGATATCTGGCCTCCCAAATCAATCGCCTTGCCGATAAAGGAGATGTTAAATGAGTACTTTAGTATTGGACTGTTCCTCAGGAATCAGTGGCGACATGACTGCCGCCGCTTTGTTGGATTTAGGCGCTGATGAGAAAAAGTTGCGAGAGGTGTTGGCCTCGCTATCCGATCAACAGTTTGAACTGACAATCAGTCGGGTGAAAAAAAACGCCCTCGATTGTTGTGATTTTGATGTCGAACTGAAAAACGGCGAACCTCATAACGACCATGATATGACCTACCTCTTCGGCGAGTCGGATCATGGCGCACCTTGCCAAGAGGGTCAACATATGCATGATCATGAGTCCGCGCACGCGCATGACCATGTTCACGAATCAACCCAACAGCATGACCATCACCACCATGAACACCGTCATTTAGCGGATGTCAACCGAATTATTGAAGGCAGTAGCGCCACGGAACATGCGAAAGAGCTGGCAAAGAAAATTTTTAAGATTATTGCCGAAGCCGAGGCTCTTTCCCATGGTGTTGATATTTCCGAGGTTCACTTCCATGAAGTCGGAGCACTGGACTCCATCATCGACATTTTGTCTGTTGCTGTTTTGCTCGATGATCTCAACGTCAGTGAAGTGATCGTTCCCCATTTGGCTGAAGGACACGGAGAAATTCGTTGCCAACACGGCATTTTGCCTATCCCGGTTCCCGCTGTGATGCATATTGCCAATCGTTACGGTCTGACCTTAAGTTCCATTCCGGTTCACGGTGAGCTGATTACACCAACCGGCGCAGCCATCGTTGCGGCGATCAAAACTGCCGAGGCTTTACCGAAATGGTACAAAATTATGAAGTGCGGTTTTGGGGCCGGCAAGCGAGCCTATGAGCGCCCCAGCATTTTACGAGCCATGTTAATCGAGCCGGTTGTCAACCCCAATCTGACCGAAAGCGATGAAGTTGTCAAACTGGAAACCAATATTGATGACAGCACGCCCGAGAGCCTCGGTTATTTGCTTGAGCGACTTTACGCGGAAGGCGCGTTGGAAGCCTGGTTCACCCCGATTTTCATGAAAAAGAGTCGCCCGGCATATTTACTGAGCGTTCTAACGCATCCGGGATTAAGGGAATCACTGGAAGCGATCATCTTTAGTGAAAGCACTACGATCGGAATACGTCGCAGTCTCGTTAAACGGACCATCCTTCCCAGAACAGTGCAAAAAGTGGTGACCCCACACGGTGTGATCGATGTGAAAGTGTGTCTCAAACCCGATGGAACAAAAGCCTGCTATCCCGAATTTGAAAGCGTCAAAGCAGTGGCCATGGCGAGCGGCTTAACATTTAACCACGTCTATTTGGAAGCGCTGGAGGCGTATCTTGGTAAGTGAGATAAGTGAAAAACTTGCCGCAGCGAAGGCATACTTTAAGGCCTTCGCCGGTCAAAAAGTGATTGTCGCATTCTCTGGAGGCGTTGACAGCCTTCTTGTGCTCGCTTTACTTAAAGAAGTCTCCGAGGACCTCCGGCAAATTTTTCCTGTTTGCGTCACGGCTCAGTGGATGAGTCACTCCGCGATAAAAGACGCGGAGGAGGCAGCCAACAAGCTCGGCTTCACACTACATCGCATTCAACTTGATCGCGTTGACGAAGTGGGCATTGAGCGCAACCCGATTGACCGATGCTATTTATGTAAAAAGCATCTGTTTAATAAATTATTGGAATTCGCCCACTCAATTGACTGCCACGCAATCATGGAAGGCACTCAGCTTGATGATCTCATCCATTTCCGCCCGGGGCAAAAAGCGATTGCGGAATCAGGCGCCATCAGTCCGCTCAAAGAGCTGGGCTTGCATAAAATTGAAGTTCGCCAGTTGCTGTCCGAGTTGGGAATTTCAGCCGCCAACAAGCCGTCAGGCTCCTGCCTGGCCACACGATTCCCGTATGGCACGATTTTGACACAGGAAAAGTTCAATGCGGTAGAAAAGGCGGAAGACTCATTAAAAAATCTCGGCTTCTACAACCTTCGGGTGCGCAGCGATGAAACGACAGCCCGAATTGAGGTTGATCCCCAATACTTTCCGATAGTTGTCACTCATGCTCAGGAAATTGTCAATGAACTGAAACGTTTGGGGTGGCAGTATGTCTGTCTGGATCTTCAAGGTTTTCGTTCCGGAAGCATGGATGAGATCAAACCTCAAATCAGATAACCGACTGATAAAAATTATTTCCCCGACGATTGATGAGCGCGTTATGATCGAATAGCGATTGTTTCTTTTTCGCGGAGGAATTCTATGCGCACAACTTTTATCGCCACCGGTGACAGCTTCATTACACGCCGACTTCCCGAAAACGGTTATCAGGGATTTGATGAGCTTGAACAACTTATCAAAGGTCACGATGTCCGCTTTGCCAATCTCGAAATGACCTTCCACCGCCAAGAAGGTTTCCCCGCGGCAGCCAGCGGAGGCACATGGGCAATGACTGATCCGGCAATGCTCGATGACATGCTTCGCTACGGTTTTAATCTTTTCAACACCGCTAACAACCATTCCGGCGATTTCGGTCCTTTAGGCGTAACTGCGACAATCAAGCATTTGCAAGAACGCAATATGGTTTTTGCCGGAACCGGTGCCACATTGCAAGAAGCCAGCAACGCCTGCTATTTGGAAGTGGATGGGTTGCGTGTGGCCATGATCGGCGCAACGTCCAACTTTGATCCTGCCGCGGTGGCCGGTGGACAAGGCTTTCGTATGATTGGCCGCCCCGGTCTTAACCCTTTGCGCTACAAAACCATTTACCACGTTGATAAAGAGACTTTTGACGCAGTGCAAAATCTTGCGAAGAAAACCCAAGTCAACGCGTTCCAAGAGCTTTCCATCGAGCTGGGTTATGCGGCTCCGCTACCCGAAGGTTTGAGTCACTTTGGGCCTTATCAATTTGTTCTTGATGATAAAAATTTTGTTGAAACCAAACCAGATCCGATTGATGAAGAGCGGATTCTCAATGAAATTCGCGAAGCCAAGCGTCAAGCCGATATTGTGCTCTTTAGCCTTCACACGCACGAGATGAACGGCAAGAATTTCTTCAGCATTCCTCAATTTGTAACCACAATGACCCACGAAGCCATTGACGCAGGTGCGAGTGTTGTGATCGGTCATGGCCCTCACATGCTTCGCGGTGTTGAAGTCTACAATGGGGGCGTGATTCTTCATAGCCTTGGCAACTTCATTTTCCAAACTGAAACGATCGCGGCTCAACCCTACGATGCCTTCGTCAAAATGCGCTTGTCTCAAGACACACGAGTTGGCGAATACATGAATAACAGAAGCAAAAACGACACAGTCGGCTATCCGGCGATGCCTGATATCTGGCGCGCATTCGCAGCAGGATGGACGCTCGAAGACGGCCGCATCACCGAAATGAAACTTTATCCGATTGAGCTTGGCATGCACGCTTCGCGTGCCCAACGCGGATGGCCGCGATTGTCACGCAGCATGGAAACCTTGGAAAAAATCCGTGAACTAAGTGCTGAATTAAACACTAAGGTCGAAATTCGCGATGGCGTTGGGTACGTCACGCTTTGATTAATTTTTCTAAATGCAGGAATTAGCGCCGACTTCCATAGGTCGGCGCTTTTTTTTTCGGACTGATAGGGGCAAAGATCCATCTCGCCAGTAAACTTACTTCCTTGAACATTTGCTAAAATTTTCGGATTATTTCTTTCGCTGAAAATTTTTGACCAATGACCTCTCAAAGCGACATCAATCAATTCACCACCCTACCTCAGATGCTTGCGCATACGTTGCGAACGAAGCCTGACAAAGAAGGGTACCGCTACTACGACTACGATAAAGAACAATGGATAAGCGTGACCTGGAGGGAATTCGGTCAACGCGTTATGCGCTGGCGAAAAGCGCTTTGCGCAATGGGTTTTCAGCGTGGAGACCGCGTTGCCATGCTTTTGATCAACTCCTTGGATGCCCTAACGTTTGACCAGGCAGCCTTGGCCAACGCATTAGTTCCCGTGCCGCTTCATGCCATTGACACTCCTGAATCGGCCGCTTATATCATGGCCGATAGCGGCTGTCGGTTCCTGGTCACCACAACCAAAGCACGTTGGAATGCGATCTTTCATTCCGATACCCCTATTCCGACACTTGAACAAGTGGTTTTTACGACCGAGGAAGAACATGGCTACGACGGGCACACTCGATACTGCGGTCTTCATCAATGGCTTACACAGGGTGAAGAGATCACAGAAAACGATCTGCCGCAAGGACCTGAGCCTGAAGATTTGGCAGCAATTGTCTACACGTCCGGTACCACGGGTCGTCCCAAGGGGGTCATGCTAACGCATCGTGCCGTTGTCTCGAATGTTCAAGATGTGAGCGAAACGGTCCATCCTGGGGATGATGACCTTTTTCTGTCTTACCTGCCTCTTTCCCACACTTTTGAGCGAACGGTCACGTACTACAACTGTGTCGCTCACGGTGCCACACTCGTTTTCAGTCGTGGCGTAATGCAATTGGCTGAGGACTTGAAAGCAATTCAGCCAACTCTCATGTGCACAGTGCCCCGCGTATTGGAACAGTTTTACGCAAAGCTTCAAAACGGCTTTGCAAAAGCGTCCGAAGCGGAGAGAGTCATCCTTCGCAATGTCATCGCAAGTCAGTGGCGAAAATTTTGTCGAGATAATGACATGCCCACTGAGGATGACGGAGTGCCTTCTCTGGATTTCCTCTTTGACGCCCTTTATAAGGACAAAGTGAGCGCACCGATAAAAGCACTTTTCGGAGGCCGCATGAAATACATCGTGAGCGGTGGGGCGGCGTTGAATTTAACGGTTGCGAAATTTTTCTGCGCGCTCGGCATTCAGATTCGCCAAGCATATGGGTTAACCGAATATAGCCCTGTGATCTCGATCAATAAGGATCACGGCAATCACCCGGCAACCGTCGGCGCGCCGGTCGCTCGTTGTGAAGTTCGATGCGGAGAAAATCAGGAACTTCAAGTTCGCGGGCCCTCTGTCATGAATGGATACTGGAATCTTTCTCAGGCGACAGCACAATCTTTTACAGAAGACGGCTGGTTGAAAACTGGTGACCAAGTGGACTTAAGCGACGGCGGACGAGTCAAAATCACGGGTCGCATCAAAGAAATTATCGTGACAAGCACCGGTGAAAAAATTGCTCCTGTCGATTTGGAGTTCGCTATCCAGGAAGATCATTTATTTGAACAGGTCATGGTTGTTGGCGAGGGGCGCCCCTATATCACCGCTTTAGCGGTTGTCAATCCCATGCAATTCAGTCTTTTATGTGAAGAGTTGGGAATTGACCCCAATAGCACGGATATCAACAACAATCGAGACTTGCGTGCTCGAATTGTTAAACGAATCCGTCAAGCGGCAAAACACTTCCCTCAATACGGAGTTCCGCGAAACGCTTACTTATTTAAAGAGCACTGGACCGTTGAAAACGGGCTTTTAACTCCTACGATGAAATTGCGCCGTCGGCAAATTGCCGATCGCTTTGCAAGCGAAATCAATAGCCTTTACGAAACTCGTCGAAGAAGTTAAACGGAAATTTCTTTTTCATTTCAGCCCCCTTACCCCGTAAGGGGGCAAATTTTTCGGTTGCACGATCATGTTTTTTGATACTCACTGCCATATCCACATGGATGTTTTCGGAAACGAACAGCCAACGCTGATCGAACGGATGCGGCTTGCTCAGGTAACCAACGCCGTCGTTGTTGCCACCCAACCTGACGAAATCGAAGCCGTGAAAAAGCTAACCGCGCAGTACCGAGAGCTTTACGGTGCTTTTGCCGTGAGTCCTCAGGATGAAGAACTAAAAGATTTATCGCCCCAGGAAATTGCAAAAATTGTCAGCGACGACAAAATGGTCGCTGTTGGAGAAACCGGGCTCGACTACCATTACTGCCACGAGCCGTTGAACTGGCAGAGAAATCGATTTGCTTTGCATATAAGCGCCGCTCATATTGCCAAAAAGCCGCTCATTATTCATTCACGGGAAGCCTCTGACGACACGATCAGCATCCTCAGAGAAAATAACGCCTCAGAATGTGGGTTCGTCTTGCACTGCTTTTGTGGTGATTGGGCTTTTGCCAGTCGGGCTCTAGACATGGGCGGCTACCTATCGTTTTCCGGCATTCTCACTTTCAAATCCGCCAAAGATATTCAAGAAGTCGCAAAAAAAGCCCCGCTAGATCGGATTTTCATTGAAACCGACAGTCCTTACTTAGCGCCTGTTCCGTTAAGAGGTCGTCGAAACGAACCCTCTTACGTACCGTATGTCGCGCATTTTCTGGCAAACTTAAGAGGTCTATCGATTGAAGAAGTTGCGAAGATCACATCAGGCAATGCCGCCCGTTTTTTTGGAATTTAGCCATGAAAAAAATCTTGACTCTCCCGTTAGTGCTTGTCATGACACAAGCGTTAGCCCAAACGCCAACGGCACCCAGCTTAGCTCATGAGCTCCAGGAAGCGATCGGCACTGATGATGCAGGAAAAGTCGCTTTTATCCTGAGAGAAAAAGCCTACGACCCCAACCTGTATCTTCCTAACGGGGAAACGCCTCTTGTATACGCCATTCGCATGGACGCCTCTGTCACAGTTAATCAAGTCCTTCTGAGAAGCTACAAGATTAACGTTAACGTCCCGACACTCAGGGGCGAAACTCCGTTAATGCTCGCCGCAATCAAGGGCGATCGGACGTTGGCTGAAAAATTGCTCGAGATGGGCGCTCCCGTCAATGCCAATTACGGTTGGACTGCCCTTCACTACGCCGCTTCTGTCGGCGAGTCAGAAATGACGCAATTTTTAATTGATCGCGGCGCTGAAATCAACGCCAGAACGCCTCGTGGGGTCACCCCGCTTTATATGGCAGCAAGAATCGCCGCCGCCAACACGGTTGCGGTTTTATTGAAAGCCGGCGCTGACAAAACGCTCTGCAATGATCAGGGGATCAGCCCTGCGGAAAGCGCTAGACGCCATGGCAGCACAGTGCTTGCAAAAGAACTGGCCATTGACAAGTGCTCCCCTTGGCCGGTGAGCGATAGCGAGAACACCATCAAACCCGATGCTTCTGAAAATACGACTTCTGAAGCTAAAACTCTCTCTTCTAGCACACCGTAGGATGATCACTCATGGTATACCACGCATTGGAATTGCTTGCACCTGCGAGAAATGCCGACATTGGCATAGAAGCAATCTTGCACGGTGCTGACGCCGTCTACATCGGTGGTCCGGGATTTGGCGCACGTGAAGACGCCGCCAATACTTTCGCCGAAATCAATCGACTCACTGATTTTGCTCACCGATTCAATGCGAGGGTCTACATGACTCTGAATACCCTCGTCGCTGATGAGGAAATGCCTCAAGCGGTCGATTTGGCATGGCAAGCATATAAAAATGGCGTCGATGCGCTGATCGTTCAGGATATGGGTTTATTAGAAGCCGACCTTCCCCCGATTCAACTTCACGCTTCTACGCAATGTGACGTCAGAACACCGGAAAAAGCCCGCTTTTTGGAAAGTCTCGGTTTTTCTCAAATCGTGCTTGCCAGAGAGTCCAACTTGGATACTGTCGCCAAAACTCATTCACTTTTGCGGCATGCGCGGATAGAGTATTTCATTCACGGCGCCCTTTGCGTCAGCTATTCCGGTCAGTGTTACGCCAGTTTTGCGGCAACCGGTCGAAGCGCCAATCGTGGCGCTTGCGCTCAATTGTGCCGACTGCCATACAGTGTTTATACAGAAGACGGCAAACTGCTAGCCAAAGATAAACATGTGCTTTCTCTAAGAGACAACAACCAAAGCGAAAACTTGGAAGCACTGATCGAAGCCGGAGTGAGCAGTTTTAAAATCGAAGGACGACTCAAAGACGTCCAATATGTGAAGAACGTCACGGCCTACTATCGTCGGAAACTTGATGAAATCATTGCTCGGCACCCAGGATTAAAGCGAAGTAGCGATGGCACGAGCTTCATTACTTTTGAGCCCGATTTAAAAAAGAGTTTTAACCGTGGCTTCACAGACTATTTCACTCGTGAACGCCATCATGACATGGTTGCGTTCGACACGCCGAAAGACGCAGGGATTCCTGTCGGCAAAATCGTTCGAGTCAATGCGGACAGTTTGGAGATCTCCAGCCTAGATGAGCTACACAACGGAGACGGCTTTACCTACCTCACCCGAGAAAACACTTTATCGGGCTTTGCCATCAATCGCGCAGAATCATTGACTCACAATCTCTGGCGCTTGACGCTACGAGAAAAACCAATCTACCGAAAGCATCCGCAATTAAAACCCGGAATGACGCTATTTCGCAATCACGATCGTCACTGGGAAGAAGCGTTGACTAAGCCGACCGCTAAACGGTTAATACCCATCAGTATGGAATGGACTGCGACCGCCCAGGGTTTTGAGCTGACGCTGTCGGACCATCACAATGTTCTGGTACGTGTTAATCGTAGCCTCTGTGAAATTAATAAAGCGTCGGACGCTCTGAAAAATGAGGCCAGTCTTCGGAACAATTTATCCAAACTGGGTCAGACCGATTTTCAAGTTGAATCAATGGTCATTAAAGGCAATGAGTGGTTCGCTCCAGCAAGTTTAGTCAATGAAATGCGTCGCGAGGCTTGCGAACAACTGACAAAAGCGCGTTTGGACGCCTGGAAACCACTTACACGCGCGCTACCCGATGAAACATTGTTGCCCTCCCCGGATCCTGTTGATTCCCGAGCCAATGTCCTAAACGAGCAAGCCATTCGTTTTTATCGACGCCATCGTTGCGAGATCACAGAACCTGCCGTGGAAACAGGTGACGTTCATCGCGAAATCGCCTTGATGCAAACCAAACATTGTGTTCGTTTCGCTCTAGGACTCTGTTTAAAAGATCATTTGGAAGCGATCAAAAAAGATCCGTCGCTGAAAAAACTAATGCGTCCTGATCCCCTTATCCTGAAAACCGGTCCTAATACGTACAGAGCAACATTTGATTGCAAACGCTGTGAAATGACTTTATTGGGACGCGTTCGCAGCTCGGTTTCATTAGGGCATTTGCCGTCAATCGAAAGCCGCCAAAAGTAAGCGCCGTTCAGTTTTTTGAAATAACTCAAACAATGAGGAAAAAAACGATCCACTGTTACAAAAAGAAGGACGTATCAGTAGAAACCATTACTTAATTATGTTAAAGTCCCTACTGTGAAAGAACTCAGCGATGAGTTCAGACACCTAAGTCGTGGCAACACTCGGTCCGTTGCCACGACTTTTCTATTTTCAGCCTCATCATCCTTTGTCTTAGCTCAATACTGTGATAGCTGGTTCGCTGTCGATACGAGCAACCTGTTACACTGCATGAAAGTGTTCACTCGAAGGAGGTCTTCCTATGGACTCAGCCAGTGGCGTTAACGCTCTGACCATTGTTTTTGCTGCGTTGTGCGTCTTTGCAATAGCCTATCGTTTTTACGGTTTGTATATTGCCCAAAAAGTTCTCAACGTCAACGAAGCTCGTCAAACTCCTGCCGTTCGTTTCTCAGACGGTCAGGACTATGTTCCCACCAATAAATATGTTTTGTTCGGCCATCACTTTGCCGCCATTGCGGCCGCGGGTCCCTTGCTTGGCCCAGTGCTAGCAGCGCAGTTCGGTTACATGCCCGGATTGCTTTGGATTTTAATCGGCTGCGTGCTCGCCGGTGGTGTGCACGACATGGTGGTTCTTTTCTGCTCTGTGCGCCACCGCGGTCGTTCTTTAGCCTACATTGCCAGTTCGGAAATCGATAAAACCACCGGTTTTGTGGCATCTTGGGCTGTGTTAGCCATTTTGATTCTGACCTTGGCGGGTCTTTCAATTGCCGTGGTTAACGCCATGCACAATTCGCTGTGGTCAACCTATACGGTTGCGGCAACAATTCCCATCGCCATTATCATGGGGCTTTACATGCAAGTTTGGCGAAAAGGCGATGTCAAGGGCGCAACAGCCATTGGCGTTGTCCTTCTTTTCCTTTGCATTCTGTCCGGCCCATGGGTCGCCGCTCACCCGGAATATTTCGGTTGGTTGGATATTGATCGCAAACCCATGAGTTTGCTCATTCCAATATATGGCTTCTTAGCGTCAGTATTGCCGGTTTGGCTTTTACTATTGCCGCGCGACTATCTGTCAACATTTTTGAAAATCGGCACCATCGCCGCTCTTGCTTTAGGTATCGCTTTTGTGATGCCGACATTCCAAATGCCCGCGTTTACGGAATTTGTGCATGGTGGTGGACCGATCGTTGGCGGCCCCGTCATTCCGTTCATCTTTATCACGATCGCCTGCGGCGCCCTGTCCGGTTTCCATGCGACCATTGGCACGGGAACAACACCTAAAATGATTTCCAATGAACGCGATGTGCTGTTTGTCGGTTACGGCGCCATGTTGACTGAAGGCTTTGTCGCTGTAATGGCTTTAGTTGCCGCTTGTGTTCTCGTCCCAGCTGATTACTTTGCCATTAATGCTCCAGCGGACAAATTCGCAGCTCTCGGCATGGCTGTCCAAGAGTTGCCGCATCTAGAAGCTCAGGTTCAAGAAAGCTTGATGGCCCGTCCGGGCGGCTCGGTTTCTTTAGCTGTCGGCATGGCTCACATTTTCTCCCAAATTCCCTTTATGGAACACCTGATGGCCTATTGGTACCATTTTGCCATCATGTTTGAAGCGGTTTTCATTTTGACTGCTGTTGACGCCGGCACTCGTGTCGGACGCTTCTTCTTGCAAGAAATGATGGGTAAAGTTTGGCCGAAGTTCGCAGACAAAGAATGGCGACCCGGTATTCTCATCACATCAGTTATCTTCACTGGTTCATGGGGTTATCTCGTTTATTCCGGCGATATCGGTTCGATTTGGCCACTATTTGGCATTTGCAACCAATTGCTCGCCTCTGTCACCTTGCTGATTGGCACAACCGTCATTTTGAGACTGAACAAAACTAAGTACGCTCCCATTACAGGAGTACCGGGCATTCTGATGACCATTATCACGTTTTGGGCCGGTATCTGGTTGGTCGTAAATCAATATTTACCGGCCGGTCAGTATCTTTTGGCCACCCTTTCGGTCTTGGTGATGTGTTTGATGCTTTTTGTTATCGTTGGAACCTTACGTCGTTGGTTGGCCTTAATCAACATCAAAACAACAGTTAAAGATAGTTATGGTGTTGAAGTTAAAGCGCTAGTCAACGAATAACGCTCCTAACATCAAGAAAAGCAGCCTTCGGGCTGCTTTTTTTGAATTTTGTACACCTCAATCCACGCGAAGATGCATCTCACTTAAACGAGCGCGCGCTTCACGCAGCAATGTTGAATAGGCCCTAAAGCGTCTGGCTTTCAAACTGAATATTTCATAGCTCGCCAACGCGATCATCAGAACAAAAGCCATAATGACATACTGCGCCGCCTCTGAAAGATTAAGCCAAGTCAAAATGGTCATAATTTACCCTCCAAAGCATCCTCCTGAGCCCATACCGCTCGCCTTTCGCGTTCCAAAATAATGGTTCTCGAACGTGATAAAACCATTCCGATCGCATAAAAGCCCAACATCAGCGTAAAACTAATCATCAGAATATAAGCATCTTGCCCACTTGAGCGCTCCAAACTTTTACTCAAATCATGAGCCATTGGCGCCATCGTGCCAAAAAACCAATAAGAAACCGGCAAGACAATTAGTCCCAAAACGGCAACTAAGGCTGACCTAACGTCCGTATGACGCCTTAAATGAAATCCCTTGGAATTGGCGAATGTGATAAATGCGCCAAAAAATAGGAGCAAAATCAAAAGACCGCTTAAACGAGCGTCCCAGACCCAATATTGCCCCCATATCGGTCGACCGAAAAGCGCGCCAGTTCCAATTGCGAAAACCGTCATAACGAAACCCGTTGGCGCAATGGCGCATGCCGTCATCGGGCCATATAGGCTTGTTCTAGAAGTCAGTGTCACCAATGAAGCCAGCGCCATGACAAAGTAAAACACAATAGCCACTGCTGAGGAGGCGATATGCAAATAAAAAACCCAGTAAATATCAGCAGAGCCGATATCTGTTGTGTCCGAAAAACCAAACATCCATATCAAAGCCGATAATAGGAAAACGCAGGCTGTGATCAAGAACATCGGAATAAGACGGCCGGCTAGAAAATAAAATTGTTTAGGTAAGATCCGCATGCGATAAAAACCCAAAAATGACTTGCTAATTTTACCTGTAATGTCATTAGAATTATTCAGTTGGTCCAAAGAGAGTAACTATGCAATTTCTAATCATTGACGATCATTCGATTGTAACGATGGCGCTCAGCATGCTGTTGAAAAATTACGACGGCACTGCTAACGATGTTCACACAGCAAACACGAAGGATGAAGCGCTAGCTCTTGCTAAAGATTACGGTGATACGGCGGATTTGATGATCCTGGATCTCTCTATTCCCGGGGTCAAGGGGACGAGCTTGGTTGAGGAGATTGTCAAAGAACACCCAATGCTGAAAATATTAGTTATGAGTGGTCTCGAAGATGAATTAAGCGTAGTTAAAGTCTTGCAAATGGGAGCCGCCGGTTTTATTCCTAAATCCTTGGATGCCAATTTACTGACCGAAGCTATACGTTTTGTTCTCAATGGCGGCGTATATATTCCGGTCAAACTTCTCGCTCAAGCGCAACGAAACGGGCTTTTTACAGCGCGCGAAGCAAAAACCTCCCCCCAAGTGCCCGTTCATCTGACCGATCGCCAAAAGGATGTGTTGCACCTGTTAGCGAAGGGAGCGCCCATTAAGCGCATTTGCAAAGAACTTAATTTGTCTGAAGGGACGGTAAAAACTCACGTCACTGCGATCTATCGTGCTTTTGGGGCCAACAATCGCACCGAAGCGTTATTAGAAGCTCGTCGACATGGTTTTGAATTTGAGGATTAATTTTGCGCCTCTGTCAACTGTCTCAAGACCTGATTTAATTCTTCGCCGCTGACCGGTTTTTGCATGATCCGCGGCATAGCGAACAATGCGGCTTCTCGATCCGTGAGACCGCGCAAAATTCTTACGTAGTCTGCCTTGATGATATCTTCTGCGACAGCGGTCAATAACAACGAGGGAACTGTTTTACCTCGCAATTTCGACAACCCTAAAATAACTTCCAAACCATTTTGCTCTTCGCCCAAATTAAAGTCGCAAACGATGATATCTAACGTCGGCAGTTGTCGAATTTGTTTAACAAAGGCGTCCGTCATCGTCTCGGCCGCAATCACAGTGGCTCCCCAATTTTGAATCAAAGCTTTTAGGCTGTCTCTAACCATCGCATTGTCTTCAACCAATGCCACACATCCTCTGACTGGCTCTGCAGAGAGGCCTTTTTGTCGTTGCTGATTGAAAATTCGAGCTTGCTCTGCTTCATGAACCGGCATTTTGATTCGAAAAACAGAACCCCGCCCGAGACGAGAACTTAGCGTCAAAGTAAATTGAAGCTGATCGCAAATCATCTTCACGATAGAAAGTCCCAAACCGAAACCTTCGGCTTGGTCACGCGTTGCATGTGCACGATAAAAAGTATCAAAGATTTTTTTCTGATCATCTTTCCCGATGCCGGAACCGCTATCGAGCACGCAAATGCTCACATTTCTGCCTGCGATTAAACGCGCAGCTAAATAAATACTGCCCTTTTGAGTGTAGGCAAGCGCATTATTGAGCAAATTGCGCAAAGCCCTCAGTAGCAATTGAGGATCGGTATAGACATTGACATCAACGGTTTTAAGTTTAAATTCCAAGCCCTTTTGCCTGGCTATCGGTTCAAACTCCGCCGCCAAGTCTTCCAACAAGGCTTTTAATTTAATGGACTCTTTATTAACTTTAATATGTCCCGTCTCCAACCGACTGACTTCGAGAATTTGAGCGACCAGTGTCTGCAACACCACTGTTGATTTGGACAGCTGCTCAACGATCGGCTTAATTGTCGGGTCATTATTTTGGAGCAGAAGCTGTGTATAAATGCCGATTGCTTGAAGTGGCTGACGAATATCGTGATTCGCGGCCGAGAAAAACCGACCACGCACCCGACTTTGCTCTTCAGTCTCTCGACGCAATTTTTCCGCCAATTTTTTTTCTAATGTCAGACGTTTCACCAAAATCGCATTTTCCTGGTCATTACGGACTGACATTTGAACAATGGCGCTGAATCGGCGGCCCGAATAGAAGATGAATACGATAACACTCACTAACGCGAGGGCTATCGCCAACCGCGACCACCCGAACATCAACGCCAGACGCAAAACCAGTGGCGTCACGCTAAGCAAAGTAAAAACACCTAGACTCGGCAACCAGCAGGAATAGATCGGCCAAGAGGCAAAGGTAACCGTCAAAATAATCGATACCAACAGAAATTGAGAAGAAGTTTCTGTTGGTGAAGAAGATGAAAAAAACAGTCCGGCAACGGCCCAAATCAACCCGGCGGCAACGGCTAAAAGCATCCAAGCTCGCATCCAAAAGTGAATGCGGGCATGGCGGTAACGATCAGCCCAAAAGCGCCTGTTAAAATCAATCGCGCCGTACAGATGCAGTCCAACCCATATAGCCCAAGCGACAATGAGCGCATGACTATTGCTATCCCACATCACGACTGCCAACACAGCCGCTCCCAGGGCTTCTGAAAGGAGCGCGATGGGTTGCAAACTTAAAGAGCTCTGAATTTGACGAACCATCAATCTGGAGTGACGTCTTCGCCATTGGGCAGCCGAGAGATTGTCGGCGTAAAGCGCTCCGTTCGTGAGAAGCTTGAACCAAAGCGCCTTGATCCAATCCAACATAAGTCAGTATTTTAAAAACGCGGTGTTACTTTCGGATGATCATATGTGCTCATCACGACGTAGCCTTTTTCCGTTCTCAAACGAATTTTGGCTCCGACAGGCATTGTGATTTTTACCGGCGAATGACCAAAAGGCAGCCCCTGCAACATGGGAATATTGGGTAAACGGGACTGCAAAAAGCGCAACATGTCCTTAAATAGAAAGTCATTTTCTCGTGGATGGGCCGGATCAGCGTCACGGAAATCCCCGAACAATATCGCTTTTTGCTTACGAAGAACGCCCGCCATATCCAACTGCATCAAATTCCGATCGATGCGGTAGGCCCTGTCATTACAATCTTCCAAGAAAAGAATCCCGCCTTCAATGTCAGGGAAATAAGGAGTGCCCAACAAAGAAACAATCATTGAAAGATTACCGCCCCAAAGCGTGCCCTCGATATCAAGATCTGGAGCCTCTTTGCAGGGAAAAGAGCTAACCCACTCATCTTTAAAGAGCGCATTGTGAAAACTCTGCTCCGTCAAAAACTCCACTTCATCGGCGAAGTCGGACCCATTGGGACCTTGGTAAGTCACCTTGCCAGTCTTCGTTAAATAAGCCAAACTAAAAGCTGTGAAGTCAGAATAACCACAAAAAACTGGACTGCGCTCTGCGATCGCCTGAAAATCAATTCGTTCCAGAATTCGCGAAAGCCCATAGCCACCACGAATCGGAAGAATAAGATCAATCTCAGGATTCGCGGCAAGGTCCATCAGACCTTCAACGCGTTCATCTTCAGTTCCAGCAAACTGCTTTACGTTGCGAAAGACAGTCTCGTGCATAACTACTTGAGCGCCGCGATCGGTGAAATACAACTTAGCCAGCGCAGGCGTTGAAATATCAATCACCGCACGAGACGGAGCACAAAAACCGACACGAATCGGATAATTAGGCATTTTTGCGTTGCTCCTTAAAAAATTGAGTTAAAAGTTCAGCACACTCTTTACCAAGCACGCCGCTATCGACTTGCACCTTATGGTAAAGCGCCCCTGAAGCCTGTAAATCAAAAGCGCCACCGTATGCACCGGATTTTTTATCGCTTGCGCCGAACACCACACGATCAAGTCGAGCCTGCGCAATTAGACCGGCACACATCGGGCACGGTTCTAATGTCACATACAGCGTGCAACCATTTAGACGATAATTTTCGAGGGCTTGCGCCGCTTGTCGAATAGCCATTACCTCCGCATGAGCGCTCGGATCGTGCTTGGCAATACAAGAATTTTTTCCAACGCCAATGATTTCACCATCTTTAACGACAACGCATCCAACCGGCACTTCTCCATTTATTGCAGCTTCACGGGCAAATTCCAATGCCTCGTTCATGAAATTCGCATCTTTGGAACTTGCTTGACGTCGACGTGAGTTAATTTCGCGATTTCGCTGCTGGAGAGCTTTTTGCATGACCGCGCGCAATGTCGCCCGCTTTTCTTTCTCGCGAGAAACAGCTTCATCCAGCTCTTGACGGCTATAGCGGTCCTGACCATTTTTGCGGTAACCGACAGTTGCCTCAAAGATCAACCCCTTTCGCAGGGCTTGAAGTAACAATGCAACTGGGCGCTCATTGAGCCAATCCCCTGAAGTTTCCAAAAACTCTTTCGCCTTTTGTAAAGCGACCGATGCAGGAATCAAATCGTTGGGCAAATACGTTAAAAATGCCTCAAGCACCTTATACAGATCTTCTGGCTCATGGCGCTCCAGCGACGCAAAGGTACTGCCCTTGCGAACGGTTAATTCAATAAATCGTTGCACAATCTACTCCGTTGAAATATCCCCGTATTTTAACTTTTTCATAGTCACAAAAGACAATGGCCCGATGATAAATATCTTTAAAATAGTCGGTTGACGTATTAAGGAGCCTTTATGCAGCTATCTCGCCTAGTTTTTTCCTCTCTGATGCTTACCTGCATCGCAACCGCTCACGCGGCTCAATATGGCGACCAATTAGGTCGATGCCTGGTCGAACATGCCGGACAAAATGACACAAAGATTCTGACTCAATGGGCCTTTGTCACGGTTGGTCAAACACAGGCTGCTCGAGAAATTGTCACCATTGACAGGGCAACACAAAACCGTGTGTCTTCACAAGCGCAATCGGTCGTATTGAGACTCTTGGGAAAAGACTGCGCGGCCGAAGCTCTAAAAGCCACTTTATATGAAGGGAAAAACGGCATTCCCAACGGGATAAAGTACGCCGTGACATTCCACCTCACGGAAGAAATGAGCACACAAGCGGTCGATGCATTGATCGCCCAAATAGCTAACTTAAAGACTCCATAAAGGAAAGAAAAATGCGCGACGAATTTTATTGGCTTGGACAAATCAACAAAGCTTGTATCATCAGCAACTGCGTTGAGGGGCTATTGAACAAAGATCTGGCCAAAAAGGCCGCCCGAGCCCTTCAAACAGTTTTAGACAACGCAACAACGGACTCCGAGCGAGTCAAGCGCGTCATTGATTTCGAGCCCAAAATGATTGAGGCGGCCGCTAGCACCGACATCACGGCTATTCATGTTGGGCGCTCAAGTCAAGATATGCATGGAACATATCGTGTTGCCATCTTGAGGGACAATGTGCTCAAAGTCACACAAGAATTAGAAAATCTTATGCGGCAGCTCCTCAATTTGGCTAACTGCAATCAGGATACGCTGATCCCCTCTTATACAAATGGAGTGGCAGCCCAACCGACCTCGTTTGCCCATTATCTTTTAGGGTATCTTGATGGACTTCGACGTGATAGGGTACGTCTATCGGAATTTTTTATACGACTCAATCATTGCCCTATGGGAAGCTGTGTGTTAAATGGTTCCGGTTGGCCACTAAATCGTAAAACCATCGCAAAATATTTGGGATTCACCTCGCCAATCCGAAACGCCTTCGATGCAACCCAAATTGCCGTGATTGACTTATCCGTTGAGTTTTCGCAAATACAGAGTTCTATCGCTTTGCACATCTCATCCATCATTGCTGACATTATGACTCAATATGCCGAACCCATCCCTTGGTTTGCGCTAATTGAAGGAAAAGAAACCACGTACGTTTCTTCAGCTATGCCTCAAAAACGTAATCCTGGACTCTTAAACCAGTGTCGATCTTTAGCCAGTGATGTGCTTGGATTGGCCGTCAACGCCCAAATTCGAGCCCATAACCTTTCGAGCGGCATGCCGGATGCAAAATCCGTCAAGACGATAGAAAACCTAGCCGACACAACGATTGAAATGCTCCGTTCCTTTTCTCGGATCGTCAACGCGTTAGACGTGAACAAAGAAAGGGCTTTGGAGGAACTGAATTCCGATTGGACTGCGAGTCAAGAAATCGCCGATCAACTCATGAAAAAGTATTCTCTTCCATTCCGCGTCGGTCATCATGTTGCAAGCGCTGTCGTAAATTTTGCGCGAGCTCACCATTTAACTCCATTGAACTTTGAGTACGAAGAATTTAAGAAAATTTATAGTGGCATCGTGCAAAAAGAAATGCCGACATTTGACTCCAATTGCCCGATGAGTGAGGAGGAATTTAAAAATTGCCTAGACCCTCACAAAATATTAAGTAGTCGACAAACAGCGGGTAGCGCCAACCCAACGGAAGTTAAACGTCTGCTTGAGAGTATTTCCTCCGAGCTCGACATTTTAAAAGAGCAGACTCAGATGAGAATCGCCTCAGTGAATCAGGCGATGGCTGACCTTGATGAACGCTTTAATGAGTATCTTTTGCTGAACTCTGAAAAATAAGCCACTGTAAGAAAAAAACACCACAGGGTTATCCCCGTTCCATGAACGGGGATAACCCTGCGGGAGCGATCGACACAAACACACAGATCGTGATAGCTGATGGATTTATTCGTTTTTGGCGGCTTTATCTGTAGGGCGCTCTCCAAAAATCCAATCAATAAATCCCCCTTTGTTGCGAGAGCAAACGTAAACCTTCCCCTCCCCTTTAAACTTGAGAAGGATCCCCTCTCCGGTCAGCTGGCTGTTGACCAACTTGCCAAGTAAGCCAGAACGGGAAGAGTTAATGGTGAGTTCATAATCGAGCGACGCATCCCATGCGACCAAATGACCATTGTCGACCAACAACTTATGTCCAGGTTTAACCTCAAGTTCTTGAATTGACCCGAATCCTGAAACCGCGACCTGTCCAGCGCCGGAGGTACTCATAACAAAAAAACCTCCCGAATCACCCAATAAAGCTCGCCCGATACCTTGGGACTTCACCTCCAATGAAACGGTGTCTGTTGATGCAAGAAACGCTCCGTCAGAGAGCATATATTGGCGTTCCCCGATATCCAAAATCATAATGTCGCCCGGGATTTTAGGAGCTAGAAGAACATCTCCGTCGGCTTCATCGGCCTCGATAAAAAGTTGAAAAAAAGTCTCGTCATTCAAAATCTTTCTCGCCAACGATTTAAAGAGACCTCCTCGGCTTCTTCCTTTGAGGCTCAGACCATCCTGCATGGCAACCATGGCATTTGCCTCCGCCAAGACTTTATCTCCCTTTTGCATATGAGCTGTCAATAAGGGATCAACCCCTCCGGTCACTTCAAAATGAACCATCTTTATCTCCTCAATTCAAAGGCTTTGCTCGAATGACTTTTAACTCGATGTCAAACCATTCTTTATCGACCTCGGCAAAAATTTCAACAAACTGATCTTTACGAATATGTGACCAGTCATAATCATCATCAAGCTCAGTCACGATACCATCGCCGGCTTCATCAACAAACCAATACTTATCCCCTTTAATCCATTCAGTGAAGCGGCCTCGAACACACACCAGCTGATCGTCAATACTACGCTCCTTAACGTCTTTAACTGAAGTTAATGTAGAAAGCTCAAACCCCTGTGGCCCTGCGCTGTCAGAGCGTGTACCTAAATGATCTGCCGAATATGCAGTCATCGGCAATACCAATAAAAAAAGTAAAAAAGTTCTCAATAAGTGAACCATCATCGACGCCACCGACAAAATATGCAAAAAAAATCCAAGTGCTTTTCATTGTTTTTTGAAGTTTACAAAGGAAAACTTAGCCTACACATAGGAGGGCGGGCGGCGTCTTGAGAGGAAAGTAAAAATCCGAATACAATAATCACTAGCTAGGAGCAAAATATCGTGAAAGTGCTATTAATTGAAGACGATCCCTTAATCGCGCAAGCTGTTAAAAGTTCTTTGATTGACGATGCTTACGTCGTTGAAACCGCAACGAACGGAGCAGATGCTTTATCTTTGATCGCCCTGCAAGAATATGGGTTCATATTGCTGGACCTCGGGTTGCCAGGAATTGATGGGATGACGGTTTTAAAAACACTCAGAGGTTCACCTAAAAAAGAAACGCCGGTTATTATCATGACGGCAAGAGACGGTTTGAATGATCGGCTTGAAGGACTGGACGCCGGCGCTGATGACTACCTGGTGAAACCTTTTCACATGAGTGAGCTTTTAGCCAGAATGCGTGCTGTTTTACGACGTAAGGCTCAAAGTGTCGTTAACACGCTTAGCAATGGTGTCGTCACTCTCAATATTCAGGAAAAAACAGCAAAAATCTTAGACTCCGATGAAACAGTTGCCCTCTCAAAGAGAGAGTATGCACTGCTTGCGGCATTACTGGCCCGACCCGGTGCCATTTTGTCCAAAAGGACACTGGAAGAGCGAATTTACGAGCCTGGCGAGGAACCTGAGAGCAATGCCGTTGAATATCTTATTCATTCATTGCGGAAAAAATTAGGCAGCGCCACGATAAAAAATGTTCGTGGATTGGGTTGGATGGTCGCCAAAG
>ERZ779866.1228-NODE-1228-length-26609-cov-4.000866_pt1 | contig 26609 bp, 15 predicted proteins | sample MGYA00511248_ERZ779866 | MGnify/ENA primary metagenome ERZ779866 (study PRJEB29588, sample SAMEA2155758) | human gut metagenome | biome: human gut; feature: human-associated habitat; material: faeces | place: Denmark | collected 2008/2010 ... | reverse complement strand
TATTGAGGACTCAAAACAACTCGCATTATTCTAAACTTATCCCGAACTCACGTAAGATATAATCAGGGCTGTCGTTCTTAACTGGTGAACGGTAGAAAGCATAAGGCGGCTTCAGTCCTATGTTGGTGAGAATATCCATCATCACAGAATATCGGTCATTTCCGGTTGCAAACTGATGGCGGTTTACCAACTCGTGTATGTCAGGGTCACTACGGTCAAGTTTTGCAAACATGTTCGCACATTGTTCCCCAGTCATAGCTTTACGGTAAATTTCACTACCTGCCTCTTTCATCTTCTGATGAATTTCATAAATGAGTTTAGTTAATTCCATATCAAACATTGTTATTGGGTTAAACATTAATCTTTTAAATTTAGCGATGGGTATTGACTCCTTTTCGTAGATTTGCTCTTGCGCCCTCTCTTTGGAAGACCACCAGCTTTATAGACAATCAAATCCGTACCTTGAAACATCATCTTTTGATTCTGCTTCAAAAATGGCAAAGGCTTTTCGGAATGTTTGATATAGGCATAAATGGTGCATCGATGTACACCAAGATAACGAGCAGCTTCTCTCACTGTATACACGCCATCGGGGATGACTTTCCAAAGAATCTTTTGTATATCCATAACCAGTAATTATTTGAAGCTGTAAAAGTATAGAGCATATTATTACATTCTCATAGGTTAAACATGGGATAATGAGGGACATCATGGGAATTTGTAGGAATTTGAGGGACACCTATTCATTTCATGTAGTGATTTGTTCCATTGACGACGCATAAAAAGGGTTATGCGTTTTTCCCGGATAGAAAAAGGCATATATTTCAGGGTTGACAGCGTTGACAAAGGTGACAGCCCTAAATCGGCTTCGGAAGAGTGTGCGGAAGTCACTGTAATACAATATATTTCTTCTTTTAAAGAAAAACAAGAATAGAATATATAGTTCGTGATTTGTCAATCAATGGCTCCAAATTTTTGGTTAAGGCTTGATTCTGTCAACGCTTGTCAACGTTTGTCAACGCAGGTTTGTTGATTGATATGATTGAAACACAATAGATTGAGCCTTGTCAACGCTGTCACCCTTGTAACATGTACATATTATTTTTTGAACTTCAAGGTAATACAATACTAAAAAGTCAGCATAACGTATTGATATTTAATATTTAATGATTAACGTTGCCTTTGAATAAACTTGTATCAATGGTGAATGAGCCTGTGCATTTGAGCACACCAGTCCATCCCCATAATTAGGCAAAAATATAGGTGAAACACCTGTTTTTATTCGATTTTCAGGCATACACTACGCATACACCAATAGCGTAAAGTGTTGAATGTAAGTTCTTAATTGCTGCCATAGCCGCTGTTATCGAAAATAGACCTTGTGGAAAAAGCGTTTTCCAAGTGTGTACAGAAAAAGCATACACTGCACATACACTAAACAGTCTAAACTTTTGATAATCAAAGAGATTTTATAGGGGCGCAGGCGGCTCTCGAAGATTGATTCAAATCCATTTGATTGCAATAATTAAAGAAATAGACCTGTGCAATGGATGCGCAGGTCTATTTCTTTATGTATGTTCATAAGGGAATCGGTCGTTTTTTGTCGTTATTATCTGAAAACAATCTCTACCTTAGGGGCAAAACTCATACCTACCGCATCAGTTTGATGCGGGCAACTTATGAACAATTTTTCTATATGACGCTATTTCTTGTAATTTTAATGGATTGGCGTTTGCCCGTAGAAGTAGCGTATAATCCGATACATATCCCTTTGTTCCGAGAGAGGAGACGTATGTGGTTGTCACCCATTTCGCAGGTTTCCGTTTGCAGAAGCACGCCGGATAACGAGTAAATACGTAATATTCCGGCTTCTTTGCTCTTCAAGTACAACTCTTGCCCGTGGCAGGAATAGCTGACGATGGGATTTACGGTATACTCTGTTTCGTTCCGACAGTTTTTGATGCCGTCAGGGCCGTCCGGTTGTACTTTCCGGATTATGACGAAAGGAAATTCCGAAAACACGCTTCCTTTAGTTACGCTTAAGGACGGATCGTCGGCACTGGTTTCGAGAAAACCTGAGCCTGCGGTCGAAGAAAGACCGATGGCATACAGGTCTTCATCCGAATATTTGCGGAAGAGATTGAAGGAATGTTTGGAATAATCATTCTTTGTAGTCAGTGTCCCCTCGTCAGACAAATGTTTATTGTTATCCGTTTGGCTTACAAACATGTAACGGTCGCCATAAAGTGGCATGGAACGTATCCTCCACAAGAAAGAGCGGTCGTCGGTTTCGTCCAGACCGGTGAACGTAGCATCCGTATTCCTCAAATACCGGCCGGTTTGTGGGTCTTTAATATAAAAACTGTCTTTGGCTTGCGGTTCGAGCGTATTGGTCTCATATACCGGCAGGTTGAAATGCAATACGGTTTCGGCTTTTGAGCCTGTTTGTGAAACGCGGTGGAACATCAACGTGTATTCCATGCAGGTGTCCAACACTCCGACACACAAAGTATCGTTCAAATCGGCCACTTTTCCGCCCAAATCGTTCAGGTGGAAAGTCAATGTGTCGGCTTGTATGGTGTCTTTGTCGAGTATCCACTTGTAAACGCGCGTGGAGTTGGCTGATTGGGCGAGCAGGGAGTTCGGCGAGGCGTACAAAGACACGGCTGTGTGGCGTGGCACGGCCAAAGTCGTCCCGCTATAGTTTTTACCGTCGCCATACGCAATGAACGGGTCTATTTCCGATACCTCCACGCGGAACGTTTGTTGTAATCGGGCACCGGCCTGATTGGTCATTGTCACCCGGTAATAAGCATTCGATGAAACGCTCGGCAGCGTCATCAGATTTTCGTTGTGGCTCAGTGCATTCCAATTCTGCCCATTGGTACTTTTTTCCCACTTCCATTCACGCACAGGAGTATCGATATACTCCATCCCAAATGTCAGATCATCATATTTCTTCACGTAAATCAACGTGTCTGTTCCCGTGGTACCGTTCATTTTATAATAAGGAGTAAAGTTACCGGTCCATCCCTCCCCTTCCACATGAAGGGCGAACAACTGCGTGTTGCTCACGCCTTTTTCATTGGTATAATGCACACGGAAGGTACGCGAAGTGTCCAACACGATGTCACGTGTGGAAGAAGTGCATGCCGGGTCATCGTCCCATGCCCATTTACCGGTATCCGTTTCTCCGTCCGGCAATAGGGCCGTCAGGGTCACGGTCGCCCCTTTGGGGATACAGTTCACGTCAGGCCGGTCGATTTCACGACCTTCATACGCGATTTTTCCACTCAGGACCGTGGGGACTTTAGTCTTGTCCTCCAACGGGTCGAGCGTACACATCAGGGTACTGAAACCCAAATGGTCGTATCCGCCGCTGTTCCCTCCGCCGAATCCGCCTCCTGCGTCTATGCCGTTTTCGTTCATTTCGAGCATCTTTCTGGAGTAAGGCACCTCTATGCCTCGTATGTTTTCATAGTAATTCACGATACGGGCTTGAGCCGGACGGTTGGTTCCCCGTCCTCCGTCTCCCATTCTCATGAAAGTCCCGTCGCAATTCGTGTAAGGACTGTTCGGCAAGTCGTCCACTCCGGAATTATAGGCGTTGACGTATTCAAACCCACATACGATACGGTCGTCCTTCAGGGCATAAAAGTCATCGCCTTGGTTTCGCCCCGTGCCGCAAAGGTCTGCGGCCAATGCAAGCGCCATGGCGGCATGCCCTTGGTCGCGGTTGGATTCCTGCATCTGCCCGAAATAGCCGAAGGGGCCGCGTTCGTCCGGATGAAGTTTCCAGACCAAATGATGCAGCGACTCGCCATAACGGTGGTCTTCCATATACTTATAATACTCCGTGGCTTGGTTGTAGATGAAGACATCGTCACACAAGATACCTATGCTCATCGCACACAGCACGTTGCACAAGCCCCAATTCGACCAATAATGGTCGTCTTGTGTCCCGTTGCGTCCTTGCAGGAAACCGATTACCCCGTGGTACCACACTTTCAGCATCCATTCTTTGAATCGTCCGAAGTCCGTGGCATCCCATCCCGGATAGTCGCGCATCAGTTCGGCAGCGTTGGCAAACTGGTAGCCATACAGCCCGTATGCCAGACAGGCATTCGTGTCTCCGCTCACCTTCTTGCAGGTCTTGGCCCAAGCATTAAGGATTTGGACGGACTTGTCCGCATACGCCTTATCGCCGGATATGTGCCAGACCAACGCACATTGGTAAGCCGTGGCGGCATCCCGGTAAGCCGACTGGTAATTGTCCGGGTCGGGTTCCCAAATCGTCCGGCCTCCGCGTACGATTTTCTCGACCGGAGCAGCCTTCCAGTCCAAACTGACATGCGGGCTGGTCAGCAGTTTCCTGTAAGCGGAAGCCCAAGGCTCTTCGCCGGCTTCTACCTTGGCTTTTGTCCGGTCCAGGTCGGCCTGCGTATGCAACATGCCGGGATGGATGAAGTTTTGTGCATTCAGCCATAACGAACTGCACAGCGTCATGACTATCAAGTATCTTTTCTTCATGGTAAATGTTTTTAATGAACCGTGGCAAAGTTAGCAGGTAAATACCGTACGGGGACGGATGAAAAAAAGCATCTTTTATGTCGTTCTGAACCAAATGCGCCTGAAGGCTGTTTTTCAGCCACGGCATAAAGGAAAATGTCCGAAAAAGACAGCAGATTCAGTACGATGCAACAAAACAACCTATATTTTGAACCAAAATATCCTACGCCAAGTGGTGCCGATTACTTATCTTTGTCTAATCATCATTTGTTATTTGAAAGAAAAGCCATGGATACCGTAAAACGAAAAGCAGGAAAGCGTGCCATAAGGACAGTCGTTCCGATGTTGTTCCTGTTGCTGGCCTCGTGCCTCCACGCACAAGACCGTCAATACAAATTCCGCCTTATCGATGCTTCGGACGGACTTTCGGACGGACAAATCCGCAGCCTGACGATGACGGAAGAAGGTTGCATCGCCATCAAGACTGGTTTCATTCTGAACATTTACAACGGTGCCACGTTCGACCGATTCCCGTACGACAAGACACGTAAATACATTTGGGCATACGATCGTCCGCCCAAAGAGTATTACGACCGCGAAGGACGGATGTGGCTCAAAGAGTTGGGCTACCTGCTTTTGCTCGACATGAAGAGCGGGCAGTATGATTATTCCGTCTCCGAGGTGTTGGCTTCCATGGGAATAAACCGGCGGCTGAAGAACCTGTTCATAGACGATTACAAGAATTATTGGTTCGTGACCGAAGACAATACCGTCTCCTTCTACGACGTGCAACAGGGGCGTTTGCGCACCATAGAGGATGGCGGCAGCGAATTTACCCGGAAATACGGCGTACCGGTGGAAATGGCGCAATACAAGAACCTTTGTTGGATTGTATATGAAAGCGGACTGATTCGCTACTGGGACTACTCTTCGGCCGAGTTCGTGTCGCAAGAGACACGTTTCCTGCATGTCATCAACCGGCTTACCGACCGCATCTACCTGCATCCGGATGCCCAGGGAAACATCTGGTTGATGTACAACAACGGACTATTCTTCTACAATCGCATGGAACGCACTTGGAAGGAGGCATGCGGCATAAGCGGACTTTCCAACTTCTTCACGTGCATGGATTTGGACCGGGACGGCAATGTGTGGGTCGGCACGTCCAAATCCGGCCTCCGCATCATCGATGCCCGGACGTTCGAGGTGACCACACTTCCTGCACTGGAACTGACCGACGGAGGGACATTGGAAAACGATATTTATACGGTATTTTCCGACCGGAACGGGGGTATATGGGTGGGCACCCTTTTTCAGGGCTTGTGTTATTACCATCCCAGCATGCAGAAGTTCTCTCTCGGTCACACCGTGAACCGCTATTCGTCCGTCACCAGCGAGAGCATCCGGTGCTTTCTGGAGGATGCCGACGGGTCTGTACTTATCGGAGGCGTTTTCGGCCTCTTCCGTTTCCGGCCGTCTACTGGTGCGATGGAGCAAGTATTCAAGGCCGAACCGAATGACATTTGCCTTTCCGTTTTTAAGGACAAGGGCGGACGTATATGGGTGGGTACCTTCCTTCACGGTTTTTATTGCATCGAGGGCGGACAGGTTCGCAACCTTCTCCGTTCTACGGTGAATTGGGAACAAGACCCTAACCAGAACATATCCCGTGCTTTGTACGAAGACAGCGAAGGCCGTTATTGGGCCAGTGTGACCGGCGGGGTCGGACGTTTCGATCCGGCCACGGGAAAGATTGCCTATATGTTGCACGACCGTCATCCCGAACTCCGTTCATACGCCGTGGTTCATGCCTTCTATCCGGTGGACGGCCATACGTTCGCCGCTTTGGGCAACAGCGGCATCTACTATTACGACACGCAGAAAGACAGCGTGTGGATTCCGGCTTTTCTGAAAGAACAGCGGTATGCCGACACCAAATATTTCTGCATGCTGAAAGACCGTCACGGCGTGGAATGGTTCGGGACGGAAGACGGCATCTTGGTGTTTGACCCTCGCCACAAGGAGGCCACGGTGTTGACCGAGTCCGACGGACTGCCCAACAATGCCGTCACGGCCTTGTTGGAGGACAACGAGGGAATGGTATGGGCTTCCACGTTGAACGGACTTTGTAAAATCGCACCTCGTGAAGACTCTGCCGGGAAAGGATTTTCCGTGGTGAGCTATGGGGAAACCGACGGGTTGCAGGGCGGCAAGTTTTATGAGAATGCGGCTTTGAAAACCCGGTCCGGGCTTTTGTTCTTCGGCGGGGCCCACGGATTCAATTATTTCAATCCTTCGGAAATCCGATACGACCGAAGCGACAACCATCCCGTCTTCACCCGTTTCTATCTGTTCAACAACCCGTTGAAAGTGAATGAGGCATACCACGGGCATGTGATTCTGACGCAGACCGTGGACCGAACGTCGGAAATCCGGCTCCGTCACGACGAGAATTTCGTCATGATAGAATTTTCAGGCCTGAATTATGTCAACCCTTCGCACACTTACTATAAGTATAAACTGCTGAATTACGATAAGGAATGGAACGAGGTGGTGGCCGACGGGAGCGGACGCGCCACCTATACCGGATTACAGCCCGGCGAGTACAAATTCGTGGTCTACACCGCCAACGGGGACAAGATTTGGGGGAAGACACCGGCCGAAATAACCATTACCATTGCGCCACCGTTTTGGGCGACGGCATGGGCCATCGCGGTGTACGTCGTGCTGGCTGCCGGTTTGATGGTCTGGTCGTGGAGAAGGTTCCGGAGGCGGGCACAGCTCAAAATCCGGATGGCTCAAGAAGCCAACGAACGGAAACAGCGCGAAGAGCTCGACCAGATGAAGTTCCGCTTCTTCACGAACATCAGCCATGAGTTCCGCACTCCCCTCACCTTGATTCTTACGCCTTTGGGGGCACTCATCCACGATACGGGCGAACCGGAGCTGAAAAAGAAGTTGGAACCTATTTACAATAATGCGCGCCGTCTGCTCAATCTGGTAAACCAGTTGCTCGATTTCCGTAAATTGGAAATGAAGGGCGAGCGTCTCAGGTTGAAGATGAACGACATGGTCTTTTTCTTGGAAGAAGCTGTCAGGCAGTTCACCGACTTGGCGGCAAGCCGTGAGATAGAACTTTCCTTCGAGCCTAAGGTGGAACGTCTTTTCATGAATTACGATTCCGACAAGATGTATAAGATGCTCAACAACCTGCTTTCCAATGCCTTCAAATTCACCTCCGCGCACGGACAGGTACGGGTCACGCTGGAGAAGGTATCGGAAGACGGACGGCCGTATGCGGCGGTCAGGGTGGAAGACACCGGATGCGGCATTGCGGAAAAGGATTTGCCCTTCGTTTTCGACCGTTTCTATCAGACAGCCACGGAGGGACAATCGGCTGGGCAAGGCAGCGGCATAGGTCTCCATCTGGTGCGCGAGTACGCCAAGCTGCATGAAGGAAAGGTCACGGTGGAAAGCCGGACGGGAGAAGGCACGGCCTTCACCCTGTATATCCCGACCGACCTGCATGGCGGAGGGGCGGCACCTGCGGCAGAAGAAAAGGCGGAATACCGGGACGAAGAGAGCGAAATCCACGACATGCCGCCCACGGAGACGGGACGGAAGAAGATCCTGGTGGTGGAGGATCACGACGAATTCCGTCATTTCCTGGTGGAGCAACTGCAAAAGGACTTTTGTGTGGTGGAAGCGCGCGACGGCGTGGAGGGCGAACAGGCGGCACGGACGGAGTTGCCGGACTTGATTGTGTCCGACCTGATGATGCCCCGCATGGACGGCATGGAACTGTGCCGCAGGCTGAAAGGCGACATACAGACCTCGCATATCCCGTTCATCCTGCTTACGGCCCGCAGTTCCGATGATTCGCGCATCGGGGGATACGAAGCAGGGGCGGATTCTTATATCTCGAAACCGTTCAACTGGGAAATGCTGCAAGTGCGCATCCGCCAACTCATCGAGCAGAAAGAACGGCGGCAAAAGATGTTCCGCAAGTCCATCGACGTATCTTTCGAGGCCATCACCACGACTTCGATAGACGAGAAGCTGATGGAGAAAGCCTTGGAATCCGTCAAGAAGAACATCAGCAATCCGGAATATTCCGTGGGCGACCTGAGCTTGGACGTGGGGATGAGCAAGACCCAGTTGAACCGCAAAATGCAGGCCATTGTCAACGTCACGCCCTTGCAGTTCATCCGTTCCATCCGGTTGAAACGGGCAGCCCAGTTGCTGAAGGCCACCACATGCAGCGTGAACGAAATAGCGGACCTCACGGGATTCAACACCATCAAGTATTTCAACCTGCATTTCAAGGAAGAGTTCGGCATGACACCGACACAGTTCAGGGAAAAAGAAGGAAAGGCGTAAAATGACGTAACAATCGGCTGAAATCATCCCATTCCGTCGCCTGCCTTTAGGCTACTTTTGTGGTAGAAATCAAACGATGTGCCATGGAAGCAAGAAACGACGAAAAAGGACTGGCCGCGTGTTACGTACGGCAAAAGGAGGCTTTGAAGCATTATATCGCATCCCGCATCGATCGCCCCGACGAGGCGGAAGACGTGGTGCAGGATGTGTTTGAGAGACTGTGGAAGCATAAGGATTTCATAAGTCCGGAGGCTGTGGTGTCCTTGGCTTACAAGGTGGCACGTAACCTGATGGCCGACCGCCAACGAAGATACCGCAAGGAGAATGACGTGTGGGGCGAACTGTTTTACACGCAGGAGGCCTTGCAAGACACGACGGAGGAAAAAGTATCTTTCAAGGAATTGAAACTGATGTTCGACCGTTTGGTGTTTGCCCTGCCGGAAAAGCGGCGCAAGGCGTATTGCCTGTCCTTTTTTGAAAACCTCACCCCTTCCGAGATCGCCCGTGAATTGTCTGTTTCAAAGCGTACCGTGGAACAGCATATCTTATTGGCACGCAAGGATATTAAGACGCAGTTGCAAAAGGAATACTTCAGATATGGGTGAAGCGTTTGGAGGGACTTACATTTGTACGTTTTAGAGGACTTTAAGCTGTCAAAAAGACAGTTTTTCCGGAATTCCCGTATTTCAAGAATAAGAGAAAAAGGGCTTTTCAGGTCTTTTTTCTGTATATTTATACGGTATAAATACAATATTATGGCATAAATCCTGCATATTCGTGCTTTTTTCTCAGCCGAACGGTAAATCGTTCGGCTGAAAGCGATTTTTCATTCTCAGCACGTTGTGCGCCCAAACTCTTCCGAAAGGGGAATCCGGAGGCTGAAAGAGGCAGGAAAATGCCCTTTGAGGGGGGCTTCAGACGCTATCTGAAGAAAATCCGTTTCGCAAAAACGGAATCAAAGTGTTCCGGATATTCGCGTCCGGCTGACAGGCCGACCGCTTCCTTCCGCATCTACTTCCTTGCTACCGGACAGAAAGAAAGTAAAAACAAGTCTATGCTTACAGCAAGTTAAAATCCCGCCCTCGCGAGAATGCCTTATTTATTTCCGGCTTCGGGCCAAAGGGCAAATACGCGATTCTCGTAAGGGTGGGATTGACAGATTGACAAAACGATAAAATGAGACAGAAGAACAAAAGAACAAAAGGCTGCGCAAGCCAAAATATTCTGTTCTTTTGTTCTTCTGTCTTATCCCTTTCGTTATCGAGACATCTACTTACATTCGCGTTTTATCCTGATAACCGTGAAGGAATAGGCCGGCATTTCATAGGGGAACTTCTCCCCTATTTCCATTGCGCTTTCCACCGGTACGGCATTCGTATCGGACGGGCGACCCGAAAGGACGGTCTTCTGCCCTACGGCTTGATGTCCGGCCAGCGACGGGATTTCCACATCCGTCTTGACCGCCACCGGGAGCAGGTTCACCAATTTCACGATAAGGTCACCGCTTTCGCCGTCTTTCACCACGGAAACGCCCACGCGGCTACGCACATCATGCCGCCGGTTATCCACCGTCAGCGTAGAGGGCAGGTACTTATTTCCGGCATGCTGCCCGTACATTTGCTGCACGTAATAATCCACAGTGGGTTTCACTTCCGTGTTGTTGAAGTAAATCAAATCCGGCCTCCATTGCGTATGCCCTTCCTTGGCCAAGAGCGGAGCGTATGATGTCATGCTCACCACATCGCCGTTGCGCTCTACCGAAGTCAGGAACAAAGCCGCTGCCAATCCCGTCTCGATATTGCTCGGACGTCCCGGGGCATGGGCCGCATATTCCCCCAAGTAGACCTTGGACTTATGTCGGTCATAATGGTCGTAGTAATCTTGGTTGTAAATGAACCATCCCGGCGTGTTGTAATTATGCTCGTCTACCATGGGCAGTTTCAAGCGGTCGGCCAAGGCCCAACCTTCTTCGTAGTCCGTTCCTTCGCAGGACGGTCCCGTCGTGCCGATGACTACGATGTCGGGATATTTGGCCCGGATGGCTTCATAAATCATCGTAAACCGTTCCGTAAACACGCGGCTGATGAGGTCTTCGTTGCCCAGTCCGATGTATTTCAGGTTGAACGGTTCGGGATGTCCGGCCTTGGCCCGTTCGCGTCCCCATCGTGTGGTTTTGGCATCGCCGTTGGCATATTCAATCAGGTCGAGTACGTCCTGTATGTACTGCCCCATCTCCTCCATCGGGATGCCGCCCTGTTGGCCGTTGGCCGTCACGAAGTCTTTGGAATGGTGGCTCGGGCCTCCGATGCCGGAATTTTGGCAGGGCACGCCTGCGGCCACGACCGGCAGCGGTTCGGCACCGATGTCTTCACAGAACTGGAAATACTCGAAGTAGCCCAAGCCGCGCGTCTGGTGGTAACGCCAGATGTTGGCCGCCGGTTTGCGGGCTTCCAACGGGCCGATGGTCTCTTTCCAATGATAGATGTTGTCCACCCCGTCCCCATGGGCCAGACATCCGCCGGGGAAGCGGACGAAACGCGGACGGATGTCGGCAATGGCCTGAGCCAAGTCGGCGCGAAGCCCGTTCTTCCGTCCCTTGAACGTCTTTTGTGGGAACAGTGAAATCATGTCGAGGGCATACCGTCCGGCAGACTGCGGGATGATGACGAGCCGGGCCTGCGCGACGGTGGCTGTGGCTTTCAACACGGCTTCCCGTTTCTTCCAGGTTTTGGAGGACAGCTTGACGGTGGTCTCGGCCACAGTCTTTCCCTGTGGGTCGACCAGACGTACCACGGCCTTTCCGCCTCCCTTGCCATCCGGCGTACGGGTGAAAAGCGAAAAGTCATACTTCTCGCCTTCCTTCACCGCAATGCCGTCGAATCCCGTATTCGTGAAGCCGCCGCCGGGCTGCGCCACGTCGAGCACGGCGTAATGGGGATTGTTGGGATGGACGGGCTGATCCGTGGACACGTCGAATGTCATGCCCTCGCCCTCCACGCTCCACGCGTAGCGGCTGTTCCAGTTCCGGTCCTTGTTGCCGTCGGCTTCGGAGTATTCGAAATCCCGGTTCTGCACCAGTTCGGCATACAGTCCGCCGTCGGCTGCGTAATTCAAGTCTTCAAAGAACACGCCAATCAGGTTCTCACTGATGGGTTTCGCCCGGCCTTCGTCCACGGTAATCCGTGCATTGACCGTTTGCAGTCCGGCAAACCGGGCCGCGTCGTGCTCGGCACGTTCGCCCCTCAGCGCATTGAGGGCGGAACGGTATATGCCATGGCGTTCCATGCCTTCCAATATGCCGTAGGATACTTTCAGGGCATACCCCGCAATCGTCTTGTCGCCGATTTGCACCGTGTCAGCCACCGGCATACGCCCGTCTTTCACGGCAAACTTGCCTTGTTCCGTGGCCATGAAATATTCTTGGGGCGTCCATTTTATCAGGTCGGCGGACGAAGCATAGCCTATCGCGCTGCCTTCCGGGTCCAAGTCCCAGAAACAGTGCAACCTTCCGTCCTGCCGGTCTTGTATCAGACGCGGCTTGTACATGTATTTCCAAGCACCGAAGTCACACCGCATAAAGACCATTCCTTCCGCCACGTCCTGCCAGTGCTCCCCGTCCGCGCTCCAGACGAACTGCATGCCGCGCCGCCCGTGGTCGTTGGTCGTGGGATAAGGGAAGACATAAACGGAATCGGGTTGTGCCGCCCGTACGGTACATGGCAAAGCCTGCATGAGGCAAAGTGCCATAAAAGGTTTCAGGATATTCATGTCTTCGGTCAATATAATGGGTAATTGTGAGAAACAGGGGTCATGATGAAGGTGAACTCATAATCTTCATACGGCAGGCGGAATTCCGGTTCGGGCATGGCCCCCCAACTGTCGATACAAGCCAGTCCCATCTGTGCCTTGTCTATCAGAACGTTGGTCAGGTCAGCCTTTTCCACTTCCTGCGAATGTCCCTGTTTCTTCACCGGTCCTTCGTCCAACGATTCGATGGTGTAGTGCAGGGAGGAAGCCGAGAACGGGGCATCGGCCACGAACTGCAACCCCGTGCCTTTCACGTCGAGGACTTTCCACCAACGGATGTCTGTTTTCGTGCCCGTCTCTTGCGGACGGATGTAGGGATAGAACTGTTCGTCTACGGTCTGGTGATAAATGCCGAGGTCTGTGCTGTAGTTGCGGTTGCTGTAATTCTCCACCGGCCCGCGTCCGTAGTAAGAAACGTATTCAAAATCCTTGGGCATGACCAGTTGCATGCCGAAGCGGAACATGTCGGATGCCTTTTTTCCCTTGTCGGCCACCATCTTTTGGTTGACCCTTACGGCTCCCCGGTTGTTGATGGTATAGGTCAGGTAAAGCTTGGCCGACACGCTCCTCATGTCGTATTCCGCCGACACGACGACCTGTCCTTCTTTCGTTTCGTGTTTTAACGACGTGAGACGCAGGTCGGGATTTTTCCAAGCCGCATATTTGTGTTGCAGTTTGGCACCGTAATCATTGTCGGTCGGGGCGCGCCAGAAGTTCGGTGTCAGCGCACCGCCTTTCCGGATGAACTCCGTCCGGTTCACGGCATAGCGTTCCATGTATCCGGTCATCTTGTTGAAACGTACCCGGAAGTTCTCTCCCGTGATAATCAGATGGGCCATATTGCGGTCGTTGACTTGCGGGACGACATCCGGAATGTAACGCACGCTTTCGTTCTTCAAAACCATGTCCGGTGCCTGATAGGGCCGGAGTTCGATTTGTGCCTTGGCCACCACGTGACGCGCCGGAATGATGCCTTCTCTTTCCCGTTGCAGGTATCTCACGTTGAGCAACCATTCGCCTTCCCCGTCAGTTCTGCCCCAGTCCAAGGTCATTGTGGCGGTTTGTTGCGGTTGGCAATCTATCCGTTCCACCGTTCCGCTGCGCATGACTTTTCCGTCTTTCAGTGTTTCCCACTCCATGACGTATGCCGAAAGGTCGCGGAAGAAATTCTCATTGTATATCTTGATTTCGCCTTTCGACAAATCTCCGGGCGTGGTCCAGATGTTCTGGTAGAAGTATCTCACTTCGTAGCTGTGTGGGTTCGGTACACGGTCGGGACCGAACAAGCCGTTGACCATGTAATTGTCGTCCTTGGTCTTATAATCGTCGAAGTCTCCGTCGTAACCGTATATCATTTCCCCGTTGCGGCCGGTCCATCTCGGCGACTGGTCCACCCAGTCCCAGATGAAACCACCCTGGAACTTGGGATATTTCCGGATTAAGTTCCAATAGACGTTGAAGTCGCCCAAAGCGTTCCCCATGGCATGGGCATATTCGCACATGATGAAGGGTTTCTGTTTGTTGTCGTCCTCGCAATACTTGATGCAACGGGAGTAAGTGGGATACATCGGACAGTAGACATCGGTATTGGAACCGGTGTCGTAAGCTTGTTCAAAGTGGATGAAGCGGCTGGGGTCTTCCTGTTTGATCCAGTCGTAACAGGCCTCGAAGTTCGAACCGTCGCCACACTCGTTGCCCATCGACCACAAGATGATGCTCGGATGGTTGAAGTTGCACTGCACGTTGCGTTGGTTGCGTTCCAAATGCGCTTTCTTGTAAGCCGGGTCCTTGGCCAACGACTTTTCCTTGAAACCCATGCCGTGGCTTTCGAGATTGGCTTCGGCTACGATGTAAAGGCCGTAACGGTCGCACAGTTCATACCAATACGGATCGTCCGGATAATGGCAGGTGCGCACGGCATTGACATTGAATTTCTTCATGAGTTGTATGTCTTGGAGCATCCTCTCGCGGGTGACATACGAGCCTCCGTCGGGATCCATCTCATGACGGTTTACTCCTTTGATGAGCACGGGCTGCCCATTTACCAAAAGTTGGCTGTCCTTGATTTCGATTTTCCGGAATCCCACTTTTACGGGTATGACTTCGCGGATGGCGTTTCCGTCTTTCAGTGTAGCCCTGAGGGTGTAGAGGTAGGGCGTCTCTGCCGTCCATTTATGCGGGTTCTTCACCGGCATGACAACGGATGGGGTTCCCGTTTCGCGGACTTCTTTCATGCAGACGGTTTCCCCGCGTGCATCGAGTAATTCGAGTGTAATGCGGGCCTTGCCCTTTACATCCATACGGACTTCCAGTGTCCCGTCCTGATACCGGTCGTCCAAGTCGGGAGTGACCCGAAGGTCTTCTATCCGCTTGGCGTGGCGCACGTAGAGGTAGCAGTCGCGTGATACGCCGCTGTAACGGAAGAAATCCTGGTCCTCCAAGTAGCTGCCGTCGCACCAACGGAACACTTGGAAGGCTATCAGGTTCTTTTGCCCCGGTTTCAGGTAAGGGGTCAGGTCGAACTCCGCCTCCATTTTGCTGTCCTCGCTGTAGCCCACAAACTTTCCGTTGACCCATAGGTACATGTTGGAAGACACGGCACCGAAATGGGCGATGATGTCTTTCCCTTTCCAGTCTGAAGGAATCACCACTTCACGGCGGTAGGAACCTACGTGGTTGTTTTCCGTCGGGACATGGGGCGGCTTCTTGAACGTGCGTCCTTCGTAGCCTTTCCATCCGAAATCCACTCCTGCGTATACCGGGACATCATAACCGTTCAGTTCCCACACGCCCGGAACCGGGAAATCCACCCAACCTTTGTCGTTGAAATCCGTCTTCCAGAAGCCTTCCGGACGTGCATCCGCATGTTCCACCCAGTTGAATTTCCAGTTCCCGTTCAGGCTCATGAAGTTTCCGGACAGTTCTTTCATTCCTTTTGCCGCCAGTTCCGTACTTTCATAGGCAAAAAAGTCGGTGTGCATGGGGGCACGGTTGACGGCATTGATCTCAGGGTCTTGCCACTCCTTGAATGTTTGTGCGTAGGCATGGCATGCGCATACGCCTAATATACCCAATAATATTCGTTTCATCGTATGTCGATTTTGTTTATAAATGTATATGATATGTTCTTTATTATAGACTTGGAACGACTTGTTTTATTGTGCCGTCCTCATTGAAAAACACGCGGTCCATGCAGACTTCGCGGTGATAACCCGCTTCACGCCCCATCGTGATGCCGTCGGGGAACTTGAAGCGGTGGTAGACGATGTACCATTCGTCCGTGCCGGGCACTTGCAGGAAGGATTGGTGGCCTGTGGCATAAATGCCCTGGTCGGGCTTTTTGCAGACTACCACCCGGCTTTCCGACGGGTCGATCGGGCCGACGGGGGACTTGGAACGCACGTAACGGACTTCGTAGTCCGCGCTCCGCGTGTCGTTTTTAGACCATGTGAAATAATAGTAGCCATTGCGGTAAAAGACGTAAGGCGCTTCACTGTAATGCCGGTCGTTGTCGATGAGTATCTTCGTGGTGTTCGGTTTGACGGATACCATGCCGTCGTCCAGTTCACACACGGCCATGTAATAGTTGCCCCAGTACAAATAAGTCTTGCCGCTCACGGGGTCGGTGAAAACGTCCGGGTCGATATTCTGCCCGCGTTTCATTCCGCCTGGAAGTCCCTTCCCTATCAGCGGTTGGCCGCTGTCTTTGAACGGGCCGAGCGGATGGTCGGCTACCGCCACGCCCACTTGCTTCTCTGCCGTGTAGTAAAAATAATATTTGTAACTGCCGTCTGTTTGTTTTTTCTCGATGATACAAGGTGCCCATGCGTTCTTTTTCGCCCATGAAACCTGTCTCAAATCCAACACGACACGCTCTTCTTTCCACGTTTTCAAGTCGGTGGACGAGAAAGCCTTGAAGCTCGTGCCGCCCCATCCCGGTATACCGTCCGTCGTGGGATAAACGTAGTATTTTTGCGTTTGCTCGGAATACAGTATTTCCGGGTCGGCATAATAACCGGGGAACAGGGGATTCCTCTGTATGGATGCCGTGGAAACGTATTTCCGTTTGTTCTTGAGCCAGTAAGCTTCAAGCTTGTCGGCCTCCTCGGTGGTCAGATGCACCACGGCCCCATGCTTGGGAGCGTTGAAATTCGTGGATTTCATCACTCCTTCGTTGAAACGTCCCAGATTTTTAAACGTGATGAAGTCCGATGTTTCGGTAAAGGCGAAATTGTGCGGCGTGATGCTATATACATCGTACATCAGCACCCATTTGTCCTCTCCGAGGCGTTTCCATACCGTGGGAGCCTCGCAAGATTTCGGTTCAAAGTCGTACCAACGCGGATCGTATTCGTAGTCTCCGCTGATACGGTCGGAAACAGCCTGCTTGATACCCGGCTGTCCGTCGTGGGCCACGTAGAAAAGATGGTACTTATCCCCTACTTTGGTGATGTCGCCGTCGATGGCCGAAACCGTTTCGTCCGGGTATTCGTAGAGCAGTTGGGGCAGACTCTCGATACGGTCGAAATCATCGTTTACGTACACGTAATACAGTTTGTTGCGTTCGTTGCGGAAGCGCATGGTGTAGTAAATCATCAGTTTGCCCACCCGTTCGTCGTAGGCAATTTCGGGTGCCCATGCGCAGCCTATTTCACTCAATCCGGCTGTCAGTTGGTCGAAACGGGTGTTGGCGCGTTTCCAGTTTACCAAGTCCCACGACTTCATCAGCACAAGCCCCTTATTGTTTCCCCAACCGTACATGTTACGGTCGCGCTCCCACTCCGTTTCGCGGTAGCCGTCGCGACGGGCAAAGACATGGAGGTCGGTCATGGCCAAATAGAATGCGCCGTCCGGTCCGCGGTAGATATAGGGGTCGCGTATCCCTCTTTGGTAAGCAATCGTGTCGCCGGCCAAGACGGGTTCCCCGTCGTTCAGAGCCGTGAACGTGTATCCGTCGCGGCTCAATGCCATGTAAAGGCCGTGCGTTTCGTCCTTGTGGAACACCATCAGGTAGGCACTCAGGTCTTTTTCCTGTGGCACGGCGTTTTTATAACGGAACCGGCGGAAAGCGGCTTCACCCTTCCCAATGGAAACCAACCCTATACGTAAGGCATAGAACCCTTTATAGGCATTGTGGTGCATGCCGGACACATCTATGCCTTCGGCCAGTGTGGTCCATTCCTTTCCGTCCTTTCCAACCGATATGGAGACGTGGTTGCCTTGGTTCTTTATCCGTACCGTGAACTGTCGGCCTAACGTGTTGGGCAATTCTGTCTTTTGTCCGGCGTGCCGGTAGACGGTGAATGTCTTGCTGTCCGACACCAGTCCGGCGTATGCTTTTTCGCTATAATAAAGCAGGAGTCCGGCTGTATTATAATCGCGAAAACGAAATGTGCATTTTTTCAAAACGAAATGTGCATTTTTGTGTTTTTTTCGCGGTTTCCCAGCTCGTTCTTAATGGGCTTTTGAATGGCTTTTAAGCGGTGTTTAATCACTGTTTGAAAGCCTTTGTTTTCAACGTGTTGCAAGCATAAAAAAGATTTGTTTTGCAGTGAAAATAATTGGCAAAACATTCTTGTTTCTCATATATTTTTCGTACCTTTGTATAGTAAATCAAAGCCTCTTTTGTGCTTCGTTTTATTCATGTTGCATCCATTTGAAACGGCAAAAGTTCGCAGCTTTCGTCGTTCCGCTTTTGGGTTGTTGCATCTTGTTTGTTTGTGCTTGCGAAAGCCAAAACAAATGAGCTTACAGCTTTGCAATCATTATGTCTTTGTAGGCTGCAAAATCATTTATGCGACTGTTTTGCACGTACTTTTGTGCGTCTTTCAGCAGCTTGCCTCCAAAGCTCTGGTTTATCCAGTCGCAAAGCTCTATTATCTGGCTTTTGCCTGATGTGAACAAAACGTATTTTGTGTCGTCCAACAATGTAATAACGTCCAAATAGTCTTTCAGTTGCCAATATGTATCAGCTTTATATGCGCTGTGTTCTGTCTGCAAATATGGAGGGTCAAGTAAGAACAGAGCCTTTTTGTTTGCCTTGTGAGCATTGAACAGTTCGCGATAATCGCAGTGTGTTACTTCCAGACCACTGAGATAATTTGCAACATTGTAGTCCGTCTTTACCATTCTGTTGTACATGGTCTGTTTGCTCAGCTCCTCATAACTTTGCGCCCAGTTTCCCGAAAACAAAAGAGAGCCAGAAAGCGTGATATAATCGACCGCATGTCTCTTCTCTTCCTCTGCACACAACTCCAGTATCTTTATTTTCGTTTCTGTGGGGACTTTTTTGTTGTCTGGTACATTTGCCAGCAATGGCGCAATGGAACGCAACAGCGCGTTTGTATTGGCCGCATTTGCTAACCTTGTGTCGTAGTGGTCAAAATCGTTGTAAATCACGCGGCAATTTGGCAAGGTGTCTTTCGCCACCCGTGAAAGCAGACCAGAGCCACCGAAAAGGTCAACCACAGTATCTATGTCCTGAGTTTGCGCCAGAACTTCACGAAAACGCCTGACGTAATAGCGTTTTGAACCTCTGAAAGGCAGAGGTGAGCTTGAAAATCGCTTAATCATTCAGCATAATGGAAAATTTTTATTATAAATGTTTTGAAATGTCTGATATTCAACGTACCTTTGTGGCAGGTTTGTTAGCTTCGGCGACGTGCAGAACCCTACCACAGGGTTTTAAGTCGATATGAAGAAGGGCTTCCCCTGGTTTGGGGAACTGAACAAAATTTTGATACTGTCCCTTTGCATCCTTGTTATTCTCCGTTGGTAGCGAAAAGCTCCCGATTATTTGGATAACAACTTAAAGATTTTGGACAACACCACATTTCTACGCACGGCATACATTGAGTTACGACCGCAGGGACTTAAAAGAGGAACGCAAAGAGCGCACCTCTTTTTTTTATGCCTTATTCTATGGAAAACGCGCGGTAATACTTGTATTTGTAGATATATACGGGACGATTGTTCTTATCAACACCATGCTGTATGCGTGTCCTCAGTCTGCGGAGGTGGTATTTTAATTTCAGAATGTTGCCACCGACCGCCACCGAGCCGTCTGCGTTGTAGCTCACCACTTGAAAGCCTATCTGTGTATATGCGCTGTTTTGTGTGTGTGCACTTTTCTTTACCGTTATAGCGTTGCGTACACCTGTCATACGGTACACCTCGTTACCGCTTGCATCATCCGCCTTTTTCACAACAAAAGGACGACACAATCCACCCAGTTCTTTGTTCAGCATATCATGGTCGAGCTTTGTATTTGCCACAGAAATACATTTCGGTACATACCATGTGCCTGCTGTCGATGTGTTCAGTACCACACCTTTATAATGCACATACTGCCTCTTGGGAGCACGCTTGATGCGTTTGCCCCTGTTCTTGGTGTAAGCCTTTCCGCCGCCAGTACTGCGCCAGCGTGAACGGCGTTTTTTGCGCAGCATGATGATTTTGCACCCCTCTGGCAGTTTGCCGTGCCTGATGTACACCGTTCCCGCCACGATTTTACATTCAAGGTTCAAGTTTTCGCCCTCCAGTTTCCAGCCGCTGCCGCCTATCCATGTGCTGCCGTTGTAGTAGCGCGTGTATTTCCTGCCGTCTGGCAGATAGACGGTTTGCCGCACGCTCTTGGCCGTACCCGTTGGCAGGACTTCCACACCATAGTTTGCACTATCGCCCACTTTAACGGATTTGGTGCAGCTCACGACGCAAGGCGTGGTCAGTGCGTCCAGCTGTGACTGTGTTACCCCCTCCTTGCTCAAAAGCGGCATTTTCTCCGCCAGAATATCTTGCAGGTAATTAAGCACGGTCTGCGGCATTTGCTTGATTTTCTCGCCGAGCGTCTGGTTGCTCTCCAGCACAGCAAACTTGCTGTATTCGTAGGACTCACCGCTGGCAGAGGAAGAAAGTGCAGCAATGCGGTATGTACGCGCTTCGGTGTATGTCTCACCGTCTGCCTTAATGTCGGTTTTCTTGGTTGTTACATTTACATACCTGATATTGGCCGACGGTATGGGTTTCGCCGCCAGCGTAAGGACTTCGCCGTCGATAAACGCCAGCCCCGTGTTCGTGCCGTCGGGTTGGCGTAGAATGTACTTGCTGCCGCCGATATATCCCAACAGCTGCAATATCATGACCTGCTGCTGTATAAAGTCCAGCGTCTGCGTGGAAAGTGGATATTTGCCCTGTCCACCCGATGCGGTGGTGGTGCTTGTATAATTTGCTTTTTGCATAGTTGTTACATTTAACTGATAGGCATATAAATTGCCCTTTTTGATATGAGCTTGTATTTATCGACCAAAGCCGCTATTTCGGTGAGGCTCGTGTCGTAGAGGTCTGAGGGTACAGCCACAAGAAAGCTGTTTTGCTGTGCCGTCAGTTTTTCCTCGTTTGTAAGCACTGGAACGGCTGTGTGGTCGTCCTGATACTCGCCCTTGTCATTGTATTGGTTTTCTGGTGCTGCCAGCGCAATGCGCGTGCCTGTCTCCGTAATGGCATACAGCCATTCCCCGTCGCGCTCTATTGTTCGAATGTCGAACTTTACCCCCGTGGGGCTTTTGAAAGCGTCATTGAGCACGGCACGCAAATAACACACTTGCCCGTTGTGGGTCAGTCTGTAGGTATGTGCGGCGCGTGCTTCCGCAAACTGGTCGTAAACCGCTTGCAGACCGACAAGAGCAGCGCGAAGCAGTCCGAAGATGAGAGGCTGGCGGTAGAACGTGGGCAGAAGCTGCAACACAAACCGCTTTAAGTCGATTTCAAACATTATTCTACTGCTTTATATTCCTCATATATGACATTGGCCGTGCCGCCGACTATCTCATAATAACCGCTATACGGTCGGTTATAGCCTACGACGGTGGTATAGTTGCTTGCATTGCGCGCCTTGGCCTGTACGCCTCCGCTTGCACTGTTGATGTCCACCACCACGACCGCAGGTATCGCCTTAATGGCTTCCAGCAGGTCGGTATTTCGATAAATGCCGTTAAATGGCAAATTGGTGATTACAGACCGCACCGCCTCGTCCACTGGTTTTGAGCCGTCTGGCAGTTCGCCGCGCTCGTTCATCAGCGTTGGGTCGTAGTAAACTTTCAAGTTTATGCGGATAAGGTCGGCCTCCTCATTGCGAAGCTGCACGCTTACCCCTGCGTCCTTTATCTCGTTTACATAGTGCTTCAGGGCTGCAAACTGGCTTTTGTTAAGCAGGCACGGCTTGCCGTCGTCTGTCCGTCCTGCCACCTTGATGTAAACGGTCGTTTCGTCTTCTGTGGCCACTGCATACTTCACGACCTGAGCCGTATCGATGTCTGTTTCGCTCATGCTGCTGGTGTCGTAGCGGTCGGTGTTCTCCAGAAGTCTGTACCCGTACATGAAAGCCTTTACTTTGTTCACATACCAGCGTAGCGTATGAGGTTCGAGCTGTTCGATGCGGCTGTCCACCTCTGCGGCGTGCTTGTCGAAAAGTACCTCGACCGCCCATACCGCGCAGGCGAAGACATAGAAAAGCACATTTTCAATGCTTACACTGCTGAACTGCTGGTCGAATGTCTTGCGCGTGTCCAGACCGTAGGCCGTAACGACGGCGCGTTCCTTTGCGAACGCTGCCGTCATTCCATTTTTGATGTCCGAAATACTTCGAGCCATAAGCGCAGCCTTTTAGAGTTCACGGGCGATAAGCTCGTCGATCATGGTCTTTACAGTGCGGCGGTTTTCCTCAAAGGCTTTGAGTTCTTCCGCGTGCTGGTCGGTGTCGGTGCCGTTGGCGAGGATGGCAATCTGGCTGTCGATGTCATATTCCGTACCGATTAGCCCCGCCACGAACTTGGCGCGGCGGTTGTCGTCGTTTACGCCTTTTGCCTCTACCATGGTGCCACCGTCAGGGTGGCTGCCCGTATAGGAGAAGCCCTGCACGCTCTCGCCCGTTTCCTCGTTCTTCACTTCTGCCTTCTCCTCATTGAGGTAAAGCAGGTAATGCTCATTGTCGAACTTTACGAAATTCTTTCTTTCAATGTAACTAACTGTGTGCATAACTCTGTTTATTGGTCGGGGTCGACGATGCTGTAAAAGCATCTCTTACCGTCGCTCCCGATGGGTTGCTTGATAATCTTTGCAGCCACGGGTTCGGTAAGTTCCACACCGTCAAACTGACGTATAAGGGCTTTTGACCCTGTAAAGGTGATATGTTTCACCCACCCCATTACGGGGTTGCCGTCGTCGTCCACAATCTTGCCAGAATTGTATTCCAGCTGTTCGTAAATCTCGTACTGAATGGTTAGCATTTCACCGTCATACTTCGACTTGGAAACGTCGTAGCCAGTCAGATGGATTTCACGGTTGAGAATTGTGTCGATGTGGTACTTGCCGCCTGTGAGCTTTCCCTGTTTTGGTTTGATGTCGCTGAATTTTTTCATACCTAAAGTTTTTATTAAATGTTTACTGTCACAATGTACCATAAAGCCGAGCCGCGAGGCGACTTTTAGGCGTATCTGGTCATTGGCCATGCCGCGCTTCCTTAACCGCGCCACTTCCCTGCATAACGCTTTTTTGTTGCGCTTGCGGGCGAGGCAGTGGTCATGGTAGGTGACATAGCCGATGAAGTCGATGCCACGGCTTTCCACGGGAAAGATTTGGTAGTTTCCTTTCAGCGTCAGTTGTCTGTCATTGTTCAAATAGTCATTAAAATAGACTAAAACACTGCTTAAAAACTGTTTGCTGTCCGAAAGAACCACGATGTCGTCAGCGTAGCGGTAATAATACCGCACGCCCACGAACTCCTTCACGAGGTGGTCGAGTTCCGACAAATAAAGGTTTGCGAAATATTGGGAAATGTAATTGCCGATGGGTACGCCGTCCGCACTTTCGATGATGTCGTCCAGTAGCCACAGCACTGATGGGTCTTTGATTTTCTTTCGTACAACCATTTTCAGTGTGTCGTGGTTTATGGACGGATAGAACTTGCGCACGTCTATTTTTAGGCAGTAGCGCGTCCCGTCGGGGTCTTTGCGTAGGTCTGCACGCAGTCTGTGCAGAAGCGAGTGGATGCCGCGCCCTCTTATGCAGGCGTATGTGTCATTGGTGAAGGTCGGAGTCCATAATGGCTCTAATATCTGCAATATAGCCCACTGTACCACACGGTCGCGGTACGGTAGCTTGTAGATTTCGCGCTTTTTAGGCTCGTACTTTATAAAAATCTCATACGCCGAGGTCGTGTAGGTTCGGGTTTTTAGCTCCGTCTGCAATACTTGCAGGTTCTGAGCCAGATTTTTCTCGAACTCTACCACCTCATCACGCTGCCTTTTGCCCTGCCCTGCATTGTGGGCTGCCAGCAAAAGGTTGGGCATTGAGCAAATTTGCTCAAACAAATAGCCTTTTCTTTTCATTACGGGTCATTGTTTCTTTGGGTCTGCGGGTCTGTCGGGTCTGTCTGCTTTGCATAGTCGGGAATGGTCGAAACGGCGAAAGCCGCCCTACTGATACCCTTTTTGTCTTGCTATCTTTTGCCAAGAGGCAAGGTTCATTTCTCTTTTGTCGCCATTTCTGGTTTATATCTTGCAAAGTATAGGGGCGACGAGTAGTTCGCATTCGCATTCGTAGCCGTGTAGTTCGAATTCGTGTAGAACGCACCTGCGTTCGTGCCATTGTTCGCGTTACCACCAGCCGCGCGGACACGAAGACCACTGCGAGAAAAATGTAACCTGTCGTTATATCTTACGACGGTGCAAAATTAACCATTTTTCAGCGAGAAAACGCCTGTTTCCCAATATATTTCGACCGTCTTACGGCGGTAGTTTTAGGCTACGCGCCGTAACATTCTTTACTTTCGGTATTCAAAATTTCAAAGAGCGACTTTCATATTCTCGTTTTCGGGGCTTCGCCCGTGTCCGTTTTCGTTTTACGCTGCCTGCTCAATGATTGGGTCTTCCTCAAAATAGCAGAGGGGCGACGAGCAGTACGCATCCGCATTCGTAGCCGCGTAGCACGAATGCGTGCAGAACGCACCCGCGCCCGTGCCAAAGTACGCGCTACCACCAGCCGCGCGGACACGAAGACCTTTAGAGGTCTTGGCGTTGGTGTAGAAATAGTCGGGATAGTAGGTGGATGCCGAACCGCCCACCTCAGTAGGCATACAGCAAAGCCCCTGATAACTTACGCGCTTGATGTAGCCCTCTGTCTGTGGACATTCCGCCACCTTGATTTTGTCGTTTACGGTCGATGGGTCGAAAGCGGCAAACATTGAACGCGAAACGTACACTTCGCTCTTTTCTTCCCCTGCGTCCATTATCAGCCCGCGCGTCCACCGAAACAAGTGGCCATAGCCCGCAAACATAAGACCGAAGAAGCAAGGCACCTTGAAAGCCTTGTATGTGCCGCCGCTTGCGTCGGGCAGGTTATAGTCCACCAGACAAACGCCGTCGCCTGCCTCCAGTCCCACGCTGGTAGGAATTACGGGGTAATATCCGTTATAGTTACCCCAGTCTGGCATGTCCGTCACACCTGTACCAAAGCCGCCCTGATAAAGGCCGTTTGCGTCTTTCTCTGCATTAAACGCTGCCTGACTGTTCTGCGTTCCCATGATTACCTCTAAGAGGAACTGCACCACGAACTGAGCCACAAACCAGTTTGCCTCCCAGCCCTCGCCGCGTTTACGGGCGTATGTGCCGAAGTTCGTTGTGCTGATGTTCGTTGCCGCCATGCCTAACATGGTGAGCTGTGCAGCGTCCTCCGCAGGTGCTTTGGTGTAGCTGGCTGCTTTCAGTGCCGAGCCACTGCCGCCACGGAAACGCTCAGCGTTGCTAATCACGCTGCAAAGCATTTTGTTTGTTCTGTCCATAACGCCCGCACCAACCCAGCTTGTGCCGCCTGCGGGTATGCGGATGCTTACACCATTGCCAACTGGTCTATTGAATGTGATGCTCTTCACCAGCGCACCGCCCTCATAGAATATATTGGCGATGAAGCTGTTCCAGCACCACATGCACTGACCCTGCGAACCGTCGAGAGCGGCGGGGCTGCCGTCGTCATACTTTGTGGTGGTCGTCGGGTCGAGCTTGCGCTTCTTGCGGTCGTCCGTCACGAGGTAGCGGCCAAGCCCCAACTTTGCGGGCAGGTCACGCAATGCCTGAAGGCTGCCGTAGTGGCCTGCCGCCGTAGGTGTGGCGTTTGACGTGTTCCAATAGCGGCCAGCTACGGGGTTGCCTGCCTGTTCCACAGCTTCGGCCAGCTCCATGCTGTGCGTTTCGCCTGTCTCGTCCATTACTTCGATGCGCATGTCCTTTAGCGCGCCCTTTGCAGCGTCCAGTTCATTGATACGCTTGCCGTTCTGAAAGGCTGCCAGCATAGCCACCACGCCTTTTTCCTGTTCTGCTGTTAATGCCATAAATTCGTATATATGTTATGTTAAACGTATGTTGCCGTCCTTGTCAAGTCTTATGCCGCCGCTGGTCAGTCTGATGCGGGGCGGCACGACTTCAACCCTGATGGTCTTGTAGTATTTTGTCCCCTGTGTAGGGATAACATGCACGCGGGTGATGCCCGTCTCACGCGCTTGTATCTCTCCGTCTGGCTCAATTTCTACGCTCTGCCCGTCCGTCTGATATATGACGTTCTGAGCGCAGCCGTCGGGTTTTACTTTTGGCTTGATATACTGCCGTACAGGATTGCCCAGCGTCACGGTGTCGGGTGCTTCCACCTTTAGGCCGTTCGGCACGCCCTGCACAACCTGCTCCGCCCTCGCTATGGCAAGCTCCATTTCCGCGCGTGTCGCCTCCAGTCTTTCGGCGGCTGTCGCGGCCTGCTGTCCTGCCGTGTTGGCGTAGGTCGTGGCAGTCTTGCTCGCGTCGGTCGCGTCGATGCTCTCAGCTGTGGCCGTCTTTGCCTTTGCGGTGGCCGCGTCTGCGTCTGTGGCCGCC
>ERZ779866.1226-NODE-1226-length-26622-cov-3.356758_pt1 | contig 26622 bp, 23 predicted proteins | sample MGYA00511248_ERZ779866 | MGnify/ENA primary metagenome ERZ779866 (study PRJEB29588, sample SAMEA2155758) | human gut metagenome | biome: human gut; feature: human-associated habitat; material: faeces | place: Denmark | collected 2008/2010 ... | reverse complement strand
ATGGATTATGTAGCAAAAATTTATATAAAAGCAAATAATTAGATTTTAAAGAGTCTTTATTCTTTTACTATTGATGTAACCTGCACAAATTAGAGAATTCGTGGCAAAATATACAGTTATTTTCAGATAACCTTTCAAGGTATTTTTATTTTTAGTTATAAAAGACGGCGTATTTGCCGCATATCGGAGCACAAACGAATGGCAACTAACAACGTTGCATACAATCCGCAAGAGATTGAGCCGCAAATTCAGAAATTCTGGGAAGAGCACAAAACTTTCCACGCTACGGAAGATAAAAATAAAGAAAAATATTACTGCCTTGTCATGTTCCCGTATCCGTCAGGTCGACTTCACATGGGACATGTCCGTAATTACACCATAGGCGACGTTATTGCCCGTTACAACCGTTTACTCGGCAAAAACGTCATGGCTCCGATAGGCTGGGATGCTTTCGGTCTCCCCGCTGAAAATGCCGCCATTAAGAATCACGCTCAGCCAAGCGACTGGACCTATTCAAATATTGAGTATATGAAGCGCCAGTTAAAAGCGTTAGGCCTTGCTTATGACTGGGATCGTGAAGTTGCCACCTGCCGCCCTGAATACTACAAGTGGGAACAGAAATTCTTCGGTGAACTCTACAAGCGCGGACTTGTGTATAAGAAAGTATCAACCGTAAACTGGTGTCCGCACGATAATACCGTTCTTGCCAACGAGCAAGTCGTTGACGGTCGCTGCTGGCGTTGTGACAGCAAAGTTGAGCTTCGTGAAATTCCTCAATGGTACCTGAAGATCACCGCTTATGCCGAAGAGCTTTTAAAAGATATCGATACCCTGACTGATTGGCCCGAACGCGTACGTACCATGCAGCGCAACTGGATCGGCAAATCAGAAGGCTTGCAGATAACTTTCAAAATTGAAGGTTCAGAAGAGACCTGTGAAGTTTACACCACTCGTCCTGATACCTTCATGGGTGTAACCTACATGGCAATTTCAGCAGCTCACCCGCTTGCCAAAGAAGCTTGCGAAAACAATCCTGAGCTTGCTGCTTTCTGCAAAGAATGCCTCACCCAGAAATTTGCCGAAGCCGATATCTCCACTATGGAGAAAAAAGGCATGGCAACCGGCAGATATGCCATTCATCCGTTAAACGGACGCCGTATTCCCATCATGGTGGCCAACTTCGTTATCATGGATTACGGTACCGGCGCCGTTATGGCCGTTCCTGCCCACGATCAGCGCGACTATGAATTTGCCGAAAAATACGGCCTTGAAAAAATTCCGGTAATTCGTCCTGCCGACGGCAGCGAAGTTGACATTTCAAAAGAAGCATATGTCGAGCACGGTATTCTCTTTAATTCAGGTGAATTTGACGGCTTAAACTTCAAACAGGCTTTTGACGCCATCGCCGACAAACTTGAAGGCTTAGGCTGTGCCAAACGTACCGTTAACTATCGTCTTCGTGACTGGTGTATCTCACGTCAGCGCTATTGGGGTGCTCCCATCCCGATGCTTACCGTTGATGAAACCGGCGAACTGGTTCCTGAAGTTGATGAAAACCTTCCGGTCAAACTGCCTACGGACGTTACTATTGACGGTGTTATCTCTCCGCTTAAAACCGACGAAAAATGGTATAAGACCACTTACAACGGTAAGAGTGCAACCCGTGAGACCGATACCTTTGACACCTTCATGGAATCATCATGGTATTTTGCCCGTTATTGCTCTCCTAACTATGACAAAGGCATGGTTGAAAAAGATGCCGGTGATTATTGGCTGCCTGTCGATCAGTACATCGGCGGTATTGAGCATGCTGTTTTGCACCTGCTTTACTCCCGCTTCTTCTTCAAACTGATGCGTGACTGCGGCATGGTCAAATATGATGAACCGTTTAAGCGTTTATTATGCCAAGGTATGGTTCTTGCCGACGCCTTCTATTACATAGACGACGGCGCCCGTGTATGGGTAAGCCCGCTTGATGCCATTGTAACCCGCGATGACAAAGGCAATATCACCAAAGCTGTTGACAAACAAGGTCATGAACTCATTCATGAAGGCATGATCAAGATGTCAAAGAGCAAAAATAACGGCATCGATCCTGAAGATATGGTCCGTCTTTACGGTGCTGACACCGTACGTCTGTTTATGATGTTTGCCTCCCCTGCAGAACTGACTCTTGAGTGGCGCCAGTCAGGAGTGGAAGGAGCTAACCGTTTCTTAAGAAAGTTATGGAATCAAATCTATGATTTGACCTCCGCTTCTTCTTTTAAACCTCTTGATAAGAGCAAACTTAACGCCGCTCAGCGCAAACTGCGCCATCAACTGCACACCACTATCGTCAAGGTTACTGACGACATCGGTCGTCGCCAGACTTTCAATACCGCAATCGCTTCCATTATGGAACTGTTAAATGCAGCCGCCAAGGAAACCGGTACTGATGAAACCTCAATTGCTCTTCGCTATGAGATTTATAACGCAGTTATCCTGATGCTCTATCCTATCACTCCGCATATTTGCTTTAAGCTTTACGAGCTTTTAGGCAATGAGGGTGAAATTGATAACGCTTCATGGCCAAAAGCCGATCCTGATGCATTAAAAGCAGAAGATATCCTTATTGTTGTCCAGGTAAACGGCAAAGTCCGCGCCCGCATCAATATCGATCCGAGCCTTGATGATGAATCAGTAAAACAAGCCGCGCTTGCAAATGAAGCTATCGTCAAGTATCTTGAAGACAAGAGCGTTAAGAAAGTAATTTACGTTAAAGGCCGTCTCGTTAACATCGTAGCCGCCTAAGGAGGTAACGTGCGTCAGGCTGTTTTGATATTAATTACCTGCGTAAGCTTTGTGCTTGCAGGCTGCGGTTTTTCATTGCCGCATCAAACCAAATTAAGCGAAGCAATGCCTGAAATCGTCGTTACCGGTTCTTACCACCATCCCTTTTATAAGATGGTGGTACAAAAATTACGTTTGTCGGGAGTTAATGTTATAAGCCAAAACTCCCCGACCGTTCCCAAAGACGCGGATCTTCCTTCATTGATGATCCCGTCTCCGTCAGTTTCAAACCATGTTGCATCAGTTGATTCAAGGGCACAGACGCTTGAACGTGCCATCATCGTCAGAGCTGCTGCAACATTACTTATTCCTAATCACCGCCCGATTGTGATGCGCAATTCCCTTACCCGCCAGGTACTCGATAAATCTGGTCAAAATCTTGCATCAGATAATGAAATCAACATTGTCATCAATGAAACCTATGATGAACTTTCAAGTCAGCTTGTAATGCGTCTTAGCTATTTAGGCAGACAGTCAGATCCTGATGCAAGAGTTCCACAGCCAGGAGAATTGGTCTTAGTGCCAAGTGAAGGCGACGATCCTGAGTCCATTGAAATTCAAACTTCAGGTTATGAAGGAATGACATTAATAGAAGCATTAAAAGCACAGGATACTGCCGAAAAAGCAACATCATCGGAAGTGTCTCTTGATAATCTCAATAACGGGCAAGATGTATTGAATCATCGCCCGCAGCTGCCTAAAGTAGCCCCTAAACTGCTGCATGAGGCACCTGAGGATCTTAATATCTAAGTGTAAGATGCAGATTTTTATTCCTGTTTTTATCTTATCCTCAGACGATCCTTTATTAAAAAACGATCGCAGCAGTGAGATTTATCATAGTTACAAAGAAAGATATCCGGAGTCTGAATATCTGCTTTTTACCTATTCAGACTTTGCTTCAAGCGGACAAAGCAATCTTGCCGTCCTTGAAAATGAGCTTATTGACGGCGGTCTTTTTACTACAAGCAAAATTATTAAAATTTATCTAAAGGATATTGATAAAACTGCAGCAGACGTATTAATGCTGCTTGCAAAATATATTTCAAAAAATCGTGAAGATCTGCAAGTCATGATTGATCTGCCGCGTATTGCAGCAAGTTTTAATAAGGCATCTGCAAAACCGTTTGCAGAAGAAAGCAAAAAAGGACGTAAAGCCGATTTACGCGTCAAAGACGCGATTGCCTATCTAAAAAATCAAAATTCAGTTCTTGAGATCATGTATCCTCCGTCTTTACATGAAATGCCAGGATGGATAAGTTCTCGTTCCCGCCGTTACGGCCTTTATATTGATCCTGATGCAGCCGTTTTCCTAGCCTCTGCTTATGAAGGGAACCTTACGGCCATTGATCAATGTCTGCAAATTGTCAAAATGACGGCAAAAACTGAAAAAATCACAATTAAAGATATTTTTACTTACTTTAGCAAAGACAGCCGCTTTTCAGGATTCGAACTAACCGACGCAATACTTGACGGTCAAGGGTTAAGAGCTCTTAATATATTAAATTCGCTATGCTCACTTGAAGGCAACACTTTAAGCACCAATTTGCCTTTGATTTTATCCCGTCTTGATAATGCATTAAGCGCTCTTGCCGCAGCTAAAACGCAGAATTTAAGAAATGCCGGATTTCAGGAAAAAACAGCCTTTTTTGCCAAATACGGCATCCGTTTACCCCAATCGCAAAATTCAATAATGAAAGCCGCCCTGCAAATGCCTGACATATTGATAAATTATCTTAACAAGACTCTTGCAAGTGCATCAAAGGCTTATGGTTCATTTGACAATAAAACGGCATTTTTATGTCTGCAAAGAATGTGTACCGCTGTAAATAATTTTTCTGTAATGAACTTAGAGGAGCTTTAGGGTGGAAAGAATTGGCTTTTTCGGTGGAAGCTTCAATCCCGTCCATCTTGGACATTCCGTCTTGGTAAAAAGATTAAAAGAAGAATTACAGCTAGATCGCGTTGAAATCATTTTAAACGGAAATCCTCCGCATAAAACCGTTCCGGGAGCCGGCTATAACGATCGTTTCATGATGTTAAAGCTAGCTTTTGCTTCTTTTCCTTTCGTGCATATCAATCAATGTGAACGCGACAGTGCTTTCGTTCATTACACTTACGATACCTTAAGAGAATTTAGAAATTTCTACGGACAGGATACCGCTTTATTTTTCATGATGGGATACGATTCCCTATGCTCGCTTGATACTTGGAAAAACGGTTTCAACCTGACCGATTATGCTCACCTCGCCGTTATTTCAAGGCCTCAATACGATCCTGAATTACTGCCCTATTCAGTTAAACATTTCCTAAAAAATCGCCTTATAACGGAAACTACGAGTAAAAACGCTCTAAATGCATTAAATACACCATCGGGCAATGTCTTCTGGATTGACTCTCGTGAGCTTGATATTTCATCTACCCGTCTTAGAACTATCATTCATGAAGGATATGAAACCCCTGAAATATTTGAAGCAAAACTTCAGCCATTTATTGACGCAAAAGTCATTGAATATATAAAACAGCACCATCTATACTCATTAATCTAGATCCCTCATGCTCTTTACCTTTGCATGTTATAATTTCAAAAATTTTTAACTTAACGGATAAAAAGTGATCATTAATACCACCAACGAATTTAATACTACAGCTAAGCTGCAGGAAGCTGCGATTAAAAGTCTTGAGAGCTCCAAAGCACTTGATATAATCGCCATCGACGTAAAAGAACACAGTTCTATTACCGATACTATGCTTATTTGTACCGGGACCTCGAATCGTCATGTTTGCGCTATAGCCGACAGACTTGTCGACTATTTAGCAAAACACGGCATTCACGGAGTTGAAGTTGACGGAACTGCTGAAGGCAAGTGGGTTCTTGCCGATTTGGGCAACGTTATAGTTCATATCATGCAGGACGAGACCCGCCAGCGCTACCAGCTTGAGAACCTCTACCGCTGCATGGCTGCCGGAATTGACGAACAGTGAAAATTATCATGATTGCCGTAGGCACTAAGATGCCTGCCTGGGTGACTACCGGATTTACTGAATATCAAAAAAGAATGCCTCCTGAGCTTAAGCTTGAGCTTCATGAAATTCAGCCTGATAAACGCCGCCAAGGAGATATTGCCAAAATCACCGAACGCGAAGGTCAGGCGATTCTTGAAGCAATTCCGAAAAAAGCTTATGTCATCGCCCTTGATGAACACGGCAAAGAGTTTGACAGTGTGGCTTTAGCTAAAAAACTTGGTGCATGGAAAAATTACGGGCAAGATATAGCTTTACTCATCGGAGGACCTGATGGGTTAAGCCAGGCATGTAAAGATCGGGCACAGGAATTATGGTCTTTATCTAAATTGACACTGCCGCACCCTTTAGTTCGCGTTGTTCTTGCAGAAACCTTATATCGGGCCTACAGCATTGATGCCGGTCTGCCCTATCATCGTGCCTAACGGGTAATAAAACAGTGTTCGGTTTTAAATCATCACGTCCTAAAGAAAGGCAGCTTTTCACCAAAAAAGAAAAGCCGCGCAAGGTACGTGCGCGCGGAAAAATCAGGATCCGCAATACCGAGCTTGAAAACCGCATTTTTAAAAATCGTGTTTTATTCGGCGTAATTTTTTCCATATTTTTATGTTTGGTACTGTTTGGCAACCTTTATTATTTACAGGTTATTTCTCACAACACCTATCAAACCCGATCAAATGAAAACCGCATTCGCGTACTGCCGGTCATCCCACAGCGCGGCATGATCTATGACAGGAACATGGTAGTTTTAGCCGAAAACCTTCCCGTCTACCATTTAATGCTTTATCCGCTTAAAGAATTTGACACTAAAGAAACCGTTTTAAAGCTAAATTCACTAATGGATCTCGGACTTTCGGAATCCGATATAAAACGCATTCTTTTTATGGCCACAACCCGCAAGCGTTTTACCGGCATCGAAATCTCCGACATGTTAAGTGAAGATCAAATCGCGACTTTTTCCGTTCATCGTCATGCTTTTCCTAACGTGCAGGTTTCTTCCTCTTTAAAGCGCAATTCCCCTTTTGCCGACATAATGACTCATGCCATAGGCTACGTCTCGCGAATAAATGAAAATGATGTAAAGCGCCTTACTGAAGAAGGAAAAATCGATAATTACGAAGGGACCAGTGCTATAGGTAAACTCGGCGTCGAGAGCTACTATGAAGACATTCTTCACGGTATAACCGGAACCAGAGAAGTGGAAGTTGACAGCCACGGTCAGATAATCCGTACTCTTGACTACAATCCGCCGATTCCCGGGAAAAACCTTGTTTTAACTTTAGACGTTAGGCTTCAGTATTATGCTCAGCAGCTTTTAAAATCGATGCGCGGGGCAATTGTCGTCATGGATCCGAATAACGGCGAACTTTTAGCTTGTTATTCAAATCCGTCATACGATCCTAACCCTTTTGTCCGCGGCATCCGCAGCCGAGAATACTCAAAACTTTTAAATAACCCCAACCGCCCGCTTATAAATCGTGCTACCCAAGGCGGATATGCACCTGCGTCAACCATAAAACCGCTTATGGGAATCATGGGTCTTAACGAAGATTTGATTACTCCGACATCTACTTACTTCGGTGCATCGGCTTTTATGCTGCCTGGCTCCACTCATCGCTTCCGCGATTGGCGAGCGGCAGGTCACGGCTGGCTTGATCTTTATCGGGCTATTGAGATTTCCGCAGATACTTATTTTTACGATCTGGCTTTTCGCGCCGGTATTAACGTCATTCATGAATACCTTGATAAATACGGATTCGGTCGTTCCACCGGTATTGATATACATGAAGAGTCTCTTGGCGTAAATCCGTCGCGCGAGTGGAAATTAAAGCGCTTTAAGCAGCCGTGGCATATGGGAGATACCGTACCTATCGGCATCGGACAAGGATATTGGACTACTACTTTGATGCAGCTTATAAAAGCGCACGCGTTAGTTGCCAACAAAGGTCATTTTGTTACGCCGCACTTTCTCAAAGAAATAAGGATGCAAAATGAAAAAAACAGCTATAAAGATCCTGAAGCCGGAAAAAAATTAAAAGTAAAAAGCGACAGCTATTTTGATGTAGTAAGAACCGGAATGTACCTTGTAATCAACGGAGCTGAAGGTACCGGAAGGAGAGCTTTTCATGATGCAAGCTACAAAGCGGCAGGTAAGTCAGGAACAGCTCAAGTAGTATCCATAAAGCAAGATGAGCGTTATGATGCGCGTAAATTACGCGTAGAACACCGGGATAATGCTTTATTTGTTGCTTTTGCTCCTTTTTATCATCCTCGAGTTTTAGCTGCCGTGATCCTGGAAAATGAAGGCGGAGGATCGGCAAAAGGTGCCCCGATTATCCGTCAAATGATGGATAAATACTTTGAACTCTATCCCGGATATATGGGTGAAAAGACCCCGGTAAGAATGAAATTCGGACTAGGCGGTTACGCCAATATGCAATAAGAGGCTGTAATGTTCGTGCAAAAAAAAGTCATTATTGACAACAAACCGCACCGTTTTAATAATCTGCAGAAGTTTTTATGGCATCTGCATATAGACCTGCCTTTACTGCTCGGACAAATCTTAACCTTAATGCTGTCTTTGTTTATTCTATATTCTGCGTCAGGGCAGCATGCCGATATGCTTCTTCGGCAGATTATAAGAACCGGTCTTGCTTTTTGCGTAATGGTTTGCGTTGCCCAAATTCCTCCGCGACTTTTTGCCAAATCAACAATTTATTTATATATAGGCGGATTAATTCTGCTGATTTTAGTCGAACTTGTAGGCGATATTTCAAAAGGTGCGCAGCGTTGGCTTAACCTCGGTTTTATGCGCATTCAACCGTCAGAGCTTTTTAAAGTGGTAATGCCCCTTACCATCGCTGCTTTTTTAAGCCGTGACGATATTCCGCCAAGGACCTCAACGGTATTGTGGGCTTTTGTCATTATCTTGATTCCGGTCGGTCTTATTTTGCATCAGCCGGATTTAGGAACAGCAGTTTTAATTTTAGTATCAGGTTTTTTATGTGTTTTCGTTGCCGGACTTAGCATCTGGTGGCTGGCAACTGGAGTTATCGCCGGCATAGCCATAATTCCCATCATGTGGAATTACGTACTTCATGACTATCAAAAGCAGCGAGTTCTTACCCTGCTAAATCCCGAATCCGATCCTTTAGGTGCCGGATATCATATCATTCAATCAAAAATTGCCATCGGCTCCGGCGGACTATACGGCAAAGGATGGTTAAACGGCAGTCAATCACAGCTGGATTTTCTTCCCGAATCTCATACGGACTTCATTTTTGCCGTTTTAGCCGAAGAAACCGGACTTATCGGCTTTTTAGTTTTAATGGCTTTATATACCTATCTTATTTCAAGATGCCTTTATATTACTCTTAATGCTTCAAGTAATTTCGAACGCATTCTATGTGCCGCCTTATCCTTTACTTTCGTTTTCTATATCTTTGTTAATATCGGTATGGTCAGCGGGATCCTGCCTGTTGTCGGAGTGCCCCTTCCTCTTATAAGTTATGGCGGAACAGCAATGATCACGTTAAGCGTTTGCTTCGGAATCATTATGTCAGTACAAACGCACAAACGTGAATTAAGCTTTAAATAAAGGAAAAATAATTATTACTATGGTATCCTTTATTAAATGTTTTTTTCGGAAAAAATTTCATGTTTAAGAATAAATTATCTTTATTTTTACTCTGTATGACTCTGCCCTGGTGCACTGCATATTCAGCCGATCTTAACGAACTGTCAAAACATTCGGGCGTTAGTGTAAAACGCCTTGAACAAGCGATTTCACTTGCACAATTCCAACCTAAAATCATTGAGACTATGACAAGGCCTTATGAAAGTAAACAATGGTGGGAATACAGAAATCTTTTTATTACCAAATCAAGAGTTAACGCCGGCGTTGATTTTTATTTTAAACATGAAGATACGCTAAAAAATGCAGAAGCAAAAACCGGAGTTCCTCCCGAAATCGTCTGTGCCATCATCGGCGTTGAAACCTTCTACGGTAAAAACATGGGTAATTGGTCCGTACTTGATGCCTTATACACTTTAGGCTTTAACTATCCTCCCCGTGAAAAATATTTCTCAAAAGAATTTGCCAACTTCGTTGCCCTTGCCGATCGGGAAAACTGGGATTTAAAATCCGTCTTGGGCTCTTATGCAGGAGCCATGGGCATGGGTCAATTCATGCCGAGCTCTTACTTAAGCTATGCAGTGGATTTTGACAATGACGGTAAAATCAATTTGTTTAATGACATAGAAGATGCTATCGGCTCTGTTGCCAACTACTTTAAAGCTCACGGCTGGGATCAAGGCCACGGCATTTTTTATCCGGCACTTGCCAAAAAAGATCCTACGGAATTAATGAAAAAGGAATGGAATCTTACGGCTGGGGAAATGTATGAAAACGGCATTTCCACCAAAGTAAATATTCCTGCAGATGAAAAAGTACGTTTATTTAAGTTCGAACTTAAAGATAATAAGCTTGGTTTTGGCGTAGGTCTGCACAACTTTAACGTTATAATGAAATATAACAAGAGTCCGCTTTATGCTCGCGCCGTTTATGAATTGAGTGTTTTCATAAGAGCAGAACACGATAAGCGCCTGCTTGAACGCGGAATTAAAGTAAAACCACACAGCAGAATTCCATAATTAATAAATGAAAAACAAAATTTCTTATACTTTAGTCGCCTCCTTGCTGAGCGCAATTTTTATCCTTAACGGATGCTCCTCTTCAAGCGACATCAATAAAACCCACGGTGCGATATCATCATCAGGAGGTGTTTACGGAACAGGACCGAACAACTCCATTCCCTATCCGCAAAAAGATCCTGTAGATATAACTGGAGTTCCCGGTGCCAAAGTTAAATACGAACCCTACAGCCGCGGAGGAAACAAAAATTACACCGTATTAGGTAAAAGCTATAAAGTCTGGAACGATGTCAAATCCTATGAGGAAATAGGTACCGCTTCATGGTATGGTCCCGGCTTCCATGGAAATAAAACCTCAAACGGTGAAACCTACAATCAAAAAGGTTTTTCTGCAGCGCACAAAAACCTTCCGTTGCCATCCTACCTTAAAGTTACTAATTTAAATAATGCCAAATCAGTTATCGTCAGAGTCAACGATCGCGGACCTTTTCACGGCAATCGCATCATTGACCTATCAGAAAGTGCAGCCCGTTATCTTGATATAGTTAAAAAAGGTACGGGAAAAGTAAAAATAGAACTGGTAAAGGTAAGCCCTGACGGAACGATTTTAAACTCTTCTCAATCTTCCTACATTGCACAAAATACTGTAGAAAGTTCAGATGAAAATGTACTTGCCCCTATTCTTCAAGACAAGAACAGCAGCATTCTCTCCGGCGGTTTTTACGTACAGTTTTTCTCAACTCAATCCTCAGATCGTGCTTCCGAAATCTCTGACAGGCTGCGCGGTTTAACCTCGTATCCTATCGTTATCAATAAAGAATCGGGATACTATAGATTACGTACCGGTCCTATTGTTGAAGAGGATCTTGAAAATGCAGTTGAAGAAATGAAAAACTTAGGGTATAACGACAGTTTCGTAAAAAAAATTTAGGACTTAAATAAAGTGAATTATATTTTTAATCGCAACAATATCATCGCTGCAGCAAGCGCTTTTCTTTTAACCGTATCTTCCTGTGCAGTAAGCGCAGAAGCCATTCCCGATCCCTTTGCTCAATTTAAAAACAATCCGACCGCAGCAGCTCCCAATGCATCAGGCGTACAAAATACCGCATCGGCACCTTTGGTATTGCCGTCTCCTCCAACTTTTGATGCTGAGTCTTGGGTACTCATGGATTACCATTCAGGTCAAGTCTTATTTGAGCACAACGGACAAAAGAAAATTTGGCCGGCCTCCCTTACCAAAATGATGACTTCTTATGTTATCGGAATGGAAATCAAAGCCGGACGACTTAAACCTGACGATCAAGTGATGATTACGGAAGAAGCTTGGTCAAAAAATTATTCCGACTCTTCAAAAATGTTTATTGAAGTAGGTGATACCGTTTCCGTTGACTCTTTAAATAAAGGCATAATCATCCAATCAGGCAACGATGCATGCGTAGCCATGGCAATTCATCTTGCCGGTTCTGAAGCCGGTTTTGTCAGCGTAATGAACACCTATGCAAAACAGCTCGGACTTAACCATACCCATTTTTCAAACGTACACGGACTTTTCTCTGAAGACAATTACTCTACCGCCTACGACATGGCTCTTTTAGGTCGGGCTCTTATTCGGGATTTACCTGAAGAGTACTCAATTTATGCCCAAAAGGAATTTACTTTCAACGGCATCAAGCAGTCAAATCGTAATCGTCTTTTATGGGACAAAACCCTAAATGTTGACGGCATCAAAACCGGACACTTGTCTCAGGTAGGTTATAATCTTGTAGCTTCAGCCCCGTCCGGCAACATGCGTCTTATTGCCTCTGTTATCGGAGCAAAAAGTGAGTCACAGCGAGCTGATTTCTGCAGACAGATGCTTTCCTACGGTTTTAGATTCTTTGAACTCTATACTCCCTTCAAACAAGGCCAAAGCATTTTAAAACGCGAGGTTCGTTTAGGTGACACCGATTCTGTTGATTTAACCGTAAATGAAGATGTAGGAATGATGATTCCGCGCGGCAGCAGTTCTAATATAAAAATAAGCTATCGTTTGAATAAAGCTGTTTTCACTGCACCTATAGCTAAAGGCGATAACCTTGGCATAATTGAATTCAAATTAAATGATAAAACATTATCCCGCGCTCCTTTGGTAGCAAAAGAAGCGGTTAATGAAGGCGGATTCTTCAGCCAGCTTTGGGATAAAGCTTACATGTTCTTTACCAGCGAGAGTAACGACAGCAATGACAAGTAAGTTCTCAGAACTTTTAAAGTTCCCGTGCATCGTCGATTTCCGCATTATTGTCGATGCACTTAAAAAAGATGCTTTAAATGAAGTAAAAAAACATATTGAAGAAATAGTGCCCGGAAGCGTACAAGAAATTGTTGCATCTCCGCGTGTAAGTTCTAATGGTAAATACATTTCTTATACGATTCCGGTGCAGGTTTTGAATGCTAAAAACATTGAAGATCTGTATCAGCATCTTGGAAAAATTGATTTTATAAAACACGTTCTTTAAATTATTATGTACCGTTCATCGCAAACCGATTTTCAATACGAATTCGGACGTTTTATCAAGATATTAGCTTATCTTGCATCAATCGCCATCCTCGTGTTTGCGATGTTTTTACTGCTCGGTATCCTGAGAATCTCAAGCTTTGCTTTTAATACTTACGACAGTTACGATGAAGTTCCTTACAACAAAGTAGGTTTACTTCTGGGAACATCTTCAAACGTTGCACCTGGCCAACCTAACGAATACTTTACTAACCGGATCATGGCGGCTGCGAACTTATACCGCCATAAAAAAATCGATTATATTTTAGTTTCAGGCGACAACCGTCACGCTTCATATAATGAACCGCGCCAGATGATGCAAGCCTTACTCAAGGCCGGAGTTCCGCAAGATAGAATAGTTGCCGATTACGCCGGATTTAGAACCAATGATTCAGTTATTCGCGCCCATAAGGTATTCATGCTTAACAAAGTAACGATAATTTCGCAAGAATTCCATAATGAAAGAGCGTTGTTCATTGCAAATCACCTTGGTATTGATGCTATCGGCTTTAACGCATCCGACCCTTACAGCGAAGGCAGTAATTTTAAAGTTAAATTGCGTGAATTCTTTGCCCGAATAAAATGTGTTATCGACATGTATATATTACATACTAAACCGACATTCTTAGGAGATCCGATCGAAATCGGGTCGACAGAAAAACCAATAAATGACGGCGCAACAACACCAGATACAAAAAAAGCTGAACTTTAAAAAATTAAAAATAAAAAGGATCACAAATGTATACCGTAAATAAAAATGATATGGTTAAACCTTTTATTAAATGGGCCGGAGGAAAACGCCGTACCTTAAATCAGCTTTTATTCTTTATGCCTGACAAAATTTCAAGTTTTGTCGAACCTTTTGTAGGCAGCGGATGCGTATATTTTGCTTTAAATGCTCCTAAATCAATTATCAATGATACTAATGAGGAGCTTATAAATACCTATATTCAAATTCGAGACAATCTTGACGAATTAAAAACACTTTTAAGAAGTTATCCTTACGACAAAGATTTTTTCTTGAAGATCCGTGCATTAGATCGTGATCCTGACTTTTTGAATTTACCTAAAATTAAAAGAGCCGCACGTTTTATTTATCTTATAAAAACCTGTTTTAACGGACTTTATCGAGTAAACAGCAAAAATTATTTTAATACCCCCTTCGGTAAATATACAGATCCTAAAATTTGCGATGATGAGGTTCTTGATGCGGCTAACAGCTATATGCACAAAAACCCGACCGACATACGCTGCGGTCATTTTTATGATTTACTGGACGATATAGACTCCGATGCTTTCGTTTATCTCGATCCGCCCTATTTCCCGATTTCCGAAAAGTCATTTACTTCATATCAGCCTGTTCAGTGGACTGAAGAAAATGACTACGAGCTTTTTGAATTCTGTAAAGAACTTGATAAACGCGGCATCAAATTTATGCTGTCTAACTCGACAGCTCCTTTTATTATCAATCTTTACAAAAATTTTGAAATGGAAATGATTAATGCTACACGCAGCATTAACGCAAGCGGCAGCACTCGCGGTCAGATAAAGGAAATAATTATCACAAATTACGATCTTTCAGGCCGAATAAAAAAAAATCGCAAGAAAAAACTTAAAGATTAAAAACCGAAGCCGAGACCGACCCCGAAATGAGAGTGTGATCTGTGACGCCACGGACTGCCCCAATGCCACCCCATGTAGGGACGAAACCAAGGACGATAGTAATAATCATCGTAGTAGTAAGGCACATAAACCCGCTTTACTTTTACTTTCTGCTGCTTAGCCTCAGGAGGTTCCACGGCAGGTTTGGGCTCACTTGAACTTAACTTTCCGGATAAATTTTTATCACTATCGGCTTTTTTAACTTTCAAAGCTGCATTCGGAGCCATCAACGAAACGGCAGGAACACCTTGAACCCTAGGATTAAGTTCAGCTCCGCTTGCATACTGCGGTTTGAAATCAACAGATGATGAGCATGCACAAAGAGCGGTTATGGAAAACGCGCATATAATAAAAAATAAACCGCTTTTTTGCATAAAACAATCCTCTTATTTGATACTTTATATATAGTATCAAACTCGGTAATTAGCAAAAAATTAGCCGCTTAAACTTTTAATTTTTGTTCAGAAACCTTTTTCCAAGTTACCTCATTACGCAAATATACCGGTAAAGCTTCAGCCGGATCGCATGCGGCACTTGAAAAAGATAGAGCTCCAAGTTTTAACATTGCCTTAGCATCGGGATAAAGAACGGACACCTGAGTATTAAGATCCAAACCATGATCTTTTAGAATTGCCACTCCCGTACCGGCATATACAGCATCCGGAGCTTTTTCTTTACATAAAGAAACTGCCGTTTCCGGTTTTATTACCTGTTCTTCACATAGTTCAATTAAATCAACGCCTTTTTTCTCATAAATGCAAAAATATACTTCACCCATTCTTGCATCAATTGAAGCTACGACTTTTCCTTCTTTATCGCCTATAGCTTCAAAAGCAAGAGCTTTCAAATCACTTATTCCCAAAGCTTTAATATTAAGACCGAGACCTAAGCCTTGAGCTATTGACGTACCGATACGAACGCCGGTAAAAGAACCGGGACCTCTACCGAACACAATTCCCTGTAAATCTTCGCGCTTTACTCCAGCATTGCTTAACAAAGAATCAATCATCGGTAAAATGATCGCGGCATGTTTTTGCAAAGCGACTTCGCTTACACTAAATATTTTTCCGTCTTTTTCCAAAGCAGCCGAACAATTTTCCGTAGCAGTATCCAAAGCAAGCAGCACTGAAAGATCCTCCGAAACCGTTTAAAAACTTTAAGCGCTAGAATAACGCAAAATCATCAAATTTAAAAAAACAAAAACTCTTTTTTTAATCCTGAGCTTTTAAAAAGCTCATAAGATCAGAAATATCCTTACAGCGACGCATAGGCGGCAACGAAGATAAAAACAATCGGCCGTAATTACGCGCAATTAACCGCGGATCACATATAACCATTGCACCGGTATCATTTTCCTGTCTTATTAATCTGCCCACTCCCTGGCGCAGAGTAATTACAGCTTCAGGTAATGAAATATTAACAAAAGGCTCAATTCCTTTGTTTCGACATTTTTCCGCTCTTGCCTGATAAATCGGATCGTTAGGAGGTGCAAACGGAAGCTTATCAATAATAACCAAAGACAAAGCTTTTCCGGGAACATCAACGCCTTCCCAAAAAGAAGAAGTACCGATTAAAACGGCATTTCCGTCTTTTTTAAATTCATCCATCATCGCAAAATTTGATTTGCCTGATGCCTGACATAATACCCGACGCTTATCTTTAAGTTTTTCACGCAAAATTGAATCGGCTTCTTTTAATGCTTTATATGATGTAGTCAAGAAAAATACGCCGCCGCGAACCTCTTCTATTGCCGGCATAAGCATATTTATAATTTTTACAATACGCTCATCGTCATTACTGTCAGGAAAAGCTTCAGATACGAAAAGCCGTGAGTTTTTGGCATAATCAAAAATTGACGGAACGATTAACGTCTTAGGGTCTAAGTCCGCGCAGCCTGCGTCATAAATAAATTTTGTAAAATCATTATTGACGCTTACGGTTGCGGATGTCATCACGATACCGGTTCCCTTCTCCAAAAGCGCACTGAACTCATTTTTAAGTGCACCGCCAACATCTAAAGGAGATATGGTCAAAATATAATTTTTTTCACTGCATTCACTAAAAGCAACATAATTACTGTCTTTTTTAGTTCCGTCCTTATTCCGATCAAATGTCATTACCGCAACAACGGTATCCATCATTTCATTAACTGTTTCAGTTAATTTTTCAAAACGGTCAGGATTTGATTCGGCGTTGCTTTTTATTAATTTAGCGATATCTTTTAGCGCCAAATAAATCTCACCCATTTTATTGCGAAACAAAGAATTTACTTTAAGCCCGGAATAATCGGCATCAGCAGTAAAATTTAAATACTTAAGCAATCGAATGTCATTTGAGCCTTTATACGGCCGCAGCATATCAAGTAATTCTCTTGATGCGGTATTTAGCTTCACAAATAAAGTATTGAACGCTTCAATTCCTTCAAAATCAATATCACGCAAAACCGCAAGAAAATCTTCAGTAAACTGCATAAAGCCGCGATGCGAAACACTGCAGGAATAATAAGAGCGACAGGCGTCAGGAATAGCATGAGCTTCATCAAAAACCAAGGCATCAAAATCAGGCAGAAGATGCATTGATTTATTAGGATTTTTATCGGTTTCTCTTGAAGCAAAAAATAAAGAATGATTGATAATCACCACCTGACTTTTCTGAGAGCGGCGCCGTGCCATTAAAGCAAAGCACTCGTCGGGATAATAAGGACAATCTTTACCGGCGCATTGGGCTCTTGAGCAAGTTAAAAGTTCAGTTATTTTAAGCGGCAGCTTGGAATTAATTTCCGCAAAATCAGCATTATCATTATCTTTATTAATTATCGCATCACTTTCTATTGCCTTAACATAGTTTAAGGTTTTTGGCGCCAGAACATTTCCATACCTTATATCATCAAGCTTTTTACGACATAAATAATTATTAAAACCCTTTAAAACCGTGTACGGAGTTTTAAGTTTTAAAAGACTTAAAAGCTTAGGAACATCATATTTTATGAGCTGATCTTGAAGTGCTTTTGTTCCGGTTGAAATTACGACTTTTTTTCTTGCAAGCAGAGCGGGAATTAAATAAGCATAAGTTTTACCGGTACCAGTTCCTGCCTCAGAAATTAAAATCTTGCCGTTAGCAAACGCATTCTGGACCGCCTTCGCCATTTCTTTTTGACCTTCTCGAGGAAAATAATTTTTAAGTTTTATGCTTAAAAGTCCGCCGGCATCAAAAACTTCATTTAAATCAGGCAAAGCCTGGGCATCAAAATCATCGTCCTCTAAAAACTCAACGGCTGTCTCATACTTTTGCATGTTTTTTCTCTTAACTTTCTAAATCAGCAAAGCTACAAGGCAATCAAATGCATTTTGCAGGCAACACAATCACAAACTATCTTAAACCGATGCTTTCCTATAACCAAAGTATAACCTGATGTCTTTCCCCCATCTTTACTGCACAAACAATGATTACGGATAAGACAATTACGGCTTGTCATAACACTTTGTTTTACAATATTTTTTAACTTTGAATCATTAGCTGAAAGTTTAGAATAAAAGGCTTGTGCACTTTTATTTAACACTAATCTTTCATCTATCGCATAAGGATAGCAAGGCCAGGAAGACGGCAATGTAAATTTATAATCGGGATTAACCTTACCAAGTTTTGACAGATAATCATTTTGCGCCTGTCGTCTTAACTCATTTATAGAAGAAATCGGCAAGGTAAGTAAATTAAAATCAGCAAAAGCAAAATCTATGCTTTCAACCTTTAAATAAGGATCGGCACACTTTTTCAACTTATCTGAAATATTCTTAGGATCAAGAGCCATAGATCCTAATACGGATTTAAAAGAGCATTCAGCCTTACCGCTGCGCTCTAATTCATCTGCATAACACAAAATCAGCTTACAGTTTTCTCCTTTGTTTTCCAGATAAAGTTTTCCTTTAAGCTTCATATAGCGTTCTACTGCATCTTTTGCATGCAGCGACTTAATAAATGCCGTATCAATATTTCTTTTTAATACTAAATTAGTCGGGATATCGGCTTTTCCGTGAACCTCAATTAAAACATTACCATTACTATCACTTGCTTTATTACACCTAAAACCGGTTAGTTCTCCGCTTTTAAAATAGGTAAAGCCGTCTCCGTTAACAATTTTAAAATTTTTAAACGGTTTAACTAAAAGCTTTGTATTTTGTCCTTTGCTATTTACGGAAATTACCTTACCGATAGGCATTCCTTCAAATTTAGGACTTTTAATATTAACTAAATCATCATTATTCCCGTAAAGAAGATTATCAGTAAAGCCGCGATTGAATGTACGTCTTTCATCAGGAACAAAATTTCGCCTGCATTCGCCGTTTGATGATCTGCACAATTCACCGTCGGAATCGGCAATAATCTTGTCTAAAAGTTCGCGAAATTTTGCAGTCATATTAACTACATAATCACGATCTTTAAGCCTGCCTTCAATCTTAAATGAACTGACACCGGCATCAATCAGATCCTTTAAATCATCCCCGGCAAAATTATCCTTCATCGATAAAAGATGCCCGTGTGCGACCAATTTGTTTTCTTTATCATACAAATCCATCGGCAGCCTGCAGATATGCGCACACTGACCGCGATTGGCACTTCTGCCTGTCATATATTCAGATATATAACAAATACCTGATTGTCCTACGCACAAAGCACCGGCGACAAATGCTTCAAGTCTTATATTGGGACAGTACTCGTGAAACGCTTGAATATCCTTTAAAGACAACTCTCTTGCCAGGACAGCCTGACTTACGTTTAAATTTTCATAAAATTTTAATTTTTCTTTTGTAGAGATATCGCATTGAGTGCTTGCATGCAGCTCTACGCCTTTGGGAATATCAAGCTGTAAAATCGCCGGATCCTGGAAAATTACGGCATCAATTCCGCATTTTCCCGCTTCATTTAAGATTTCCTGAGCTTTATTTAGCTCTTCATCATATAAAAGAGTATTTAACGTTAAATGAACCTTTACGTTAAAACGATGAGCAAAAGAACAGATTTCTTTTAAATCAGCAAAACTATTGGCCGCATCAAACCGAGCACCGAATGCGGGGCCTCCGATAAAAAGGGCGTCACATCCGGCCAAAATTGCGCCGATAGCCGTTTCCTTATCTTTTGCAGGAGCTAATAATTCAAGAGTTCTCATCGTTTTTTCAGTGTTAAAAAGGAATGGCGTTATTATCCGCTAAAAAGACAAAAAAGAAAAACGGCCGTGATGTCATACACAGCCGCTAAAAAAAAACATATATACTAATTAAACACTTACTTTAAGGAAAAAACCGCATTGACCTGAGTGGTAACGGTCATCGGCTGGACTTCATACGATGCCTCAACCGCAGCATTATCCGACGCTGCCTTTGCCATCATAAGACGATTGCGATAAGGCATGATTGAGCCTGCTTCAACAAACTGCAAATCACAAGGATGCGCAATTTTAACTTCAAAGCCGTCAGCTAAAAGCTGAGCTTTTTCTTTTGCATCCTTAATTGCAAGTTTAGCTGCTTCTTTTTTAACCGATTCAAGATCTTTTACCTGATACTCAAAACCTGCAACTTCATTAATACCGGATTCCAAGGCCAAATCAGTAACCTTAGGAATAAGCTCAAGATTATCAACTGTTACCTTAACCACACGATATGCACTGTACCCCTCAAGCTTTGATTTTCCTTCGTTATAGCTGTATTTAGGGAAAACAGTAAGGTTATCGGCCAAAATCTGGTTTTGACCGAGATTTAAAGGCTTTAATGCTGTTATAAATCCGGTTACGCGTTCTTCAACGCTATTTCTGGCCGCTGCTGCATTATCTTTAATTTCGGTAACAGAAAAGCTTAACACAGCCTCATCCGGCATTACTTTCATCGTACCCGTTCCCTGAACGGTAATTTTTCCGTCTTTTAAGGAACACTTGCTGTCAGCCAACGCTTGTGTAGATAAAAGCATTGCACCGGCAGCTAAAGATAAAGACAAAGCCTGTAAAGATTTTTTCATCTATTGCTCCTAAAACACAACGACTTAACACAAATCTAAAGATAAAGGATAAAAATTAGATTTAAATTAGGGTACTAAACGATAAGAGCGGAAGTACTTCTACTCCCGCTCTTAAAAAAATAAGATAAAGTATAGAAAAACTCTGAACTATTTCTTGTGAAGCTGACGTGAACCTTCAGCAGTGGAAACAACCAGATCAAGTGAACTTACATCATCAGAAGCCGCTTCAACACCGGCACCGATTGCCCCTTCAAGAACAGGAGCATCAGCAATTCTAACGCGAGATCTCAAAGGCTCATCCAACATGGAAATAGCAGCCTGAGAACTGATAACAGCAGAACCCAAATCAGCTAAAACAACTACGCCTTCACCCTGATCTGCTTTTTTAATTGCTTCAAGAACACGTTGAGGATCCGTACCTAAGCCGCCCTGTGCATTACCGCCTGCAGGATAAATCGGCAACTTTTCACCGTCGCGAGAAGAAATCTGTTGTACCATGTCGCAAATGCCTTCTGCGACCTTACTGCTATGTGAAACAACAACAATTCCAATCATGAAAAAAACTCCTTATCTTAAGGCAAGTCGTTTACCTTTATTATTTTAATCAATTTCATATAACAATAACTGATTTTCAAAGAAAAATCTTAATTGTGCAAATTTATATACGAAATTCGTGCGCTCTTTCACTTATATTTTCTGATCACCGAAACAACGGGACCTAAAATTTTAACCTCCATTCCGTCTTCAAGTCTAATAGGTGAATATTCCTGATTTTTCGGCAACAGCTGCAGCGGCGGACCGATTCTGAGTTCTTTTATCGTATATTCATTATCCACTGAGGCAACCACAACATCTTTGTCGCAAGCTTCCTTCATGGTATCGACCAATACCAAATCCCCGGGAAGAATCCCCGCGTCAATCATGGACTCTCCGCTTACAGTAAAGGCAATCGTCGCTTTAGGATGATCAAGAAGATAAGAATTAACGTCTAAACGCCTGTCTATCTGGCCGCCATTGGGCAGAGGAAAACCTGCTTCAACATTTTCAAGAGATAAAGGAATACTTTCGTTTGATAAAGACTCATTTATAAACGCATATATTTCAACGTCCGACACCATATTAACTTCCCTTATTCTCAGCAATTTATTCAATAGTATAGAAAATTGCTTCAAATGCCAAACGTATTTGGTCTTACTAAAAAGTGTTCACCAAGGCTAAATCTGACTTTTCTAATCTTGAAAAATTGTTAAATCAAGATAAAATAGTACGGACTTAGATCTACATCAAAAATATCTCATATTTTTGCTTGCCAAGATCAAAAGTCTGTGGTTTCAGCTCTGAATTCTGGGGGTATTTGTGGTAACTTCCGCAATCCTTGCACTCGCTGACGGCACAGTCTTTAAAGGGAAAGGCTTCGGCCTTCCCGGTGTGACCGAAACCGGCGAAGTGGTCTTTAACACATCCATGACTGGTTATCAGGAAATTCTCACCGATCCTTCCTACACCCGTCAATTAGTAACTTTAACTTATCCTCATATCGGTAATTACGGAACAAATGATGAGGACTTCGAATCGGCAGATATTTGCGCAGCCGGTTTAATTATCAAAGATCTTTCCATCGTCTCATCCAATTTCCGTTCTTCTCTTTCTCTTAGCGATTATCTTAAAAAACACGGTAAAGCAGGCATCTACGGTATAGATACCAGAATGCTCACCCGCCTTATCCGCGAAAAAGGCGCTCAGTCAGGCTGCCTTACTACCGATCCTTCCATGACTCCGGAAAAAGCTATTGCCGCAGCTCGTGCTTTTGCCGGACTTAAAGGTATGGATTTGGCAAGCGTCGTAACAACCAAAAAGCCGTATATTTGGACTGAAGGTGAATGGCAGCTTGGTAAAGGTTACGTTAATATCGATAATCCGGAATTTAATGTCGTCGCCTACGACTTCGGCATCAAGCGCAATATCCTGCGCATGCTTGCCTCCCGCGGCTGTAAGATCACTGTAGTTCCTGCAACTACTAAAGCTTCAGAAGTCCTTGCCATGAATCCTGACGGCGTATTCTTGTCAAACGGTCCGGGCGATCCTGAACCTTGTACCTATGCCATTGAAGCGATTCAGGAACTAATGAAAGCCAAAGTCCCGCTTTTCGGTATTTGCTTAGGTCATCAGCTTCTCGGTCTTGCATCAGGGGCAAAAACCGTAAAAATGAAATTCGGTCACCACGGTGCAAACCATCCGGTTCGTGAAATCGCCACCGGCCGTGTTTACATCACTTCACAAAACCACGGTTTTGCCGTTGATGCCGACACTTTACCCGACACTTTAAAAATAACTCACGTGTCATTATTTGACGGAACCTTACAAGGCATCGAACGCACTGATTGTCCGGCATTTAGCTTCCAGGGACATCCTGAGGCAAGCCCAGGTCCTCACGATCCCAAACCTTTGTTTGATCATTTTATCGACTTAATGCGTGCATACCGTAACAGAGGATAGGAAGAATGCCAAAGCGTACAGATTTAAAAAGTATTTTAATTTTAGGCGCCGGTCCTATCGTAATCGGTCAGGCCTGTGAATTTGACTACTCAGGAACTCAAGCCTGCCGCGCGCTGCGCCAGGAAGGCTATCGCGTCATTTTGGTAAACTCCAATCCTGCTACCATCATGACCGATCCTAATATCGCCGATGCAACTTATATTGAACCTATACATTGGCGTGTTGTTGAAAAGATCATTGCCAAAGAGCGTCCTGATGCCGTATTGCCGACAATGGGCGGACAGACTGCTTTAAACTGCGCTCTTGATCTTGAACGTCACGGTGTTTTAGCTAAATACAATGTCGAAATGATTGGCGCTAACGCCGATACTATCGATAAAGCGGAAAACCGTGAACGTTTTGATGCCGCCATGAAAAAAATCGGTCTTGAATGCCCTCGCGCAGGTATTGCCCACTCTCTTAAAGAAGCATGGGAAGTACAAGAAAAAGTCGGTTTCCCTTGTATCATTCGTCCTTCGTTTACTATGGGCGGAACCGGCGGCGGTATCGCATACAATCCTGAAGAATTCGAAGCAATCTGCACCAAGGGTCTTGAAAGCTCCCCTACTCACGAGCTTCTTATTGACGAATCTCTTATCGGCTGGAAAGAATTTGAGATGGAAGTAGTACGTGATCGCAAAGACAACTGCATCATCGTCTGCTCCATTGAAAACGTTGATCCTATGGGAATTCATACCGGTGACTCAATTACCGTAGCTCCGGCACAAACCCTTACGGATAAGGAATATCAAATCATGCGTGACGCCGCTATGGCCGTCTTGCGTGAAATCGGCGTAGAAACCGGCGGTTCCAACGTCCAATTCGGTATAAATCCTGAAAACGGACGTATGGTCATTATTGAAATGAATCCGCGTGTTTCCCGTTCATCAGCATTAGCTTCAAAGGCAACCGGTTTTCCGATTGCCAAGATTGCCGCAAAACTTGCCGTAGGCTATACCCTTGATGAACTTGGCAATGATATTACCGGAGACAAGACCCCGGCATCATTTGAACCGTCAATTGACTACGTCGTAACCAAAGTACCGCGCTTTAACTTTGAAAAATTCCCTAACTCCAACGATCGCCTCACCACCCAGATGAAATCTGTCGGTGAAGTCATGGCAATCGGTAGAACCTTCCAGGAATCTTTACAAAAAGCGTTGCGCGGTCTTGAAACCGGTAAAAACGGTCTTGACCCGCGTCTTGACATGACTCATAAAGACGCCCGCACCAAGATTCTGCATGAGCTTGAGGAAGCTGGTGCTCATCGTATATGGTATGTAGCCGATGCTTTCCGCATGAACATGACTATTGAGGAAGTATTTAATTACACTCATATCGATCCTTGGTTCTTAAGTCAAATTAAAGAGCTTGTCGATATTGAAGCTTCCTTAAAAGGACGTACCTTAAAGTCCGTCGATCCTGAAGAAATGCGTGACTTAAAGGCTCGCGGATTCTCTGATGCCCGCCTTGCCGATATTCTTCATGTTTCAGAAAGCAAAGTACGTGAACGCCGCTGGTTATTTGATATTTATCCTACATACAAGCGCGTTGATACTTGTGCCGGCGAATTTGCTACCTCCACGGCTTACATGTATTCAACTTATGAGCAGGAATGTGAGTCAAATCCTACAAATAACAAGAAGATTATTGTCTTAGGCGGCGGACCTAACCGTATCGGACAGGGTATTGAATTTGACTACTGCTGCGTACACGCTTCAATGGCTTTACGCGAAGACGGTTACGAAACCATCATGGTCAACTGCAACCCTGAAACCGTCTCAACCGACTACGATATTTCCGATCGACTCTACTTTGAACCGGTAACGTTTGAAGACGTTCTTGAAATTGCACGCGTAGAAAAACCCGTTGGCGTAATTGTGCAGTTCGGCGGACAAACTCCGTTAAAACTTGCCCGTAAACTTGAAGCTGCTGGCGTTCCTATCATCGGTACATCCCCTGATGCTATCGACAGAGCAGAAGATCGCCAAAGATTCCAAGAAGCAGTACAACGTCTTAAGCTGCTCCAGCCGGAAAACGGTACTGCCACTTCTTTAAATCAGGCAGTAAATATCGCTTCCAAGATCGGCTATCCGCTGGTCGTACGTCCGTCATACGTTTTAGGCGGTCGAGCCATGGAAGTCGTTTATGACGAGGAAGATCTGCGCCGTTATTTTGCTGAAGCCGTTAAAGTCTCCAACAAAGCACCGGTTCTTTTGGATAAATTCCTTGATCACGCAACCGAAATTGACGTTGACGCAGTTTGCGACGGCAAGAAGGTTATTATCGGCGGAATTATGGAACACGTCGAAGAATGCGGTGTTCACTCAGGCGACGCCAGCTGCGTACTGCCGCCTTGGCATTTAAGCCAGGAAATCATTGATGAAATCTCCCGTATTTCACGTGACCTTGCTATGGAGCTTGATGTCCGCGGCTTAATGAACGTACAGCTTGCCGTGCGCGAAGACAAGATTTACTTAATTGAAGTAAATCCGCGCGCTGCCCGCACCGTACCGTTCGTGTCAAAAGCTACAGGATTACCGCTTGCCAAGATTGCTGCACGCATCATGGTAGGACAGTCTCTTGAAGATCAGGGAGTCAATAAGGAAATTATTCCTCCTTACTACTCTGTAAAAGAAGTTGTGCTTCCGTTCCATAAATTCCCGGGATCCGATCCTATTTTAGGACCTGAAATGCGTTCTACCGGTGAAGTTATGGGAACGGCAAAACTCTTCCCTGAGGCATACGCTAAGGCCCAGCTTGCTGCAGGAAGTGAAATTGTCCGTAAAGGCAAAGCTTTGCTTTCTGTAAAGAACTCTGATAAAGATCGTTTGCCGGAACTTGGCAAAATGATGATCAAAGCAGGATTCGAGCTTGATGCAACAGGCGGTACTTATCGCTGCTTGGTTGCTGCAGGAATTCCGGCCAAACTTGTCAAAAAAGTTTACGAAGGTCGTCCGAACATCCTTGATAACGTCAAGAGCGGACATTATAACTGGATTGTAAATACCACAGAAGGACGTCAGTCAGTTCTTGATTCTCGCTCCTTACGCCGCGGTGCCTTACAATACCATGTTGCATACTGCACGACCTTAAATGCCGCATTTGCTGCACTAGAAGCAGTCTCTGAGAATGAATTTAATACTGTAAATTCTTTACAGGATTTACATGCGTTAATTCAAAAAGCTGCATCATAACAGCCTTTTCCATGTTACAGTCCCCCGGTCACAGAACCGGGGTTTTCTTTTTTAACCCTGTCTGTCTATTGTTAATATCCCGTCATTTTTCCCAATTTTTCAACAATCATAAATTGTAAATTTAGTTAATTTCTTCTGAATTTTGTCTTTTATTTTTTATATAAAAAATAAAAGACAACACAA
>ERZ779866.1223-NODE-1223-length-26662-cov-3.307250_pt1 | contig 26662 bp, 30 predicted proteins | sample MGYA00511248_ERZ779866 | MGnify/ENA primary metagenome ERZ779866 (study PRJEB29588, sample SAMEA2155758) | human gut metagenome | biome: human gut; feature: human-associated habitat; material: faeces | place: Denmark | collected 2008/2010 ... | reverse complement strand
CCTCCGATAAAAAGCAAGATGGCTGCCACATTGAAAAGGACTCCGCCGTTTTTGGACAGAAAACTCTCCTTTTCTTCGTGTTCTTCCTCCTTATGCTCCATTCTGCGGGTCTCTTCTCCCATGCGCTTTACCTTTATCTTTTCGATTTCGGAGTTGTAGTTGAGTTTTCTTGTGACCTCCTCCTTAGCGTCTCTCTCCACATCGGAGGCGTTGTTGAATTCTATCTTGACATGAGGGTCGTTTCTGACCTTTTCCAAATCGGCAATCAGCTCATCGGCGCTGGAATACCTCTGGCTGAGTCTCGGGCTCATGGCCTTCATAGTTATGTTCTCTATGGCCTCAGGTATGTCTTTTACATAATCACTGGGGCTCAACGGAATCGAATTGATATGCTGTATGGCTATATCGACGGGATTTGTGCCCTCAAAAGGCAGCCTGCCCGTCAGCATCTCATACATGACTACGCCGAGAGAATATATGTCTGCTCTGTTGTCAATTCGGCTTCCCTTGGCCTGTTCGGGAGATATGTAGTGCACCGATCCAATGGCCTCGCCCTTGTTATAGGTCTGCTGCTTTGACACCTGGTGCGCTATGCCGAAATCGGCAACCTTTACCGTTCCGTCTCTCAGCACCATTATATTCTGAGGCTTTATATCCCTGTGGATTATGCCTCTGTTATGGGCATGCTCCAAAGCCTTGGCTATCTGCAAAGCGAAATAGACCGTCTCCTGCCAGGTCAGATGTCCCTTTTTCTGAAGATATTCCTTTAAAGTGATGCCGTCTATAAGTTCCATAACTATATACTCAATGTCGTCCGATTTGGACACATCATATACAGAAACTATATTCGGATGAGACATCATGGCTACCGACAGAGATTCGTCCTGAAAACGGTTTTTAAACTCGGCGTCCTCGGAGAATTCATCTTTCAGAACCTTTACAGCCACCATTCGGTTGAGCCTGTGACATTTTGCTCTGTATACTACCGACATACCTCCCTGGCCTATGACCTCGAGTATCTCGTATCTGTTGTCGAGAAATTTTCCGATCAAATTGTCCATAGTACCTCCTAAAACGCCACAAGAACGGCCGTTATATTGTCATGGCCGCCGCGTTTATTGGCGATCTCCACAAGTCCTCTGCAAGCCTCCTGCTCCGATATGGCATTGACCACCTCGTAGCATATCTCGGGGTCGCTGACCTCGTTGGTAAGACCGTCCGAGCAGAGAAGCAGAAACATATCGTCGTTTGTCTTTATTTCAAAAAAATCTATTTTAACATCCTCATCTACCCCCAAAACCCTTGTTATGATGTTTTTCTGGGGATGTGTATATGCCTCCTCGGGTGTAATTTTGCCCGCTATCAGCATATCGTTTACGAGAGAATGGTCTATGCTTATCTGTTTAAGCCTGTTTTTATTTATGACATATGCGCGGCTGTCGCCCACATTGGCTATGATGAGTGCGTCCTCGTTTCTGACGGCGCACACAACCGTCGTACCCATACCTATAAGGGCTGGCTCTTTTTTGGCTCTTTCGTAAATTGCCTCATTGGCGCACTTTATAGCCTCCGACATTATGTTCTTCACGGCGGAATCGGACATTTTGGCCTTGATTTTCTCGGTTATCTTTTTGACCACAGTCTCCACTGCGATGGCGCTTGCCACCTCGCCGCCCGCGGCGCCGCCCATTCCGTCGCACACCACAAAGATGCCCTGTTTATCGGCATCAAAAAGCTTTATGTCGTATGTATCCTGATTCTGAGCCCTTATCTGGCCCGTATCGGTTATTCCGAAAGCTCTCACCTTTGCCCCTCCTCAATATATTTCTTCCTGAGCTGACCGCAGGAGGCAGAAATGTCGTCCCCGAGACTTCTCCTTACGGTGGCGTTTATTCTGTGCTTTATGAGATATTCCTGAAACTCCCTCACCCTCTTTTTAGGCGTCGGGATAAGAGGACTCCCCTCAACATGATTGAGCGGAATAAGATTGACATGGGACGGAAAGCCCGAAAGATATTTTATCAGCGCGTCGGCGCACTGCTTTGTGTCGGTCTTGCCGTCAATCATTGCGTATTCAAAGGAAATTCTCCTGCCTGTCACGGCAAAGTATTCCTTGCATGTCTTTATGAGGTCGTCTACATGATATCTCCTGTTTATAGGCATTATTTCAGACCTTATCTCGTCTATCGGACAGTGCAGCGATACGCTGAGAGTGAGCTGCAGCTTGAGCTGCGCCAGTTCCTTTATTCTCGGAATGATTCCGCATGTCGAAAGGGATATGTGTCTCATACCTATATTTATTCCCTTATCGCTCGATACTATTCTCAAAAAGTCGATGACATTGTCGTAATTGTCCAGCGGCTCACCCGTGCCCATGAGCACGATATTCGATATCTTTTTTCCGCTGTCTTTTGCCGAAAAAAGCACCTGATCCAAAATCTCGGCAGGTGTCAGATTTCTCGTTTTTCCCTTGTCGAAAGAGGCACAGAAGGCGCAGCCCATCTTACAGCCCGCCTGTGTGGAAAGACATGCCGATGTTCCGTGCTCATACTGCATGAGTACGGTCTCTATACAGTTTCCGTCGGAAAGCTTAAAGAGATATTTTATCGTGCCGTCCACAGCCGAAACCTGCTTGGAGACAATCTCCACGCGGTTTATAAATGTCTCTTTCTCCAGCCTGTCTCTCAGCCCTTTCGATATGTCGGTCATCTCGTCAAAGGACAAAACCCCTCGGCTCAGCCATTTGAATATCTGAGACGCCCTGTATTTCGGCTGACCTATCGACGCAAGATAGCTCTCCAGCTTATCCAAAGGCATGGATTTCAAGCATATTTTTTCTTCCATTATATCTTCCTCTCCATAAGAGAAATGAAAAAGCCGTCAAATCCCTCTCTGTGGGGATACAGAGTGACAAATCCCTTAGGTGCCGATATACCGTAAGGCAGCTCAAAGGGTACGGCTTCATATTCCGAATGATTTTCCAAAAATCTTTTGAAAACCTTCTCGTTTTCGGCACTTCTGACAGTGCATGTGGAGTAGAGCAGTCTCCCGCCTTTTTTGAGATAAGAGGCGGCGTTTTCAAGGATTTTATACTGAATATTCGGCAGTTCTTCTATATCTTCTTTCTTTTTAAAGCGTATATCAGGTTTTTTGCGTATGATTCCCATTCCTGAACAGGGCACATCGCATATGACTCTGTCAGCCGTTTCCGAAAGCTGTTTATTCTCTTTCGTTCCGTCCCACAGCACGGCTTTTACGATATTCGCGCCGTATTTTTCGGCGTTTTCTCTTATGAGTTGTATTTTGTGCGGGTGAATATCACACGCAGTTATACTGCCTTCATTTTGCATCATTTGGGCGGCCGCGAGGGTTTTGCCTCCCGGCGAGGCGCACATATCTATCAAAGTGTCTCCCTTTTGAGGGTTCAAAGCCATTACAGCAAGCTGACTGGCCATATCCTGTATATAAAACAGGCCCTCTTTAAAAGCTTTGGAAGAAGCTACACCCGTTCCGCTTTTGAACACTATACAGTTGGACAGTTCTTCCGCCTTTTGGGCTTTGATGCCTTCTTCTTTCAGCACACCTATAAGCTCATCTGCCGAGATTTTAATGTCGTTTACCCTGGCGGTAACGGCAGGCTTTGCGTTGTCGGCTTCAAAGAGCTTTTCGGTCTCCTCCGCACCTATTTCGCCTGTCATCTCTTCGGCAAACCAAAGAGGATGACTGTATCTCACAGAGAGATACTCTGCAAAATTGTCTTTCGGCACCGGCGGCAGACTGTCCTTTTCCCGGGAAATACTCCTCAAAACTCCGTTGGCAAAGCCCGAGAGGCTGTATGAGGCATACTTCTTCACCAGCTTTACACCTTCATTGATGGCTGCGCTGTCGGGTATTCTGTCTAAGAAAACTATCTGATAGACAGTCATTCTCAAAGCGTCCAAAAGCTGCGGCACCATCTTTTTTGTCTTCACTTTGCTGAAACAGCCTATATAATAATCGATAAGGGACATATTTTCCACTGTCCCGTAAAGTATCTCGGCACACAGCTTCAAGTCAGCAGAAGACATACCTTCTCCCTCCTGCTTCAAAAACAGATCGGGCCATGTGCCGTTTCTTCTCAGGGCTATAAGTCCTTTTAAAGCTGTTTCACGGGGATTTTTCATCAGTCTCTGTCTCTTCCTCCGAAAATAAATATCAGTCTCAAAAGCTGAGCAAGGGATACGGCAAGGGCAGCCACATAGGTCAGCGCCGCCGCTGTAAGGGTTTTCTTTGCTCCCGAAAGCTCATCCTCATAGAGAAGTCCTCCCTCTGCCAGAGCCTTTATCGCTCTCGAGGAGGCGTTGAACTCGACGGGAAGAGTTATGAGCTGGAACACGGTTGCCGCGGCAAAGAATATAATGCCGAGGTTTATAAACATGGAGTTGCTGAAAAGCACGCCCATAATAATCATGGGCAGTGCAAGGGACGAACCTATCTGTGTAACGGGAATTATTGCCTGTCTTATCTTAATCGGCGCATATCCTTTGGCATACTGCACTGCGTGGCCTGCCTCATGTGCTGCGACGCCCATGGCTGCCACTGAATTAGAGCTGTGCACCGAATCGGAAAGTCTTATCACATTTGTTCTGGGGTCGTAGTGGTCGGTGAGATTTCCCGCCACCCTCTCAATGCGGACATTGTATACTCCGTTGGCGGCCAGCACAGCCTGAGCGGCCTGCGCGCCCGTCATACCTCTTTGAGACACTACCATCGAATACTTTTTAAATGTGCTTCCTACCTTTGCCTGTGCCCACATGGCGAATATAATGGCAGGCAAAACCAAAATAAGATAATAAGTGTCAAAACCGTAAAAATATGGCATGTTTCAGTCCTCCTAAATAAACTTTTCTTTTAAAAGCTCCTGTCTTCCGCGGAAAAAGTCTGATGCTTTCATTCTCTTTCCTCCGGATTTCTGAACTTCGTTTATCAAAACCCTGCCTTTAGAGCAGGCCACCGTCATACCATTTTCTCCCACATTTAAAATTGCGCCCGCATTGTCATTTTCGCTTGTGTCATCTATAACTGTACAGCCAAAGAACTTTACAGTAATTTTGCCTATATCGGCATAAGTTCCGGGCCACGGCGCATATCCCATTATCTGATTTTTTATCTTTACGGCGTCATTTTCAAAAGAGACCTTTCCGTCGGCCTTTGAAATGAGCGGCGCATAGCACGAAAGCTCGTCTTGCTGAGGTATCCTTGTCACCTCTCCCTTTTCCAGCATATCGAGATATTCCGTAAGGGCTTCGGCCCCCAAAGCCGCAAGTCGGTCGTGAAGACTTCCGCCCGTATCGTCATCGCTTATGGATGTCTTCTTTACATGGAGTATGTCTCCCGTATCAAGTCCCTCATTCATCTGCATAACCGTGACGCCTGTCTCTTTTTCGCCGTTTATAATGGCAGCCTGTATCGGGCTTGCCCCTCTATATTTCGGCAAAATAGAAGCGTGCACATTTATACATCCGTATCTAGGATATTCCAAAACCGACTTTGGAAGTATTCTGCCGTAAGAAACCACTACGCAGATATCGGGCTCGAGGCTCTTAAACTGCTCTACAACCTCTGCCTTTTTTAAGCCCTTGGGCTGAAAAACCGTCAGATTATGTGTGAGGGCCAGCTCCTTTACAGGAGGCATGGAAAGAGCCATTCCCCTGTTTTTAGGCTTGTCCTCTCTGGTGAAAACTCCCACCACTTCGTGCTTGGAATCTATGAGCGCCTGGAGACAGCCGAGACTGAACTCCGATGTTCCCATAAATACAACTCTCATATTATTTTATGTCCTCCGGCTTGATATACTCTGTGACATGGCTTGTAAAGCATATTCCGTTGAGATGGTCTATCTCATGGCAGAAGGCCCTTGCCGTAAATCCTTCGGCGCTTCTTATGACCCACTGTCCGTTTCTGTCCTGATACTTGACCTGTATCTTATCAGGGCGCTTGACCATGCCGAAAATTCCCGGGAAGCTGAGACAGCCCTCGGCGTCCTCATTTTCTCCCTCGGCCATTACTATTTCGGGATTAACTATCTCCAAAAAGTTGCCGTTGTCCAAAAGAACCACAGCGGCTCTTCTCATAACTCCCACCTGGGGAGCGGCAAGTCCTGCGCCGTTGGCCTCCTGAACGGTATCTCTCATATCGTCGAGCAAGGTCCAAAGTCTCTGGTTGAAATCTGTAACTTCACGGCATTTTTTGTTGAGTATTTCTTCTCCCTGTTTAAAAATTCTCCTGATAGCCATAATTTCTCCTAATAGTTCAAGGGGTTTATCTCGGCTGAAAGGGTAACTCCCCCGTTTTCCTTTTGGCGCGCAAAGCCCAAAAGTATTTTGCTTATAAACTCCCTTGTTCTTCTGTCGTCCTTTCCTCTGAATGATATATTGTATTTGTACCTGTCCTGTATTTTATATATGCTCGGAGCCACAGGGCCCAAAATGTTGGACTTTATATCCCTGTATTCACCGTCAAAGGCCTTGCTCAAGGTAGCGCTTACTCTCAAAGCCGCCTTCAGGGTCTTCACCTCGTCCTTGCCCGTAAGGGTAAACAGGAATATATCGCTGAACGGCGGAAGCCCGAGCATCTTTCTGATTTTGATCTCATAGTCGTAAAATGCCCTGTAATCCTGTCTCGCGGCGGACAGTATGACGGGATGCTCGGGAGAATAGGTCTGAATGACCGCTCTGCCCTGTTTTTTTCTTCTGCCCGCTCTGCCGACCACCTGTGATATGAGTGAAAATGTCCTGGCCGAAGCTCTGAAATCGCCGCTGTAAAGGGCGATGTCACTATCCAGAACACCTACAAGGGTTACATTGTCAAAGTCCAACCCCTTTGCTACCATCTGCGTGCCTATTAGAATATCTCCCTTTTGCTCAAACTCCTCAAGAAGTTTTTCGTGGGAAATCCTGCGCACGGTGGTATCGGCGTCCATTCTCACCACATTTGCCTTTGGAAAAAGCTCTTTTACCATGATTTCGGCCTTTTGAGTTCCGAAACCTATTTCCTTTATATTTTGACTGCCGCACACGGGACATCTATCGAACATCTCTACGGAGTGAGCGCAATAATGGCACATGAGACGGTTGTTTTTTGAATGGTATGTCAGAGCCACCGAACAGTGCTCACACTGGGGCACATAGCCGCACTGGGTACAGGCAACCTTTCCGCTGTTGCCTCTCCTGTTGACGAACAATATGCTCTGCTCCTTGAGCTCGGCATTCAGTTCAAGTTCCTTTTTCAGCTCGGCACTTATTCCGATTTCACTCTCTCCCTGTTTCTTTACTCTCAGGTCTGCAATCTGTACCTGCGGCAGAGGTATATCTCCGAAGCGGCTTGTCAGCTCACAAAGCTCATACCGACCGCTTACGGCGTTATAAAAGGTCTCCACCGACGGTGTCGCCGATCCCAAAACCAAAAGTCCACCGTCACAGGCCACCCTGTATTTCGCGATATCTATAGCGCTGTATTTGGGCGCGCTTTCGGATTTATATGAATACTCGTGTTCCTCGTCTACTATTATAACGCCCAAATCTGCGATCGGCGCAAAAACAGCGCTTCTCGTCCCGATTACGACCCTTGCTTTTCCGCTTTTAATCCTCTTGTACTCGTCGTATCTCTGGGCGTCGGTCAGCATGCTGTGAAGTATCGCCAAGTCATTTTTGAAATACTGACAAAACCTCGAGACAATCTGAGGCGTTAGGGCTATTTCGGGCACCAGCATCATAGCTCCTCTGCCCTCTTTCAGAGCGTCCTCAATGAGCTTTATATATACCTCTGTCTTTCCGCTGCCTGTAACCCCGAAGAGCAGCGCCGCTGCGGGAAGATCTTCTTTCAGCCCTCTCAGTTTTTCAAGCACCGACATCTGTTCATCAGAAAGACAGACTTTTTTCGGCTCGGTCTCTCTGAACACAGGCCTGCGGAATATCTCCTCTAATGTGCTTTTCAGTACATTTTTCTCACAAAGTGTCTTTATTATGCCTTTGGACACACCTGTGAGATATATGAGCTCCTGTTCGGGCAGACTTTCGAAATCCAAAAAGCAGTTCAAAACGGCCAGTCTTTTTTCGGCCATCTTTCCCTTGCCTATTTTTTCCAAAGCCTCGTCATAGCTGCAATTCAGACTTATGTGCCTTATCGTCTTGTCGTCGACTATTCCCGTCAGTCTGCCGTCCTTCATTTTCCCCCATATCTTGGGAGGAAGCATACATGAGGCGGCTTCAAAAAATGTGCAGAAATACCTGGAGCGCATCCAATTCGCAAGAGTGATATTGTCCTTTGTAAGACCGTATTCATTATATACATGAATTACTTTTTTAAGTCTCCGCCCCTCGGTATCAATTTCACGGCAGATTTTGAGCACAAATCCGAAAGCAGTCCTGTTGCCGTTTCCGAACGGCACGACAACTCTTGAACCCTCAAAGACCTTTTCACAAAATTCTTCAGGCAACTCATAGTCATATGCTTTATCTATCGCATATACGGCGGCCGAAACAGCCACCTGAACAACAGTTTTAGGCATCAGTTTTCGGAAACTTCCTCTTCATCTTCTGCGACTTCGATTTTTCCGTCATTTATCTCTTCCAAAGCTATCGAAACAGCTTTTCTTGTAAGGGGTTCGTGTTTTTCCTCGGCCTCCTGTGCCACATCTCTCGCTCTCTTGGCCGTCACATTTACAAGCTTATACCTATTATTTACCTTTTTGAGAAGGTCTGCCATAGTGGGATACAACATCATAATAATCACCTCAATAAATTCTTTCTTTTATCTTTTTTGCATCTTGAAGACATAATTATAGCTCTTATCTCATCGGCTGCTTTATCTATGTCATCGTTTATGACGATATAGTCGTATTTGTCCACCATGAGATATTCGCTTCTGGCCTTTTCAAGCCTCTTTGCAATGACATCATCGCTCTCTGTTCCTCTGCTCCTAAGTCTGAACTCAAGGGCCGAGAAAGACGGGGGAATTATAAATACCATATTGGCGTCAGGGCATTTCTCCTTTACCTTAAGGGCTCCCTGCACCTCTATTTCCAAAATGACATCTTTTCCGTTTTTGAGCATTTCATTGACAGAGCCTGCGGGCGTTCCGTAATAATTTCCCACATACTCGGCATACTCCAAAAACTTGCCCTCTTTTATGAGTTTTTCAAACTCCTCGCGCTCCATAAAGAAGTAGTCTTTTTCGTTTACCTCACCCTGTCTCGGTTTTCTCGTTGTGGCCGATATAGACACATAGACATTGTCTATATTTTTGAGCAGTCTCGAGAGTACCGTGGCTTTTCCGACGCCCGAAGGGCCTGTGATTACAAAAAGTTCTCCGCCGTTATTCATTTTCTTCATCCTCTTCACTTTCCGCAGTATCAAGGTTTTCCAACCTGCCGTTTATCGTTTCGGGATACACGGGCGAAAGTATCACATGCTCGGTATCCATAATTATCACCGACTTTGTGCGGCGGCCGTATGTGGCGTCGACGAGGCATTCGTTTTCCTTTGCCTTTGTCACGATTCGCTTTATGGGAGCTGAGTCGGGGCTCACCACGGCGATTATCCTCTCTGCCGAAACCATATTGCCGAACCCTATATTGATAAGCTTCATTTTTACTCCAAATTCTGTATCTGTTCTCTTATTTTCTCTATCTCGGCCTTCATCTCGATGACAAGCTTTGCGATCTGGCTGTCAGACGCTTTGGAGCCTATTGTATTGGTCTCTCTGTTGAACTCCTGCACGAGAAAATCCAGCTTTCTGCCGACAGCTTTTCCGCTTTTCACCATCTCTCTGAACTGCTTGAGATGGCTCCTCAGTCTCACCGTCTCCTCTGTTACAGAAATCTTGTCGGCAAAAAGAGCGGCCTCTGCAAGTATTCTCGCCTCGGTTGTCTCGCTGTCCTCCAAAATTTCCTTCATTCTTACGGAAATTTTCTCCCTGTACTCTCTCTCGCTTTCAGGCGAGCGCTTTTCCACCAGGGAGACATATTCCTCTATGATATCGGCCCTTTTAAGTATGTCCTCGCAGAGCTTCTCACCCTCTGCCGTTCTCATAAGATTGTATTCACGGAGAGCATTTTCCAAAACCGCTGCCACTTCTTCGCACAGGGTTTCGGCGTCGGCGTCCTCCTTGTCCACCGATATGCTCTCGGGGAGCTTTGCCACCGACATAGCCGTGGCGTCGTTTTGAAGACCGTATCTTTCGGATATCTCCTTAAGAGCCTTTACATATGCATCTATAACCGGGAAATTAGGAGTTATTATTACATCGGAGCCTTCTTTGTTTTTGATATTCACAAAGACCTCCAGCTTTCCGCGAGCCACTTCCGAGGCCAGAGCCTTTTTGACTGCGTCCTCCAAAAATCCGTAAATTCTCGGAACCTTTACCGTTATATCCAAATATCTGTGGTTAACCGATTTGAGCTCCACAGATATCTCTCTGAGTTCATTTTCGGCCTTGCTTCTTCCGAAGCCCGTCATACTTTTCAACATATCAACACTTCCACTTGATTTTTTTCATTTTAATATCATAACATATTTTCGCGGCAAAATCAACTTTAATTCTCGTATCTTCCCGCTATCTTTATTTTTTTTGCCAGATTTTTCTGAAGCTTTCTGCTGAGCAGCACGAGAAGCGGTATCGGCAGCAAAAGGCCTAAAAATGCCCCTATAATTCCTCCTGTCTCTCCGAAAGTACCTGCCGCCGCTGCGTATCCGCCTATCATTGTGATTATCGGAACTATATATGTGAGATAGCTGAGACCTATGACAAATGATGACTCAACCTTAAGAGAAACGATGTCTCCTTCATGGTAACTGTCCTGACTTTTCACATCTATCATCACAGAGGTGCTGCCGTGAGAACAGCCCTTGCAGCTTGAGCAGTCTGCCGAGCATGCGCTGTTTCTTATGACCTCTATTTTATAACCGTCGCGGTTTTTTTCAACTATTTTACCTTTCTGTACCATTTAATTCTCCTTTGGTCTGTAACGGGACATTATGCTTTCGGCCGCCCTTATACCGTCGACCGCCGCGCTCATTATACCTCCTGCATATCCCGCGCCTTCGCCGCAGGGTATGAGCCCTGCGCACGATGTGCTCTCCATTTTCCCGTCTCTCACTATCCTTACGGGAGCCGATGTGCGGCTCTCAACGGCTGTAAGCACCGAATCGGCGCCGTCAAAGCCTTTTATTTTTCTTCCGAAGTATTTTACAGAGCTTTTTATTTCCTCCGTAATGAACTCGGGGAGTATTTTATTTATATCGCAGAAGCTTACCCCTCTGTTGTATGTGGGAGAAACCTCGCCGAACTGTGTGCTCATCTTCCCTTTTTCGAAGTCTCCGAAAAGCTGAACGGGAGCTTTATACTGACCTCCGGCCGTCTCAAAAGCCGCCCTCTCGAGCTTTCGCTGAAATTCTATGCCCTTAAGGGGCGAATCATCTCCGAAATCGGACGGAGACACCGTAACAACCACGGCTGAGTTGGCGTTTTTTCCGTCTCTCGCATGGTAACTCATGCCGTTTACCACCGTTCCTCCCGCTTCGCTGGCGCACGCCATGACATGGCCGCCCGGACACATACAAAATGTATAGCAGCCTCTGCCGTTTTCAGTTTTGGCAAGGCTGTATTCGCCTTGAGGAAGATCGTATACATCGAGCCATTTGCCGTAAAGCCCTCGGTTTATCGTCTCCTGAAGATGCTCTATCCTTACTCCCACGGCAAAGTTTTTGGCTATGATATCTATTTTCTTGTCAAAAAAGCATTTATATATGTCTCTGGCGCTGTGTCCCACGGCAAGTATGACATTTTCCGCAGGAATTTCTCCTTTATCGGTTACAACAGAACGCACAGCGCCGTTTTGGATTTTAATATCTTTTACCGGCGTGTCAAACAGCACTTCTCCGCCCAGCTCTATTATCCTTTTTCTCACAGACACAACGATCCCTTTCAAAAGGTCTGTGCCTATATGGGGCTTGGCCATGACATCTATCTCGGGCGGCGCTCCGTGTTCCAACAGGTATTTCGTGACGAGACGGGCTCTGCTGTCGTGTATTCTCGTGGTGAGTTTGCCATCGGAATATGTACCCGCACCGCCTTCTCCGTACTGAACATTGGTATTTTCGTCGAGCTGACCTGTTTCAAAAAACTTTTGGGTAACTCTGTCCCTCTTGTCCATCGCTCCGCCCTTTTCCAAAACTATCGGGCGGTAGCCGTTTTCAGCCAGCACAAGGGCGGCAAACATGCCCGCGGGCCCGAAGCCTGCAACTATCGGACGGGTTTCGGCTGTCCTCTCGCCCGTTATCTTAATGTCGGCTGCCTTTGGCAAAAGGCGTACATCATTTCTGCCGAGCCTTTCTGTTATCTTTTGTTCATTCTCGCAGTCTACCACCACGGAATAGACTTTATTTATATTGCCGTATCTTAAATCTATCGACTTTTTATATATACGGGCGCTTTTCACGGCAGATTTTCCCGCTTTCAGAATTTTAAGAGCAGACTTTACAGCCTGCTCTTCATTCACTTCAAACCCGAGTTTTATCCCGGATACAATTATGCTCATTCGGTTTCCACGCTCTTTTCCACCACGGCAGTATATCTTCCCATGGTCTGTATTTTATGAGTTTCCGATGTAAAAGTGAGCTCTACGACAGTCAGTGTTCCGTCGAGATACTCTTCCTCTGAATAGGACACACCTACCTCTACATATTCGGGCATCATATTGTCAGCGATACTGTTTTCGGCAAACATCGTAACAGTTATATCTTCGTTGACATATTCATAACCTTCTATTGCAGGCAGATTCTCCTTCGGAATCGTAAGAGTGGTCTTTTTCATTCCGACAATTTCAATGGTGACGGTAGCCGCCATAGATGTGACATCTGTACTTACGCCTTCGGGGAGCTTTACCGGCATTACATATTCAAATTTATCCTGTTCGAGACAGTCTTCCAATGATATAGTGCCGAGATTTATAGACTGAGTCGCATCTACCTTGCTTATATCACCTTCGAGAACAATGGTCTTGGGCGATATATCCACCTTGATCATATCGGAGGTTATACTGCCGAAAGGAGTTACATCTGCCGTAAGAGCCGCCTCTCCTGTCTTTTTAACCTGAGCCGAGAACACTGTCTCGTTGTTGTCGACAGTGATGTATTTGTTATTTATCTCCTCATTCTCGCTGTCATACAGCTTTATCTCGGCGGTCTGTTCAAAAGAATCTGTTTTATCGCTTCGATCTATGGTAACAGCGGCTTTTGCCACGCTGTCTACATACTTTTTAGCTCCCGTAACCTGAATCTCAGTTACAGAAAGTTCAGACTGAGATATACTGTACCCCGCTGGCATATCGCCCGAATAAAACACCTCTACGGGAATCGTCTTGCTGATTACCTCATCTACAACCACATTTATCTGTGATGGTGTCTTTTGCGCTACCGTCACTCCCTCGGCATTTACCGATACGGTATATCCAAGCTTATATTCTCCCGCAGAGCCTATCGAACCCAGATTGAGCTCGGCGTGTATTTTATCCTCTATATCTTTATTTAGGTTGGCTATGTCGTCTCTCCTGCCTCTAAGCTGTAATGTAATTGTGGAGTTGATATCGTTGAGCAATGTAAATCCCGCTTCTTTCAGCTGTTCCGTTCCGCTGACTTCAAGAGGCACACTTTTGACAACCGTCATTTCCGGATTTTCCATGGTTATGACATACATCCACAGAAACAAGGCGGCGGCAATAGACATTGTCCAGCCTAAAATATCGTATTTTTTCAAAAACTCTCTCATTTTTCGCCTCTTTTAAACCTTTTCCAAAAGCTCTGCTTCTTATTTTCCTCACCCTCCGGCAAAAGGCCTTTTATCAAAAGTCTTTCAAGGGTCTCTGTGGCCAAATGTCTCTTCAAAACTCCGTTTTCAACAAGGGTTATCGTACCCGTCTCTTCCGAAACGATCAGCACTATCGCATCGCTAATCTCACTGGTACCGAGACCCGCTCTGTGTCTTGTGCCGAGATCCTTGGATATCGTCAGATTTGAAGACAGCGGCAAAAGACATCCCGCAGCTTTCACCCTGTTTTCAGATATGATGACAGCTCCGTCATGCAAAGGCGCTTTGGGATAAAAGATATTTCTTATAACCTGCTCCGATATCTCGGCGTCGACTATGGTTCCCGTATTGACTATGCTGTCCAGCTTGTCGTTTCTCTCGAAAACTATCAAAGCGCCTATCTTGCTCCACGACATGGAGGCGGCAGCCTTTGTTATCTCGGAAATCGACTTTCTCATGCTGTCGTCGGGAATTTCCTTTGTTTTGAAAAGCTTTATCTTGCTCTTTCCGAACTGCTCGAGAATTTTTCTGAGCTCGGGCTGAAATATGATAACCACAGCTATAAGACCGAGCTGAATGGTGTTTTCCAGCAGAAAATGAATTGTGTGCAGCTCAAAAACATCGGAGAGCTGCGTTATTATAAGTATCAGAAAAATACCCTTGAGCAGTCTCTCGGCGCTTGTATGTCTTATTCTCTTTATAACCCAGTAAAACAGATATGCCACTATGGCAATATCTATAAAATCCGCTATTGTGGCGAGTTTCAGTATCTGCCAGAAGTTTTCCATATTTTCACACCCTTTATTTGTCTGATTATTACCTATTTATATAATACCAAATTTTAAACATGACCGCAAGAGAAAAAGGCAGAAATTATATAAGTTTAAGTATATTTTTAAGATTTTCCAAAAACATTTTTATATCGTCCATATCGTTGAATGGAGAAAAACTGAGCCTTATGGCTCCGTATTCCGAAGTACCCGCGCTTTTGTGGGCCAAAGGCGAACAGTGAAGCCCCGACCTGACGCATATATCCCTGCGGCACAGCTCTTCAAAAATCAAATCATTATTTTCAAACCCTGTAAATGATATCAGGGAATGTTGCCGAATATCGTAAAAAAGTTTTAACTTTTTGTTATCGGGAAAATTTTCCGCAAGATAATTTATAAGCTCCGATTTATGCCTATTTATTTCCGAACATTTGTTTTTGAGCACAAAATCTATACCCGCCGCAAGTCCTGCTATGCCCACAAAATTGGAAGTACCGCTTTCAAGGGCATCGGGCAAATATGTGGGCTGCATGAAATTTTGGGACTCGCTGCCCGTTCCTCCCTGCATTATTCCGTAATGTCTGTCACCTTTACAGCATATTAAAATACCCGTTCCGGAAGGTCCATTTAGCCCCTTGTGTCCCGGCATGCAGACATATCGCAGGGATTTCAGTTTGCTCACATCGATGTCTATATTCCCCGCCGACTGAGAAGCGTCCAAAATCAGATCTATTCCCTTCCTGCTGCAAAACTCGTCTATTTTCTCTATCGGCATCATATTGCCGAACACATTGGACACATGATTTAAAATTATGCAGACCGTGTCTTCTCTGACTTTTGCCATTATCTGTTCAAAGGCGTCCTCTTCGTCAAAAACTTTGGAATGAGCCACCGAATACAAAATATTTTTCAGATTCTCTAAAGGCCTTACCACTGAGTTGTGCTCATATCCGCTTATCACAAAATGGCCGCCGTCTTTTGCCGCATTTCTTATGGCAATGTTGAGCGCATGAGTGGCGTTCATGGTAAAAACTACTCTTTCCTCCTCACTCACTCCGAAAAGCTTTGCGGCTTTACACCTGCATTCATATAATGCATTGTCGGCATTAAGTCCTAAAATATGTCCCCCTCTTCCCGGGTTTCCGAAATTTTCAAGAGCGAACACAATGCTTTGGCGAACCTCCTCGGGTTTAGGCCATCCCGTGGCGGCGTTGTCTAAATAGATCATAGGCTCACCCTTTCATATCTTCCGTTCCTGTCTCTGCTGAACACACCGGTGCGCGGTATGCCTTTTATAATTTCGGCAGTGGCAGAAAAGTTTTTATCGGAAATTTTGAGACAATGGGCGCAGCCATTCATGGATATCACCGCGGGAGCTTTAGATATACTGCTCACTATTCCCTGCCCCGAAAGCAGTTTTTGAGCCTTTTGAGCATATGTTACAGATTTGAATACAAAAATGATTGACATAAAAAATCCCTCCTGCAATTATATTATGTCAATCATCAAATATTGATAAAGTGCCTATTTTTTGTCTATCAGGCAGACGGCATAGGACTTCATTCCGTCTCCGCTGCCTGTAAATCCCATTTTTTCCTCTGTTTTAGCCTTTATATTTATATCCGCTTCGTGAATTCCCAGCACTTCGGCCATCTTTTTGCGCATAAGCGGTATGTACGGCGCAAGCTTGGGAGACTGCGCCACAATGATGCTGTCTATATTTACAATTTCCCAGCCTAGATTCCTGATTTTTCCCGCCGTATCCTTAAGCAAAAGCATACTGTCGCAGTTTTTGTATTTTTCGTCGGTATCGGGAAAATGAGTGCCTATGTCTCCTATCCCCGCCGCTCCGATAAGTGCGTCTATCACTGCGTGAGCCAATACATCGGCGTCACTGTGACCCAAAAGCCCCTTGGAATACGGTATCTCCACACCTCCCAATATCAGTTTACGGTCCTCGGTAAGTCTGTGAACATCATATCCGTTTCCTATTCTCATTTTAAAGTTACCTCTCTTTTATTAAGGATGGCCTGTCCGAAAAATAAGTCTTCGGGCGTCGTTATTTTTATGTTATCGTATGATCCTATGACGATGTGGGGATAAAATCCCATTATCTCGGCAGCCTGACAGTCGTCCGTTACAGGTATATTCTTTGTTATCACATTGGAAAGAGCGCCTTTCAGTATGTCCTTATCGAACACCTGAGGTGTCTGAACCTGTACCAGCTTGTCTCTCTTTATCGTTTTTGATATCTTATCCCCGTCTACTGCCTTTATTGTGTCTTTAACTGGCACGGCCACTGTTGCAGCACCGTATGTAAAGGCTTTTGCAATTACATCTTCAATCTCCTTTTTGCTGACAAAAGGACGGGCCGCATCATGCACCAAAATAAATTTTGATTTGTCTGACGCCTGGGATATTCCGTTATATACACTCTCGGTTCTGGTGTTTCCTCCCGAGATTATGACGCTCAGTTTGCTTATTCCGTATTCCTTTGCGATATTCCCGTACTCGACGATATGATCTCTGTGGGCGGAAATTATTATTTCATCTATAAGATCGCAGCTTTCGAGAGCCTTCAGCGAATGGGCTATAACAGGCATATCCCCTATCTCTATGAGAAGCTTATTCTGCCCCATTCTGCTGCCCGTTCCTCCGGCAGCGAGTATCGCCGTCACAAAAGGCTTCTGTTTTTTCTTTTTAAAAAAACCAAACATGCCGCACCTTCTTTCATCTTGAATATTTATTATATTATAGCATACATTTTTGTAGAATTAAAGCCGATTTTAAATTATTATATAAAAACAGAGTGCTTTAAGCACTCTGTTTTCGGTATTCGCTTTTAATAGTTATAGCCTATCTCGATGGCCTTCATGTTCTTTTCAAACATGTCTGCCTTTTTCGGAGGAATTGTCTTTGAAAGAGCTTTCTCTATCATCTCCTTGGGGCATATACCTGTCTCCTTGATGAACTTGCCCATCATTATCATATTGGCAAGGCCTTTGAGATTGTTGTCGAGAGCAAGCTGTGTTGCAGGTATATAATAGGCGCTGACATCTGTTCTCGATACCTTTTTGGAAATAAGAGTGCTGTCGACAAATATTTTTCCGCCTGCCTCTATATCGTTTTCAAACTTGTCAAGAGAAGGAGTATTCATGGCGATAAGCGATGTGCCCGTGATAATTATGGGCGATCCGACAGGAGTTTCAGATATTGTGACATTACAGTTGGCTGTTCCGCCTCTCATTTCAGGGCCGTAAGAAGGAAGCCATGCCACTTCATACTCCTGCATAAGACCTGCGTATGCCAAAAATTTGCCTGCGAACAGTATTCCCTGGCCGCCGAAGCCTGCGATTATGATTTGCTCATTTATCTTCATTATTTTACCTCCTCTGTTTTGTCCTTATAGACACCGAGCGGATAGTAAGGTATCATATTTTCCTCGAGCCAAGAGAGAGCCTTAACAGGATCAAGACCCCAGTTTGTGGGGCATGTGGAGAGAACCTCTACGATAGAGAAGCCTTTTCCGTCAATCTGATTCTGAAATGCTTTTTTAATGGCTTTTTTGGCGTTATTTATATTTTTGATGCTGTTGACCGCTACTCTTTCGGCATAAGCGGTACCGTCCAGTGTGGCCAGCATCTCGCAGATTCTGACAGGGTAGCCTGCAACGGCTGTATCGCGGCCGTAAGGCGTGGTCTGAGTGACCATTCCCGGCAGAGATGTGGGGGCCATCTGTCCGCCCGTCATGCCGTATATGGCATTGTTGACAAAGATGATGACTATATTTTCGCCTCTTGTGGCGGCATGCACCGTCTCGGCTGTACCGATAGCGGCAAGGTCGCCGTCTCCCTGATATGTAAATACAGTAAGGTGGGGCGAAGATCTCTTTACGCCTGTGGCAACGGCGGGAGCACGACCGTGAGGAGCCTGCACCATATCGCAGTTAAAGTAATTATATGCCAAAACCGAGCAGCCTACGGGAGCTATGCCGACGGTGTTTTCCGTGAGGTTGAGCTCGTCTAAAACCTCGGCTACAAGTCTGTGAATTATACCGTGAGTACAGCCGGGGCAATAATGGGTAGTAACATTACTGAGAGCTTTCGGTCTTTCAAAAATCTTTTCCATTATTTTGCCTCCTTATGTGCTTTTTCAATGACTTCCAATATCTCGTTAGGCGTATAGACCATACCGCCTACGCGATTTACGAGATATACGGGACGGGAGCATTCGATCGCCAGCTTGACATCGTCTATCATCTGACCCATGCTGAGCTCTGCCGAGATAAAGGCTTTGGCTGTCTTTGCCCTCTCCTTGATTATCTTCTCAGGGAACGGCCAAAGAGTGATCGGTCTTATAAGACCTGCCTTTATACCCTTGTCGCGAGCCATCTTTATGGCGTTTTTGGAAATACGTGCAGACGAACCAAAGGCGACGATAATGATGTCGGCGTCTTCTGTCATGTAATCCTCGTAAAGCTGTTCATTTTCCTTTACTTCTGCATACTTTTTAAATCTTTCGATATTCTGTCTTTCGAGCTCATCAGGCTGAAGCTGAAGCGAATTGAGTATATTCTTGGGTCTTGCGCCCTTCGTTCCGGTAGCCGCCCACGGTTTCTCATGTACTGTTACATTCATATTTTCGGGGAACACAACGGGCTCCATCATCTGTCCCAAAATACCGTCGGAGAGTATTAAGGCAGGCATTCTGTACTTGTCGGCTCTGTCAAAGGCCGTGACTATCATGTCGACAACCTCCTGAACAGTGCTGGGAGCATATACCAGAAGGTGGAAATCTCCGTGTCCTGCGGCTCGTGTAGCCTGGAAATAGTCCGACTGGGCGGGCTGTATGCCGCCGAGACCGGGGCCGCCTCTCTGTACATTGATTATAACGGCAGGCAGATCCATACCTGCGAGGTAAGATATGCCCTCGCTCTTGAGGGAAAGTCCCGGGCTGGAGCTGGATGTCATAACTCTGTTGCCTGCGGCAGCAGCGCCTATGACCATATTTATTGCTGCCACTTCGCTTTCCGCCTGGAGATATGTACCGCCAACCTTGGGCATTCTTTTTGCCATATATGCTGCAACCTCTGTCTGAGGTGTAATGGGATATCCGAAGAAATTGCGGCAGCCGGCCATTATAGCGGCCTCAGCTATCGCCTCATTGCCTTTCATTAAAACCTTTTCAGCCATAATTACACTCCTTATCTATACACCGTGATGACGACATCGGGACACATAGTGGCACAAAAGGCACATCCTATACACTGCGATTCGTCTTTGCATTCCGCAACGCGGTAGCCTTTTTCGTTGAGCTTATCCGAAAGCTGAAGAATCTTTTTCGGACAGGCATTGACGCAAAGGCCGCAAGCTTTACATTCTTCTGAATTAAATGTTACTTTTGGCATAGCTTCCTCCTAAACTTTCCATGCGGTTTTCTTATAGATATTTATTTTTAATGCGCTGCTCAGCGCATCCTTCACATCATCATATATGTCGGGCGTCACAGATGTATACACAAGCGGCAGTCCCGTAAGTTTTGACACCTCTTGTGCATATTCGTCGGAAGCAAGCACATATTCCGCGCTTGTATCCTCTCCCACATTGGAATTATTTATAATGCCGGTAAATTTTATGCGGCACACGGCCTCAATGTCGTTTTTATATTCAACAACATCGACAGGTTTTTTGGTAAGAGGTCTGTACTTGTTTACAACAAGAAACATCTCATATTCGGAGTTTTGGATTTTATCGGCAAACTGTCCCAAAGCCACAGCTCCCGCATCGTCTCCTCCCACATCGAATACCGAATATGTGCCAGGGTCGTCAAACGCCTTATTCACAGCCGCTGAAATTGACGGAATATCAAGGTTGGAATTTGCAAACTCGGGTGCGATTAGCCTTATGCCGTTCCTGTCAAAGACCTCTTTGCTGTCTTTTGTCCTGAAATAAGGATTTACTGTATCTATGTCGCAAACTATCACATCTTCATGCTCTTCTTTGAGCATAAGGGCATAGTTTACAGAAAGATTTGTTTTTCCGCTGCCGTAATGTCCGGCAAAAATATTTATTTTTTTCATATCCACCTCGCTTTATTATTATAACACAACAATATAATATTTGCAACAATATCGTTTACTTTGGGTTTATTTTTTGTTCATATTATCAAAATTGTGATTTTGTTTTTTACATATTAAACAATTCTATACTCTCAAATATAAAATATAAGGACAAAATAAAAAGTCCGAAAATCTTTTCGGACTTTTTGAAAATACATTGTTTTTTATGTATCAACCTGCTTTTATCTGAAGCCTTAATTTATCGGATATCATGGATATAAACTCGGAATTTGTCGGCTTGCCTTTTATATTTGAAACGGTATAGCCGAAGAATTTCTGAAGCACCTCTATGTCTCCCCTGTCCCACGCGACCTCTATCGCATGTCTTATGGCTCTTTCAACTCTTGAGGATGTGGTCTTATATTTCTTGGCTACCGCAGGATACATCACTTTTGTAACCGCATTTATCGTATCCATATCCTTTATCGCCATTATTATGGCGTCTCTCACATACTGATAGCCTTTTATATGGGCAGGTACGCCTATTTCATGAATTGTTTTGGTGACAAGTATTTCCAACTTTGTCTCCTCATCGGCGACATTTTCACGCTGTGTTATCTTCATACTCTCTGCGTTTGCAAGCTCGGATATTGTTTCCGCCAGCATATCGGGATCATAAGGCTTGAGCAGATAGGCGCTTACGCCTGCCGCCATAGCCTGATTCATCATGGCCGGACTGGAAAAGCCTGTAAGTATACATAGTACAGGCATAGGTAAAAATTCATTTCTGGCAAGGCTTCTCACCGCCGAAAGGCCGTCCATTCCGGAAAGCACGGGATCAAAAAGGACAAAGTCGGGCTTGAGTTTTTCTATACTTTCCAGCATGGCGGTTCCGCTGCCGACGCTGCCGATAACCTCAATACCGTTTCTTTTGTCTATGGCTGATTTTACTCCCTCTCTGAAATCTTCACTTTCGTCCGCTATCAAAACTTTTATGTTCTTAGGCATATCTCTTCTCCTGTCAATTACATTTTTTACCATTTTTTGCTGTGTCTATACTATACCACATATTTTATCTTTTTTCAAGCTTATTTGTAAAAAAATGTAATTTATTTTTCGACTGTATTTTACAATAAATTACAGTTGACAACAGATCAAACCCTGCTTTCGCAGGGTTTGATCCAAAAATTAAGAAATCATATTGTCTATCGCTATGGCGTATCCCTTGAGGGGACCGTTTACGAGGACATGAGTTACGGCGCCGATGAGCTTACCGTTCTGAATAATCGGCGAACCGCTCATGCCTTGAACGACGCCTCCAGTTTTTTCGATAAGTCTCTCATCGGTGACCTTTATCATCATATCCTTATTGTCTCCGTCGGAGCTTTCGTATATCTTGACAATCTCAATGGAAAACTGCTCGACTGCCTCGCCGGAAACATTGGAGAGAATATAGGCCTCTCCCTTTACTATTTTGTCCTTGGAGGCTACGGGAAATGCTTCCCTGCCTTCATACATGCTCTTGTCGGTTATCTTGCCGAACACGCCTTTGGGTGTGTTGGTCTCTATGGTGCCCTGACTGTTTATGAGGTCATACTGTCCGCAGAGTTCACCCGGTGTTCCCGATTTTCCTTTGACTACATCTACTACATTGGAATACATGAGTTCACCTCTGTCCACAGACATCAACTCGCCCGTATCCATGTCGGAAACTCCGTGACCCAGAGCACCGTATTCACCCGTGTCCGGATCGACATAAGTTATAGTGCCTATACCGGCCATACTGTCTCTGACATAGGCTCCTATTAGCCTTTTTCCGTCATTAGAGGTTTTGGGCGTACATGTCACCGTCATCTTCTGCCCTTTTCTCAAAATTTCAATTTCGATATCTTCCTCTGATACAGAATTTATGGCCTGCGACAGCATTTCATTGGTATAGACAGGTTTTCCTTCTACCGCTACTACTATATCCCCTATTTTCAGCCCGGCCTCTTCAGCGGGACTTGAGCCGTCCACCGGAGAAAACCTGACTATTGCAGCTCCTTCCGAAAAGAATTTCATTCCGGTAGTTCTTCCCAAAGGAACAAGCTCATCTGCCGCATAAACCGATATACCCGTTGCAAATACTAATGCAAAGGCCAAAATAAGGCTTACGGCAGATTTTTTTGAATGATTTATCATTTTTTCACCCCCTCCGCATATATTCTGTCCATCACTTTAAAAAAATAATTTTCAGAATATATGGAAGGGGTGGCATTTTTTAATCAAACAAAATTAAAGAGTATTGGAAGAGCCGAGGACATCTCTGATCTTATGTCTGACCATCTCTACTATATTGTCTCTGCCGTCTTTGAGATACTGTCTGGGGTCAAAGTGATCGGGATGCTCAAAAAGGTGCTTTCTGACCGAAGCTGTCATGGCAAGTCTCAGGTCGGAGTCGATGTTTATTTTGCAGACAGCCATCTCTGCGGCCTTTCTCAGCATCTCCTCAGGAATTCCTATGGCGTCGGGCATTTTGCCGCCGAAGCTGTTGACGATTTTAACATAATCCTGAGGTACCGACGAAGCGCCGTGAAGAACTATGGGGAACTCGGGAAGTCTCTTCTGGATCTCTTCGAGAATGTCAAAGCGAAGCTGGGGCTTCTGTCCGGGCTTGAACTTATATGCGCCGTGGCTTGTACCTATGGCTATGGCGAGAGAGTCAACGCCTGTTCTCAGAACAAACTCCTCAACCTCTTTGGGATTTGTAAACTGTGCGTCGGCGTCGGATACATTTACATCGTCCTCAATGCCTGCCAATTTGCCAAGCTCGCCCTCGACTACAACGCCCTTTGAATGGGCATAGTCGACGACCTCTTTTGTTATCCTGATGTTTTCCTCAAAGCTGTACTTAGAACCGTCTATCATAACAGATGAAAATCCGCCGTCTACGCAAGCCTTACAGATGGCGAAATCCTCGCCGTGGTCGAGATGGAGCGCTATGGGAAGATCTGTGTCGAGTATTGCAGCTTCCACGAGCTTCATAAGGTATACATGCTTGGCGTATTTTCTTGCGCCTGCCGAAACCTGAAGAATTACAGGAGATTTTTCCAGCATTGCAGCCGTAGTTATTCCCTGCACTATCTCCATATTATTTACATTAAAGGCGCCTATCGCGTATCCGCCCTTATATGCATTTTTAAACATTTCCTTTGTAGTTACCAATGGCATTTTAAATGACCTCCAACAACATTTTTTGTCTATATAAATATATTATCAGAAGTTTAAATATAATTCAACCGCCATTGTTGATTTTTTTTAATAATTATGGTATTATTTATCTTGATAAATGATTTATTTTGTTACAGAGGTGCAATTATGTTAAAAGGTGCTTGTATTTTCGGCCAGTCGGGCGGCCCTACATCGGTCATAAACGCCAGCGCTTTCGGCGTCATCGACGAGGCTTTTAAAAATCCCAACATAACCCGTGTGCTGTGTGCTGCCCACGGTATCAAGGGCATTTTGAACGAACAGCTCTATGATATGGCTTTTGAGGCTCAGGGCGAGCTTGAAAAGCTTCCCTGTACACCTTCCTCCGCCTTCGGCTCCTGCAGATACAAGCTGGCCGACTTTGAGAAGGACGATACAGATTACAAAAAAATTCTTGAAGTTTTCAAAAAACACGATGTCAGATACTTCTTCTACAACGGCGGCAACGACTCCATGGATACCTGCAACAAGATATCTAAGTACATGGAAAAAGTCGGCTATGAATGCTGCATAATCGGCGTTCCCAAGACGATAGACAACGACCTTTTCGGCACCGACCACTGCCCCGGTTTCGGCAGCGCCGCAAAGTACATTGCAACTTCCTGCATGGAAGTATATCATGACGCCAGAGTTTACGACACAGGCACTATAATCATCATGGAAATAATGGGCAGAAACGCAGGCTGGCTGACTGCCGCCTCTGCTGTGGCAACCCATATGGGCGCAGGTCCCGACCTTATCTACATGCCCGAAAAGGACTTCGACCTTGAAAAGGCCGTCTCCGAGATAGCAGACATATACAACAAGACGGGCAACTGCTTTGTCGCTCTATCTGAGGGCGTAAAGGATAAGGACGGTGTCTTCCTCGCTGAATACGCCGCAAAAGACGCCGCTGTCGACGCCTTCGGCCACAAGCAGATGGGCGGAGCTGCCGCTTATTTCGCATCTGTTGTAAAAGAAAGAACAAAAGCAAAGACAAGAGCTATCGAGCTGTCTCTCCTTCAGAGGTGTGCCGCTCACTGTGCTTCTCTCACCGATATAAATGAGGCTGTGTCGGCAGGACGCAAGGCTGTTCAGTGTGCCTGCGAGGGTACAACCGACAAGATGATCGCCTTTGAGAGAGTTCAGACAGAAAACGGCAAATATCAGCTCAACCTCAAGCCCATTCCCCTGACAGATGTGGCCAACACCGAGAAGAAGTTTCCCCTCGAGTGGATCACTCCCTCGGGCAACGGCATAAGCCGTGATTTTCTCCCCTATGTTCTCCCCCTGATCGAGGGCGAGACAAACCTCAAATGGGAGTACGGAGTACCGAGATTTGCAAGACTCAACAAGGTTTTGGTAAAGTAACATAAAACTTAAAAACCCCGACATATGTCGGGGTTTTATTTTTATTTTTTATCAACTTTATCTTTGAGTCCCTTGCCCGGACGGAACACTGGAGTTTTTGCGGCTGCTATTGTTATTCTCTCCTGAGTCTTGGGGTTTATGCCCTCTCTTGCCTCTCTCCTTTTTACCTCAAAGGAGCCGAAGCCTATGAGCTGCACCTTATCCTCTCTTTCAAGAGCCTCGGTAACCGCTGCTACAAAGGCGTCTATTGCCTTTTCGGAATCTTTTTTTGTAAGACCGCTTTTGTCGGATACCGCGGCTATAAGTTCAATTTTATTCATTTTTTCCTCCTGTTTTTTTATACTCATCCCAAAGTCTGTCAAGCTCTTCGAGAGACATGTTTTTCATATTTTCCCCTGCTTTTTCCTCTACATACGCAAATCTCTTTTTAAACTTTGCCGAAGCCTTATAGAGGGCGTCCTCGGGATCTACATGGCAGAAACGCGCCACATTGACGACGGCAAAAAGCAGATCGCCTATCTCCTCAAAGACATCTCCTCCGCCGTTTATAGCCTCGATCACCTCGGCTGTTTCTTCAGTTACCTTTTCAAGAGCTCCATTTACATCGGGCCAGTCAAAACCGGCTTTTTTAGCCCTTTTCTGTATCTTCTCGCTGTACATAAGGGCAGGCAGAGCCTTGGGCACTCTCTCCATCTCGGTTCTGTAATTGGTGCTGCCTTTTTCCTTGAGCTTTATTTTGTCCCAGTTGTCCAGAACCTCATCGCTGTCTTTGACGGTCACATCAGAAAAGATATGCGGGTGTCTTGTGATGAGCTTTACGCAGACATCATTTGCCACATCGTCAAAATTGAAGCTGTCTCTCTCCTCGGCTATGCGGCTGTGAAAGACTATCTGCTGAAGAACATCGCCCAGTTCCTCCTTGAGGTTGGCATCGTCCTCATTGTCTATGGCGTCGCAGGCTTCATACACCTCTTCGAGGAAATTCATTCTTATAGAATGGTGATCCTGCTCCCTGTCCCACGGACAGCCGTTTTCACCTCGGAGGATCTCCATAATTTTCAAAAGATCGTGTATATCGTATTTTTCTTTGATTTCAAAATCCACCATTTTCATCTTCCTCCTGTTGTCTATTTGAGATTCAAAAGCTTTGCTATCTTTTCGCCTTTCGGCATGAGCAGAATAAAACGCACGCAAGTCCGCGCCGCCTTCTGCTTTTCTTTCTTCTGTTTTTTCCGTTCAACACATGTAAATCAAAACACCGCAGCGTTTTTTTCATTATCCGTTACACGTACCGTTTACGTGCAAAGTGTCAGCCGTTCACGCATGCGAAAAATACCCGCACACAAAAAGATAATTCTATTTTACGCTATTCTCCCCGTGCTGTCAAGCC
>ERZ779866.1221-NODE-1221-length-26701-cov-3.800158_pt1 | contig 26701 bp, 23 predicted proteins | sample MGYA00511248_ERZ779866 | MGnify/ENA primary metagenome ERZ779866 (study PRJEB29588, sample SAMEA2155758) | human gut metagenome | biome: human gut; feature: human-associated habitat; material: faeces | place: Denmark | collected 2008/2010 ... | reverse complement strand
AAAACGATTCTGCTGCAGTCGATTGCGCACGCCATCACGGCCAATCACCCCGACTGCGTGCTCATTGTGCTTTTGATCGACGAGCGTCCTGAAGAAGTGACCGAAATGCAGCGCACGGTTCGAGGCGAAGTAGTCGCCAGTACCTTTGATGAACCGGCTTCCCGCCACGTTCAGGTGACTGAAATGGTTATCGAAAAGGCCAAACGCTTGGCCGAGAGCAAGAAAGACGTGGTGATTTTGCTTGACTCCATCACCCGTCTGGCTCGCGCTTACAACAACGTCATGCCGACTTCCGGCCGCGTGCTCTCGGGCGGCGTGGACGCCAACGCCCTTCACCGTCCCAAGCGTGTGTTCGGCGCAGCCCGCAACCTCGAAGAAGGCGGCTCGCTTACCATCATCGCCACGGCATTGGTTGATACCGGCAGCCGCATGGATGATGTGATTTATGAAGAATTCAAGGGCACAGGCAATATGGAAGTGCATTTGGAACGCCGCTTGGCCGAAAAACGCATTTATCCGGCTATCAACGTTCTGCGCTCCGGCACTCGCCGCGAAGAATTGCTTTTGAAGCCCGACGTCCTGCAGAAGGTTTGGATCTTGAGAAAACTTTTGAGCGATATGGACGAAGTCGAAGCGATGGAATTCCTGCTCGAGCGTTTGAAGGCCACCAAGAGCAACGCGGACTTCTTCGATCTGATGCGCCGCGGCGGCTAATCAGATTGTTCTTGAGTTCATTTGAGACGGCTCTGCTTCAAACCAGCAGAGCCGTTTTTTAATGTTCGATGAAGCGCTTAATCATCGCAAAACAAATAACACCGCCCACAAAGGCAAAGGCAGCCCCCGCGTAACCGATCCATTCAATAGCGGGCAGCGCGCAGACCCATCCGCCCACCAGTGCGCCGCCTCCGATACCCACATTGGCAATACCTGAATAAATCGACATGGCAATCGGTGTGGCTTGAGGCTCCAAGCGAATCACAACTGACTGAAAGACAAGACCGAAGATCGTAAAGGCGATACCCCAGAAGACACACAAAAGCATCGCGCTCCAGATATGTACGGCCGAAAGCTTCAGAAGCAGCAAAAAGAGGCTTAAGCCGAATGTGCCTGCCGCAAAAAAGAAGACAGGATGGCGCTCATAAAACCGGGAAAAGAAAATGCTTGCCACAATGCCGGCAATCCCGAACATCGTTAAAGAAAAAGTAATTTCGCCCTCGGGCATATGAGCAACCTGAGCCATAAATGGCTCTATGTAGCTGTAGGCAGTAAAGTTCGCCGTAAAAATTAAAGCCGTCAGCACATAAACACCGATAAGACCAGGATTTTTCAGGATACCGGGCAATTTACTCACGGAAGAGCCTTGCGAACCGGCGGGTACTCTGGGAAACACAAAAAGCAAAAACAGTGCAACCGCCAAAGCCACAATGCCGATAGTAAGAAAAGTGGCTCGCCAGCCCATGTATAGACCGATCATTCGCCCCAGGGGCAGCCCGGCAATCATAGCCACCGACGTTCCCGTCACAACCAAACCTAGCGCAGTGGCCCGTTTGCCTTGCGGGGCGATTTTTACTGCTAAAGGAGAAGCGATGGACCAGAAAATCGAATGCGAAAAAGCCACACCGGCTCGAGAGAGCATCAAGGTGAGGTAACTTGGCGCCACCGCGGACAAAAAGTGACTCAGCACAAATAAAGACAAGATTCCCAAGAGCAGCTTTTTAAATTCAATTTTGGAAGCCAAAAGCATGAGCGGCAAAGAAAGAACCGTTACGATCCATGCGTAGACCGTAATGATCATTCCTGCCTGCGATTCGCTGATTTGAAAATCCCGGGCAATATCGGTCAAAAGACCGATCGGTATAAATTCAGAGGTATTGAAAATAAAAGCCGAGAGAGTAAGACCCGCTACCGGAGCCCAGAGTCTGAGAGCACCCGCCTCTTCTTGTTGAGCCATGGCGCTTTCCTTTCTTTGAATCTAAAAACGAGCGCAGATTATAGAGAAAAATGCGATGGGTTTTGTTTCATGATTTTTAAAATTTTTGAAAGTCAACTTTTAAAAATTTTTAAAGTTGACTTTTTATTTTTTTGAAACTACTCTTAGGAAAAGGATAATCAATTACCTATTGAGACTCGACCATGCAATATGTTCAACGAACATTAGAAAAAAGTATCCTAAGCGCCAGCGAACGTTTTAAGGTTTTAATGGTCAGCGGTATGAGGCAAGTCGGCAAAAGTACGCTTTTGAAACACATTGCAGAGCGAACTTATGTGACTTTGGATAATCGACTGGCATTAGAGACGGCAACAACAATGCGGGAAGTTTTTTTTCAACAATATCCCGCCCCCATTTTGATCGACGAAATTCAACGAGCACCTGAACTTGCATTAGAAATTAAAGAATTAGTAGACCAAGATGAACGAAAAGGTCTCATTTGGTTAACAGGTTCTCAGCGCTTTGAAATGATGAAGAAAACTTCAGAGTCATTGACCGGTCGCATGGTCAACTTTGAGTTGCTGCCGTTTAGCCTGTACGAACGCCAGAACAAAGGCTACGAGCAAAAACCATACATTCCAAGCGCCGGTTTGACACGAGGAACTTTGGACAAACTAGACGAAAAAGAAATTTGGCAAATCATATGGCAAGGCTCTTGGCCTGACGTAATTAACGACACGCCAAGTAATCGTGATCTGTTTTTCAACGGCCTGCTTCAAACCTACCTGGAAAGAGATGTGATTCAAACAGGAGTCAGCAAACTGCGCGACTTTCTACGATTCTTAGCAGTTCTTGCCAGTCGTATCGGGCAGGAATTTCAAATCACCAAGGTTGCCTCTGACGTCGGTGTAGCTGTTGCCACGGCAAAAGATTGGTTGTCTATAGCGGAAAGCTCAGGAGTAATTTACCTTCTGCAACCTTTTTATGAAAACATTGGGAAAACTATTATTAAGAAACCCAAACTGTATTTCACAGATACGGGTCTGGCTGCCTGGCTTTGCAACATACCGTCTGCCGAAGCTCTTAAAAACCTCTATAACAGCGGCGCCTTTTTTGAAAATTTCGTCATTATTGAGCTTTTAAAGAGTTGGGTTCACAACGGCAAAAGAGCAAATTTTTTCTTCTATCGTGATGCACAAAATAACGAAATCGATTTATTAATTCGGGACGGAACAACTTATTACCCAATTGAAATCAAAACAACTCAACATCCGGAAAGTTCAATGGTTAAAGCTTTTGATCTTATCAAAGGCGGAGCATTTCAAAGAGGTTCCGGTGCACTGATTTGCCTGACAAAAGAACTGCGGTTTTTAAAACCCGGTGTGGTAGCTCATTCAATTTTGGATATCTGATTTCCTAAAAGTTGCCGCAGCAGCAAAGGCTTGAGTTTGCCCGACTCAAGCCTTTCTTCAAACATTGACCGTCAAGTCTGTGGTTTTAATCAACGAGAGCGGCAGCCGCACTCGTGTTTGGTTTTCATTGCGCGAATAAACCACAGCTGTTTCGAGAATCCGGCAACATATCCTTCAAACATCGCCTGGATCTCAAAATCGTCCGATTCTTCTGCATCCTTTCGGATTTCAAGAGCCAAGTCTCTCATCAAAACCATGTCGGCTTCAATCATCGCAACAACTTCGTGACCGGAGAAATCTTTAGGCGAAACCTCTTGAATCGTAGCCGCCGCCAAATAATCTTTCATTGTTGAAAGCGGCATTTCAGACTTTATTTTTAGAGCTTCGGCAACCGAATCAAACGCTTCGAATGTTTCGTCGTACAAGGATTCCGTCAGATCATGGAGCGGCTTGAAAAAATGTCCGGTGACGTTCCAATGCAGGTTATGCAACTTGATGTTCCACACCGCGAGATTGGCCAAATACACATTTAATTTCTTGGAGCACGTCATAATTGATCTCCTTTCATCGTTAAAAATTCTTTGTTGAGAACATAATAAATTCTTTTTATTTGAGAATCAATCTCATTTTGTTTCTAATTGTTTGATTTTCAAAGATTTCTATTTGCTTAATAGTTTTCTGCAATGATTGAAAACAGGCAGCCCGGCGGATTGGAAAAATTTGCTATTTATCGGAATTTATTGGATAATTCCGCTTCTCTGTCGGAACGTGGAGCTGCATACCCGCGATAAGACCTCACGGATTGAGGCACGTGCGCAAGGCACTCAGGGCGACCGATGATTTTTTAGGAAAACTCTGCAAATGAAACAAGGTATTCACCCCGAATATCGCGAAGTGGCCTTCTGCGATTTGTCCATCAACAAGACGTTCATCATCAAGTCGACCGCTCAAACCAAGGAAACGGTTGAAATCGACGGCGTGACCTATCCGCTCGTCAAGCTCGATACGTCTTCTGAAAGCCACCCCTTCTACACGGGCGCTCAAACCCGTATCGTCGAAGCCGGCCGCGTGGAAAAATTCCGCGCCAAGTACGCCAACCTCGCCAAGAAGGCCGCGAAGTAATTTTCTTTCGAAAGTTTTTCGCCAAAGGAGGCAGTCTGTCATTAGACTGCCTCTTTTCATTACAATAGCTAAGTCAAATTCATTAGCCTGTACCCATGTTTGAAGAACGCCCTTCTCCGGTTGTCGCATCGGCCGCTTCTGCACGCAAGCTGCCCCGTATGGCCCTGTTGGCCCTATTGGTGATATTTATTATCCCCGGACTTTTATCACGCGATTTCTGGAGTTCCTACGAATTGACAAGTTTCGCCCTGGTTCAAAGCATGCTCCAGGGTGACGCCGTGGCTTGGCTTCTTCCGACACTGGGCGGAGAGACTTATGTTGCAGAGGGCCCTCTCAGCATTTGGGTATCGGCCATTCTCGCTAAGATTTTCGGACCGATTTTTTCCGAAGCCAGTGCCAGCCGTTTAAGCGTTTTGGTGTGGTTTGCCATTGCCTCTTCGAGCATTTGGTACGGCACATGGTACCTCGCCCGTCGCTCTGAAGCGCAGCCTGTGGTTTTAGCCTTTGGCGGAGAAGCTTCCCCCATCGACTACGGACGCGTGGTTGCCGATGCGGCCCTATTGATGTTTGTCGCCACATTCGGTCTTTTTGTCCCGATCCGCCAGCTTTATGTCGAAACGGCTCATTTGGCTGTGGTTGCCGTATTTTTCTTTTCACTTGCCTGGACTTTGCGCCGCGATGTGCTCGCTCCCCTCTTAACCGGTATCGCAGCTGGCGCCGCTGTATTGGTCTGTAACCTCTTCTCAGGCCTTTCACTTTTAGTGATCGCCCTTTTCATTCATACGCGCATTCACGCCTACGAGACGCCCTTTATCAACCGCGCCACTCTTATTATCGTTGCCGCTTCAGCCACATTTTTCATTTGGCCCCTTTTGGCTGTGGCCGTTGCCATTGAAACCGTCGATGCCTGGTTTGCCGCCTGGTGGCAGGCTCAGCTTGATTTCATCGGTCTGATCAGAAAGTCCGATATTCTTTGGTCGCTTGAAAACTTCATTTGGTTTCTCTGGCCTCTTTGGCCCTTTGCCTGCTTAGGACTTTACTCATTCAGAAAGCAGCTTCAGCGCACGCACATTAAATTGCCGCTTTGGCTTTTTATCGGTCTGTTGGTACTCTCAATTTTCGGACAGGTTTCGGGCGAACGCTTCCTGATGCTTCTGACTGTTCCGCTTTGCATTCTTGCGGCTTTCGGTCTTCTGTCAGCCAAGCGTTCTCAGGAAAATATCCTCGACTGGTTCTCTGCCACTGTCTTTACGCTGGGATTGATTGCCATTTGGCTTTACTTCTTTGCCTGGCAAACCGGCTGGCCGCCCAAGATGGCCAAGTCTATCGTCAACCTCGCTCCGGGCATTGTACCGTCGCTGCACGGTCTGCTTTTCGTGCTGTGTTTCGTCACATTTCTTGCCTGGCTTGCCCTGGTTCTCTGGCGTATGAACCACTCACAGGTTGTCGCCTGGAAGGGTCCGTGGCTTGCCGCCGCCGGTATCACAGCGCTCAGCATCACTACGGTTTACCTTTTTGAACCGGTGATTGACCGTGCCCGAAGCTATGCCCCCATTGTCCACGAAGTGATGACGGACTTTAAAGCTCATGCGCACAAAAATGACTGTCTGAACGCCGCGGAGCTCAATCCCGTGCATGAAGTTCTTTTCAATTACTACGGCTTGCCTGTCTCTGAAAAAGACAGCTGTCGTTTTGTCTTTACTACCGAGCGCTTCGCACACGAACAAACCATTGCCGAATCTGCTGTCCTCGGTCGCTACGCTCGACCGCGCGACAGAGATCGTTTCGTACTTTTCGACAAGGGTGAATGATGAGCCATCCGCTTCCTCAACGACTCACGCCGCCTGACATTTCAGGTCGTGCCATTGCCAAACTGGCAGGCCCCATTTTTGTTGCCAACATCGCCATTGTGGGCGGCGGCACCATTGACACCATCATGGCCGGCCACTTAGGGGCCGATCATTTGGCGGCGATCGCTTTGGGTCTTGCCTCCATGATCATGGTGTTTATGGGACTGGTGGGTATTTTGCAGGGCATGAGTCCTCTGGCCGGTCACCATTTCGGTGCCAGAAAGTATGAAAAGATCGGCTTTGAGCTCTCACAGTGCCTGTGGCTGGCATTTTTCCTTTGCTTTGTCGGTATGCCCCTTTTGGGCTGCACCGATATCTGGACTAACCTCGCTCAGGCGCAAGGCTCAGTCAAAGAAATGGCGGCGCAGTACCTTTTAATCAGCATGGTGGGGCTGCCCGCGGCCCTCGGGGGCCGCGCCTTTGTGGCGTTGAATGCCGCTGTCTCCCGTCCGAAAGTGACGATGTATGTGTCGCTTGCAATGGTGGTTTTAAAAGCACCGCTAAACGCCGTTTTTATGTACGGGTGGTTTGGCTTTGACGCATTGGGCGGGGCCGGCGCAGCGCTCTCCTCCACTATTCTGACGTGGCTGTCATTCTTTGTTTATATCTACGTCTGGAAGAAAGACTCCTTCTATGAGCTCATGCGCTGCAGCCGCTTCTACGGTCCCGATCCCCGTGCCATGTGGGCACAGCTCAAAATCGGTATTCCGATCGGCTTATCGACTTTCTTTGAAGTAAGCTCCTTCACTCTCATGGCGATCTTCATTTCGCGCTTCGGAGCGGTGACCGTGTCTGCCCACCAAATCGTGGCCAACATCACCAGCATGTGCTACATGATTGCGCTCTCTATCGGCATTTCCTGTACGGTGCTGGTTTCCCAATGTCTGGGAGCCGGTTGGGCAAGCGTAGCTGAAAAAGCTACGAAGAAATGTCTTTTGATTGCCGTAAGCATTGCCACATTAGTGGCTTTAACACTCTTTTTCGGTCGAGGCTTTTTGCTCTCTCTTTACACAAGTGATGACACGGTTATCCGCATCGGCTACTCACTGATCATCTTCGGCGTTCTCTATCACGTCTTTGATGCCATGCAGTGCGTGAGCTCCTTTGCCCTTCGAGGCTATCGGGTCACTTTCTGGCCGATGATTATTTACGGCGTTTTGCTTTGGGGTGTGGGACTTTTCGGAGGCTACTACATGGCCTTTGTGGGCGAACCCTTCATGGCACCCAAAGCCGCTTACGGCTTCTGGGGAATGACTGCCCTGGGGTTATTCTTAGCAGGTGTTTCCTTAGCGGTGACCGCGCTATATGTCTCCCGAATCCGAACTCGGGAAGAAGAGGCGGTGGCAAAAAAAGCCGCCGAAATGACTTAACGCTTATTCGCTTTTCTGCTTCAGACTCCTCGGACAAAATCCGGGGAGTTTTGCGTTTAACCGTAACAAAACAAACAAATTGCAAAAAGGTTTTGTTTCAGGCACCTTCTCCCCTATGATAAAAGATATGAACAAGCGCATCTTTGAGGGGGCGGTATGAGTATTCAACAAAATCTGGTTGCCGGCATTTGCGTAGCCGTAGGTATTGCCTCTGTCGGCGTTTCACTGAAAGCCGGCATTGATCATTTTGTGGAGCGTGACCGTGTGGTCACAGTAAAAGGCTTGGCAGAGCGCAATGTGGCGGCCGACTACGTAATTTGGCCGGTAACATTCCGAGTCACCGGAAACGATCTCGGTGCCCTTTATCAAAAAGCGCAGGCTCAAAGCGAAGAAATCCGCCAATTCTTAATCAGTCAGGGCATCAAAGCAGAAGACATTTCTCAGGGCACGCCTTCTGTGCAGGACCTGCATGCGGACTTCTACGGCAACAATCTGCCGCCTGAACGCTATCGGATGGAAATGGCAGTGTCGGTTGCCACCACCGATGTCGACACCGTCTTAAAAGCCATGGTCAACCAAAGTGAACTGATCCAAAAAGGCGTGCTTTTCACGCAAAACTACCGCACTCAGTTCTCTTTTAACGGGCTCAACGAGATTAAGCCCGCGATGGTTGAAGAAGCTACGAAAAACGCCCGCTCAACGGCTCAGAAATTTGCCGAAGACAGCGACAGCACCTTGGGTAAAATCCGCCGAGCCTCTCAGGGACAATTCACGATTTATGACCGCGACAGCAACACGCCCTACATGAAACGCGTGCGCGTTGTCACCACCGTGGAGTATTACCTGAAAGACTGACAGGGGAAGTTTTGGGGAGAGCCGCCTCATTTCGGGCGGCTTTTTCACTTTTGCAGAAAGTCAGCAATAGCCTCTGAGGCAAGCGCCAAAGCATCCTCTTCAAGGGAATCAATGAGTTTGATCTCCGGCATCGACCGCATCCAGGTCATCTGACGTTTGGCAAGCTGTCGCGTGGCGGCGATTCCCGCCTGAACAAACCGATCGTAATCCGTTTCGCCGCACAAATAGTCAAATGCCTGGCGGTAGCCCACCGCACGCATGGAAGGCAGCCGCCGATCAAAGCGGGAATCTTTCATTAGGCTGCGCGCCTCATCGAGAAAGCCTGCTTCAAGCATCATCAAAAAACGCTTTTCAATGCGCTCATGCAGCAGGGCTCGATTTTTCGGCAAAAGCCCCAACGTCAGAAAGCTATGGCGGGAACCCTCATTTTGTCTGTTTTGGTAAAAAGAAATGGGCTTACCCGTTTGACGGTAAACCTCAAGAGCACGGCTGATGCGCTGAGAGTCCGTCGGATGAAGCCTCGCGGCGGTTTGGGAATCAACCTTTTGAAGTTCTGCGTGCATCGCAGGCCACCCCACGCGCGCGGCCTGCGCTTCAATCTCCGCTCTCACCGCCAAATCACTTGACGGCATTTCATTTAACCCGTCTTTGAGCGCCTTGGCATAAAGCATCGTGCCGCCCACAATCAGCGGCAGTCGGCCTCGAGCGGCTATTTCTTCAATCAATCGCTCACAATCTCTGAAAAAATCCGCCGCACTGTAACTTTCAAAAGGATCTCGGATATCAATCAAATGATGGGGCACACCCTCTTTTTCTTCTTCAGTGGGTTTGGCTGTGCCGATATCCATTCCCCGATAAACCAATGCCGAGTCAATAGAGATGATTTCCGCATTAAAGCGGTGAGCAAGCTGCACCCCCAAAGCTGTTTTTCCGCTCGCGGTGGGCCCGAGCAAAAGTACCGCTTTAGCCATTATTTTCCCCGCATGAAAAGCTTATCGAGATCGGTCATCGTCATTTGCACCCAGGTGGGTCGGCCGTGATTGCACTGATCGATGCGCTCGGTTTGCTCCATTTGGCGCAGCAGCGCATTCATCTCCTCAAGACTTAAATAACGGTGGGCGCGAACAGCACCGTGACAGGCCATCGTGGCCAAAATTTCGTTGCGTTTTTCTTCAACGAGGTTCGTTGAACCGAATTTTTTAATATCCGACAAGAGTTCGGTAATGAGCGCTTCGCCGGTCTTTTCAATGTCGCCTGCGAGCACCGCGGGCACCGCTCTGAGCCGCAGGTGTGTGGGGGAGGCCGCCTCCAATTCAATCCCTAAAGACAGTAAAAGCGACTGATTGTCTTCAAAAACAGCCATCTCTTCGGCATCAACCTGAAAAACGAGCGGAATGAGCAACTGTTGGACCGCAAGCTTCTGCGCATCCATCTGCGATTTTAATTTTTCATAGACAATGCGCTCATGGGCCGCGTGCATATCAACAAGCACCAACCCTCTGTCGTTTTCCGCGACAATAAAAACGCCCCCGACCTGTCCCAAAGCGCGGCCAAGCGGATAGGTGAGTTTCTCATGCTCGACGGATTGCGTAAAAGAAGCGCCGGAACGAATGGCCGCCACCGTATCCGGAATGATTTTGCCGCGAGAGGACTCGGAGTTCGTCTTATAAAAATCCAGATAACGGTTTAATTGTGACGGCTCATAGGAATTCGCCGGTTGGCTTTTTAGCTCAAACGGTCGGCTTTGGCTCGATGCGAAGGTCTGCGGAGAAGGCGTTTGAGTCTCACCCTTTGGAGCTTGCTCCGGCAAGTGGGAGTCGCCTGAAGAAATTGAGGCCAGCGCCGGAGCCAAGGCATTTTGCACAGCGTGCATGACAAATTGATGCACCCACTGTGAATCTCTGAAACGCAACTCGCTTTTAGTCGGATGGACATTGACGTCCACTTTGACGGGATCAATGTCAACAAATAAGCAATACATCGGTTGCAACTGATTGTGAAGAACGTCAGCGTAGGCGCTCTTGACCGCATGAGCCAAAAGTTTATCTCTCACAAAACGACCGTTTACGTAACAATATTGGGCGTCTGTGCGGGCACGACCGGCGGTGGGCAAGCCAACCCAACCGTAAACACGAGCGGAAGCCGTTTCAGCGTAGACTTCACGCTGAGCTTCGGAAAACTCACCCGGCATAATCCGATTGACACGCGAGCGGCTTTCTTCCACAGGAAGCATCAAAACGGGTTTCCCGTTATTAACAAGGCGAAACTCAACGGTGGGATGGGCGATGGCGATCCGCTCCAAAGCAACCTTGCAATGCGCGGCTTCTGTAGCCTCAGACTTTAAAAACTTGCGTCGCGCAGGTGTCTTGAAAAAAAGATCTTCGACATCGACCTTGGTGCCTTGCGAGCCCGCGGCCACCTCCACCTCTCCTTCCCGGATACTGTAAGCACAAGACTGCTCTGCCGTGCGCGAAGTCAAAGTAAGAGCGCTCACTGACGCAATGGATGCCAGGGCTTCGCCTCGGAACCCCAAACTTAAAACATGTTCCAACTCATTGAGATCCCGGATTTTGCTGGTCGCATGGCGCTTGAGCGCCAAGCCAAGCTCATCGCGGGCAATACCGCGGCCATTATCGGTCACGGTAAGCCGTTTAATACCGCCTGACTCAAGCCTTACCTCGATTCTTGTGGCGTCGGCGTCAATCGCGTTTTCCACAAGCTCCTTTAAGACTGAGGCGGGACGCTCAATCACTTCACCTGCGGCAATTTGGCTAACCAGCTGATCGGAAAGCTCTTTAATAGACCTTTTCGGAGAATGTTCTGTTTTATTCGATACTTGCATAATGTTCGGATTGTAGCATCAGACAAGATAACAAAAGTTTTCAAAGCAGAAACCTGGAGGTACTTTAAAACTTTCACCGAAATGTTTAAACTCTAGTCCGTTACACTGATAAAAATACTATTTTCATTGGTCTCCCTCGGCTATGGATTGGTCTTTATTCATTGATTTATTCACCAATGCCGATCGCTTTCTGATCACGATCGCTAACGACTACGGCATATTGATTTATATCATTATGTTCATGATCTTTTTCCTGGAAACAGGGATTGTGGTCATGGCGTTTCTTCCCGGTGATTCCCTTTTGTTTGTGGCAGGAGCCGTGACGGCGACAGGCGCGATCGATCCCTGGTGGCTCACCGGCGTTGTCACGTTGGGCGCCATTCTCGGCAACACTTCCAATTTTTATATCGGTTCCTGGCTAGGACATAAGATCTACGACGGATCAATCAGTTGGATTGATCAGGAAGCACTCAACAAAACCCATCAGTTTTATTTGCTGCATGGCGGCAAGACCGTGTTCCTGGCCCGCTTTGTTCCGATTGTCAGAACATTCGCGCCGCTTATCGCCGGCGCCGCCTCAATGCCTGTATGGCGCTTTGAGTTTTATTCAATCACAGGCGCGTTCGCCTGGGTTTATGGCCTAATTTGGGCAGGACATTTATTTGGCAACATGCCCTTTATTCGTGACCACCTGACAACGATTTTGCTTTGCGGTATCGGCTTTGCCTTAATCCCTACCGCGGCAATCGCGTTATCAAAGTTTTTGAAAAAGAAAAAAGCAGAAAAACAAACTGCACAATAAACAAAATGGGCGCGGGCTTTTTGAGCATTGCGCCCATTTTTAATTGAGGAGAGACAGATGCGTCAATGGGACCACTTTATCGCAATCATCAAGAAGGAAGTGCAGCCGGCTTTGGGCTGTACGGAACCGACTTCCATCGCCTACGCGGCTGCTCATGCCGCTCGACTTTTAGGTCAAAAACCCGAACGGCTGACTGTTGCCGTGAGTGACAATCTCTACAAAAACGCCATGGGTGTGTTTGTCCCCGGCACTGACCAAATCGGTCTTCCCATCGCCGCAGCCGTTGGGGCTTTGGGGGGCGATCCCGATGCCGGCCTTGAAGTGCTCGCAACGGTCACACCCGCCCATGTTAAAGAAGCCATGACAATGATTGAAGACGGCAGGGTGACAATTGAGCGCGCCGACAGTCTTGACGCCGTGTTTTGCAGCGCCACCGCCATGGCCGGCAACGAATCTGCGCAAGTGACGGTTCAGGGCGACCACACGGGCATTGTTGAAGAGCGTAAAAACGGCCAAATTGTCTTCCAAAAACAACAAGCCATTGACACAAACGCGGAAGGTCAAAGCGCTGTCGGTGGGGAAGAGATCAACCTGAAATCCATCTATGATTTCGCCCTCAATGCTCCTTTCGAAGATATCGCCTTTATTCTTCAGGCTCGCGACATCAACATGGCGCTTGCCGCCGAAGGGCTCAATCATGAATACGGCCTTGAATTGGGGCGCACAATCAATGAACAAATTAAAGCCGGCATCATCAGTTCAGACCTGATCAACAATATGGCCGCCTGCACGGCGGCAGCCTCAGACGCCCGCATGGGAGGCGCGACTCTCCCGGCCATGAGCAATTACGGCAGCGGCAACCAAGGCATTACCGCCACAATCCCTGTGGTTAAGATGGCGGAATTTCTCAAAACCGATGATGAAAAATTAGCCCGTGCGCTTATCATCTCGCACTTGGGCGCCATATACATCAAGTCTCATTACCCGTCCCTGTCGGCCTTTTGCGGCAACACAGCTACTTCCTCGGCTGTCGCCATGGCGCTCGTATATCTCAACGACGGAACCTATGAACAGGGTTGCATGGCGATCAACAACGTCATCAGCGATACCTCTGGCATGGTTTGTGACGGCGCCAAATCCACCTGCGCGATGAAAGTGCATACCGCCGCTCAAACTGCGTACAAATGTTGCTTCCTGGCGCTGGCCGGGCACGGCGTGGCCGGTCAGGGAATCGTATCGGCCGACGTGGAAAAAACAATCGATAACCTTGGCGCCATGATTACTAAAGGCATGCAACAAACCGATGAGAAGATCATCGAAATTATGCGCCGCAACTAATTGATGCTTTTGAGATACGCTGGAAATTTCCGGCGTATCTCATTCTTAGTCCATCCAAAATTTTGCAATAGGCAAGGCGACGTTACTATTTCCGTATTCATGAACCTCATTGCCAGAATAAAGAACCACGCCTTGCCGTGATGAACCAAATTGGACAGCGGTAAAAATATATCATTAGCAATTTATTTTTTATCACATTAGATGATGTATTTTTATTACATTAAGTGCAATTCAAATAAAAAAATTCCGAGATCTGTAATCAGCAAACCTCGGAATTGTCCAAAAACTCAGCGCTTTTTTAAATAACTATTGAGCGCGTTTTTCTAAAATCTCAATAGCAGGCAACACTTTACCTTCAAGGAATTCAAGGAAGGCACCGCCACCAGTAGAAATGTAAGAAATGCGGTCTGAAATACCGAACTTACCCACAGCGGCTACCGTGTCACCACCGCCTGCGATGGAGAAAGCGCCAGCCTCAGTGGCTTTGGCAATAGCTTCGGCCATCACTTCTGTGCCATGGGAGTAAGGAGTCATTTCAAACACGCCGACCGGACCATTCCAAACAATAGTGCCGGCCTTGAACAAAATATCGGCAAAGGCTTGAGCCGTTTCGGGACCGACGTCCAAAATCATTTCATCATCCTGCACATCTTCGATACGGCAGGTGCGGTGCTCGGCCGTTTCAGAAAATTCCTTAGCCACCACCACATCAGTCGGCAGAGGCAAGGTTGCGCCCTTGTCTTGCAGAGTCTTCAAAATTTTCTTGCATTCGTCCAGCAAATCGGGTTCAGCCAAAGACTTGCCGACTTTGTAACCGGCGGCCATCAAGAACGTATTGGCAATGCCGCCGCCCACAATCAATTGATCAACCTTTTGAGCAAGGTTATTTAAAATCGTCAGCTTCGTGGAGACTTTGGATCCCCCGACAATAGCCACGAGCGGATGCTTGGCTTCTTCCACGGCCTTTGTGAGGGCTTCGATTTCAGCGGCCATCAAAGGACCAGCGCAAACCACCGCCGCATACTGCGCCACACCGTAGGTGGAGGCTTGAGCGCGGTGAGCTGTGCCGAAAGCGTCATTGACAAACACGTCGCATAAGGCGCTATATTTTTTCGACAATTCTTCCGTGCACTTCTTCTCACCGACATTGCAGCGGCAGTTTTCAAGCATAACCACTTCACCGGGGGCAACCTCAAAACCGCCATCCACCCAATTGTCAATCAAGCGAACCGGACATTGAAGCAATTCGGACATGCGTTCGGCAATCTTCACTAAGCTGTCTGCCGGCGTCTTTTCACCTTCCTTCGGGCGTCCCAAATGCGAGACCACCATCACACGGGCTCCGGCGTCACGAGCCATGCGGATAGCCGGAACCGAGGCGACTAAACGGGCTTCGTTGGTGATGTTGCCGTTTTCATCACGAGGGGCGTTCAAATCGGAACGAATAAAAACGCGCTTGTCTTTCAAGGCACCGGCCTTGACCAATTGCTCAAGAGTTGTCACTCGCATGGTGTTTATCCCTTAAAAAGATAGATGTTAATTTTTAAATTGTAATCAGTTCACAAAAAGACGGGCTCGGGCTCCAGCCTTACGGCGAATTTAGCCTGAACCTCATCCTGAATCCGGTTGGCAAAAGCCTGCAGTTGAACCCCGCTTGCCTTGCCGTCATGGTTAACAAGAACCAACGCCTGCTTCTCATAGGTGCCTGCCGCGCCTTCACGCACGCCTTTGAGGCCTGCCTGGTCGATGAGCCAACCGGCCGCCAACTTTTCCCGCCCGCCCGACAATGGGTAGTGGACAATGCTCGGAAACTCTTGTAACAATTCCTGAAAGACTTCCCGAGTCACAATCGGATTTTTAAAAAATGAACCGGCGCTTGGCAGTGTCGCGGGATCAGGCAATTTGCGGGCTCTCGCTGCAACCACCGCGTTAAAAATGCTTTGCGCGCTCACCTCTTGCCCTTGCGAGAAGGACGCGGCGAGTTCCTTATAGCTCAAATTGGGCTGCCAATTTTCCTCGAAGGCCAACGTTACCGACAAAACAATAAGGTCCTCACCTTCTTTGGTCTTAAAGAAACTGTGACGATAGCCAAAATCACAATCTCCTGCGCTCAGCTCGCGATGAGTTTCTGTTTTCGGATCGTAAACTTCGACGCTGCGAACAAATTGAGCCACCTCTGCCCCATAGGCGCCAATGTTTTGGACAACCGCCGCCCCCATTGTGCCGGGAATCATCGCGAGATTTTCGACTCCACCCCATCCGAGAGCGAGAATACGCTCAACAGTCCGATGCCAGTTTTCCCCGGCACCAACTTTGATCGTTCGCGCTTGCTCATTGACCTCAAAGCCCTTCATTTCCATGTGAATCACCAGGCGATTGACGAACTCTGAGGTAATAAGAAGATTGGAACCCGCCCCCAAAATAAAAGGATCAACCTGTTCACGCGAGGCAAAATCAAGCGCGAACCTTAGCTCCTGCTCATTTCTCACCCGTGCAAAGTATCTCGCCTTAGCGCTTACCGCCATCGTGTTATACGGCTTTAAGTCCACTAGGCTTTCAATCAACAGCGCTTCATTGATACGTCTCATTACGCTTTGCGCATCGAGATGGTTTTCGCGCATAAGTTCCTCAATGCTGCCCTGAGGAATAAAACGATCCTCGATACCCATCACTAATACGGGCACTTGGATTCCCAATTGAGAGAGCATTTCCAACACCGCGCTGCCGGCGCCGCCCGCGGCCACCCCGTCTTCAATCGTGCAAATGAGATCGTGAGTGGAGGCGGCCTGAAGAATTGTGTCGCGGTCAAGCGGCTTCACAAAACGCATGTCTATGAGCGTCGCGTCGAGTTGATCGGCCACTTCACGCATGCGGCTCACCATCAGACCGAAAGCGAGAATCGCCACACGTTTTTCTTTCCTTTGACTTTGACGAATAAGTCGCGCCTTGCCGATTTCAACAGTCTCTAGTGCCTCATCCTGGGGCACCCCCGGTCCCTTTCCTCTCGGATAACGAACCGCGGCAGGCGTATCCATCTTAAATGCCGTGGTGAGCATGCGACGACACTCGTTTTCATCCGAAGGAGCCATGATCGTCATGTTGGGAATGCTTCGGAGATAAGCGATATCAAAAACACCCTGATGAGTTTCTCCATCCGCGCCAACCAGTCCCCCACGGTCAATCGCGAACATAACGGGCAAATTTTGAATCGCCACATCATGCAAAATCTGATCGTAGGCTCTTTGCGCGAAAGACGAATAAATCGCCACCACGGGTTTAATGCCGCTAGCCGCCAATCCGGCGGCATAGGTTACGGCGTGTTGCTCGGCAATAGCCACGTCCCGATACCGATCGGGGAAGCGCTTTTCAAATTCCACAAGGCCGGAACCCTCACGCATGGCGGGCGTAATCGCGTAAAGCCTTTCATCGGCTTGGGCCATATCACAGACCCAGCGTGAGAACACCTCGGTGTAGGTTGGATGTCTCGGATCGGGAGCTTTTTCCTTGATGCCCACTTCAGGATCAAAGGGACCGACCCCATGGTAGAGCGTCGGATTTTCTTCCGCCGGTTGATATCCTTTGCCTTTTTTCGTCACCACGTGCAAAACCATCGGACCGTCAAGCGCACGAATGTTGCGCAACACCGTGACAAGATTTTCAATGTCATGTCCGTCAACCGGACCGTAGTAGTTCAAATCGAAAGCGGAAAAAAGAGTGGAGTGCGGCGCCACAAAATTGACCGTGCGCTGCTCCATGCTCTTGAAAAGGTTCCATAGCTTCGGCAAGGGCTTTAAGGCGCACTTGGAAAAATTGCGGGCGCTTGAGAAAGCGTGACCAGAAACCAACTTGGCCAAGTGATGATTTAAGGCGCCAACAGAGGGCGAGATCGAACAATCATTGTCGTTCACAATGATGAGAAGCTTAATGCCATCCTTATAGGTCCCCGCATGATTGAGCGCTTCAACAGCCATGCCCCCTGTCAGGGCCCCGTCGCCGATCACGGCAATATGCCAGGCCTCATTATCGCCTTTCATGGCATCGGCCACCGCCATGCCCAGAGCGGCGGAAATAGAAGTGGAACTGTGCGCCGTGCCAAAAGCGTCGTGCTCGCTTTCGCACCGTTTCGGGAAACCCGACAACCCCTTATAGCGGCGAAGCGTTTTAAATTGTCCCAAACGACCGGTGATCATCTTGTGCGCGTAGGCCTGATGCCCCACATCAAAAATGATCTTGTCACGCGGCGAGTTAAACACATAATGCAGCGCAACCGTCAAATCCACGGCGCCGAGGCTGCTAGCCAAATGGCCTCCGGTTTTGGAAACCGATTCGACCATAAATTCGCGAATTTCTCTGGCCAAAGTCGGCAACATTGGCACAGAGAGTTTTTTCAAATCTTTTGGAGAATGAATTCGGTTCAATAAACGCATTTCTTCTCCCATTAGTGATCTCGGCTCAGAATATACCGCGCGATTTCAGACAAACGCTGCGTTTTACCCCGATAGTCTTCAGACAAAAGTTCAATTTGTTCGAGCGCGTTAAGCGCCTTATTGATTTCATCCTGCGCCATCGCTCTCGATTGGTCCAATCCCAAGAGAGATACATAGGTCGGCTTATCTTCGGCCGCGTCTTTGCCGGCCGTCTTTCCCAAAACCTTCGTATCGGCAGTCACATCCAGAATGTCATCAATCACTTGAAAAGCCAAACCGATCGCATCGGCGTATTGAATAATCAAACCGACCAGGGCCGCAGACGGCATTGTTCTGCCCGCATAAAGCCCCATGAGCGCACTGGCCCTAATCATCGCGCCGGTTTTTAAGCGGTGCATGAGTGTCAGCGTCTCCAAGTCCAACTTTTGGTGAACTGACAAAAGATCGACAGCCTGTCCGCCACACATGCCGGCAGAACCCGCCGCGGCAGCCAGTAGTTTTACTAACACGGTGATCTGCTCACCCGGCAATTTGGTCTGGGTAAGTTCAAAAAAAGCTTGCGCCTGCAAGGCGTCGCCCGTGAGCATTCCCATCGCCTCACCATACTTCTTATGTGTGGTGAGCTTGCCCCGCCGCAACGTGTCGTTGTCCATACAGGGCATATCATCATGAACGAGCGAATAAGAATGAATGTACTCCAAAGCCAGCGCGATTCGGTCAAGAGAGGCTTCGTTTGCCGACACTAATTCACCGACCGCGTAAGCCAAAAGAGGCCTGATACGCTTTCCGCCGTCAAGCACGGCGTAGCGCATCGCTTCATGAAGCTTCCAGGGCAAACGGTTATCCGGCGGCAACGCTTTTTTGGCGCACAGTTCAAAGTGCGCGGCACGTTCCGCGCTCCAGCTCTTAAAGTCCATCGGTAATCCCTTTTTGGCGAAGGTCGGATTCCTGCAATGAAACTTCCGTTCCATCTTCAAGTTGGCGGACCACTTCAGCAGCTTGATTTAAAAGAGTTTGACAACGCAACGACAATTCTTTCCCACGTTGATAGGCTTTGACGCTTTCTTCCAACGTCAACTCCCCTTTTCTCATTGTTTCCACAATCGCCTGCATTTCCTGCATGGCTTCTTCAAACGTTAATTTCTGAACCGATTTCAGCTGGGGCATCACGACCTCGCAAATCTTTGCATAACTTGTTCATTTTAATGGCAGACCATCTGATATTGTAGAGAACTATTACAAAATGGCCTCCTCATAAACCTCTTGCACTTTTTCACTGACATCAAACTGACACATTTCTGTTACTCAACATTCATCTTGACTATTTAAACTGCGGCAATGTGAGGCTCAGAGATCGAGAGAGAAGCCCATCCTACAGCCGGTTCAATAACCGGGTTCTGTTCGATTGGAGTTTTTTTTCGGGAGATCTACATGACGTTTTTTGACGAGTCTCTTCCCTCCTTGACATCGGTGCCTCAATGCGAGTGTTCGCCAACAGCCTTTCTCGCTCGATCCGAGAAGCTCAAAAATATTTTTTCCAATAGACCTGTTATAGCCGCGGTCAGAAACGACGACGATTTAAATTTCGCGATGCAAAGCAATGCTCCGGTCGTTGCACTCATGGGCGGTCACATTCTTCGTTTACCCGAACTTGTTCGGCGTCTGCATGCGACAGAACGAACAGTTTTTATTCATCCAGAGCTCATCCATGGGCTCGGGAAAGATCCGGCTGGCATCGATTATTTAGCCGATCTTGTCTTACCCGACGGAATTATTTCCACAAAAAAAGCGCTGTTACAGCGGGCCCATGAACGAGGATTGTTAACCGTATTTCAATTTTTCGCCATTGACACACAAGCCGTGATTTCCGCCTTGGATAACGCAAACGCCATTGAGCCGAATTTTATTGAAATGATGCCTGGTCTTTTATTCAGACAAATCGGTCAAATCTCGTCAATCACCCATATTCCCATCATTGCCGCCGGATTAATAAAAAAAGAACAAGAAATTCATGAAGTTTTAGCCGCCGGCGCAATAGCGCTCTCGAGCAGCACAAGGGCTTTGTGGAGTTACCAAATTGATGAGGTTAGCGATGCTGAGTGTTAAAAATATTCAAAAGTCTTTTGCTCAAAACATAGTCCTGGAAGATATTTCCTTTGAAGTCGGCGATGGTGAATTTGTCAGTCTATTGGGGCCTTCGGGTTGTGGAAAAACGACGTTATTGAGGATAATCGCCGGGTTGGAAAAGGCCGATCATGGCTGCATCAATTTAAACAATCGAGAAATTACCGATCTTGAACCCTCAGAGCGTGATATTTCCATGGTCTTTCAGTCCTATGCGCTCTACCCCCATAAATCCGTTTACGAAAATATCGCCTTTCCTCTGAGAATGAGAGCACCGGCAGTCACCCGCATTCCGCTGTTCGGACGATTTACATCCACTGCTCAGGCATTGGAACAAGATATTTCTCAAAAAGTCCCTCAAGTTGCCAAAAGCTTAAGACTGGATGGTTTACTGCAACGTAAACCCGGGGAACTTTCGGGTGGACAGAAACAAAGAGTGGCTCTCGCACGGGCTCTGATTCGCAATCCCAAGCTCTTTTTGATGGACGAGCCCCTTTCCAATCTCGATGCCAAACTCCGCATGCAGACACGCATGGAAATCTCGAATCTGCATCATCAAACAAAGGGGACATTTCTCTATGTCACCCATGATCAGGTTGAAGCCATGACCATGTCGGATCGGATTGTATTGCTCAACGCGGGAAAAATTCAGCAAGTTGGCACCCCATTAGAACTATACGACAATCCAGCCAATCTTTTTACCGCTGAATTTCTTGGTCAACCAAAAATCAATGTGTTTAATTGCGTTTTTAAAGACCGTGGCCTGCAAGTCGCAGGCATTCATAAAAACTTAACCGCCCCCAACTTGAAACAACTGGATCTGCTAAGACAAAAGGCTAAAAAAATTGCCTTCAGGCCTGAGGCCATTCATATCTGTCCTCAAGGTCAACAACCTGATTTGATGGCCGAGTTTTCTCAAGCAGAGGAGGTAGGCAGTGAATCGTTATTGAAATTTTCTGTTGGTGACGAGACTTTCTCAATCCGCTCTGCCGTCACTGATCGATACAGACGTTTTAGTTTCAAAGAAGGTGAAAACGTACCGATTGTATTTGAATGGAATGATGCGCTCTTTTTCGACAAAGAGGGTAACAGAATTCGTGCGGAGGCGTTCTTATGAAAAATAATTTTGGTTTGTCTTCCTGCGCCTTTCTTTTACCAGGCATCGTTCTCTTGATTTTATTTTTCCTTATTCCCGCTTTCTGCACCGTGGTTTTGAGTCTTACCGACTGGACAATCGGCAGTAACGCCCCCGTGCACTTCATCGGGCTTAAAAATTATTTAACTTTATTTAATGATCAAAACTTTTGGATCAGCGTCAATAACACACTGTACTTGACTGTTCTCGTTGTGCCCGTCTCATTCATTGTAGCGTTGGGATTGGCTTTGGCGATGAACGCCTCTGGAAAATGGTCCCCTCTTTGGCAATCATTGTATTTTCTGCCGACAACCGCCTCGCTTGTCGCCATGGGTGTTGTTTGGGAGTACCTCCTTCACCCAACATTGGGGCTTTCGGCTCACATTATCCGATTCTTTGGCTCCACGTTGGAAATCAATTGGCTCAACGACCCTGATTTAGTGTTAATCACCATCGCCGTCATTTCTATTTGGCAGTCAGTAGGCTACTACACACTGGTCTTTTTATCCGGCCTACTTCAGATCCCTTCTTCTTTGTACGAGGCTGCAAGAATAGACGGCGCGAATGGCTGGAGTCGTTTTACCCAAATCACATGGCCGCTTCTTGGCTCAACATCCATATTTATTTTTGTTATTACCGTAATCAGAACTTTTCAAACATTTGATTTAGTTAAAGCTCTCACCGGCGGCGGTCCAAACAAAGCGAGTGAAATCTTGTTATTTACGATGTATCAGGAAGGCTTCACATTCTTTAGAAGCGGACTGTCGTCCTCTATCGCCACACTATATCTCTTCGTCATGATTGCCCTGACCGTATGGGTTGTCCAGAGCATTGATCACAAAATTCACTACGGCTATTGAGGAGCATCAGAATGAAAAAAATTGCTATCAATGCGGTTTTAGCTATCGGCGCCTTTTTTGTGATCTTGCCTTTTATCTGGATGCTGAGTCTATCGGTGAAACCTGAAAATGAAATTTATGCGCCCACCTTGACGCTCTTGCCCCAAGTTTGGGATTGGGCAAATTATGCTGAAGCATACGTTCAGGGAGAAATGAGACTTTTCATTAGAAACGGTCTTATCGTGACTGTTTGCATTCTAGCCATACAATGCTTAACAGTTATTCCTACCGCGTACGTATTGGCTAGAAAACACTTTCGGCTTCAAAGAGCCATGTTTTTGCTTGTGCTCTCTGCACTTTTAATCCCACCTCAAGTTGTCGCCATTCCGCTGTTTTTGGTTTTCGGTGAACTCAATCTCCTGGATACGTTCGCTGTCCTTATCATCCCATTTTCGACAAGTGCGTTTGGGATCTTTCTTTTGCGACAAAGCTTTCAAGGAATACCTCAAGATCTAATTGACGCGGCAAGAATGGACGGTGCCAGTCAGTGGTACACGCTATGGCGAATCCTAGTACCACAGATATGGCCCTCTATCGCTGTATTTGCCATTTTGTCCATCTTGACACATTGGAATGACTTTTTCTGGCCACTGATCAGCATCACGGATATCGAACGAACCACGCCACCAGTGGGTGTCTCCATTTTCGCTTCCAACGAAAGCGGCAATGATGTGGGGCCGATGATGACCTCAGCAGCCATGACAGTGGCTCCGTTGATGATCGGTTTTCTGCTGTTAAGACAACGCTTTATTAAGGGCTTTATGACCAACGGCATGAAATAACTCTGCCGAATGGTTGCTTTTTAGGAGAAATCTATGAATTTGACACGCCGAAAAATGTTGTGGTCTGGCACCTCCGTATTGGCTGCCAGTTCTTTTCCACTGGCGGCTTTGGCAGATGATGAACAAATCGAAATCACCTTAGCCCACGCCTATGGGAAAGTGTTTAGGCCAATTCATCAAAAAATTATTGAAAAATTCAATAAGCTTCACCCCAACATTAAAATTAAATTGGAACGCCCCTATCAAGACTATGACGGCCTGGCTCAACGAACCAAATCAGGGCTGACCCAAGGTAATCCCCCTGATTTATCCTTCCAAGGCATTGATCAAGTCAGACAATATGTTGATAACGGCACTGCCTGGGACATGACTCCATGGGTCAAAGCCGATCCTCGCTGGAGCGAACCTCACGGTTACTTCCCCGCCATGATGGCCTTGGGTGATTACAACGGACACCAATTTTCCATTCCTTTTGCTGTCAGCACGCCGATTTTGTACTACAACGAAGATTTACTCAGAAAAGCCAATGTGAATTTAAAGTCCATCGATACATGGGAAGGTGTGCTCGCCGCCTGCAAACAAGTTCACAAGCTGGGTAATGACTACAGCGGCATGTATTACGATTATCTAAACACTGGCAACTGGATGCTGCAAGCCTTGATTTATTCCGAAGGCGGCACAATGATGGATGCGGCTGAAAATAAAGTGGTGTTCGATAATGAGCAAGGTATTAGGGCCGCCAAGCTCTTCAGACGATTCATTGATGAAGGCGGAATGAAAAATTGGACTCATGCCCAGGCAGAACAAGCCTTCTGCGCCGGACGCGTCGGTTTTTACTGCGCCACAACAGGATACTTAAAAACCATTGAAGACAAAACCAAAGGCATGGCCATTAAAACAGCTCTCTTTCCTCTCAACAACAAGGGACAACGAAAGATCCCCTGCGGAGGTAACGCAGCCTTGATCCTAACGAAAGACCCCAAGAAAGCTCGCGCTGCCTTCGAATATGCCATGTTTGCCGCCAGCGCCGAAGGAACGGCGATTCAAGTTTCCCTCTCAGGCTATATGCCGATGCACGAAAAAGGAGTGGAACTGCTCAAAGATTTCTACAACTCTCATCCAAACTACCGAACTTCTTTAGCTCAGATACCCTCCATTTTCCGTTGGTATGCCTTCCCTGGTGACAACATGCTCAAAATCATGGATGTCATGAGAGATGAACAACAACGGATGGTGAGCGGTGAAATTAGTCCTGAAACCTGCATGCGCCAAGCAGCAAAACGCGTTCAGGCTCTGTTGTAATCCTTTGATTTACGGAAGGTTTTCTCAAAAACCTTCCGATTTTGGATACTTATGAAATTCTTACATTTTTCTGATCTGCATTTATGCAAAAACCGATCGGATCTTTTATATGGAATAAATCCTGCCGATCGATTAGTAAAAGCTCTCCGCCATGTCCAACAATTTCACAAAGACGCCAATTTTTTAGTCATTACCGGTGATCTTGCCAACTATGGTGAAAAAAGCGCCTACGAAGATCTCTCATCTATCTTCGAAAATTTTTCTATCCCCGTGATTATCATCCCGGGCAACCACGACAATCCGAAATTGATCGATGATATTTTTCCGATTTTCGATGGGAAAATTCAAGACTTAAAAAAGGGAATTTGGTTAGGTAAAGAAATCCGCAGCAAAAAAGATTGTTTTATTTTTTTGGATTCAACGGGCGGCGTAGGTCACAGCGGAGCTTTTCCGATAGAAAGAGCGCAAGATCTTGATAGGAGACTTACTGAAAACGCTGACCGCCACATTTACCTCTTTTTACATCACCCGCCGCTTTGCCTTGGTGTACCATCGATGGACCCCATCCGATTGCAAGATCCCTTTTATTTACAGAGTGTTATCGAAAAACATCGTTCTCAGATAAGGTGTCTTTTTATGGGACATCTTCACAGACCCATTGAAGGATCCTGGCGAGGAATTCCATTTGTCATTGTTCGCAGTTTAGCCCACCAGGTTGAAATGAATGAGCCTCCCAAAGGCGATGGAGGTCAATGGCAAATCCCGGGCAATGATGAAACGCCAGAATATAACGTAATCACCATCCAAAAACAAAATTTTTATGTGCATAGCGAGCGCTTTTTAGAAAAAACCAGAAAGTTCTGGCTTTAACTCATAAAACAATATTGTGGAGAAAGCAATTGTTATATACGGAAGAAAAGCTTAAGCAGTACGCAGAAAAGATTCATCAAGCAAAACTCATCATCTCTGACATTGATGGAGTGGTTCTTGTTGATAGACAAATAAGCCCGGGCGCTGTGGAGTTTTTCAACTGCCGCCCCTTCGTTTTTCTTTCAAACAATTCTCGTTTCACTGTTAATTCTTTGGTGACATATTTTAGAAAGCGAGGATTGAATATTGACCATCAACATATTTTTCTTGCTGGAGTTCAGTCCATAAGTTATCTTCGCTCGCAAAATTTTGATAAACCCATTGCGCTCAGCGCCAACGAAGAATTAAAAAAGTTTGCTCAAATGCAAGGTTTAAATATTCTTGATAGAGGAGATTGGTGTAAGGCTCAAAAAGTCGTTCTTTGTTCAGACTCTGAACTGAAATTTAGAGAGTTTGAAGTGCTCATCAACTTAGCAGCCAGAGGTGTTTCATTTGTTTGTGCCAATCCGGACTTTACGTACCCGGGCGAGTCCCACTTATACGCAGAAACCGGCTGCGTGTTAGCCGCACTGAAAAGCGCCGTACCAACAATCCGCTATCAAATCATGGGCAAACCCGAAATCACAATGCTGGAGCTGGCATTAAAAAAACACCGAATCGAACCACAAGAAGCTGTTTTCATCGGAGACAATCCTAAAACTGACGGTTTATGTGCCCAAAAGGCGGGAATGGATTTTGTTTACGTGGACATTGCAACCGGTATATCTCCGAGCATGCTATTCGGTTATCTTGCTCGAAACTTACGCTGATATTGCGTTCAATGCTCTCATTTCCTCCACTAGCAAGATTTCCCCTCTAATCCATTTCCAATTAACTTATTTCTGGCAAAATTTTGCTAGCCATATTTTCATTGAATCCACTCGTCAAGACCATGCAAAAGATCATCCTCCACACATCATGGGACTCTCCCTGCGGTCAACTGACTATCGGCGCGATTGCTGATCAACTCGTCATGACTGACTGGACTGCAGGCTGGCACCATGACGCCATCATCAAAAGATTTGAACGATTCACCGGCCTTAATTGGGCCAACGGGGAAAATGCCGTTATTAGCCAAACCATTGCTCAATTGCAGGAATACTTTGAAGGCAAGCGCCGCCACTTTGATTTGCCCCTGCGTCCAATCGGCACCCCGTTTCAAATCAAGGTGTGGAAGGCCCTGGAAAAAATCCCTTACGGACAGGTTTGCTCTTACGCTGACATCGCTCAAGCGGTAGGCAATCCTAAAGCGGTTCGAGCTGTGGGAGGAGCGGTCGGTCAAAATCCCTTTTCGATTATCATCCCCTGCCATCGGGTTGTCGGTCGCGACCGCTCCCTGACCGGTTATGGCGGCGGGTATGAGGCAAAGAAGTTTTTATTGAGGCTCGAAAATCCCCAAACCGAACTCTTTTCCTCTTAACACTTTAAGCAGAATCCACCAAACTTAATCTGCGACCGAGCATGTGCGCTTACGCTTTTTGGTCTTTTTTCTCGTGTCTGCGTTTGAGGTTTTGCGCAATGGCCGATAAATCGAGATTTTCCTGCTGTAAAAGCACAAGCAGGTGATAAACCAAATCAGAGGCCTCATCCATAGTCTCTTGG
>ERZ779866.1205-NODE-1205-length-26915-cov-12.924944_pt1 | contig 26915 bp, 23 predicted proteins | sample MGYA00511248_ERZ779866 | MGnify/ENA primary metagenome ERZ779866 (study PRJEB29588, sample SAMEA2155758) | human gut metagenome | biome: human gut; feature: human-associated habitat; material: faeces | place: Denmark | collected 2008/2010 ... | reverse complement strand
GGCAGGTGCTGAAAAGCGCCAAAGGAGAGAAAGAGGTCTGGCAGTGCCGGGTATATCGGAATCGGGGGCGGGCAGCCTGCTCCGCACCTCAAATGCGGACGGCGGAACTGGACCAGATCATGGCGCAGATCTTCGACCAACTGGCGCAGGATAAGTCGGCGATCGTGGACGCTGTGATGAAGGTCATTCAAGCCGTTCCTAATGAGCACGACTACCGCCAGGATGCCGGACGGATCGAGTCGGAACTGTCCGCCATCTATGCCAAAAAGGACCGCCTGTTGGAGATGAGCATAGAGGGCGCCCTCTCCACGGCGGAATTCAAACAGCGCAACGATACCTTCAACCAGCAGATCCACGAACTGGAGCGGCAAGTGGAGATTTTGAGGGCGGAGGAAGAAAAAAGCCAGATCTCTGTGGAGCAGCTTGGGAAGATCAAGGCTGCGCTGGAGGCGGAACTGTCCTTTCAAAACGGTGTGAATTCAGCCCTGGTCGCCACCATACTGGACCACATCGTGGTCAAAAAGGGCAGTACCAAGGAAGAAATACACTTGGACATCCATTTGAAATTCGGCGGCCCTTATGGGGTCGTTTTTGACCGGGAAAATTCTTCCTTCTGCTTCACCCGTCCAAAAAATACTACACGCAAAGCGTGGAACAGGATGATCTGATTTCCATCGGGACTATTGGGCTGATCAAGGGGATCTCCAGTTATCGGCCGGAAAAGAATGTCCGCCTTGCCACCTATGCAGCCAGATGTATTGAAAATGAAATACTGATGTTTTTCCGCAGTCAGAAAAAACTGCAGGGTGAGGTGTCGCTATCAGATACATTGGAAACGGACAAAGACGGAAACAATTTGTTTTTGATGGATGTCGTGGGTGTAGAGGATACCATGCTGGATGACCTGGATACCCAGGAGAGCCATGTCCGCGTGCGGCAGCTGGTAGATGACTGCCTGACGGAGCGGGAGGCGGATATTATAAAGAAGCGGTATGGTCTGGATAACCGCAAACCCAGAACGCAGCGTGAGATCGCCGCTGACTATGGTATTTCACGGTCCTATGTATAGCGCCGGAACTAATGTAAGCGAAACCCGGAAAGCCTTGTGGGACAAGGGTTTCCGGGTTGACAAAAATTGGCAAAATACGCTAAAACGCGTATCGCTTATTGTAAGCGGCAAAATATACAAAAACATGAGCTGTCATTCATTAAGAACCACAAGATCTGCAGGGGCGTTGCAGATTGCATTTATAAACTGCGAAAAATTTGAATTCCCCGTTTATGTGCGAATTACAGCACATAAACGGGAAATTTTATTTGGAAATATACTGCGGTTAGCTCACGACTTCAGATCCCCTGTAGCGGGACCGTCGATGCGTTTACCGTCCTCCTCGAAGCGGGAACCGTGACAGGGACAGTCCCAGGTGTGTTCCTGGGAATTCCATTTCAGCGCGCAGCCCAGATGGGGGCAGCGCCTTGTTGTGGGTGTCAGCAGACTGACCATGGCTTCCCAACCGTTGGTAATCAGTTGGGGGCGGAACATGGAGCGGGAAGGAGAGAATACTTTTGCAAAAGGATGCTCCTTTTCTTGAACGAGATCGCTTAAAATCATAGCGGATACCATGGAGGAAGTCATTCCCCACTTGTTGAATCCAGTGGCCACGTATAAACCTGATGTGGAGGCAGAGTAAGGACCGATATAGGGCGCTCCATCCAGACTCATACAGTCCTGTGTGGCCCAATGGTACTTCTCTACGGCTTTCGGATAGTGCTTTGCAGCAAAGTTCCGCAGTTCATGCCATCCGCCGCCCTGCTTTCCGGTGCGGTGGCCACCGCCGCCCACCAGCAGGAGATTTCCGTGGTTGCGGAAGGAGAGGCCATCCTCCGCTTCATCGATATGCATGCCGTCCACATTTGCGGCGTGTTCCAAAGCAATGACATAGGAACGACGCTGATATAGCTTCAAAAAATAGCTGCCGTGCTTGTTGAGAAAAGGGAAGTGGGTGGTTACAATGATCTTCTTTGCCCGAATCCTTCCACGATCTGCCACGGCGGTAGTTCCGATCAGTTCTCGTATAGGCGTGTGCTCATAGATGTGCAGATCCTTTGAAATTGCGGAGACAAATTTCAGAGGATGAAATTGAGCTTGATTCGGAAATTTAACAGCGCCTGCTGCGGGGAAGGGGAGCGGCAGATGTTCGGCAAACTCTGCGCAAAAATGTAATCTTTCTAAGGCGGCCAGTTCCTGCTCGAGTTTCCGCTTGCCGTGCAGGGCATAGACATAGGCGGACTTTTCTTCGAAATCACAGTCAATATGACGGCACAATTCCCGGTATTTCTGAAGAGCTGCCTCGTTGGCGGAAAGGTACTGCTGTGCCCGGTCAGCCCCAAAGGTTTGGATGAGCTTGTGATAGATGAGTCCGTGCTGACTGGTCAGCTTGGCGGTGGTATTTTTTGTAATGCCGCTGCAAATCGTTTTTTCTTCTGCCAGCACATAGGGTATTCCGGCCTGCTGCAGAAAGTAGGCGCACAGAACTCCTGCCATGCCGCCGCCAATGATCAGAACATCTGTGATTTCGTCGCTCTCAAGCCGCCCAAAGTTTGGATGTGCCCAGGTTTGTTCCCATAGTGATTTCATGTGATTCCTCCCAAAACATACGCTTGGTTATAGTGTGGTCGAAAAGGGAGAAAGTATGCCTGGGAAAGCTGCTCCTGACGTATAGAAGCAGGGTGAGATGCATAGGCCGTTTTTGAGGAAATGATATGACACCGCCTTGTATTTTGCAGAACCAAAGGTGGAATTATCTACCGTAGTATGGTAGAATTTATCCCATCTTTCAGCTGGAAATGCAGCGGACGAAATATTTTCACGACTTTGTTCCAGTAAGGCGGTTATGCCGTCTACCGTTGTTTATGAAGTTATCTTCTGTGAATTTACTGTCAGCAAGTATCTAAGAAAAAGATGGAGGGCTATCAAAATGGAGAAAGAACTTGCATTTCGATATGCAGAGCGAAAAGATACACGTCTGATCTTGCAATTTATAAAAGAACTTGCAGATTACGAAAAGATGTTACATGAAGTTGTTGCTGATGAATCGACACTGGAAGAGTGGATTTTTGATAAGCAGAAGGCAGAGGTTATTTTTGCAATTGTAGACGGAAAGGAAATTGGGTTTGCTCTTTTCTTTCATAACTTTTCTACTTTCCTTGGTAGAGCGGGTATCTACCTTGAAGATCTATATGTAAAGCAGGACTACCGTGGAAATGGATATGGAAAAGCTATATTGAAAAAGTTGGCATCCATTGCCGTGGAGCGGAAATGCGGACGATTGGAATGGTGGTGCCTGGACTGGAATAGACCCAGTATTGATTTTTATCTATCACTTGGTGCGGAGCCAATGTCGGATTGGACCGTGTATCGCATTGCCGGCGATACACTTACGAAGCTTGCAGAATAAGATCTCCATTGCTTTATCAACTGGATACCGAGGACTGACCGTTGACCGATATCACTGTTTGAGGTCAACGGTCTTTTTGTTCCCATTTTGAAAGGAGACCTTTTGCACAAGCAAAGAACCTATAAATGTTTTTTAGGACATTTCTTGACAATCAGTCGTTCTTATACTATTATGTAGCTTGCGACTCGATTACGTAGTGTGCTACTAATTTGTATAGAAGGAGGTGGCATCCATGTCACCGGTCGGCAGAGATGATCTGGGATTCAAGATCAAAATCATTTCCAAGCTGCTGACACAGAACATGAACAACAGCATCACGTCCCTGGACCTGACCAGCTCGCAGGCCCGTGTGCTTGGTTACCTGTGCTACCGAACCCAACGGCAGGAGAAGGTCTATCCGCGGGACATTGAACGGCATTTCCGCTTTACCCATCCCACGGTATCGGGGTTGCTGCAGCGGCTGGAGGCGAAGGGCTATCTGAGCAGCGAACCATCCACGGAGGACCGGCGGTGCAAGCAGATCCTCGTCACAAAGCGGGCGCTGGAAGCCAACCAGCAGGTCCTCGATCAGCTGGCCGCATCGGAGCAGCGGCTGGTCAGCGATATGTCCCGCGCGGAAATCATCCAGCTCCAAAGCTTCCTGGATCGGATGATTCAAAATCTCAGCGCTTCCAACGGCGCGCCGCAGTCGGCGGACCAGTTCCCACGGTTCGCTGATGAGACGGAGAGAAAACGCGAAGATCGCGGTTGTCAATCTCCGGATTTTCGCTAAAATTTGTTTTACAAACTCCGGATGGGGGCTGCGCCGCAGGAAGTGTGGATCCTGCGCGGTGTGGCGGCCCACGGTGGCGGAAGGCTCCGGAAGTTTGGATAGGAGGAATTTTCTAGTATGACTGGTATGATCAAGACACTGAGTAAAAGCATACGGGAATTCAAGAAGCCGGCAATCCTCACACCGATCCTGGTGGTGGGCGAAGTCGTCTTGGAATGCATTATCCCGTTTGTAATTGCTAATCTCGTCAACGAGATGCAAGCCGGCTGCGGCATGGACGTCATTATCCAATACGGCGCGCAGCTGGTTATTATGGCCGTGCTGTCGCTGATTCTGGGCGTGGCGGCCGGCAGCACCTGTGCCACAGCCTCCACGGGCTTTTCGCGGAATCTGCGGCAGGACATGTTCTACCGTATTCAGGACTATTCGTTTGAAAACATCGACAAGTTCTCGGTCTCCAGCCTGGTGACCCGGATGACCACCGATGTCATCAACGTGCAGATGTCCTTTATGATGATCATCCGCGTGGCCATCCGCTGCCCGCTGATGCTGATCTTCTCCTTCGTCATGGGCTTTGCCATGGGTGGCCGCCTGGCCATGATCTTCCTGGTGACCATTCCTCTGCTGGGCTTCGGTTTGGCTATGGTGATCCGCAAGGCCACCCCCATTTTCCGCCGGGTGTTCCGCAAGTACGACGCCCTCAACGACTCGGTGCAGGAGAACGTCCAGGCCATGCGTGTGGTCAAGAGCTACGTCCGCGAGGACTATGAGAAGAAGAAGTTCGGCGCTGCCGCCGAGGACGTCTGCAGAGACTTCACCCGTGCCGAGCGCATCATGGCCATCAACTCCCCCATGATGCAGTTTTGCGTTTACAGCGGCATGGCCTTCGTCCTGAGCTTCGGCTCCTATGCCGTCATTTCCAGCCAGGGCATGGAGGTCAACGTCGGCCAGATGTCTGCCATCCTTACATACAGTTTCCAGATCCTCATGAGCCTGATGATGCTCTCCATGGTGTTCGTGATGATCACCATGTCTATGGAGTCCGCCGAGCGTATCGTCGAGGTGCTGCAGGAGAAGAGCAGCCTGACCAGCCCCGAGAATGCGGTCACAGAAATTCAGGACGGTTCCATCGATTTTGACGGTGTCAGTTTTAAATACTCCAAGACCGCCGAGCGCAATGCTCTGGAGGATGTGGATCTCCACATCCGTTCCGGTGAACTCATCGGCATTCTGGGCGGTACGGGCTCGTCCAAGACTACCCTAGTGCAGCTGATCCCCCGGCTCTACGACGTGACGGAGGGCACGGTCCGAGTCGGCGGCGTAGACGTGCGGAACTATGACTTGGAAACCCTCCGCGACAGTGTGGCCATGGTGCTGCAGAAGAATGTGCTGTTCTCCGGCACTATCAAAGACAATCTTCGCTGGGGCAACCCCAACGCCACCGATGAGGAGATGTATGAGGCCTGCCGCCTGGCCCAGGCCGACGAGTTCATCCAGCAGTTCCCCGACAAGTACGATACCTGGATTGAGCAGGGCGGCAGCAACGTCTCCGGCGGTCAGAAGCAGCGGCTCTGCATTGCCCGGGCCCTGCTGAAGAAGCCCAAAGTCCTGATTCTGGACGATTCCACCTCCGCTGTGGACACCCGGACCGACGCCTTGATCCGTCAGGGCTTCCGCCAGTTCATCCCGGATACCACCAAAATTATTATTGCCCAGCGCGTGGCCTCGGTTCAGGACGCCGACCGCATCATCGTCATGGACGGCGGCCGCATCAGTGCCATCGGCACCCACGAAGAGCTTTTGAAGAGCAGCGATATTTACCGTGAAGTGTATACTTCCCAGACGAAGGTAGGTGATCCTGATGAAGCGTAAAAACACGATAGAAGAGAGAAACGCCGCCCCTGCTGCGACCCGTACCACCACCAGCCGCGGCCGCCGCGCCCCCAAGGGCGTACTCCGCAGGCTGCTGAAAACCCTGTTTGAATTCTATCCGGTGCTGCTGCCGGTCACGCTGGTGTGCATCCTGATCAATGCTCTCGTCAGCTCCATGCCGGCGATCTTCCTGCAGAAGGTCATCGCCTTGGTAGACCAAAGCTACAAGAGCGGCGACTGGTCGGCGATCTCCGGAAAAATTCTCGGCCTTGTAGGAATCCTGGTGGCCATGTATGTGATCAGCCTTATCGCCGGCGCCTTCTACACGCAGATGATGGCCATCATCACCCAGGGCTCTTTGAAAAAGATGCGTCAGAAGATGTTCAACCACATGCAGGACCTGCCCATCCGGTACTTTGATACCAATGGTCATGGCGACATCATGAGCTACTACACCAACGATGTCGACACCCTGCGCCAGCTCATCAGCCAGAGCCTTCCCAATATTCTCATCTCCGCCATCACGCTGTCCGTGGTGTTCTGCATTATGGTCTACTACAGCGTCATCCTGGCCTTCATAGTGGTGGTCGGCGTCATCTGCATGGTCTTCGCCGCCCGTGCGATCACCAAGCGCTCCTCCACCTACTTCCTGCGCCAGCAGATCACTCTGGCCAACGCCGAGGCGTTCATGGAGGAAATGATGACCGGCCAGAAGGTCATCAAGGTCTTCTGCCACGAGGAAGCCGCCAAGGCCGACTTTGACAAAGTCAACGACGAAATCTTCTTCAACGCCCGCAACGGTAACCGTTTCGCCAACATTCTCATGCCGCTGCTGGGCAATGTCGGCAACGTGATGTACGTGGTCGTGGCACTGGTGGGCGGCGCCCTGCTGCTGTCCGGCGCCCCCAACATCAGCCTCTCCGGCATGGCCTTCAGTATCAGCATCGTGGTGCCGTTCCTGAATATGACCAAGCAGTTCGCCGGTTCCATCGGCCAGGTGTCCAACCAGATCAACATGGTCATCATGGGCCTGGCCGGTGCCCACCGGATCTTCTCCCTGCTGGATGAAGAGCCCGAAACCGACGATGGCTACGTGACTCTGGTCAACGCCAAGGAGAACGCCGACGGCACCTTGACCGAGTGCCCCGAGCGCACCATGGTCTGGGCCTGGAAGCATCCCCACCACGACGGCACCGTCACTTACACCAAGCTGACCGGCGACGTGCGGTTCTACGATGTGGACTTCGGCTATACGCCGGAAAAGATTGTCCTCCATAACATCTCCCTCTACGCCAAGCCCGGTCAGAAGATCGCCTTCGTAGGAGCCACTGGTGCCGGTAAGACCACCATCACCAACCTGATCAACCGGTTCTACGACATCGACGACGGCAAAATCCGCTACGATGGCATCAACATCAACAAGATCAAGAAGGCCGACCTGCGGCATTCCCTGGGTATGGTGCTTCAGGACACCAACCTCTTCACGGGCACCGTCATGGAGAACATCCGCTACGGCAATCTGGACGCTTGCGACGAAGACTGCATCGCAGCGGCCAAGCTGGCCGGTGCCGATGACTTCATCCGTCGTCTGCCCGAGGGCTACAACACCGTGCTCCGTGGAAACGGCGCCAACCTGAGCCAGGGCCAGCGGCAGCTGCTGAGCATTGCCCGGGCCGCTGTAGCCGATCCTCCGGTCATGATCCTCGATGAGGCCACCTCCTCCATCGATACCCGTACCGAGGCCATTGTGCAGCAGGGCATGGATGCGCTGATGTACGGCCGGACGGTGTTTGTCATCGCCCACCGACTCTCCACGGTCCAGAACTCCAATGCCATCATCGTCCTTGAGCACGGCCGCATCATCGAGCGCGGCAGCCACGACGAGCTGATCGCCCAGAAGGGCAAGTACTATCAGCTGTATACCGGTGCCTTCGAACTCGAGTAATTTCCCAAAAAGAGGCGTGCTATCCCCTGCCTTATAGGATGTAAAAGCATAAAATTTCATACTGGAAGAAAAGGGTGCTGATATAAAATATCAGCACCCTTTTTCTCTACCAAACGCCCTGGGAAAAACTATGGCGCACCGCTCCCGCGTAGCCATCTTCAGTTGTTTCGGGAAATGCAAGGGAACCCTTCTCTGATGAAAGATTTCGCGGGCGAGGTGCTGACAGACTGGGAGCAGATCCTCAACGAATATCTGTAAAATGTGAAAAGACGTACCAAGCCGATGGGCTTGTTTTTTTATGCCTAAATTTTAGGACAAGCAAATCCTCTTTCTTGCAAACATAGGAATAGAGAAAGTATGTGAGAGGAGTGATCTGATTGAAAAGACAAGCGGTACAGGTGCGATACGAGTTTTCCAAAGAAGGGGATGCGAGGGAGATTTTTCTGCGATCCTTTCGTCTTTTCCTTATCCGAAGCCTTGCGGAAGGAATTCAAAGCACGGTACAATTGCCATGATGAATGGCAGCTTATCTCAGGAGGTAGCAAATGTACTTAGAGATAAGCAATCCCATAGACTATCATGCGGCTTTATACATCAGATTATCGAAGGAGGATGAGAGCGAGGGACCATCCCAGAGCGTCCAGAACCAGGAATCCCTATTGAGGGAGTTTGTGCAGCAGCATAGGCTGAGTGTCTACGATACCTATGTAGATGACGGCTGGAGCGGCACGAATTTTGACCGTCCCAGTTTCCAGCGGATGATTGCCGATATTGAGGCGAAGAAGGTCAATATGGTCATCACCAAAGACCTGTCCCGCCTGGGCCGTGACTACATCATGACTGGCCACTACATGGAGCGGTACTTCCCGGAGCACCGGGTGCGGTACATCTCCCTGCTGGACGGCATTGACACCGGCGTGGACTCCACGGCTAACGATATCACCCCTTTCCGGGCCATCATGAACGACATGTACGCTAAGGACATCTCCAAAAAGATCAAGAGCGTCAAGCGGGATAAGCAGCGGAAGGGGCAGTTTATCGGCGGCAAGCCGGTGTACGGATACAAGATGCACCCCACGGAGAAAAACAAAATTGTCATCGACGAGGAAGTGGCGCCCATTGTGCGGCGAATCTTCGCCCTGGCCCTTTCCGGCATGAGCTGTCGGAACATCGCCACCCTCCTCAACCAGGAGGGGGTACCCACTCCGGCCACCTACGCCAATCTGCCGGTGGCAAAACCCGGTCCCTACACGGGTCTCTGGAGCAGCGAGCGGATCTCCGATATGCTGCAAAACGAAACCTACATCGGTAACATGGTCCAGGGACGCAGTGTGAAGATCAGCTACAAGTCAAAAAAGTGCCTGAAACAGGACCCGGCCAACTGGGTGATTGTAGAGGGGACCCATGAACCTTTGGTGGATGCGGAGACCTTCCGCAAGGTGCGGATGCTGGTGAACAGCCGCAAGCACACCCGGAGCCGGACCTACGACTTCCTGCTGAAGGGATTGATCTTCTGCCACGAGTGCGGCTACCCGCTGGCGGTACTCAACCGAAAAAACGCCAGGGGAGAGGATGTACTGTATTTCGTCTGCCGGACCTACCAGCGCTTTACCAAAGCAGGTGTCTGCACCTGCCACTCCATCAAGGAAAAAACAGTGACCGATGCAGTGGTCGCCAAGGTACGGGAGGTCTGCCAGGCGTACCTGGATCCCGACGAACTGTTGCCCATGGCCCGGGAAGCCGCAGAGAATGCCAGAAAGCAGAACAATCTGGAAGCGGAGCTCCAGGCCGTCCAGGCCAAAATCGACAGCCTTACAGCCAACTTGGACCGGATGTACACCGACCGGCTCGACGGACTGCTGCCGGAGGAGGATTTTCAGCGCATCTTCAATCGGACGAAACTGGATCGCAAACTACTGGAGGAAAAACGGCAGGAGCTGGAGCTGCAGAAAAAAAGCCCCATCCGAAGTGAGGACAGGGCCAGGGAACTGGTGCAGAGGTTCATCGAAACCGCTGGAGAGAGCCGGGAACTGCTGGTCAGCCTTATCGAGCGGGTGGAGCTGACCGAGGATAAGGAAGTCATTATCAAATTCCGCTTCGCCCAGCTGGAAGAAACAGCGGAGAGCCAGACACCGCAAGGGATTGCGCCGATTGAAACGGCGTAATTTTCCAGAGCTGATTGCTTACAGTAGTTGGGGCGCTATGTATCCCGCATTGAAAAACGGGCGCTGACCAAGCTGGAGGAGGCCCTGAATAAGGAGATGTAAAGAAAAATGACCGGCCACCTTCTGGTGGCGGGTCATTTTTCTTCTTCATCCGGTACTGTCAGAGCTTCGTCAGCAGTTTCACCGTAGGCGATGGCTTTGCCGCCAAAACGGCGGCGGATGTTATCCATAGTCTGTTCCAGTTTCTCGTGCCGGGCGCTTACCTGGGGCTGTGCTGGTGCAAACAGATCTTCCTGTTCATAGGTATCCAGCTGGTCGGTCAGGTCCAGGGCTGTGATACTGATAAGCCGGACCGGGGAGGGGGCCCGCCAGATCTGATCGATCAGCTCCATGGCAGTTTTCAGCAGCTCACGCATCAGGTGGGTACTGTGAGGCAGATGCTTTTGCCGGGAGATGTTGTGAAAGGAGGGGTCCCGCAAACCGACTTGCAGACAGCGGCAATAGAGGCCCTGCTGCCGCAGCCGGGTGGCCACGCTGTCACAGAGGAGGGCTGCGCCTCGGCGGATCTCCTCCCGGGTGGTAAGGTTCTCTGAAAAGGTAGAACTGTTGCCTACGCTCTTTACCGGTTCCTGAAGATGCTGAGGCCGCACCGGAGCGTCATCCATGCCGTTGGCATAGGCCCAAAGCTGGTAGCCCAGCTTCCCCAGTAACTCCTGGGGAAGCGCTTGATTGGCGGCGGCCAGCTGGCCGATAGTGCGGATGCCATACTGTCCCAGAGCCCGCTGGGCGGCGGGGCCGGCAAAAAGCAGATTACCCACCGGTAGTGGCCAGACAATGGACTGCCAGTTTTCCGGGGAGATCACCGTGGTGGCATCAGGCTTTCTGTAGTCACTGCCCAGCTTGGCAAATACCTTATTGAAGCTGACGCCAACAGATAGGGTCAGCCCCAACTCCTGGCGGACCCGTTGGCGGATGCCATCGGCGATGGCTTTGGGATCTCCGCCGAAGAGATGCATGCTGCCGGTAATATCCAGCCAGCTCTCGTCGATGCCGAAGGGTTCCACCAGATCGGTGTACTGGCCATAAATTGTGTTGACCAGCTTGGAAAATTCCCTGTAGCGGTGGTGGTGAGGAGGGAGGAGTACCAGATCGGGGCACTTCTGCCGGGCCTGCCAGATGGTTTCCGCTGTTTTGACGCCGTAGCGCTTAGCGGGCTCATTTTTGGCCAGAATGATCCCTTTCCGGCTGGCGGGATCGCCGCAGACGGCCACGGGGAGGTCCCGCAGCTCCGGGTGGGAGAGCAGTTCCACCGAGGCATAAAAGCTATTGAGATCACAGTGTAAAATTACCCGGCTCACGGCCCTCACCTCCTGAAAAAAACTGTGGTATACCGTCTCCAGTATACCACAGCTGTCAGGAAATGAAAAGAGGAATCGAACAAATGTATGGATTTACTTGTGGAGCAGAGGGGACAGGGGCTTGTAGATCAGGAAGGCCAAAGCTACGTCCAGGACACCCTTGAGCAGAGTAAAGGGCATATTGAAGATCAGCAGGCAGGCCAGCAGGCCGTCCACAGAGGGAAGCAGTTCCTGGTACATACCGATGATAGTGTCAAGCGGCATAAAAGAAGTATAGAAGGGGTAGGAAATGAAATAGTTGACAGGTACACTGAGTACTGCCATAGCCACTGCGCCTACACCGGATGCCAGCAGGGCCCCGGAACGGGTCCTGCGCACCTTATAGATCCATCCTGCCGGGATCACAAAGCATACGCCCAGCAGGAAATTGCACAGCTCACCAACGCCGCTGGTGGTGGTAAAGAGAAGGTTGATAAGGTTTTTCACCAGGCACACCATCACGCCGCTGAGAGGCCCCATGCTGAAGGCTGCCAGCAGGGCGGGGAGCTCCGAGAAGTCCATCTTAACGAATGGAGGGATCAGGAAGGGAATGGGGAACGAGATAAACATGAGGACAGTGGCCACCGCACTGAGGATGGCGGTGACAGCAATTTTGTGGGTCTTTGCGGAAAGGGACATAAAAAAACACTCCTTTGCGGATATAGTAACCCCCGAAAGACATTCCATCCCCGGAGTACTGCCGCAAACGAGTGCGCACATCTTCTTCCATCCAGACTGTTACTGTCGGTACCGGAATCACACCGGTTCAACGCTTGCGCGGTCGCGGACTGAAGGCCTTTGGCCCATCACCGCCGGTGGGGACTTACACCCCGCCCTGAAGATGAATGATTCGGTTGTCGTCTCTATTATACGCATATGCGGGAAAAATGCAAGGATAATTTTCTTTACAAAATAGAATATATGTTCTATAATCAGGACAGTACAGGAGAGAGGGAGACACAGCCATGGGGGAGATCAGACGGACCTGCTGTTTTACAGGGCACCGCCCGGAAAAGCTGCCCTGGGGCGGCAATGAAAGCGATCCCAGGTGTACGTCGCTGAAAGAAACCATCCGGGATGCGGTGATCGCCGCTTATGACGAGGGGTTCCGACACTTTATCTGCGGAATGGCCAGAGGGTGTGACTTCTATTTTGCGGAAATCGTCTTGGCGCTGCGGCAGGAGCGGCCTGAAATCACTTTAGAGGCAGCCATTCCCTGTCCAACCCAGAGCCGGGCCTGGACAGCGGAGGAGCAGGAGCGCTGGCAAGCGCTGGTGACTGCCTGTGACTATGAGACCATGGTCCAGGAGCGTTACAGCCCTGACTGTATGATCCGCCGGAACCGGTATATGGTGGATCACAGCGATTTGGTGATCGCGGTGTACGACGGGGCCGACGGCGGGACCCGGCGAACCCTGGAATATGCCATCCGGAAAAAAGTACCCTTTTTGGACATCCGTCCGCAGGCGGAGATGTAAGAAAAATTGTTTTTCAGCAGGGATAGGATTTGACAGGCTGGATATCCCCGGTGTATAATGTGTATACATGACGGCGGGCCGGCTGGGAGCCGGAGTGCTGCCCGGATGATGTGCATACGGAGGGGAAGAGTATGGGACATCGCAAGGGAGAAGGGTATGACTGGCTGTTGATGGGATTCGGCGTGCTTGTGGCGGCGGTTTCGGCCCAGAACGAGGCGACAGGAGTACTGTGTTTCCGTCTTGCTCTGGTGATGGCCCTGTTTGTCGGCGTGCGCCTGTTTATCTGGTGGCTGGAGCGCCGGGAGAGCGCTGAGTAGATTTTCCCCGTGAGCCTCGGAAAAAGAGGCATAAAACAGAAGGAATACGGCGGGGCGTAAGCCCCGCTTTTTTTGCGCATACTGCCTGTATGACCCCAGAAAAATCGTGCATACAGGATATGGCGGTTGGGAGGAACAAGACAATATGGAATCTTTAAGTGAGAAAATATATATAGAGCTGGAGCCTCCTACGGAGGAGGATGCCCGCAGTGATCAGCGCCGTCTGCTGGATGGCTTGAAGGAGCGGTACGGAGAGGTGGAACTGCCTCTCCCCCTGCTGCGGCAGCTGTATCCCCTCTGCCGCAAGGCGGAGTGGCATCTGACAGTAACTTTGGTATGGGATGGGACACGCTGGCAGGTCACCGGCCTGGAGCCGGGAGACACCACTGCGTGGCATTATGGACTGGCGGCAGATCTGGGCAGTACCAGCGTGACCATGGAGCTGGTGGATCTGAACTCCGGTACCGTGGTGGCTAAGGAGAGCATGTACAACCGGCAGACTGCTCTGGGCTCCGATGTGCTGACCCGGATCTTTTACGCCAAGGACCAGCCGGAGCATCTGGAGGAGCTGCGGCTGGCTGCCGTGGAGACGATCAATGAGCTCATGGACCACTTATCCGAGGCCTCAGGAGTGGACGTGAGCCGCTGTCCGGTGCTGGTGCTGGCGGGAAATACCGTGATGACCCACTTCCTGCTGGGACTGGACGGTTTTCCTCTGTTCCTCTCCCCCTATGCCCCTGTGGCGGCGGAGCCGGGATTTCAGACAGGGGCGGCACTGGGGCTCCATCTGGATGGACTGGTATATCTCTATCCCTCCCGGGCCAACTACATGGGCGGGGATATCATCAGCGGTGTGGTAGCCACCGGTATTGCCCAATCCGAGGGTATCCGGCTGTTTTTTGATATCGGTACCAACGGCGAGCTGGTGGCGGGATGCCGGGACTTTCTGCTGGCCGGCGCCGGTGCTGCCGGCCCTGCTCTGGAGGGCGGCGTGATCCGTACCGGCATGTGCGCCGGACCCGGAGCGGTGGAGCAGGTGGATATCCGGGGAGAGCAGGTGACCCTGCGGGTCATCGGCGGAGAGAAAGCCCGGGGCATCTGCGGCTCCGGTATCGTGGATCTGCTGGCGGAGCTGTTCCTGGAGGGGATCATCGACTTCCGGGGCACGTTCCAGCCGGAGAAGTCCCGGCGGGTGGTTCAGGCAGGGGAGGAGCTGGCCTACTGCTATGCAGAGGGAAGTGAGACAGCAGATGGACAGCCCCTGTTGTTCTACCAGAGCGATATCCAGGAGTTTCTGGCAACCAAGGCCGCGGCCTACACTATGGTGGAGTATATGCTCAAAGCCATCGGCATGTCCTTTGACGATGTGGAAAAGTTCTATGTGGCGGGGGCTTTTGGAACCTATATCCGTACCGCCTCAGCGGTGACCATCGGGCTGTACCCCGACCTTCCGGAGGAGAAGGTGGCCTGTGTGGGCAACAGCTCTCTGGAGGGGGCCAGGGCCCTGCTGCTGGACCGGCGGCATCTGCCGGAGGTGAACGGCATCCTGGAGAAGATGGACTATATCCAGTACGGAGCCATTCCGGATTTTGTGGACAGCATGAGTGCTGCCAGGGCTATCCCTCATCTGGATACCGCCCGGTATCCCAGTGTCATGAAATGGAAAGCCCAGCGGCAAAGCAGAGCATAGTACAGGATAATAAAGAACCACCCCGATGGATTTTTCCATCGGGGTGGTTGGTTTTTCATGGCCTGTGATTTCACACGGATGCCTGCTGATTTTGGCAGCTCAGAGCAGCGCTGCGGCCCTTGGAAGGATGGGTCAACCGGTGGCAGCAGTAGAAGTAAGCGGGGACCAGGAACAGGTCCGCCAGTACCCAGGCGGCGGGAGAGGCAAAGCAGGCGGCGGTATAGCCGAAGATGGGGACCAGACAGCTGAGGCCTGCCCTGGCAGCCATCTCCAGCACACCGGCCAGGGTGGCCAGCGGGGAGAAGCCCATGCCCTGGATCATGAAGCGGATGATATTGACCAGGGAAAGAGGGAAGAAAAAGATGACGCTGGTGATCAGGTATTGCCGGGCCAGCGGCAGCAGATGAGCGCTCTCCGCATCCAGGAACAGCATATTGAGGGGATCGGCCAGGAAATAGAGGACAGCCAGGGATACAACGGAGTAGATGGCGCCCAGGAGTACACAGGAGCGCATCCCCTGATGGAGACGCTCCCACTTGGCAGCTCCCACGTTCTGCCCGCCGTAGGTGGCCATGGTGGAACCCATAGCGTCAAAGGGGCAGCAGACGAACATAGATACCTTGCTGGCGGCGGTAACGGCAGTGACGTATGTGGTGCCCAGGACGTTGACGGCGGCCTGGATCATGACGCTGCCGATGGCGGTGATGGAGTACTGCAGGCCCATGGGAAGACCCATCAGGCAGAGGTTGCCCATCCGGTCCCACTCCCAGCGCCAGTCCTCCCGCTCCATTTTCAGCATGGGGAAGCCGCGGCACATCCGGACCAGGCAGCCTACACCGGCCAGCAGCTGGGAGAGAACAGTGGCAAAGGCGGCGCCGAATACGTCCATGTGGAAGGTGAGGATGAACACCACATCCAGAACGATATTCACCAGAGAGGCCACGATCAGCCAGATGACAGGGGTGCGGCTGTCGCCCATGGCGCGCAGTACGCCGGCGGCAAAGTTATAAAGGAAGTAGGCCGGAAGACCCGCAAAGATGGTGACGATATAGAGATAGGACCGCTGGAAAATATCAGCAGGGGTATTCATGGCAGTGAGGATATCCTGGCAGAAGATAACCGTGGTGGCTGTAAGAACGGCCCCGAAGAGGACGCACAGCCAGGTGCCACCGGTGACATAGCGGCGCAGCTCCTGCGGGTTGCCTGCGCCGAACTGCTGGGCTACAGGGATGGCAAAGCCGCCGCAGATCCCTGCGCAAAAGCCTACCACCAGGAAATTGATGGACCCGGTAGCGCCTACAGCGGCGAGGGCTGCGCCGCCCAGGGTTTTGCCCACGATGGCGGTGTCCACCACGTTATAGAGCTGCTGGAACAGATAGCCAAACAGCAGGGGGATACCGAAGCTGAGGATCAGCTTCATAGGGTTCCCTTTGGTCAAATCTTTTATCATGGCTGAAAACCTCAAGTCTTTCCATTTTGAATCGAGATGATTATAGAGGTTTTCTCTGAAATTGCAAGCGGCAATTTTCGCAAGATTCATTTTTGACAGAGGAAATCCCTTGTGCAGGTTGCTTGACTTTTGCAGCACGATTTGGAGAAAAAGACGAAAATGGAGGATAAAACGGCAGCAAAGAAGGACCGGCTCAAAAAGAGCCGGTCCTTCTTTGTGTCTCGTATATGCGGAGAACGCAGCAGCGGAGGTCACTTTACTTTGGGGAGAAATCGCCAGAAGTGGCGGATATGCATATCGCAGGGGGCGTCGATGCCATGTTGGCCGAGAACGCCGTACCGCCGGTGGCAGCCGTGGTCCGGAGCAAAGGCCAGAACCGTATTGTGGCTCTGCCAGGACTGCCGGATGGCGTCGTGGATCGTGCAGTAGGTGTTGATGTTTTCTTTCAATGCCCGGAGAGCCCAGGGGGTTTCCGGCCCGCCCCGGTGCATCCAGTGGTCATAGTTGCCGTTATAGAGAACGATCAGATGGTGGCGGTCCTCCTGGATCAGTTCCAGGGCCTTACGGTTGCATTGGGCCACTGTTGGGTAGATGTAATAGTCCACATCCCTTCCGCCGAAGATCAGCGAGATGCTGTCCCCCTCTGTGGAGACAATGGCTGCCCGGCAGTTGGCCAGGGGCAGATCGTCGAAAATGGTGTCCACGGTCAGTACCGGCTTCACATAGGACTGGATGCCGTGGGCGGCGGGCTGCAGCCCGCTGTACATGGAGGCAAAGCAGGCCGGGGTCACCGGCGGATAGACAGAGAGCATGCCCAGTCCCAGATCTGCCCGGACTTCCAGAGGAGCAAAGAGGGGCCGGTGGCCGGCATAGATCCACTGGGCAATGGCGTCGGGGTTGTAGAGGAACACCCGGTCATAGGGACCGGAGAAAGAGCGGGCAGCCTGCTGCAGTACAGGCAGGAGCGGAGCCGCCATCCCGCTGTGACGGGGGGCACCCAGCAGGGCGTCCACAGTAGCGGCTACCTGGGTGATACAGAAACGGTCAGTTGTCATGATGGGTACCTCACTTTACCGGCAGCAGGGCTCCGATGGTAGACAGCAAAGTCCCTGCCACCACCAGGATCTGGAAGGGCAATGTCCCGAAAGAGCCGCAGATGGGGCTTGCCCCAGCCTTTTTCCGGGAGCGGTGGTAGGCCACGATGATGCCCACGCCGGTGAGGACCTGCACCACACTGGCCAGACGGGTAAAGCCCACGAAGCTGGTAAAGCGCAGCAGGGCAATGACCAGGCAGGGCAGGGAGGCTGCCAGCCAGCTCCAGCGGGGACCCCAGTGGACCTGCTCATCCACGATGTCCCGCAGGTTCAGGGTGTTGGCCCAGAAGGAGGTGGCCAGAGCCAGCAGCGTGAAGATATAGCCGATCACGCTGACCCAGCCTCCCAGATGGGCCGCCAGGTCCACCAGAGCGCCGTTCTGGGAGATATCTGATCCGGCGCCCAGCAGCGTCATGAAGGTGATCACCAGGATCAGCAGCAGGTTCAGTCCGGTACCGGCGGCAATGGCTCCCCGGATGCGTTTGACATCCCCCTGAAGACCTTTGACCACCTGGGGAGTGGACATGACGGCGGACAGGGAGAAGGCCACCATGCTGTAGAGAGCCAGCAGGTTGGAAGAAGCGATAAAGGAAGTACTGAGGGGGGACAGCTCTGAGAGGAGGGTAGCCGCCAGCAAAATGCCCACTACTCCCACCATGGAGAACACGGCGATCTTCTCACACACACCCACTACCTTGAGGCCGAGGTAGACGATCCCGGCGGAGACGATGTAGAAAAGCAGCATGGCGGCCAGTTCCGGCAGACCCAGCCAGACGGTGAGGGCTGCCGCCGCGCCGGTGATAAAGCCGCTGACGTTGACCATCGTGGAGAAGCCCAGCAGGGCAAAGGCTACCCAGGTCAAAAGCTTTCCGATTTTACCCACGAACAGCTCCCGCTCGAAGCAGCGGATGAACTGGGCGCCGCCGTTATTGTAGGACAGCTCGGCGATCATAAAGTGGAGCAGAAGGTTGATAAGGTAGGCTGCCGCGGCGATCCACAGCATGTCCCACCAGCTGTTGCGGGAGGCCAGGTAGGGGACAGACAGGATCCCTGCGCCGATGCCGTGGCCGATGATAATACTGGCAGCCTCCCAGAAAGTCAGACGGGAGGAGGGGGTGACTGATTCCATAGGGCGTACATCCTTTCCTTTGGTAAGCACTGATACCATTGTACGGGAAAGGCAGAGGAAAAGCAATGCGGATTTCCATTTGTGCCGCAGAAAGAAAAGGATGGGAGCCCTGCAAAAAACAGGCCGGACGTCCCTTTTCGGGCTGTCCGGCCTATCTTAGATGGAGGCAATGCTGCGGAGAGTTCTTCTCGCTGGATAGAAACGAACTGGCAGCATGTTCAGAAGAAGGAGGCATACATGGTCAGTTGGGAGGAACGATCCCATTGACCGGGAAATTTCCCCAAGATTCGTCTTCTGCTACCACGTCTAGTGAAACTGATTCTAAGTGGGTGTCCCACTCCGACATGGAAAACCAGATGTATACAGTTCTGGCTTTCGTCATGGGGTATACGGGTTCCCAGAGGAGGGCGCCATAAGCCAGCTCGCCTTGCAGGCTATGGATATAAGTTTCTATTCCCAAAGGGCAAGTGATCCGATCGATGGAATCGGGAACGGGAAAATCGTAGCGGATACCGTCAAAGGATATACTTCCGCGGAGCTGAGGTTCCCACAGTATTCGCCGGTGAATCTTGAAATTAGCTTCGATGGTGGCTTCTTCCCCGTTGATATCCCAGACGGTTACACGATCATCAATGGAAACCGGCCAGTAGTAATATGTAAGAAACAAAGCCAGCAAGATCAGCAGCACAAGCAGGCAGATGCGGAGGATTCGGATGGGACCCTTTGTATGCTTCCTATGGCTGCCTGAGGGATCAGAGTCCATGGAGGCTGAAACGTTCCGTGTCATGGTGGGGCCGCCCCTTTCTGCTTCATCCGGTCTGCAGAAACCGGATGGTCATTGGATAGCGTGGATACCGGTGACCTTGGCGTAGGCGTGCTTGCGGACCAGGAGGAAGAACACACAGTGGAAGCAGGCTGTGATCAGCCAGCTGACAGGATAAGAGATATAGAGCATGGTGGGGGTCTTATAGAGCTGGAACACGGTAGCCGCCCACAGAAGGCGGGTACCGCATGCGCCCACCAGAGAAGCGATCATCGGCAGCACGGAGTAACCGATGCCGCGCAGGACGCCCACCTGGGTATCCATCAGGCCGCAGAGGAAATAGGTGGTGCAGGTGATCTGCAGACGGGTGATGGCCTGGGCAATGACCTCCTCCTCGCCAGGAGCATAGATAGAGGCCAGGGGATGACCGAAGAGCACGGCGCCCCAGCCCATAATAAGGCCCACAGCAGTGCTGTAGGACAGGCACAGCACCATGATCCGGTTGACCCGGTCACATTTGCAGGCGCCGTAGTTCTGGCTGGTAAAGGTGATAGCTGTCTGATAGAAGGCGTTCATGCCCACATAGACAAATCCCTCGATATTGGCGGCAGCAGCGGAACCGGCCACAATGGCGGTGGAGCCAAAGCCGTTGATAGAGGACTGAATGACCACGTTGGAGATGGAAAAGACGATGCCCTGGAATCCGGCGGGAAGACCTACCTGGAGGATGCGTTTGACAACCTTCAGATCAAAGCACAGAGAACGAAAGTCCACATGAAGGAAGCCCTTGTCCCGCATCAGGCACAGCAGCACCAGAGCAGCAGAAATGTACTGAGAAATAATGGTGGCCAGGGCTACGCCATCTACACTCATATGGAAGCCCAGCACAAAGGTCAGGTTCAACACCACGTTGATGATGCCGGCTACCGTCAGGAAATAGAGGGGACGGCGGGTATCGCCCTGGGCCCGCAGGATAGCGGCACCGAAGTTATAGAGCATGTTGGCGGGCATGCCGCAGAAGTAAATACGCAGGTACAGAGCAGACAGGTCGATAACGTCGGCGGGGGAGGACATCCACACCAGCATCTGCCGGCTGAGGGTGATGCCGACGATCATCAGAAGAACGCCGCTGAACAGGGCCAGGGTGATGGAGGTATGGATGCTGCGGCGCACATCGTCGCCGCGGCCGGCTCCCAGATCACGGGCCACCACTACGTTGGTGCCTACGGAAAAACCTACGAACAGATTTACCAGGAGGTTGATCAGGGAAGAGGTGGAACCCACCGCCGCCAGCGCTTCCTTGCCTGCAAAGTGGCCCACTACCACCACATCCGCTGCATTGAACAGCAGCTGCAGCAGGCTGGATAGGATCAAGGGCAGGGCAAATACCAGCAATTTTCCAGCCAGAGGGCCGTTACACATGTCGATTTGATATCCACTTTTTTGCTTTACCATAGTTCACGCATCCTTAACATAAGTTCTCTTCTACACAAGCCTCACAAGTGTAACGTTAAGATTTAGCAAACAAGTTATATCATACTTTATCCGAAAGGACAAGATGGTTGGCAAAAAAAGAAGTTGGTAGCGCTTACTTGTACCCATGTCCCCTATGAAAAAGAGAAAAGCGGCAGCAGCAATTTCCTCTTGACAAACTGTAATTACTGTGTATACTGTACATATACAGAGGGGGCGAGGCGTTGAACATCATTATCAGTAATTCCAGCGGCCTGCCGATTTATGAACAGATCTGCCGTCAGATCAAAGGGGCGATCGCCACGGGAAAGCTCCGGCCGGGGGAACCGCTGCCGTCTATCCGGGCCCTGGCCCGGGACCTGCGGATCAGCATGATCACCACCAAGCGGGCCTATGAGGAGCTGGAACGGGAAGGCTTTATCAACACCGTGGCAGGGAAGGGCTGCTTCGTGGCGGAGCAGAACCTGGAGCTGGCGAAAGAAAATAACCTTCGGGAGATAGAGGAGCATTTGCAGTCCGCGCTGGAGTTGGGACGGCAGTGCGGACTCACCACGGAAGATTTGCGCAATATGCTGCTGGTATTGAGCGAGGAGGAATAAACATGAATGCCATAGAGATCAAAGGGCTGACCAAACAGTACAAGGACTTCACCCTGGGCCCAGTGGACCTTGCGCTGCCTATGGGCTGCGTGCTGGGACTGGTGGGCGAGAACGGCGCCGGAAAGAGCACCACCATCCGGCTGATCATGAACGCGGTGAGCCGGGACGGCGGTCAGATGCAGGTAATGGGGATGGATAACCAGTCCCCGGAGTTCCGGGAGATGAAAGAGAACGTTGGTGTGGTGCTGGATGAGACCTGTGTGCCGGAGTTCATCACCGCCAAGCAGCTGGGGAAGATCCTTGCCGGGGCTTACCGCAACTGGGATGAGGCGGCCTATAACAGCTGGCTGAACCGCTTCCAGCTGCCTCTGAACAAAAAGTATAAGGAGTATTCCCGGGGCATGACCATGAAGCTGGGGATTGCCGCTGCCTTGTCTCACGGAGCGAAGCTGCTGCTGCTGGACGAGGCCACCAGCGGCCTGGACCCCATGGTGCGGGAAGAGCTGCTGGAGGTGTTTGCAGACTTTGCCGCCCAGGACGATCATGCGGTGCTTATCTCCAGCCATATCGTCAGCGACCTGGAGAAGATCTGTGACTACATCGCCTTTATCCACAAAGGAAAGCTGATGCTCTGCGAGGAGAAGGATATGCTGCTGGAGCGCTATGGTCTCCTCAAGTGCAGCCCTCAGGAGCTGTCAGCCATCGATCCCGCTATCATCCACGGCAAACGGATTGGGGAGTACGGTGCCGAGGCCCTGGTGGATCGGGACAGAGCGCCCCGGAATCTGCTGGTGGAGCAGCCCAATCTGGAGGATATCATCCTGTATCTGGCGAAGGAGGAAGTACGATGATCGCCCTGTTGAAAAAAGACGTCTTTGTCATGGATAAGCAGATGCGGGTGCTGGTGATCCTGGCCCTCATTTTCAATCTCATCCCCAACACAGATGCTTTTGGAGCTACCTATGCGATGATGATCGCCCTGATGCTGCCGATCAGCACGGTGTCCTATGACGAGCGATGCAAGTGGGACCGGTACGCTGCTATGTTGCCCTGGAGCCCCTGCCAGATCGTGGGGAGCAAGTACATCTTAAGTTGCGGCGCCTTTTTGCTGGGTATGGTGCTGATCCTTTTGGGAAAATATGCGCAGATTCTATACGGCAATACAGTGGATTGGCAGGAGACAGCGCTGCTGCTGGCCCTGTATCTGGTGCTCATCGCGGTGATGACGGCGGTGGTGTACCCCCTTGTTTACCGCTTTGGCAGTGAGAAGGGGCGGCTGGTGATGGTGGCTGTATTCATCGCCATCTTTATTCTCGGGGGCGGACTTATGATGGTCGTGGGCCTTGAGCAGTTCATCAACCGTCTGGGAGCGTTGCCTGCTCCCGTGCTGGTGGCCATTGCGGCGGCGGTCCTGGTGGGAGTGAACTTCCTCTCCTACCGCCTGTCGGTGAGGTTCTACCTTCGCCGCCGGGAGGGTGCCTACACCTGATAAGGGGAAGGGGTACTTCCTATACGAGAACAAGAAAACAGCGTCCGGAGAGATTGCTCTCCGGACGCTGTTATTTAATGTATAGGGAATCAGCGGTATTTGTCCACCACGGCCTTCATGGCATCCCACTGTTCCTCCATGTCGGCCACCAGTTTGAACTGGGTCCGGCAGCGGTCCAGGTTCTGGCCCTCCCGGTGGATGCGGAAGTAGTGGTCACCGTCCAGATAGTCGGTGAGGAAGCGGATACCGCACTCCAACGTCATGAGCTTGGCGCCCCAGGGCAGGTAGTCCAGCTCCGCCTGGGTGAGAGCTCCGCCGGCGCCCTCCAGGAAGCCCTGGGTGTACACCTCGTAGAGGGAGATGTCGAAGTTCACCTTGGAGAGGTCCTGCTCGTCCTCGGCGCTGTGGTTGGCGCCAAAGCGGATGGAATCACCGAAGTCGTTGATGGAGAGACCCGGCATCACGGTATCCAGGTCGATGACGCAGATGCCCTCGCCGCTCTCACGGTCGATGAGGACGTTGTTGAGCTTGGTGTCGTTGTGAGTCACCCGCAGGGGGAGCTTACCGTCCCGCAGGGCCTGGAGGGCAACAGAGCAGTCTGCCTCCCGCTTCCAGACGAAGTCCAGCTCAGGCTGTACGTCCTTCACCCGGCCCATCACATCCGCCTCTACGGCGGCCTTCAGCTTGGCAAGACGGTCCTCGGTGTCGTGGAAGTGGGGGATGGTCTCATAGAGAGTGTCCGCCGGATAGTCCTTCAGCATCCGCTGAAAGCGGCCGAAGGTCCGGGCGGAGGCGGCAAACAGCTCAGGGGTCTCCGCGGCCTGGAGGCAGACAGTGCCCTCAATGAAGGGGTACACACGCCAGGCACCTCCCTCGCTGTCGCTGTAGAAACTCTTGCCGTCGCGGGTGGGGACAACAGTCATGGTCTCACGGCTGGGGTCGCCGCCGGCTGCGGCAATGGCCTTGCCCAGGAAAGCAGTGACGCCGGCAATGTTCTCCATGACCTGATCAGGATGGTGGAACGCGGCGGAACTGATGCGCTGGAGGATAAAGCGCCGGCAGGGGTCCTCGCCGGGCTGGGTGTGGACGCAGAAGGTATCGTTGATATGGCCGGAGCCGTAGCGTACGGCGCCCACGATCTCGCCGCCAAAGTCAAAAGCGGCCAGAGCGTCCTGCAGAAACTGTTCAGCCTGTGCCATGATCACACCTCCCAGAGCTTGTCGGGGTAGAGGCCCGACGCGGTCTTTTCCGCGATGGCGGCTACCACCACGGGCTTATCCTCTTTATAGGTGACACCGTACCACTTGTCACCGCTGCGCAGCACCTTCACACGGGCCTTCTTCTCCTCCAGCAGCTGGGTGACGACGCTGGGCAGGAAGTACTCGCCCTTGGTGGGATTCTCCTGCAGGGCCTTGTCCAGGAAGGCGGGGAAGCGGACCTCGGCCTCGTGGAGGAAGCTGCGGGTGAAGCCCCAGAGGTTCATGGACACGATGGTGTCGCCGGAGAGATCTGTCCAGGTCTGGCCGTCGTCCTCGGTGAAGCGGGCATTCTCGCCGTCCTTGACGATCTTGGTCCGCTCGGTGACCCGGATCAGGTAGTTGTTCTCGTCCTCCTCGCACACGCCGCGGGCTACATGGCCGTGCTCGGTGACGGTGTTGCCCAGCCGGTAACCCACCATGGCGAACTCATAGCAGTTCTCCTGGTCGGGGTGGCTCTCCAGGTACTGGTAGATCTCCCGGAAGGCTTCGGGACCATAGTAGTCGTCGGCATTGACCACGGCGAAAGGACCATCCACCACCTTGCGGGCGGCCAGAATGGCGTGGCAGGTGCCCCAGGGCTTCACACGGCCCTCGGGAACGGCATAGCCCTCAGGCAGGTCGGTAAGCTCCTGATAGGCGTACTTGACGTTGATGACTTTGCTGAGACGGTCGCCGATGGCGGACTTGAAGCTGTCCTCGATCTCGTGCTTGATGACAAAGACCACCGTGTCAAAGCCTGCCCGGCGGGCGTCATAGATGGAGTAGTCGATGATGAGCTGGCCGTGATTTCCTACGGGGTCGATCTGCTTGAGCCCGCCGTAACGGCTGCCCATGCCGGCGGCCATGACCACCAGTACCGGTTTATTCATAGGAAGATTCCTCCTTGTTTTCTGTTGTTGTAAGTCCTATATCAGTGCACAGACTTGCCGCGCTGCTTCCAGCGCGGCAAGTCCGTTAAAGCCATAATCAAACAGGATCAGTTCTTGTAGCCGTTGGGGTTCATGGACTGCCACTTCCAGGAGGAGGCGCACATCTCCTCGATGCCGTACTGGGCCTTCCAGCCCATCTCCTGGAGAGCCTTGGCGGGATCGGCGTAGCACTCGGCAATGTCGCCGGGGCGGCGGGGATCGATGACATAGGGCAGCTCCTTGCCGCAGGCCTTCTCATAGGCATGGAGGATGTCCAGAACGCTGTAGCCGTTGCCGGTACCCAGGTTGCAGACAAAGAGGCCGCAGCCCGTTGCCAGCTTCTTGAGGGCTGCCACATGGCCCTTGGCCAGATCCACCACATGGATGTAATCCCGCACGCCGGTGCCGTCCTTGGTGGGATAGTCGTTGCCGAAAACGTGGAGCTTCTCCAGCTTGCCCACAGCCACCTGGGCGATGTAGGGCACCAGGTTGTTGGGGATGCCGTTGGGGTCCTCGCCGATGAGGCCGGACTCGTGGGCGCCGATGGGGTTGAAGTAGCGCAGCAGGGCCACGTTCAGAGAGGGCTCCGCGGCGCAGTAGTCGGTGAGGATGCGCTCAATGAAGAGCTTGGTGGTGCCATAGGGATTGGTGGTGCCGCCGGTGGGGAAATCCTCACGGATGGGTACGCTGGCGGGATCACCGTAGACAGTGGCGGAAGAGGAGAAGACGAAGTTCTTGACACCGTGGGCGCGCATGACGTTGAGCAGCACCAGGGTGTTCACCAGATTGTTGGTGTAGTACTCAAGAGGCTTGCGGACGCTCTCGCCCACGGCCTTGAGACCGGCGAAGTGAATGACCCAATCGATGTTGTTTTCGGTGAAGACGCGTTCCATAAGCGCCTCATCGCGCACGTCACCGTCGTAACGCTTGACCGGCTTGCCGGTGATCTGCTCGACGCGCTCAAGCGCCACGGGAGACGAGTTGCCGTAGTTATCTACGGAAATAACGTCGTAGCCCTTGTCGAGCAGTTCGATGTCGGTGTGGGTGGCGATGAATCCAGCACCGCCCGTAACCAGAACAGTAGTCATATCTCCTCCTTTGGAAGGACTTGCCTTCGGTTTTCCTTCAGTATTGAGCTTACTTCACTTGACCTGTTTCACCTAGCGGCAAAACCAAGACTTTCGAGGAATGTTTGCGTGGTGGCTTTCTGCTTGAAGACGGCCGTGTTGCCGAGGATGCGGTAGCAGACGCTGCCGAGCTCGTCACGTACGGCTTGGTGGATGGCCTCGCGGTCGCGGTTTCCGGCCAATGTTTCAGCGAGTTCGCCCCATTCGAGACTGAATTCGCTGACTTCATCGGGCAAATCGCGGCCTTCGGCGAGCGCCTCCTCGACGATGCCGAGCTGGTCGACGAGCCGTCCGGGCAGGATGAATAGGCCTTGGGCTTCGATCAGTCCAATCGGCTCCTGCTTGACCGGCCAGTATTCGGGGTGTGCATGGAAAATACCTTCCGGGTACTCGTCGCTGATCGCATTGTTGCGGAAGATGAGACTCATCTCATAGCCACGTTCGGTGATGATCGCGCTGGGCGAGAGGGCGGATTGGCGGTTGCCGTCCGCGTCATGGCTGGCGATGCCGTTCGCCGCGTCGTCATAACC
>ERZ779866.1203-NODE-1203-length-26950-cov-11.271984_pt1 | contig 26950 bp, 25 predicted proteins | sample MGYA00511248_ERZ779866 | MGnify/ENA primary metagenome ERZ779866 (study PRJEB29588, sample SAMEA2155758) | human gut metagenome | biome: human gut; feature: human-associated habitat; material: faeces | place: Denmark | collected 2008/2010 ... | reverse complement strand
AAACAGTAGTGCAAAATAATTTATGAAAAAACGTAGGGGCGATTTTAATCGCCCGTTCTTCGATGAAATTACTTAAAATAGTAAAAATAGGGAGGAAAATTTATGAAAAAAAGCTATAAATTTCTAATTTTCATATTTATCATAGGTATCAGTTTAGGGTTGTTTTCATGGCTAATAACTAGTATTTTAAATAAACAAAAAATGATAGAAGTAAACAATATTCAGGGAAAATACTCAGAAGTAAAAATAATAGATGCACAAAGTGCAATGACATCACTAGAAGATGTAAAAGAAGAATTAGGAATAGCATCTGTTACAGAAGAATTAGTAGAAGATAGTTCTAGTACAAATGATGTACTAAATACATATCGACTAAAACAGATTTATCAAGGATTAGAGGTATATAATAGTGGTGTTTTAGTTTATGCAGACAAGGAGGGAAATGCAAAAGGAGTGATTAATAAATATTATTCTATTTCAGATTTTGACATTACTCCAAAACATACAGCAGATGAATTACAAGCAAAAGCAATTGAAGCATTGGAATATGAGGATACACAGCCTTTAAATAGTCAGCTAATTATTTTCCCATTAGAAACTGGAACGATTACATTAGCATACAAATATGAAATAAATATTGGTATAGCAACAGCTAATGTAATAATTAGTGATGAGACATCAGAGGTACTAGATAAACAAGTACCAATTTATTTTGTTGTAAGTGATGATTTACATGAATTTTATAATGGAAGTCAATATATCATGCAAGACAATGAGAGAAATATTCAGATTTATTTAGCAAATAATACAGAAATGAGTAAATTTGTTACAAAAAAGTTTACCTTATATAGTTGGGATACACTAGAAGAAGCATTAAGTGAAGAAAATAGTCCTGTAATACAGGCTATGAATACGGCACAAAAATGCTATGATTATTATAAAAATCAGTTTAATTATTTATCTTTTAATCAAACTGGAGATATGAAATTAAAAATTGTTTTAGGAATGCAAACATCAAATAGAATGTATAGAGCAGATAATGCGTGCTATGCAAACCAGCAGTTTATAGTATTAGGCAATGAGAATTTATTTAATGACCAGATAGAAGTATTTGGCCATGAGTATACACACGGTATCTTTGATCATTTAGTAAATATTAGTGATAACAATATAGAGGGGCAAGCACTTAATGAGGCCTATGCAGATATTATGGGAATGTGCTTAGAGGCACATTATGAAAACAAGGAAAGAATTGATGGTGTTTTATGTGAAGAAATTCCTAACCAAACAAGAAACATTAAAGAGTCTTCTAATCGATATTTAGAAAACAAATCTGATTATGGGCTTACCAAAAGCGAACACCAGGATAGTACCATTATTTCAAGAGCTGCATATCTTATGAGCGAATATTTAACAAGAGAAGAATTTGAAGACGTATGGTTTACTTCTATTAGCTTATTATTTAATAATCCTGATTTTTATGATTGCAGATATGCAGTAGTAGAAGCTGCAAAAGGATTGAATTTATCTGAAGAAAAAATCGAAAGAATAAATGAAGCATTTAACAAAGTAGGTATTACAAAATATTATATGGCAAACTATATTTTAATAGAAGAAAGTAGAAAATTAGATTTTGGGAAAAGGGTAGAGGAAGAATTACAAAAGGCTAAAGAAATGCAAAACAATATAAAGAAAGAAGGAGAAGAAATAACGCAAAAAGTAAATGATATCAAACAAGAGAGTAAAGAGGCAATCCAAAGAATAAATAATTTTAAAGAAAAAACACAAGAAATATTTGGTAAAATAAAAGGATTTATTGTTAAATTAAAAGAACTTTGGAATATTATTTGTACTAATTTAGCATCCATAAGAGAAAATTAATAAAGAGAAAGACTATCATTGTTAGATAGTCTTTTTCCCCTTCTTTTTTCCTTTTGCATGAGTTCCGACCAATACCTCTTAATCCGTCTCGCAATTCGCCAGCTATTTCATTAATGCTAATATAACGATTCTCATTCGTAGTAGCAACTTTTTCTGCTACAACAAGAGGATCAATGAAATCAATTAAAATTCTACCAGGAGAAGAGGCAAAATTTGCACCTGTAATCATTAGGGCTTCAAAGTAACTTTGACAGGCACCAGCAAAAATAACTAAATCCTTTTTATTTTTTGCCCATTCTCTTGCTTCTTTTACGGTATTAATAAAATGTCTTGAATTTCTATAATTGTAAATATCATTAAAATGACTACCATTTCGAATCATAGCATCATGACCGGTAATTACTAAAATATCTGGCATATATTTTGTTAGTAAACTTTTTACATAATAGGCTTGTTTGTTTTCAGGAATATTTTTTACTACAGCATTTAACCCTAAATCCTTATAATAACGATAGGACTTTTCAGCATATTTTTTATCTCCATCCAAATGTAAAATTTTTCCTGTATCATTATTTTCACCTAATATATCTCTTAAAAAATGTTTTCCATCTTTTTCGCTTTTTTTTATTCTGCTTCTTAAATCCTTTTCGAAGTGTTCCATATTTCTTTTAATCTCATGTCGATCAATGATTTCTAAATCATCTAAAGGACTATCTGCCTCAATTCTTACAGTAATGCCTTTTAAAATGGCAAAACTTTTTCCATGATTTGTTCGAATAATTTTCTTTACAGTAAATAAAATATCTTTTCCATATGAAATTCTTCCTACAATATCTCCTTTTTTTATATTCATGATTACCACCTTTTTAATATAGTTTATGTTGATTTTTGCAGAATGGTGAAATGAAAAAAACAAAAGACGACATAAAAAACGAAAAAAAATCTGTAATATAATTGTAATACAAATGTAATATTAGATAATGAATGGACCAAAGTGCTGAAAACAGTGAAAAGTACGAGAGAAAACACATTATGTTACTTTGACGGAAAGGATTAAAAATGATATAATTCGACTATCTTAAGAAGGGTTGGTGGTTGTATGATTCATCAAGCGGATATTGCAAACTTAAAGACAGACATTCAAGAAAAAATTGGACAAAAGATAATTATTAAGGGTACTTTAGGAAGAAGCAAATTTTTTGAGAAAGAAGCTACCATCGAAAAAATCTATCCTAACATATTTGTAGTAAAATATGATGAAAATGATAGAAGTACTTATAACATATTTCATGTAAGAGTTAATGATTGTAAAGTATCGAGACAGTGTGACTTTGATATAAATAGGATTGATTATGGATTAGAAAATAAGAAGGCTAGCATGGATAGTAATAATAACTTTATATCAGATTATTACTATGCAGCAGTAGAATTAGAAATAACTAAGGATGTTGATGATAACGAAACATCTGGTGTATATGATAATATTTTTCAGACTGTTTGGTATATAGAAAGTTTAAAAGATGATGGAACACATCCGCCTATTAAAAATGCAGGAACGGTTGGCTCTGATGCAGAAGCCAATCAAATGGGAAAAACATATTTCAGTTTTGAAAAAGGTGAAACAAAAAAATTAATATTATATTGTATATTTACAGACGAAGAGGTTGAAAATGACACAATTGCTTTGAGTTTTCATGATAGGACATCACCATATATAGGACCATTAGCAATCATACATGAACCAGGAGGAGAAAATGAATAAATTAATTAAAATAGAATTGGAAAGAGCATTTAAGAATAAGATGCTTATAATATCTGTAGTAATAGGATTAGTTATTGTTGGATTTAATATATGGAACGAGATTATTCCTGCAAGAAAAACATTAGATAAACTGCTTGAGATGGGGAAATACAGCGGTATACAGCTTCCGGGACTGTATATGAAGTGGATGGGAGTAAGACCGGGGTCTTATGTATTTCTTTATTACTTTATTATGCCGCTGCTGACAGCATTGCCATATTCTATAAGCATATTGATGGATGTGAAAAAGCATTATGTTAATAATATATTTACAAGAATTGATAAAAAGAAGTATTACAAAGCGAAGCTTTTTGCCCAGTTTATAGTAGGAGGTTTTGTGGCAAGCTTTCCGCTTGTTATATCATTTGTTGTGACAGCTATGATTTTGCCGGCTTTTAAGCCTGAATCGGTTAGTTCACAGTTTAATTTTTCAAAACTGTCAGTTTTTGGAGATTTATTTTTTAAAGCACCGTTTGCAATGGCTGTTATAGTATTTTTATTTGCATTTGTGGGATTTGGACTTATTAACTGTATTGCATACATATTTGCAGACCTTGTAAATAACAGGTTTATGGTCGCACTTACACCATTCATGATGTATTTCTTTTATTATATTGTTTGTTCATCTATTGGAAGAGACGGTCCTATGGAATATCTGACAGCATCAAAACTTCGTTATTCTGAACTGAAATTTATGATAATTGATATGGTGATGTTAATAGTGCTGATAACAGTATCGTATTTTGTACGAAGCAGAAGAAAGGATGCAATCTGATATGAAGAAGAAAATATTAATAATAGCGTTAGTATGTATATTGGCGGGAGTGGCAGCGTTCTATATAGTTAAAGTCAATAAGATGTATCCACAGGGAAGTGTCACTGAATATGAGATTAATGAACAGGTTGAACTTAGCGGATATTCGGCTTGTGTTAACAGCTATAAGGTTATGTCAATTGATGATTTTATGAATGAGTATGGAATTGATAAACGAAAAGACAGAAGTGATACACAGGATGAAATATACGTTATGGTTGCGCAATGTACTTTAGATATAACGGGAGAGATGAAAGGATTTCCTTATGCAGATATCAGACTGGCATCGGGAGCTTTCTCACAGGGAATATCTAATGATTATATAAGAGATATTAACAAAGATGTTAATTTTTCTAAGTTTGAGCAGGGGACAAGCATTACTGTAGATGTACCTTTCCTTATCCACAGCATATCATTTCCTCACAGCATAAATGCTGATAAGCTGAACAAAGAAGAATGGCAGTTGTATTTCTCGGTAACTCCGGGTAAGTATGTGAGAATGGGTAAATAATATGTGGAATGAATTGAGAAGAAGATATGTTAACAGGGAAATGTTGTTCTGGCTTGCGGGAGCAGTTATTTCACAGGAAGTTCTGCTTACGGTTTTCTTAAGAACTTTACAGAGAAATGTGTCGGGAACACCGTGTGTATTAGATGTATTGACCTGTATGTCACAGAATTATGTGTTTCCACTGATGATGATTATAGCAGCTGTCTGCAATCAGAGAATGATGAAATGCGACAGAGATCCAATGATAATTCTGAAATACAGTTCGAAGGCAGGAATATATCTGTGGCAGAGTATCTGTACGATAGTGTATTCGGCAGTGCTGTCGTTAATATATGAACTGGCTGCAATTGCATATGCAGCAACTAAGTTTGATGTATTTTTTAACTGGAACAGTTATTCAAGTTATAAATTAATGAATATGGATGTATTGCCGGCAGGTCAGGTAACAGGTATGCAGGTAATGTTTGTTTACTGGATATTAATGGCTTTGATGATTGCAATAACATGTTTTATAGGAATTATATTTGAAATAATATTTTCGTCAGATGTTATATCAGGTGTGGCTGTTATTATATTTGCAGGAGTAGATATATTTATACCGCTTACCTACCATAAGCTGATTATATTCGGGGCTGCATGGTATAGTTCCGGAGAGTGCGCCAGAAAGCTTGGCATAGCTGCTTTAATTATGGCTGTTCTGATTATTGCAGGTCTTATTCTTCAAAGAAAGCGTGAGTATTATGAATATAAAAAAGAAGATGAGTAACAAAAGTATAAGAGGCGTTATATGGCATGATATTGCAAGAGGTTTCTATGCTGACAGATTCAGATATTTAATCGCCGTTCTTATGCTTGCCGGAGTGCTGATAATATTAGGAAATCATGAATTCGGAATGATGGATACGATATTCTTTATTCAGGGCGGTTATGATCCTGTTCTTATTATTAAGGAGGGAAAGATTGTATTTCCTTTTGTGTGGATGCTGATTCAGTTTCTTGTCCCATTCATGATATACAGTTATTGCAATGATGACTGTGAAGGCGTAGGAATTGATTTTCTTATGAAATGCAGAAGCAGAAGGCTGTGGTGGAACAGTAAATGTCTGTGGAACTGCCTGACTGTGCTTTCTGTATATGCAATTCAGTATGCAACAGCATTTGTATATGGATTATGTAATGGAAATCTGAGCATGAAGGTTAATTATGAGCTTTTTGAAAAGATTAGTAATAAGTCTGTTCCGGATAATCCGGCAAATGTGTGGATTATAGTGTATATGCTTGTAATGCCGGTTGTTGTTTCTTTGGTAACAGCGCTGGTTCAGATGACAATCTCCATGTTTACGAATCCGATGATTGGCATGCTCGCAGTTATGGCATGGAATGTTATGTCAGTATTTATAAACAATCCGATTATGATAGGAAATAATTCGATGGTGGTAAGAAGCAGTGTGTATAATACACAGAGAATACAGGTATGGCAGTCAGCTGCGGTATGCATTGTTGTATATATTGTCGTGTATGTGGTCGGAATGATTGGATTTAAGAAAAAAGATATTCTTGTGAGGGAGGATTAAAAAATGTATATTAAAATAACAGATGTTAATAAAACGATTAAGAAAGCACCAATATTAAGGGATATCAATCTGGAATTTACAGGTGGAAAGGTATATGGATTAAGAGGAAAGAACGGTTCAGGAAAGACTATGCTTATGCGTGCTATATGCGGGCTTATTACTCCGGATTCAGGAATAATTGATATTGATGGAAAGATACTTGGAAAAGATATATCTTTTCCGGAAAGTATAGGCGTGTTAATTGAGAATCCTTCATTTATAGGTAATTATACAGGGCTTAAGAATCTTAAGGTGCTGGCATCTATTCAGAACAGAGTAAGCGATGAACAGATTAGAAAGGCACTTAAGGATATAGGACTTGACCCTGATGATAAGAGAACTTACAGAAAGTATTCTCTGGGAATGAAGCAGAAGTTAGGAATTGCGGCAGCAGTTATGGAAAATCCTGATATTATTATTCTTGACGAGCCGATTAATGCACTTGATGATGTCAGTGTTGAGAAGGTTCATGATATATTAGAAGAACAGAAGAAAAGAGGAGCGGTAATAATTATTGCATGCCATGATAAAGAAGAACTTGACCAGTTATCTGATGAGATTATAGAGATATCAGATGGCAGAATTATCAATAAAACCTGTTAATAGTATCATTACATAGTACCGGAGTAATGTTACAAAATTGTAATGTTCCGTAATATTGAACAAACGACACCGGATTAGTTAAGTGGTAAAACATAATTAATCTATATGAAAGGAATTAATTATTATGGAAACAATACTTAAGATTGATAACATTGAAAAGTATTATGGAAACAAATCAAGTCTTACCAAAGCGATTGACAATATTTCGTTTGAGGTTGGAAAGGGAGAATTCGTTTCTATAATGGGAGCGAGCGGTTCAGGAAAGACGACGCTTCTTAACTGTATATCAACACTTGATAAGGTGACTACAGGTAAGATATATGTCGGAGGCAATGAAATTACCCAGTTAAAGGGCAATAAGCTTAACAAGTTCAGAAGAGAGGAGTTAGGCTTTATCTTTCAGGACTTTAATCTTCTTGATACTTTAACAGCATTTGAAAATATTGCACTGGCACTTTCTATACAGAATGTTCCGGCTAGGGAGATTGAACTAAGAGTAAGACAGACTGCAAGAGAGCTTGGAATTGAAGAGGTATTAAACAAATATCCTTATCAGATGTCAGGCGGACAGAAGCAGAGAGTGGCAAGCGCAAGAGCAATTATTACGAATCCAAAGCTTATTCTTGCCGATGAACCGACTGGAGCGCTTGACTCAAGGTCATCAAGAATGTTACTTGAGAGCTTTAATTTTCTTAATACTGAGCTTTCGGCAACAATTCTTATGGTAACACATGACGCATTTACTGCAAGCTACGCAGGCAGAGTGATATTTATCAAGGACGGTAAAATCTTCAATGAGATACGCAGAGGCGAATCTACAAGAAAAGAATTTTTTGATAAAATCATTGATGTTGTGACATTGTTAGGAGGCGACCTTAATAATGCTCTTTAAGATATCTTTAAAGAACATCAGGAAGAGTTTAAAGGATTATACCGTCTATTTCTTCACTCTTATTCTTGGTGTTGCAATATTTTATGTGTTTAATGCAATTGACAGCCAGAGTGTTATGCTTGATGTAAGAGAAAATATGATGGATATTATTAAGCTCATGAATGACATGCTTTCAGGAGTGAGCGTATTCGTATCGTGCATACTTGGATTTCTGATTATATATGCAAGCCGTTTTCTTATTAAAAGACGTAATAAGGAGTTTGGCATATATCTTACACTTGGAATGAGCAAGAGAAAGATTTCAGTGATTCTTTTCTTTGAGACACTGCTTATCGGCATTGTTTCACTTGTGGCAGGGCTTGTTATTGGTACAATCCTTTCACAGTTTATGAGCGTGATTGTTGCTAATATGTTTGATGCTGATATGACTAAGTTTAAATTCATATTCTCAATGAAGGCATGCGTCAAGACTTTAATATATTTTGCAATTATGTATGTGTTAGTTATGATATTTAACACATTCAGTATCAGCAGATGTAAGCTTATTGATCTTCTCAATGCAGGTAAGAAAACTGAGAAGGTTACCATGAAGAACCCGGTTGTCTGCACAATAGTATTCGTCATAGGTGTTGGTATTCTTTCTTATGCATACTGGATGGTTACAAGGGGTGTTAGAACTTTAAATACTTTTGATAAAATAGGTATTCCTATTGCACTTGGCTGTGTTGCCACATTTTTAATATTCTGGTCAGTCTCAGGTTTTATGATAAGAATATTCACAAGTATTAAGAGTGTGTATTATAAAGGTGTGAACAGCTTTGTGTTAAGGCAGTTCTGCAGCAAGATTAACACTACTGTATTCTCGACAACTGTTATATGTATCATGCTTTTTATTACAATAAGCGTGCTTTCTGCAGCACTTTCAATGAAGGATTCGCTTTCAAAGGATCTGGACAGTATGTGTCCTGTTGATGTACAGCTTGCAAAATATTCATATGATGCGATGAGCGAGGCATATGCCACATCACAGGATATGAATGAAAAAGACAGGGAAATGCTGGAAGATTCCAAATTAAGTATAATAGAAACACTTAATAACAGTGGATTTGATGCGCAGAAGTATTTTAAGGATGTTGCAGAATATAATATATACAACACCGGATTGACAGTTAAAGATACATTAGGGGATATTAATACAGATGATTATCAGTTTATGGCAGATACTATTATGCCGGTAATGACTATTGGCGATTATAATTCTGTTGCAAGACTGTATGGTAATAGTACGTATGAACTTAATGACGATGAATATATTATAGTGGCAGATTATAAGAACATGGTTATGATAAGGAATCAGGCATTAAAGAAAGGAATTATATTATCTGTCAATGGAAAAGAGTATAAACCAAGATATAGTGAATGCATGGATGGTTTTGTACAGATTGGCGTTCAGAATATGAATGACGGGATTCTTGTTGTGCCTGATAACGCGGTAAAACCACAGCAGGTACGCAATATGGGGCTTAGTGCTGACTATAGGGCAGACACTAAGGAAGAAAGATATTCTATTGAAACACAATTAGACAATTTAATGAAAAATATATCATTTCAAACGAGTTTCATTAGCTGGAATTCCAGAATTGACCTGGCTGAAAGCAGTGTCGGGCTTGGGGCATTAGTTACATTTATTGCCTTATATTTAGGGATTATATTCCTTATAAGCAGTGCGGCAATTCTTGCTTTGAGAGAATTGTCAGACAGTGCAGACAATAAGGAACGATATGGAATGTTAAGGAAGCTTGGAGTTGATGAGAGAATGATTGATATGGCGCTTTTTAAGCAGATTGGAATATTCTTCGCATTTCCACTGATTCTTGCACTTATACATTCTGTGTTTGGAATTAAGTTTATTAACATAATTCTTGCAACTATGGGAATGAGTTCAATGGCAGCATCTATCGGGCTTACGCTCGCATTCGTTGCTGTTATTTATGGAGGATATTTCCTTATAACTTATCTGTGCAGCAGAAGCATTATAAGACCTGTAAGATAAGTTTTTCATTATTTCATTGTTTTTTTAATATGTTTCTGTTATAATCTTCACATAGAAGTTGTTCGTGAACAACATGGAGGAATTTAATATGGAAACTAATATTTTGATAGAGAGTGGAACTAATGAGTTAGAGGTTCTTGAATTCACAATAGGGAATAATCATTATGGTATTAATGTTGCCAAGATTAAAGAGATTGTGCCATATAGTCCGGTTACACCGGTTCCGAATGCACATCCTAGTGTAGAAGGAATATTCATGCCAAGAGATTTAATGATAACAGTTGTAGACCTTGCTAAGGTTATTAAAAGTGCTCCTTCAGGAGATATTTCGAAGGATATGTTTATTATAACTAATTTCAACAAATTGAATGTCGCTTTTCATGTACATACAGTTGTTGGAATCCACAGAGTATCATGGGCTGATATTATTACTCCAGATACAACAATAAGTACTGCTGACAACGGAATTGCCACAGGAATTGTTAAGATTAACGGTCAGCTTATTATTATTCTTGACTTTGAGCGTATTGTATCAGATATAAGTCCGGAGACAGGTCTTAAGACTTCTGATATTCTCAAGCTTGAAGGCAGACCAAGAAGTGAAGCACATATTGTCATAGCAGAGGATTCACCTCTTCTTATTAAGCTGATATCTGATTCACTTGTTAAATCAGGTTATGATAATCTTACATTATGTCATAATGGTCAGGAAGCATGGGATTTTATATCAGATGCCAAGGCAGGAAAAGTACCGCTTGATATAGACTGTGTTATCACTGATCTGGAGATGCCGCTTATGGATGGTCACAGACTTACAAAGCTTATTAAGTCTGATGACAAGTTAAAGAATATTCCGGTTGTTATATTCTCATCACTTATTAATGAACAGATGAGAGCAAAGGGAGAATCACTTGGTGCAGATGTCCAGTTGTCAAAGCCGGAAATCGGACTGCTTGTATCAGAAATCGATAAATTACTCAGATAATTTTCTTCATTTTACACTTCCTCTTATAGGACGCCGCCTGACATGGGCGGCGTCCTTTTTTGCGCGAGCAGCGATGAGAGAAGATATGGAAAGTTCACAGTTGTGCTTGCACAAACTGTGAACTTTATATAGATTCTCGAGGAGCGCCGCGACAATGCCAGAACATAGTTCTGGCATATCGCTGCTCGCGCAAAACAGGTAGCGATGACAACCCTCTCAAAAGATGTTATAATCATATGGTTATGAAATGGAGGTACTTATGATTTATAATGATTTAATTGATGATATAAAGAGTGCTGATTATGTACTTTTTGGCTTGGGGAAAGAAATATATTCTTCTGATGATACAGAAATATATGACAATCTGAAAAAGCTGTTTGCATCTATGGAACATGTGAATTACTTTATTGTATCTACTGATAAAGCTGGTACAATCAGGAATTGTGGACTTAATGAAAGAAGAATTGTCTGTCCGGTCAATGAAAATAATGCTGAAGAAGAGGAGAAACAGTGGGATTTCTACAATAAATGGCTGTCATCCTCACTTGCAAAGAAGCTGGTTATTGTGGAACTGGGGGAAGATTTTTCTAACCCTAATGTTATAAGATGGCCATTTGAAAGAATTGTGATGATTAATCAGAAGGCTAAGATGTATCGTGTTCACAGTACATTTTACCAGATTCCTAAGGAAATCGGGGACAGGGCATGTGCTTTTGAGATGAATGGAGCACAGTTTATAAAAGAACTTGTAAAATGTTGTTAATAATCAATATTTATGATAATATTTTAGTATATTTTGATTGGATGGGAGGTAAGAATTTTGGCTGATAATGAACAGCAGGATGATTATCTTAGTAATATGCTTAATGCGCTGAATGAAAAGGAACAGGAGAGCCAGTCTTATAATGATCCAGAGACAATTGCAAGGCAGGCTAAAGAGAAGCTTGATGCTGAGAATGCTGTTAAAGAGGCTAATGAGCCGGAGCGTGAAGCTGATGCAGACGCTAAGTTAGAGGCGCTTCTTGATAATACTCCGCTAGAAGAGGCAGCGGAGGCAAAGTTGACATCAGATGATAATTCAGAACTTTCAGATGACGATATGAAAAGACTTATGAATATGAATCTTGATGATATTATTGATGATGTTAAGTCAGACAGTGCGTCTATAGATGATCTGTTTGGAAGTTCTCCTGATAAAGAAACAGAACATAATGAAAAAAGTGCTGATACTCAGGCACAGACGATTAGTGCAGATGATAAGAAAAAGTTAAAACCACAGAAAGAAGGCTTTTTCAAGAAGATTAAGAAAGTGTTCTTTGACAGTCTTGAGGATGATACAGAAACTGCAGAGAGTGCATCAGAAGCTGCAGAGAGTACATCAGAAGCTGTGGGAGAGAAAGAACGTATAGAAGAGAATGTAGTAAAAGATTCGTCTGATAAAGGAAAAACTTCATCTGGAAATGAACCTAAAGATGAGAATGAGCAGATTATAGAAGATGTGTTCGGAAACAAGAGTACGCTTGATGAGTCACAGGTTCCTAAGAAAGGCTTTTTTGCAAGACTTAAGTACAGGCTTGAACAGATGAAAGCAAAGCACATTGAAGAGGATAAGGCTGAGGAAGAAGCCGAAAGACTTGAAGAAGAAGAAAAGCAGAAGAATAAGGAATTAAAGAAAGCTGCGGCAGCAGAGAAGAAAGAGCAAAAGAAGCAGGCAGGAGAGGCTAAGAAAGCACAGAAGGCTAATAAACCTAAGAAGGTAAAGCCTAAGAAGGTAAAGAAACCGAAAGAACCACCTAAACCGCAGGATATTCTTAAGATAAAGCCTGTTTCAATTGTTATGCTTGTATTATTTGTAGCAGGTGTTTCGGTACTTATAAGTGTTTTAAGTTCAGGCTTTTATTATAACAACAGTGTTTCTCTGGCTAAAGATTATTACAGCAATGAGCAGTATGAGAAGGCTTATGATAAGTTAAGCGGAATAAAGCTTAATGGCAGTGATAAGACTCTTTATGAGCAGGCTTCAACAATTATGTATGTTCAGAAACAATATGATTCATATGAGAATTATATGAAACTTAACATGAAGACAGAAGCACTTGACAGCCTTATTAAGGGAGTGAACAGATATAATAGTCTTCGTCCGCAGGCACAGGAGTTAGGCATTGATAATAAGTTTACTGCTGTATATAAGCAGATAGTATTGGCTTTACAGGATACATTTAAGATATCTGAAACAGAAGCAATAGGATTATCATCAATGTCAGATACAGATTTTACTAATTATTATTACAGAATAGAAGAATACGGAAAGGCAGTACAATGATAGCAATTATCGATTATGACGCAGGTAACTTAAAGAGTGTTGAAAAGGCTCTGGTATCATTAGGAGAGGAAGTTTTAGTCTCAAGAGATTCAAGTGAAATCTTACAAGCTGATAAGGTTATTCTTCCGGGAGTTGGTTCATTTGGTGATGCAATGAACAATCTTGATAAGTTCGGACTTGTTGATACTATTAAGAAAGTGACAGGTAATGGAACCCCATTCCTTGGAATATGTTTGGGATTACAGCTTTTATTTAAGGAAAGTGATGAGACTCCGGGGGCGGAGGGACTTGATATTCTTCCGGGAAAGATATTAAAGATTCCTGCTAAGGATGGTTTCAAGATTCCTCATATGGGATGGAATTCTCTTGATATTAAGCCTGAAGCGAGACTTTTTAAGGGACTTGAAAGTAATCCATATGTGTATTTTGTACATTCTTATTATCTTAAGGCAGCAGATGAGGGAATTGTGGCAGCAACTACAGAGTATACTACACATATTCATGCTTCGGTTGAAAGCGGCAATGTGTTTGCATGCCAGTTCCATCCTGAAAAGAGCAGTGATGTAGGACTTAAGATATTAAAGAATTTTGCGTCATTATAATTGCTAAAAGGAGTTGCTGATGTTTACTAAAAGAATTATACCATGCCTTGACTGCAAGGATGGAAGAGTTGTCAAAGGAACTAATTTTGTTGATTTAAGAGATGCAGGGGATCCTGTAGAGGTTGCATCAATGTACGATAAATCAGGTGCAGACGAACTTGTATTTCTTGATATTACAGCTTCAAGTGATGGAAGAAACACAACTGTTGATCTTGTAAGAAGAGTGGCAGAAAGAGTGTTTATTCCGTTTACTGTAGGCGGTGGAATACGAAGCACAGATGATTTTAAGGTACTTTTAAGAGAAGGGGCTGATAAGATATCAATTAATTCGGCAGCTATTATGAATCCGCAGCTTATATCTGATGCAGCTGATAAGTTTGGAAGCCAATGTGTTGTAGTTGCAATTGACGCAAAGAGGAATAGTGATGGTCATTGGAGCATATATAAGAATGGCGGAAGAGTTGATATGCATATGGATGCTGTAGAATGGGCGATGAAGGCAGAAAAGCTCGGTGCAGGAGAGATTCTTCTTACAAGTATGGATTGTGACGGAACGAAAGCCGGATATGATATTGAGCTTACTAATACAATTGCATCAAATGTATCAATACCTGTAATTGCTTCAGGTGGTGCAGGCAGTAAAGAACATTTTATTGATGCATTTACTAAGGGAAAAGCAGATGCAGCACTTGCAGCTTCACTATTCCATTATAAGGAACTTGATATTATGGAGCTTAAGAAATACCTTGCAGATAATGGTATTCCTATGCGTATGTAGGAGGATATGGATATGTCGATGATAGATAATGACTGGCTTCCTGCTATTAAGGAGGAATATTCCAAGCCATATTACAAGGAATTATTTACATTTGTTAAGGATGAATACAGCAAATATGTTGTATATCCTCCGGCAGATGATATATTTAATGCGTTTCATTTTACACCGCTTAGTAAGGTTAAGGTACTGATACTTGGTCAGGATCCTTATCATAATGTACATCAGGCACACGGACTGTCTTTTTCAGTACTTCCGGGAGAGGAAGCACCGCCTTCACTTAAGAATATATATAAAGAACTGCATGATGACTGTGGATGTTATATTCCTAATAACGGATATCTTAAGAAATGGGCCGACCAGGGAGTGCTTCTGCTTAACACAGTACTTACTGTAAGAGCACATCAGGCTAATTCACATCAGGGACACGGCTGGGAGCAGTTTACGGATGCAGTTATTAATGCTGTCAATATGCAGGACAGACCTATTGTGTATATGCTGTGGGGCTCGCCTGCACAGAGGAAAGCATCAATGCTTAATAATCCGAAACATCTTATTCTTAAAGCACCACATCCGAGTCCGTTATCTGCGTACAGAGGCTTTTTTGGCTGCAGACATTTCAGCCAGTGCAATGAATTTTTAAAGGCTAATGGGGTAGAACCGATTGACTGGCAGATTGAGAATATATAATACACTTGATTTTTTAACAAATATTATGTATTATCAATTTTGTTTATTATTAAATTAAATAGGAGATAGTATGTTAAAAAAGTATTTGTATATTTTTCTTATTTCTATGGTTCCACTTATTGAGCTTAGAGGTGCAATTCCTGTATCACAGGGATTCCAGTTACCATTGTTACAGTCATATATTGTGTGCGTAATAGGTAATATGCTTCCTGTACCGGTTATTTACCTTTTTGCAAGAAAGGTTCTTGAGTGGGGAAAGGATAAGAAATATATTGGAAAGTTCTTTACTTTCTGTATTGAAAAAGGACACAAGGGTGGAGAGAAGCTTAAGGAGAAGGCTGGAAGAGGTCTTTTTGTAGCATTATTACTTTTTGTTGGAATTCCGCTTCCGGGAACAGGTGCATGGACGGGAACACTTGCAGCAAGTTTTCTTGATATGGGATTTAAGAAGAGTGTAATAGCAGTTTTGTTAGGGGTTTTGCTTGCAGGAGTGATTATGGGAATCGCAAGTGCGGGAGTATTTACAGCAATTTTTAGTTTTGCATAAGATTATTAATTGACTTAAAATCCAGTATTTAAGCGCTTTTTTGAAGATCTTGAAATATTTTTTGAAAATTTTTTAAAAAAATTCAAAAAAGTGCTTGACGGATTACGATAATTGAGTTAAGATATCATTGTTGCTGCGGTACACAACTGCAAGACAACGAAAGCTATGGCTTGTTGGTCAAGAGGCTAAGACGCCGCCCTCTCACGGCGGAATCAGGGGTTCGATTCCCCTACAAGCTACTATATGTGATACGGAAAGAGTGGGCAGAGATGTCCACTCTTTCGTTCATATATAAGAAAACTGAATACTTTTAGAAAGGGTGAGTACTGCATGGGAAAAAGAGAAAGCTATGAAGCTAAGACAACAGAACTTATACAGCCGGTTGTTGAAGCTAACGGCGTGGAACTTTTTGATGTTGACTACGTGAAAGAAGGCAGCGACTGGTATCTGCGTGTCTACATTGACAAAGAAGGCGGAGTTACTATTGATGACTGCCAGAATGTGAGCAGAGCTTTCAATGAGATACTGGACAGGGAGAATTACATTGATGACCAGTATATATTTGAGGTGAGTTCTCCGGGTCTTACAAGACCTCTTAAGAAAGAGAAGGATTATGAAAAGAGTATTGGCAGAATGATTGAGATTAAATTATTCAGTCCTGTTGATAAATCTAAGGAATATTCCGGGGTTCTTAAGGAATATGATAAAGATACGGTAACAATCAGTATTGATGATGTAACTAAAACATTTGACAGAAGTAATCTGGCTATGATCAGATGGGCATTTGTAGATGAAGTATAATATATTTTTGGAGGAAATTAAAAGCAATGAATAAGGAATTAATTATGGCACTTGATGCTCTTGAGAAGGAGAATGGAATCGATAAAGAGATTATGTTTGCAGCTATCGAGAAATCTCTTATGGATGAGTACAAGGCTGAGTTTGATAAGGCTGATAATGGTCGTGTTGAGTTAGACAGAAGAACAGGCGATTTCCACATTTATTCTGACAGAACTGTTGTTGAGGAAGTTATTGTTCCAGAGAACAGAGAGAATAAGAAAGAAAAATATGTATCAGGTACTGATATTGCATTAGAAGATGCCAGAAAGATTAAGCCTGACTGCCAGCTTGGTGATGTTATTACTGTTGAAGTAAAGTCTGAGGAGTTCTCAAGAAAGGCTGCCAAGAATGCTAAGAATACTATTGTGCAGACTATCAGAGAGCAGGAAAAGAATGCTCTTTATAATGAGTATCATTCTAAGGAGAAGGAACTTATTACAGGTATTGTGCAGAGAGTTGCTGACAATGGTGATCTTACAATTGATCTTGGAAGACTCCAGACAGTTCTTAAGGCTGATGACAAGTTCAAGGATAAGAAGTTTGCACCAGGCGACAGAATTAAGTTATATGTTGTTGATGTAATTAACAGAGAAAAGGGTGGCCCTGTTGTAAGAGTTTCAAGAAAGTCACAGGAGCTTGTTAAGAAGCTTTTTGAAGAAGAAGTTACAGAGATTAAAGACGGCGTTGTTGAAATCATGGGTATTGCAAGAGAAGCTGGCTCAAGAACTAAGATGGCAGTAAGAGCTAATGTTGCAAATGTAGATCCTGTAGGTGCATGTGTCGGTATTAACGGTGCAAGAGTTAAAGCTATTGTTAATGAGCTTGGCAATGAGCAGATAGATATCATTGAATGGGACAGCAATTCAGCACAGCTTATTGTTAACGCATTAAGCCCTGCAAAGGTTGTTTCAGCAGTAGCTGATGATGAAGAGAAGAAAGCTAAGATTGTTGTTTCTGAGCAGCAGCTTTCTTTAGCAATTGGTAAGCAGGGACAGAATGTAAGACTTGCTGCAAAGCTTACAGGATATGGAATTGATATTAAGAGCGAGGCTGAACCTGAAGAACATACAGAAGAAGAAAACTTAGAAGAAGAGTATGTTGAACCATCTGAAATAAGCCTTGATGAAGAATAATTATTAGGAGTGATGCATAGTGGCTACAGTAAAGAAGATTCCACAAAGACAGTGTATTGGCTGCGGTCAGATGAAGGATAAGAAGGACTTAATCCGTATTCTGAAGACACAGGATGAATCAATTGTTATAGATGCTACAGGCAGGAAGAATGGCAGAGGGGCTTATATATGTGCGAATGAAGACTGCCTGTCTAAAGCATTTAAGAATAAGGGACTTGAAAGGTCATTTAAGATGGCAGTAGATTCTGCTGTCTATGATGAGTTAGCAAAGGAGCTGAATAATATTGGAAAATAAACAGAAAATCCTTAATATGATTGGACTTGCGCAGAAAGCCGGAAAGGTTGCAAGCGGAGAGTTTTCAACAGAGAAGGCTGTTAAAACCGGAAAGGCATACACAGTTATTGTTGCAGATGATTCTTCAGATAATACTAAGAAAATGTTTACAAATATGTGTACTTATTACAAGGTTCCGATACATTTTTTTAGTGACAAGGTGAGTGTTGGCCACGCGATAGGAAAGGAATTCCGCGCATCACTGGCAGTCCTTGATGAAGGATTTGCAAAGACCATAGAAAAATATTTTGAACAGGGTTTAGAATAACAGCAGTGCTGTTATTTGGAAAAGAGGTTAAATGGCAAATATGAGAGTACATGAATTGGCAAAAGAATTAAATATAACATCTAAGGATATTACTGATATGCTTAGCAACAGCGAGAAGACTTATAAGTCTGTAAGCGGACTTACAGATGCAGAAATTTCAAGTGTGAGAAAGAAGTTTGCTCCTGCACCTAAGGTTGAGAATAAGCCGGCAGCACAGCCAGCAAAGCAGTCACAGCCTGTAAAGAATGATAACAGGGACAACAGACAGCAGAATCAGACTCCAAAGCAGCCACAGCAGGGAACACAGAATAAGTCTGGTAATGCTGATGATAAGAAGCATATCTCACAGGTATATTTCCCACAGAACAGTTCAAGGGATAAGAATTCTAGAAGAGATAATAATAACAGAGACGGACAGCGCGATAACAACGGCGGCTACAGAAATAATGACCGTAATAATGGCGGTTATAGAAATAATGACCGTGATAATAACGGCGGTTATAGAAACAACGACCGAGGTAATAACGGTTACAGAAATAATGACCGTAATAATAATGGTGGTTATGGCAACCGTGATAACAACGGTGGCTACAGGAATAACGACCGTAATAACAATGGCGGCTACGGTAACCGTGATAATAATGGTTACAGAAATAATGACCGTAACAATGGCGGCTATAGAAACAATGACCGCAACAACAATGGCGGTTATGGCAACCGTGATAATAATGGCGGTTACAGAAATAATGACCGTAACAACAATGGTGGTTATGGTAATCGTGATAATAATGGCGGTTATAGAAACAATGACCGCAACAATAACGGCGGTTTCAGAAATGACAGAAACGGACAGTCTGGAAATGGCGGCTTCAGAAAGGATAATGACCAGAACCGTGGAGGATTTAACGGAGGTCAGAGAAGAAATAATGACAGAAGAGATTCTGCACCTAAGGAAGAGTTTGATTTTTCAGCTAAGCCAGATTCAAGAAGACATGATTCAAGAATAGACAGCAAGAAGAATGACAGAAAGAGAGATAATGAGGCTAAGGAAAATCTTAAGTTCGCTAACAGCAGATTTGATAAGAAGCCTATGACAAAGCCTGAGAAGAAAGAAAAGGAAGAAGAGACAATCAAGCAGCTTGTTCTTCCAGATACTCTTACTATCAAGGAACTTGCAGATAAGATGAAGGTAGCTCCTGCAGCACTTGTTAAGAAGCTGTTCTTACAGGGTAAGGTTGTTACTATTAACGAAGAGATAGATTACGATGCAGCAGAAGAGATTGCTCTCGAGTTCAACTGCATATGTGAGCATGAAGAGAAGGTTGATGTTATTGCAGAACTTCTTAAGGAAGATGAAGAACCAGAGGATAAGCTTGTTCCAAGACCACCAGTTGTCTGCGTTATGGGACACGTTGATCATGGTAAGACTTCATTACTTGATGCAATCAGAGAAACTCATGTGACAGCTAAGGAGTCAGGCGGAATCACACAGAAGATAGGTGCTTACCAGGTAAATGTAAATGGTAATCTTATTACATTCCTTGATACTCCGGGTCATGAAGCATTTACAGCTATGAGAATGCGTGGTGCTCAGGCTACAGATATTGCTATTCTTGTTGTAGCTGCAGATGATGGTGTAATGCCACAGACAATTGAGGCTATTAACCATGCAAAGGCAGCAGGTGTTGAGATTATTGTTGCTGTCAATAAGATTGATAAGCCTAATGCTAATATCGAGAAGGTTAAGCAGGAGCTTACTGAGTATGGTCTTATTGCAGAAGACTGGGGTGGTTCTACTACATTTGTTCCAGTATCAGCACATACTAAGCAGGGTATTGATGAGCTTCTTGATATGATTCTTCTTACAGCAGAGGTTAATGAACTTAAGGCTAACCCTGACAGAAAGGCAAGAGGTATTGTTATTGAGGCTGAGCTTGATAAGGGACGTGGTCCTGTAGCATCTATCCTTGTACAGAAGGGTACTCTTCATGTGGGAGATGCTGTATCAGCAGGTTCTTGCTATGGTAAGATAAGAGCCATGATTGATGATAAGGGTAACAGAGTAAAGGTTGCCGGACCATCTACTCCGGTTGAGATTCTTGGTCTTAATGATGTTCCTAATGCAGGTGAAATCATTATGGCTGCTGATTCAGAGAAGGAAGCAAGAAGTACAGCAGAGACATTTATCAGTGAGGGAAGAAAGAAGCTTCTTGATGATACTAAGCATAAGGTATCTCTTGATGCACTCTTTGAACAGATTCAGGCTGGTAATATGAAGGAACTTAATATTATCATCAAGGCTGATGTACAGGGTTCTGTTGAGGCTGTTAAGTCAAGTCTTGTAAGACTTTCTAATGATGAGGTTGTTGTTAAGGTAATTCATGGTGGTGTTGGTAATGTTAATGAATCCGATGTAGTACTTGCATCAGCTTCTAATGCTATTATCATTGCATTTAACGTTAAGCCTGATAATCAGGCAAGAATTGTTGCAGAGAGAGAAAAGGTAGATTTAAGACTTTACAGCGTTATCTACAATGCTATTGAAGATGTTGAGGCAGCCCTTAAGGGTATGCTTGAGCCTATCTATGAAGAAAAGATTATCGGTCATGCAAGAATTATGCAGATATTCAAGGCTTCAGGAGTTGGTAATATTGCCGGCTGTATCGTTGAAGAGGGAAGAATTACAAGGGATTCTGTTGTCCGTATAACAAGAGGAAGTGAGAAGGTTTATGAAGGACCTATCGCATCTCTTAAGCACTTCAAGGATGAGGTTAAGGAAATCAAGGCAGGTACTGAGTGTGGTATGGTATTTGAAAAGTTCAATGATATCCAGCCAGAGGATATGATTGAAGCACATATCATGGTTGAAGTGCCAAGATAGGATTTAGTTTTTATTTGGAGAATATATGCGTAAAAATAGTGTAAAGAATACCCGTATTAACGGCGAGGTATTGAAAGAATTAAGTAATATAATCAGAAGTGAGATTAAAGACCCTAGAATCAACCCTATGACTTCGGTTGTAGCGGTTGAGGTCGCTCCTGACCTTAAGACATGTAAGGCATATATAAGTGTTCTTGGTGATGAAAAGTCACAGAAGGATACGATTACAGGTCTTAAGAGTGCAGAAGGATATATAAGAAGACAGCTTGCAAGAACTGTCAATTTAAGAAATACTCCTGAAATAAGATTCATTCTTGATCAGTCAATTGAGTATGGTATTAATATGTCTAAGCTTATTGATGAAGTTACAGAACATGATAATAAGATGCACGTTGAGGTTGAAGACGAGACAGAATAAAGAGGTTAGTCATGAATATTATTGAAGAAATCGGACATGCAAAGGTTATAGGTATCACAGGACATATCCGTCCTGATGGTGACTGTGTTGGTTCAACATTAGGTTTATATAATTATATCAGGAAGAATCTTCCTGAGTGCGAGGTTACTGTTTATCTTGAAAAGCCGTCAGATGAATTTAATTATCTATCTGGTATTAATGATATTAAGCATGAGGCCGAGGATAAGCATTTTGATTTATTCGTAGTACTTGACTGCAGTTCAATGGATAGAATTGAACCATTTATGAGCTGCTTTGAAAACGCTGATAAGACTATCTGCATAGATCATCATATAAGCAATAATTCATTTGCTGATGTTAATTATGTAGAGCCACAGTCAAGTTCGGCATGTGAAGTTCTCTATACAACATTTGACGAGGATAAGGTCGATAAAAATGTTGCAGAGTGCATATATACAGGAATAATCCATGATACAGGTGTGTTTAAGTACAGCTGTACATCAAGAAGGACAATGGATATAGCTGGAAAGATGATGGAGATGGGAATTGATTATTCTGACATTATCGATAACAGCTTTTACAAGAAGAGTTATATCCAGAACCAGATTCTTGGAAGAGCTTTGCTTGAAAGTGTGTTGTTTTATGATGGCAGATGTATATTTTCAAGTGTATCTATTGAAGAAATGAATTTCTATGGTGTCACTGGCAAAGAACTTGGTGGAATTATTGAGCAGTTACGCTTAACAGACGGAGTTGAAGTGGCTATATTCCTTTATGAAACAGATAAGGACGAATACAAAGTAAGTCTTCGTTCAAAGAAAATGATTGATGTTGCAAGAATCGCCACAGCATTTGGCGGTGGAGGACATGTGAGGGCAGCAGGATTCTCTGCTAAGGGCAATGTCCACAGTATCGTTAATAAGATTGGCGAAATGATTGAGCAGCAGTATAATGAGGATAATGCATGAATGGTGTTTTAAATGTATATAAGGAGCAGGGATTCACATCTCATGATGTAGTTGCAAAGCTTCGGGGAATACTTAAAACTAAAAAAATTGGTCACACAGGCACACTTGACCCTGATGCGGTCGGGGTGCTTCCTGTGTGTATCGGTAAGGCTACAAAGCTGTGTGACCTTATAACTGACTGGGGAAAGACTTATGAGGCTGTAATGCTTCTTGGTACAACGACAGATACTCTTGATATATCAGGGAAAATTGTTGCCCAGTCAGAGGTTAATGTGAGTGAAGTGGATGTCCTTAAAGCATGTAATGAATTTATAGGTGAGTATGAACAGATACCGCCTATGTATTCAGCTTTAAAGCATAATGGACAGAAGCTTTACGAGCTTGCAAGAAAAGGTATTGAGATTGAAAGAAAACCAAGAACTGTCCATATTAATACATTAAGGGTGAATGATATCAATCTTTCAGATAAACAGAAAACAGTTACTATTACTGTTGACTGCTCAAAGGGAACTTATATCAGGTCATTATGTGATGATATAGGTAAGAAGCTTGGGTGTGGCGCATGTATGATGAAGCTTACAAGAACGCGTGTAGGTGAATTCATGCTTGATGATACACTTACACTTAACCAGATATCGGCTCTTGTGTTAAAGGGTGAAATAGAAGACAGGATAACTGGCATAGATAAGATATTCAGTGATTATCAGGAGATAACATTTGCAGAAGAATACAGCCGGTATCTTCACAATGGCAATAAGCTGTCAAGAGAACAGATACCTGTAGATGCTGCAATCAGTGATAATGAGAAATACAGAGTGTACGATTCTGATAAATGCTTTATCGGTGTATATGAATTTCGAGATGAAGTGCTTTATCCGGTTAAGATATTTTACGAAGACAACAAGTAAAGGGGCGTGATCATCTTTGGAATATATTCATGGAACAGATGATTTTCAATTAAATAAGAAAAGTGCAGTTACATTAGGAAAATTCGATGGAATTCATACAGGACATCAGAAGCTTATTGAGATTGTAAGGCAGAAAGCAGATGAGGAGAATCTGCTTGCAGTTCTGTTCACATTTGACAGCCTGCCGCTTTCAATATGTCCACAGAAGTATCAGCATTTTATATCTACAAGCAGTGAAAGACGCAGACTGTGTGAGAATTTTGGCATAGATGTTGAGATTGAATATCCGTTTACGGAAGAATTCATGAATATGGAGCCTGAAGATTTTATATGCAGGATTCTTATTGATAAACTGCATGCAAAGTATGTTGTTGTAGGTACTGATTACCGTTTTGGAAAAGACAGGGCAGGTGATGCAGCAATGCTTGTGGAAGCAGGAGAAGAACTTGGATTTACAACTATTATTGTTGAAAAGGAAAAATATCAGGATAAGGAAATCAGCAGTACATATATAAGAGAAGAATTAAAGGTTGGCCATATGGAAACGGTAAATGTTCTTCTTAACAGACCGTTTAATGTTACAGGTGTGGTTTCGATAGGAAACCAGCTTGGACGGAAGCTTGATTTCCCTACTATTAACATATATCCGACGGAGTATAAGCTCCTGCCACCTAATGGAGTATATGCTACCCAGACGACTATTGATGGTGAAAAATTCTACGGGGTTACTAACTTAGGAACTAAGCCTACAGTAAGTGATGCACCGGAGATAAGTGTTGAGACATTTCTTTTTGATTTTGACAAGGATGTGTATGGCAAGAAGGTTGATGTTGAATTCATACATTTTATAAGACCAGAGATGAAGTTTGAAGATGTAGAAGGGTTGAAGAGACAGATTGCGGCAGATTCGGATTTTGCAAGAAATATGTTTCTTATTGGATAATTAATACTTGCAAAGGTTTAATGCCTGTGTTACAATAATCGAGTATGAGCCGTCACCCAGCTGTAGGACACTCCGACCTGAAGCTTAGTGGCAGGAGATTAATATTTAGGAGGATTTAGACATGATATCTAAGGAAAAGAAAGCAGAAATCATTGCTACTTATGGAAGAAAGCCAGGAGACACAGGTTCTCCAGAAGTTCAGGTAGCTATCTTAACAGAAAGAATCGCTGAGTTAACAGAACATCTTAAGGTTAACCAGAAGGATCACCACTCAAGAAGAGGTCTTCTTAAGATGGTTGGTAAGAGAAGAGCTTTACTTGCATATCTTAAGGATACAGATATTGAATCTTACAGAAATCTTATTGAGCGTTTAGGCTTAAGAAAGTAATTAATCAGGGCGGAGTGTATAACTCCGCCCTATTGCGTTGTTAATGGCAGAAGGGATACCCCGAGACCACTGAAATGTATATCATGGTGGTAGTCTATGGTGTGTTTTTCAGTTGTTTCGGACCTTCTGTTAAATATATATTTTTTATGGAAGGAGTTCATATGTTTAAACAGTATGAAATGGAACTCGCCGGAAGAACTTTAAGAGTTGATATCGGCAGAGTGTGTGCACAGGCTAACGGTGCTGCATTAATGCATTATGGTGATACTGTTGTTCTTTCAACAGCAACAGCATCTAAAGAACCAAGAGAAGGAATTGATTTCTTCCCATTAAGCGTTGAATATGAAGAGAAGATGTATGCCGCAGGAAAGATTCCTGGTGGATTTAACAAGAGAGAGGGTAAGGCATCTGAGAATGCTATCCTTACATCAAGAGTTATCGACAGACCTATGAGACCATTATTCCCTAAGGACTATCGTAACGATGTTACTCTTAATAACATGGTTATGTCAGTTGATGAGAATTGCAGACCAGAATTACTTGCTATGATTGGTTCTGCTATTGCAACATCTATTTCTGATATTCCATTTGACGGTCCATGTGCTACAACACAGATTGGTATGATTGATGGAGAATTTATCGTTAACCCATCTCAGGCACAGTGGCAGGATGGAGATCTTCAGCTTACAGTTGCTTCAACTAAGCAGAAGGTTATCATGATTGAAGCAGGAGCTAATGAGATTCCAGAAGATAAGATGATTGAGGCTATATATAAGGCTCATGATATCAACCAGACAATCATTGCATTTATTGATAAGATTGTTGCTGAGGTTGGCAAGGAAAAGCATTCTTATGTAAGCTGTGCTGTTCCTGCAGAGATGTTTGAGGCTATGAAGCAGGTTGTATCTCCAGAAGAGATGGAAGTTGCTGTATTCACAGATGACAAGCAGACAAGAGAGAAGAATATTGATGCTGTAACTGAGAAGATGAAGGAAGCATTTTCAGATAATGAGGAATGGCTTGCAGTTCTTGGTGAAGCTGTTTACCAGTACCAGAAGAAGACTGTTCGTAAGATGATCTTAAAGGATCACAAGAGACCGGACGGAAGAGCTATTAACCAGATCAGACCACTTGCAGCTGAGGTTGATATTATTCCTAGAGTTCATGGTTCTGCAATGTTTACAAGAGGACAGACACAGATCTGTGATGTTGTTACTCTTGCACCTTTATCAGAGGCACAGAAGGTTGATGGTCTTGATGAGAATGTAACTACTAAGAGATACATACATCACTATAATTTCCCTTCATACTCTGTAGGTGAGACTAAGCCATCAAGAGGACCAGGACGTCGTGAAATCGGACATGGAGCATTAGCTGAGAAGGCACTTGTTCCTGTTCTTCCATCAGAGGAAGAGTTCCCATATGCAATCCGTGCCGTTTCTGAGACATTTGAATCTAATGGTTCTACATCAATGGCTTCAACATGTGCATCTTGTATGTCACTTATGGCAGCAGGTGTTCCTATTAAGAGAATGGTAGCTGGTATTTCATGTGGTCTTGTTACAGGCGAGACAGATGATGATTATATTGTACTTACTGATATCCAGGGACTTGAAGATTTCTTCGGAGATATGGATTTCAAGGTAACAGGTACAACAGAAGGTATTACAGCTATACAGATGGATATTAAGATTCACGGTCTTACAAGACCAATCGTTGAAGAGGCTATAAGAAGAACAAGAGAAGCAAGACTTTTCATCATGGATACATGTATGAAGC
>ERZ779866.1197-NODE-1197-length-27010-cov-6.431349_pt1 | contig 27010 bp, 26 predicted proteins | sample MGYA00511248_ERZ779866 | MGnify/ENA primary metagenome ERZ779866 (study PRJEB29588, sample SAMEA2155758) | human gut metagenome | biome: human gut; feature: human-associated habitat; material: faeces | place: Denmark | collected 2008/2010 ... | reverse complement strand
CCCCGCGCCTTCCCGGCCAAACAGCACATCTTCAATGTACAGAATGGGATGCCCCGGCTGCACGGCCAAATACCCCGTGACATTTTCTTCCGCCGCCACCACTTTTACCGAAATGCGCGCTTTGGCGGCCGCCTCAAAAATGCGATGGTTTACAAGTTCATCCGCCTGGCCCTGCTGGTTCAAATCAATATTGAAAGCGCTGATATACCGCACCGGAATCTGCACAAACGAATAGCCTATAACCATTCCCTCGCTGCAGTACAGGTTGTCGCTGGCCATCACGATATCACTTGCACGAATGCCAAGTTTCTGCTGGGCCACTTCTGTGGGCGGCCCATAATTGTAAGACATTTTAATTTCGTCCACAGCCTGCAGGGCGCAATCCAGCACAGGGTTCACATGGCAGCCTAAAATAGAGCGTCTGCTTGGGTCATAGGTGATGAAGGTGCCTTTGCCCTGCTTTTTCTGAATCATTCTGTCCTCATTCAAAATCGTGAGCGCTTGGCGAAGCGTATTTCTGCTGACGCCATACTTTTCCGCCAGGGCCGCCTCGCCCGGAAGCTGTGTGCCAACCGGGTAAGCCCCGCTCACAATATCGGCATACAGGCGGTTGTAAATGGGTACATAGGAAGGGATAGCATTGTCATCTGTCTGCGTCACAAGGCGTTGTGCCATCTCTTCATCTCCTCCACCTTCCTGTCATCGGCAACGTTCCAGGGTATCCCAGTGGCCCCGAAACTCAAAGCCAAGGCGTAAAAACAAATCATGCTCCGGCTGTGCATTGCTGTATACACACGGCTGCAGGCCCCGAGCCCGCATATGCCGGCACAATTCTGACACAACAGCCGAAGAAAGCCCTTGGCCGCGCACATCTGCACGCGTGGCCACGCCGCCCAGCACCACCGCGGTAATGGCGTCGAACTCCAGGCCCTCGCAGGAGGAGGGCTGGCTGGATTGCATCCGGGCCGCCAGGAGGCCGCCGCCCAGGGCGGAGAGGGCGCCGCTGATCATAAAGAGCACCGTGGTGATCATGGCTGGGTTCAAGCCCGCCAGCCGGGCCGCGTATTTATTGCCGCCCAGCACGTAAATGCTGCGGCCAAAGCGGGTCTTGTTCAGCAGGATGGCGAAGATCACAAAGGCGATCAACAGCACGATCACCGGAATGGTCATAAACCATACGATCCGGGTGGAACCGATGGAGGTAAAGTCCGGGTTGTTGATGAACACGGGCTTGCCCCCGCACAGGATGTATCCCAGGCCCCGGAAGATGGACATGGAGGCCAGGGTAATGATGAAGGGTTCCAGCTTGAACCGGTTATAGCCCCAGCCGTTGAACGCGCCGATGAGGGCGCCAAAGAGGGTGGTCACCGGGATAACCAGCCACACGGGCATACCGCTGGTGGCCAAGTATCCTGCCACCACCGAGGAGAAGGCCGCCACAGAGCCGGGCGACAGATCGATCAAGCCGGCGATGATCAGCAGGGTTTCCGCAATGGCCACCAGGCCCGTTAGGGAGGCGGAGGTCAAGATATTGGATAGGTTCTGGGTGGAAAAATAGTTCGGGTTGATGATGGTAAATACGATGATGATCACGAAAAAGGCGACGATCAGGCCGATTTTGTCCTGGAGCCCGTTTTTGATCCTTTGCTTCATTGTGCAACTCCTCCCAGCATGGCGTAGTTTAGCAGTACTTCCTCGGTGGCGTCCGCCCGGACGACCTCCCCTGTGATCCGCCCTTCCCGCATGACGATGATCCGGTCGCTTAAGCCGATGATCTCCGGCAATTCGGAGGAAATCAGCACGATCGCCATCCCGCGCTGGGCATACTCCCGAATCAGCTTGTAAAATTCCGACTTGGCCCCCACGTCGATGCCCTTGGTGGGCTCATCCAGGATAAGGACCTTGGGGTGGGTGGCGTCCCAGCGGGCGATGATGCACTTTTGCTGGTTGCCCCCCGAAAGCTCTACGATCTTCTTCTGGGCGTTGGGGGTGTTGATGGAAAAGCGGTCGATGCTCTCCTCCACCAGGGCGTCCTCCTTTTTCCGGTCCAAAAACCGGGCCCGGGTCAGCAGCTTATCCAGGACGCTTACCGAGATGTTGTCCCCCACGGAAAGCAGGGGGATAATGCCCTGTTCCTTCCGGTCCTCGGGGCATAGGGCGATGCCGCACTTAATGGCTTGGGTGGGGGATTTGATCTCCACGGGTTTGCCATCGATCCGGATCTCGCCCCGGGTCATGGGGTCCGCCCCGAATACGGAGCGCATCACCTCCGTACGGCCGGCGCCGACCAGGCCGGAAAACCCGACCACCTCCCCGGCCCGCACCTGGAAGGACACATCCTGCACCTTGGCGTTGCACAAGCCCTTTACCTCCAGCACCACCTCCCCGGGGTGGTCGTTGAAAGGCAGCTCCTTAAATATATCGCCCAGATCCCGGCCCACCATCATCTTCACCAGCTCGTTCATGGTGACTGCGCCGCAATCCACGCTGCCCACCAATACCCCGTCTTTGAACACGATGATCTTATCCGCGATCTCGGAAATTTCCTTCATCCGGTGTGAAACATAGAAGATGATCTTGTTTTCCGCCTTCATCTTCTTAATGATGCGGAAAAGCACCTCGATCTCCGCATCTGTCAGGCTGGCGGTGGGCTCGTCAAAGGCGATGACCTTGGCGTTCCGGGCGTAGGCCTTCATGATCTCCACCATTTGCTGATAGGCGGCGGAAAGGTTTTTGACCTTTTCGTTGGGATCGATGGGCAGGCCGAATTCGTCGATAATCCGCTTGGCCTGGGCCGCCATGCCGTCGTAATCCACCAGGCCGCTCTTTTTGCGCAGCCAGTTCCCCAGGAATACGTTTTCCGCCACCGTCATGTTGGCCACGATCTGCCGCTCTTGATATATGACGCTGATCCCCGCGTCAATGGCGTCCTTGGGCGCTGTGAAATTTTGCTGCGCCCCGTTTAGGAGCATCCGCCCGCTGGTCATGGTATAGTCCCCGTTCATGATCTTCAGCAGGGTGGATTTGCCCGCGCCGTTTTCCCCCACAATGGCGTAGACGTAACCGCTTTGCGCGGTCAAGGATACGTTGTCCAGCGCTTTGACGCCGGTAAAGTACTTGCATATGGCCTGCATCTCGATCCGGTTGGACCCGTTTGCTTCAGCTGCCATGCGTCTCCTCCTCTCCTGGTTTGTTTCGCGTGTATTGCACCCACCATGTAAACGTCCCCTTTCCCGGCAACTGCCGGGCCTGGGTTGGAATGCCTGCGTTCAGGTCCACCGAATGGTGGGTGGAAGGCTCCGGCGCCACCACATAGGCCGGCGCCCGGGGATCGGAGCACGCATCCATCCATACCCCTAGATATGGCACCTGCTCCGTGGGAAATGTGATCAACACATCCCCCGTCTTACCCTTGCCAACGAGCCTGCAAAAACCCTGTCCTTGGCCCAGGGGCGCCGTGGCGGTGTATTTATAGCCGATCCCCCGTTCCCTGGGGGGGATGGCCCGAAGATCCACCGGCGTCCCGTCGTCCCAGGCGTCCACGGGATAGGATAAGCGCCCCTTTGCATTGCCGGGGCCGATGCAGAAGGGCACCAGCACCTGCCCCGTTATGCCGGTTTGGATGCCGGAAAATAACGCCCCCTGGAACTGGGGGTGGGCCGCCCACAGGAAGGGAAAGGGCTCCGGACTCAGGTTTTCCAGCCGGTAGTCCATCCGCAGGGCGTTGCCCCGGATGGTCACGTCCTTTTGCAGCCGGTAGGGCAGCCGCTTCCCCGTTAGCGCAAGGGAGACCGCCCGATCGGAGCAGGCCAGCACCTGCCAGGGCATCCGCCATGCCTCCCCATGGCCCGGCAGCTGTGTGCCGGCGAAAGCGCCCGCTTGGATCGTACAGGGGATGGCGTTGGGGAACATATCGTCTATGCCCGCGCAAATGCCCCCTTCAAAGGTATCCGCCGGGGGCAAATGGGCGTAATCCCCCAGCCGGGATTGGCTCAATAGCTCCTGCTGGGCACGAAGGTCGTACAGGGAGGCCATATTCCCGCCTAAGGTGGGCAAAATCACCGCCCGCAGCTCCCCGGAAGAGATGGCGATCGCCGGGACGCCCTTGAATTGCAGCTTGGTTTCCATCCTCTCTTCCCCTTGCCGGTTTGTGCCAGGGCCGCGCAGTGGTGGGCCCTATTGTTGCTCGTTCTGCCGCCGGGTGATGAGCCCGCCGCCTGTAAACTTGTTTTCCGGCACGCAGGGCAGCAGGGCGCCGCCGTCGCAGGTGATGGTGGTGCCGGTGATGTACCCCGCTTTGTCGGAGACCAAAAACGCCACCAGGTTGGCCACCTCCTCCGTGGTACCGAACCGGCCCAGAGGCATCCGCGCAACGGCTTCGTAAATGGGATCGTCCTTGGGCCAGCCGATGTCCGTATAGCCCGGGTTTACGCATACCACCCGGATCCCGTATTCCGCCAGCTCCATGGCGCAGTTTTTGGTGAACTTGGACAGGGCCGCCTTGGTGCCCGCATAAACCGTGCAATCCGGCCAGCAGCCCTCCGCGTGGTTGGAGGCGATGTTGACGATGACCCCTTTGATGGAGGCTTTCACCATTTCCTGGGCCGCCCGCTGGGCCGAGAAGAACCCGCCCCGCCAATCCGTATTGGTCAAGGTCTCAAACAGCTCCGGCGTGGTGGACAAAAAGGGCGCCACCAGGCCGATGCCTGCGTTGTTCACCAGCACGTCGATCCTGCCGAAGGCTTCCATAAATTCATCGAACATCCGCTGGATGTCCGGCAGCGAAGAAACATCCACCTGGATCACCTTGGCGGATACCCCCAGCGCCGTCACGGTATCATACAACTCCATGGCGCCTTCTTTGCGGGTGTGGTAGGTGATTCCCACGTCATAGCCTGCCTGGGCCAGGGCCAGGGCAATGGATTTGCCGATCCCATGGCTCGATCCGGTTACCAGCGCTGCTTTTCTTTCCATGCGTTTTCCCTCCTATCGCCTATTTCCCTATCGTTGAACCCGTCCGGAGGCGTTGCCCTTTGCCAATGCCTCCACCTCAGCCACTGTGGCCATATTTAAATCATGCTCCATGGTCTGCTTCAGGCAGGAGGCCGCCACCGCGAACTGAATGGCCTCCTGGGGGCCGTAGCCCGCCAGCAGGGCATAGATCAGGCCGCCGCCAAAGGAATCTCCGCCGCCTACCCGGTCCACCAGCTTGATGTGGTAGGTGGGGGCGAAATAGGCTTGCCCATCCTGATACAGCATTCCGCCCCAATCGTTTTCGCTGGCGGAAATGCTGCGCCGCAGGGTAAAGGCCACCTGCTTGAAGGCGAACATATCCACCAGCTGCCGGGCCATGGAAATGTAATCCTCCTGGTTCAACACACCCTTTGCCACGTCGCTGCTTTGGGCCTGGATGCCGAATACATCCGTGGCGTCCTCCTCGTTGGAAATGCAAACGTCCACATAGGGCATGAGCTGCTCCATTACCGCCCGGGCTTCCTGCTTGGTCCAAAGCTTCTTGCGGTAATTGATGTCGCAGCTGATGGTCAGGCCCAGCTCCCGGGCTTTTTTGCAGGCTTCCAGGCAGATGGCGGGCAGGTCGCCCCCCAGGGCGGGGGTGATGCCGGTGAAGTGGAACCAATCCGCCCCCTGGAAGATGGCCCCCCAGTCGAAATCCCCGGGCTTGGCCAGGGCAATGGAGGAACCCGCCCGGTCATAAATCACCACGGAGGGCCGCTGGGAAGCCCCCTTTTCCATGAAAAACAGGCCCAGCCGGGGGCCGCCCCGGACGATTTGGCTGGTATCCACCCCGTATTTGCGCAGCTCGTTGACGGCGCACTGGCCGATATCCCCTTCCGGCAGCTTGGTCACATAGGTGGAATGTAGGCCGTAGTTGGCCACGGACACCGCCACGTTGGATTCGCCCCCGGCAAAGGTGACCTCCAGCTCGTGGGCCTGCTTGAGCCGCAGATACCCCGGCGGGTTGAGCCGCATCATGATTTCCCCAAAGGTTACGACTTTTTTCATATGGCTTTTCCCTCCGTTATTGGATGGCTTGGCAAAATTCCTTGGCCAGGGCGGTCAGCTCGGCGAACCGGCCTTCCTGGATCCATTGCTGCTTTACCAGGCAGCCCCCTACCCCCACGCCGGCCGCGCCCGCTTGGAGATAGGCGGCCATGTTCTTTTCATCGATCCCCCCCACAGCCAAAAACCGGATGTGGTTCAAGGGGGCGCGCAGGGCCTTAAGATAGGCAGGGCCCAACATGGCGGCCGGGAATAGCTTTACATAATCCGCCCCCGCCCGGTGGGCCGTCAGGGCTTCGGTGGCGGTCAGCGCCCCGGGGATGGACACCATGCCCGCCTCCCGGGTATAGGCGATGACCTCCGGGTTGGTATCCGGGGAGACGATGAAGGTTGCCCCCGCCTCCTTGGCTTGGCGCGCCAGCTCCACGCTGGTCACCGTGCCTGCGCCCACGCACATTTTTCCCTGCATTTCCTCCCGGATCTGCCGGATGGCCTCCAGGGTATGTTTATGGGTGGCCGGCTCCTTTTGATTAAAGGTAACCTCCACCAGCCGGATCCCGCCCGCGTAAAGCGCCTGGACGGCGGGAAGGCAATACGCTTTTTCCAAGCCCCGCATAATGGCAATAATTTTATGCTGTTCAATCTGCTGCATAATGGTCGTTCTCATATGAATTTTTCTTCTTTCTTGCGGATTTGTTGGCCAAAAAAGGCCCAATTCGGAATTTGTTCAACTTTTTGTTTGTGATTTCAACGCTTTGTTTAATTGATTGTATTATGATGTATCTTACAGATTTTGTCAACAGGAAAAATAATTTACCCCTTACCGATTCTTACCCCATGCCGGTTGCCCCCCTTCCTTTCCGCTTGTCGTCCCTTTAACAATATATATGCGGCGAAATTTCCCGTTATTTATTTCCCATCCATTGATCGCACGTGCCTATTTTTGCCTTCCCATGTTGCGTCCGAATCATGGGTTATGATAGAATTATGAGAAAAGTTACAAGCAGATAAATCTGTTTCCATTACTAAAACGAGGTATTTTTCCTATGAGTTTTGTGTCCGAAAATTTTGATGTTCTGTGTGAAATCGCCACCTGTATTGCCAAGCAGTTTGGGGAAAATTGCGAAGTCGCCATACACGATCTCACCCTTCCTTACGACAGGACCATCGTGTTCATTGAAAACGGCCATGTAACCGGCCGGAAGGTGGGCGACGCGGGCACCAATACCGGCCTGGAGATCCTCCGGGGCACCACGGAGTGCAAGGATCAGTTCAACTATGTGAACCATTCCAGGAGCGGGCGTATTTTGCGCTCCTCCTCCAAGTATTTTCGGGATGAAAACGGACGTGTCGTCGGTAGTTTGTGCATAAATTATGATGTGACCGATTTGATTTTAGCCCAGCGGAGCATCCAACATGCAGCCAACATGATGGAAACCGCCGACACCAAGGAAACCTTCACCAGCAATGTGGATGAGCTTTTAGAGGTATTGATGCAGGATACCATCAATTTGGTTGGCAAACCGGTGGATCGAATGACAAAGGACGACAAGGTTATGGCCGTAAAATATTTAGATAGCAAAGGCGCGTTTCTCATCAAGAAGAGCGTGGAAAAAGTTTCGGAATTTTACAACATTTCCAAATTTACCCTATACAATTATTTGGGCGAGGGCAAGGAACAAGAAGATGCGCCCGCCGCAGGAAAACAGAACCACGTATATTGATTCCACGAGGCAACAAAAAACGCCCCCTGCCGGCGCAAGCGCGCCGGCAGGGGGTTTTGCTTTTTGAGGGGTCCGGGGAGGGGCTATTCCGCCAGCTCCTGGACGGCCCGGATGGCGGCATCCACCTCCTGCGGGGTGTTGAACCAGCCGAAGCTAAAGCGCACCGCCCCCTGGCGCTCTGTGCCCAGGGCCAGGTGCATCCTGGGGGCGCAATGGGCGCCGGCGCGGGTGCAGATTCCATAGGTCTCGGACAGCTCGTTGGCCACGGCGCCGGAATCATAGTCCCGGATGTTCAGGGCCACGATGGCGGCCCGGTCCCCTGTGAAATCCCCGTAAACCGTTACCCCCGGCGTCTGCCGCACCCCCTGATAAAACCGCTCCATCAGGGCCAGCTCGTGCTTGTGGATGGTGGAAAGGCCCACCGCCTGGATATAGTCCAGCGCCGCCCCCAGCCCTGCAAGGCCGTGGCCGTTCAGGGTGCCCGCCTCCAGCCGGGTGGGATACTCCACGGGGTGGGTCTTGCTGTAGGTCTGGGTCCCGGAGCCCCCCACCTTCCAGGGCCGTATCTCCACCCCCGGGGCCGCGCAGAGCCCCCCGGTCCCCTGGGGGCCCATCAGCCCCTTATGGCCGGTGAAGCACAATACGTCTATGTGCATTTGCTCCATATGGATGGGGATGCACCCCGCCGTCTGGGAGGCGTCCACCAGGAACAGCAGGCCCCGCTTGTGGGCCAGCGCCCCGACGCGGCCGATATCCAGCAGATTCCCCGTCAGGTTGGAGGCGTGGTTGCAGACGATGAGCTTGGTGCGGGGGGTGATCTGCCGTTCAAAATCCCCGTAGTCCACCTGCCCCGTCCGGTCCGCCGCCACAAAGCTGAGGCTTACGCCCCGCTCCGCCTCCAGCCGGTACAGGGGCCGCAATACGGAATTGTGCTCCAGATCCGTGGCGATCACATGGTCCCCAGGTTCCAGCAGGCCGCAAATGGCCATATTCAACGCCTCGGTGGAGTTGCAGGTGAAGGCTACCCGCTCCGGCGGGCAGCCGAACATGGCCCCGCAGGCTGCCCGGGTATGATAGACGGCCCGGGCCGCGGTCAAGGCCCCCGCATGGGCGCCCCGGGCGCTGTTTCCCATGGTATCCATGGCGTCCACCACCGCTTGGATCACCTGCTTGGGCTTATGCATGGTGGTGGCGGCGTTATCCAGATAGATCATAGCCCCGCCTCCACTTCTCGGCTCTTTTCCAGGCTGTTTTTCTTCCGCGCTACCATCGTTTGTTCCTCCTTCTTCCCAGCCGCCCGCTCCCACGGCCGGCGGCATACATGTCTCTACTGATCCCTTCCTATAAGGATTATAAATAAATATTTCCCCCTTGCCAACCACAGCGGCGCATTTTTTAAGCCGGGCCGGCCCCGGCCCATAGATCGTTTGCGCCGGTATCGCGGCCATTTTCCTTGAGTTCTTTACATTTGCGCCCCGCTGCTCCCCCCTGTTTTTTTCGCAACCATATTCTAAAACATAATAGACGGGGTGTGAATTGGCGTTAGTATTATTGATATTATCTATAATGGTTCTGTGTTGGCCGCAGGTTTTATATTTGACGGCAAAATGGCATGGGCGTACAATTTTTTATGGGGAATTTTGTCCCTTCGGGATGGATGGGTTTCCTCCAGCCCCTTCGGCGTCGGGTTCCCCGGCCATCCTCCATTATGCTGCCTGCCGGCAGCATCTGTTTTTATAGTCTCTGCAAGCGGATTTTGTATGACAGGCGCAAGAACATCCGCGCCCGCCCGTTTTAGCCTTAAGCAAAAGGAGAAGCGTATGTATTCGATCGGCATAGACGTGGGTTCCACCTGCACCAAGGCGGTGGCCCTGGATGAAAGCGGCAACCTGGTTTTTTATAAGGTGACGCCCACGGGCTGGAATTGTGTGGAGACCGCCTCGGGCCTGATGGAGGATATGGCCGCCCAGGGGGTCTGCCGCCAGGCTGCCAGGGTGGTGGCCACAGGCTACGGCCGGGTGTCCATCCCCTTTGCGGACAAGGCGGTCACCGAGATCTCCTGCCATGGCAAGGGCGCGGCGTGGCTCTTTAGCGCGGACGCCTTTACCGTTATCGATATCGGGGGCCAGGATACCAAGATCATCCAGGTCAAGGCCGGGCACGTGCAGAACTTTATCATGAACGACAAGTGCTCCGCTGGTACCGGCCGCTTTCTGGACATCATGGCGGGCACCCTGGGGGTGACGCTGGATCAGCTTTGCGAGCTGGCCCGGCAAAGCGAGACCCATCTGCAAATTTCCTCCATGTGCACCGTGTTTGCGGAGTCCGAGGTGGTGAGCCTCATCGGCCGGGGCGCGAAAAAAGAGGATATTGCCTATGGGATCGTGGATTCCATCGCCAGCAAGGTATGGGGCCAGATGGGGAAGCTGGGCGCTCCGGGCGGCCGGGTTTTCCTGACCGGCGGGCTGTGCCAGGTCCCCTTTATTTTGGAAATGCTATCGGAAAAGGTGGGCGTTCCGGTGGAAAGCGCGCCCCTGGCCCGCTATGCGGGGGCCATGGGCGCAGCCCTTTACGCCCAAAACATGCGTTGATTCGGGAGGAACGGTCATGGAAGAATGGAAGCTGCCAGAACATTTTGAAGCCTATGCGGAGGGGCGCAAGGCCGGCTTTTTGAAGATGAAGGCCGCCAAGGAGGCCGGTTACAAGGTGGCCGGGTTTTTCTGCACCTTCACCCCCTTGGAGGTGCTGGACGCGGCGGGCCTATTATGCGTAAGCCTTTGCGGCATGAGCAATGAAACCATCCCGGCCGCGGAAACCGTGCTGCCAAAAAACCTCTGCCCCCTGATCAAGTCCAGCTACGGCTTTGCCATTACGGACACCTGCCCGTACACCTACTGGGCGGACCTGATCGTGGGGGAGACCACCTGCGACGGCAAAAAGAAGATGTATGACCTGCTGGGCCAGCGCAAACCCATGTATATCTTACAGCTGCCCCAAGGCATTGACCGGCCTTATGCCCGCCGGCTATGGGTAGAGGAGATCCGGCGGTTTATCGCATTCGTCGGCGATACCTTCCAGGTGGAGATCACCCATGACAAGCTGCGCCAGGCGGCCGTTGCCCGCAACGAGCTGCGCCGGGCCCGGGTGGAGCTGATGGAATTGCAGCGGCGCTCCCCTGCGCCCATTTCCGGCTTGAAGCTATACAAATTCATGGAAGGCCTGGGCTACAGCTTCAACGTGGGGGAGGCCGTAGCCGCCACCCGGGCCCTGGCCCAGGAACTGGCCAACGCCCAGCCCGCCGGGGATAAGGGCGCCAAGCGGGTCTTGATCACCGGCTGCCCCATCGGCGGCGTTCTGGAAAAAGTCGTGGGCGCTGTGGAGCGCAACGGCGGCCAGGTGGTATGCTACGAAAATTGCAGCGGCATCAAATCCGCCCGCAGCTACGTGGATACGGGGCGGGCGGATATGGCGGAGGCCCTGGCGGACGCCTATTTGGACATCGGCTGCTCCGTCATGTCCCCCAACCGCCGCCGCATGGAAGCCCTCCCGAAGCTGATCGAGGAATTCGGCGCGGAGGGCGTGATCGATGTGACCTTGCAGACCTGCACCACCTATATGATCGAGACCCGGGCCGTGCGCAAGCTATGCGAAGGCCTGCATGTGCCCTATATGTCCATGGAGACCGACTATTCCCAGGAGGATGGAGGCCAGATCGAGACCCGGATCTCGGCCTTCCTGGAAACGCTATGCTAAAGGAAAAAGGATTGTATACAGTGGTCACCTTCCCAAACACCACTTCCGCCCTGGCCATGGAGGACGCCTGCAAGGCGGCTTCCATCCCCGGCAGCATCATCCCCGTTCCCAACCAGATCTCCGCAGGCTGCGGGTTTGCCTGGCGTGCGGACGCTGGGGCCCGGGAGCGGATCGAAGGGTTTTTAGCGGAGCGGGGGCTGACCTTCAGCCAGGTTTACACCATCGAGCTTTAACGGCAGCTTGGGCCGGAAAGGAAACGTAGAATATGGAGAACAACATGAATCCCTCCCAGGAATTGCAAGCTATCCTGGACGAATTTGCAGGCGCAAAAAAGGACGCCAGCCTGTTTGTAAAGGCGGCGGCGGAACATGGCGATATCGTCATCGGCTCCTTCTGCCAATACGCCCCCATGGAGATCATCAACGCAGGGGGTATGCACAACGTGCTGCTTTGCGGGTTCAACTACGACCCGCCCATCCCCCTGGCGGAGACCGAGCTGCCCGCCAACCTTTGCCCGCTGATCAAATCCAGCTATGGCAATATCCTGGGGGAGACCTGCCCCTTTGCCTTTTATTCGGACCTGATCGTGGGGGAAACCACCTGCGACGGCAAGAAGAAGATGTATGAAATGCTTGCCGAGCTCAAGGATATGTATGTGATCCACCTGCCCAACATCCCGGACCGGGAACGCTCCCTGGCCGGCTGGAAGGCGGAGCTGATCCGCTTCAAGGAGGCGCTGGAAGCCCGCTTTGGAGTGGAGATCACCGACGAAAAGCTCCGGCAGTCCATCCACATCCTCAACCAGGAGCGCAGCCAGATGGCCCAATTGTACGAGCTGGGCAAGCTGGACCCGCCGGCGGCCACAGGCTTGCAGATGCGCAGCGTGATGACGGCGGAATACTTTATGCTGGATAAGCAAAATAAGCTGGCCAAGACCCAGCGGATGCTGGAGCTGATGCGGGAGCAATGGGCGGCGGGCCAAGGCCCCTACCGGCCGGGGCAGCATCCCCTGCGGATCCTGGTATCCGGGGCGGGCATCGACGGGGTGATCGACAAGACCCTGGGGGTGATCGAGGGGCTGGGGGCTGCCATCGTGTGCTATGAAGGCTGCTGCGGCATCGGGAACATGCGGCGGCCCATCGACGAAAGCCCGGATGCAGACCCCATGGAAGCCATTGCGGAAAAGTATTTGGAGGTCCCTTGCGCGGTCATGTCCCCCAACGGCCGCCGCTTTGATCAGCTGCGCAACACCCTGGCGGAATGGCAGGTGGATGGGGTAATCAGCATCACAGTCCACGCCTGCACCCCCTTTGACGTGGAGAGCCACACCATCGGCGCCATCTGCCAGGAGGCGGGGGTACCCTTCCTGCATGTGCGCACCGACTATTCCCCCGGGGACGAGGGCCAGCTCCGCACCCGCATCGAGGCCTTCCTGGAGATGCTCCAGGAGCGGCGGGAGGAGGAAGCGTGATCCCGACCAGCGTTTCAACCAGCCATGTCTCTGTTTTGCGCAAGCATTTCAGGGGTATCCTGTGGCCGCGGTTGCTTTCCCCGCCCGCTTAGGGGCCGCTGCCCAATAGAAGGCGGTGCGGCGGCTATGGGCTTTTCTCCCTAGCTGCCCCGAAAAATCCGGGTCGCTATAGCGTCAAAGGGGCTTCCTTCTATCCCATGGCAAGCGATAGGCTTTTATCGGCCCGCCGTTGGAAGGCCGGCGCTTTGCTCAAGTCTGCGATTCTATGCTTGTGCTTCCCGTCCGCCCGGTTTCCATATGCCGCACGAGGAGCAGCAGACGCAAACCGTGGCCGCCATCCGGGCGTTCCCGTCCCAGCGCTTGGCGCCATAGGCGCAAGAAACCCAGCGCCCGGGCATCGGCATGGCCTGCCGGTACCCGGACGCTGGTTCATTTTTGGACTGATCAGCCCTTGCTGTGCTGCTGATACAGTTTGAGGGCGGCTGTCAACTGGGCGCTGTCCATTTTCAGCACGAACCGGTCTCCAAACCACATCAAGCCCAGCCCCAATTCAAGAAAGGCCACCAGCGCCGCACTGCCCCAAGCGGGAATCCCTTCAAACCATCCAAACGCCGCGGCCCCCCCGATAAAACATAGGTTAGCAGCCACCAGCCATAGGGCGGAGCGGCCCTTGGTGCAGGGACGGCCTTCCGGAAATATGGCGGATTCGATTATGGCAAAGCCCAGGCAGACCCCCCACATGCTCAACAGATCCCAAACAGAGACCATATCCATCCCCTGCAACAGATTGCACAGGCCCTTCAAAAATATGGCCACAAAGGTATACATGGCCATATGCAGCTTCATCTGCATGGCCCAGCGGTAAATGCGCAAATAGGTTTTCATCCCGTTAACCCTCCTGTAATTTTTCCCGTAGCGCAGGGGCGTACCGGCGGGAGATCATCACCCGTTCCCCCGTCTGCAAAACCGCTTCGATCCGTCCCCCAGGGCGGCTATATAGGCTTTGTACTGCGTGCAGATTGATCAAAGCGGACTTGCCGCAGCGAAACAGCCCCAGCTGCCCCCAGCGCAGCTCCAATGACGCCAGGCTGCAATCCGCCTGATACATGGACTCCGCCGTGTAAACGAACAGCTTGTCGTCCAGGGTTTCCGCCCACACGATATCCCGGGGCAAAATCGCCGCGCTACCGCCCTGGTCGTCCGCCGCCCAAAGCTTATCGGCGCCCCATTGCAGCAGCGGCAGAATGCGTTCCAGCTCCTGGCTGTCCCGGGGCCCTTGCAGGATTACCCGCACCTCCCCGGGCCGGTATTCGATCTGTAGCTCCATCGCCCCATCACCTCCCTGCAAGGTCAGCATAGCAAGCATCATGGATCTTTGCAATAGCCATACCCCCAAGCGGTCGCCTGGAACGGGTAAGTTGCACAAAGCGCCCGGGCGCTTGGGGATATAAGCTGGTTGTCAAAGGCGGGCATCCCGCCAACAAAAGGGATCGGGCGTCCACGGACTATGCAGCAGGTGCAAACCGCTACGGCCATCCGGGGCGTTTCTCCATCCGGCGAAAGCCGGCAAAAGCCCCCGGCGTTTTTACGAAGAAAACGCCGGGGGCTTTTCCTAGCTGCCCCATCAGCCGCCGGCAAAGCCCGCCGGGCAAAGGGGCGGCCCCATGGGAGCGCGGCGGGTTGCCTTTGGCCCCATTCGCCCCGGCGCTGTGGCATTCGCCTGGCGATGGCCTTCCATACTGCGCCCCGGGGGCGTGCCCTTGGGGCAGGCTTTTACAGCTGCCCCTTCCAGACCCGGGCCAGGATGTCCTTGAGCACCAGCACCGCGTCGGTATGGCTGTAGCCGTAATCCACCTGCAGCTGGGTCAGCATATCCCCCAGGGCCGGGGCGTATTCCTCCACCCGCACGGTTGTATGGTAGGTGGATAAAACCGGATATTTCTTGCTCCAAACCTTGTTCCAATCGATCTTGGCCTGGGCCTCCTCGCTCACGCTCTCGATCATTTCCTGGGCTCGGGCTTCGTCAAAATCGTATTCGATCAGCTCGTCCAGGGTCACATGATACAGGGTCGCCAGCCCTTTTGCCTGCCGTATGTCCGGCAAGGTCTCCCCGGTTTCCCATTTGGAGATGGTCTGCCGGCTGACACCCAGCTTTTCCGCCACGTTCTCCTGGGAAAGCCCGCTCTTTTTCCGGGCGTGGAACAATCCGCTTCCCAAACCCATTCCCCATCCCTCCTGATCTGTTGGTTTGCCCATCATTATACCGGCTCCCGCCACAAAAGGCCACCAAGCAAAGCCGCCAATTCCGCCCGGTTTGTTAACACGCCTTCATTCCCCCCGCCGCTGCACGGCTGCGTCTATGGCGCAGGGTCTGAAGCACTACGCTTGAAACGGCACTCTCCTCCGACAGCCACCCTCGGCAAAGCACTGGGGGTGGCTGTCCGTTTAGCTTTTTTTCGGTTCCTTTTTCAGCAGGGACGCCGCCGTGATCACCGTCAGCACGGACTCCGTCACCATGCCGGAATAGGAACGCACTGCAATGACATACACCAGCCACGAAAGGCCGCTGACAATGCCCGCGCCCTGTATCACCCGCTTGTTGGACTGGAAGAAGGGCAGCAGGGCCACCAACGATGCCAAAATAGGTAGCAGCGTCACTGGCGTTTCGTAGGTTAACACAGCAATCAGCAGGAACACCGCTGCGATAGGCATCGCCGTGGCGACCTTGTTCCAACGAAACCGCTCCTGTAATAGGAAAAGTATCAACACAATAATTTGAAAAAAGCTACATACTGCACCAGACTGGGCGTGAAGTAGTGCATAATGGATGGAAAAAATCAAATTGGCAACTACCTGCCACAGCAAGATCATGCGCTTGTCCTTCTGCCAGTAGCTGAGTCCCATAGTAATTAATGCACCAAAGCCGATCAGCTGATAAAGCACATTCATTCGTCTGTCCTCCCATGAAAAAAGCCACACACCCAGCAAGGGCGCGTGGCGAAAAATGGATGCGATGTTCCAGAAAAATCCACACAAATTTTGGAATTATATTTTACCATAGTAATGGTGGAAATGTCAAGAAATGTGCAGTCGGGACGAAAGCCAACCCCCGGCTCTATCGTGCCTACCTGCTGAAGGAAGGTCTGAGGCTGGCCCTCAAGGCGGGTTCGGATGAAATCTCAGAGGCCTTGACCAAGTGGATGGGATGGGCGCAACGGTGCAGAATCCCTGCCTTCCGTGAACTCCGTCTCAAGATTAAGCGGCACTTCAAGGCTATCGTTGCGGCGGCGACCCATGGGCTTTCTAACGCTCGTATCGAGGCTACCAACAACAAGATTAAGCTGATTATCCGTAGAGCCTATGGTTTCAGGAACATGGACAACATGATTGCTATGATCATGCTGTCGTGTTCCTCTGTCCATCCAAGCTTACCAGGACGCTAATCTGCTTTCACACATCTGCACGAAGGCTCCTTTTTCTGGATGTTTTCCGAGGGCGGCAAAAAATTCATTGGCCTATCGGAAAATCCCAACGTTTGTTTGGCCATCTTCGACGGCTATACGGGCTTTCAGAACCTGCACGGAATGCAAATCATGGGCACGGCCCAGGTAGTGGAGCCATTTTCTCCGGATTATCTGGCCCACGCCGCCTATAAAGGCATTTCCTTGGACTTTCTTAAAGGGCGGGAAACGCCCATGCATCTGATCCGGGTGCGTCCGGTCAGCATGGAATGCCTGTTTTCGGATTGCAAGGCATTGGGCTGCGGGCCCCGGCAAACGCTACTTCTTGCAGGGGAGGGCGAGCAGCCATGACCTTTGACCGGGAGCTTTTAGCATCCTACAAGGCCCTTTTGCAGCGCACGAACCTGCAAAAGGCCTATCAGGAATTTGTTCGGTTGTTTCGCTATTTGCGGGTACAGCTGGAAAAGCGGTTGCCGGATTACGCCTTCCAAGGGGGTATCGCGGAAAACGCCATGGATTATGCCTATTTCCAGTTTACCAGCCCCCGGCTGCGGGAGGCGGGGCTAAAGATCGTGGTCGCCTTTGTCCACCGGGACTTCCAGCTGGAGGTATGGCTTTCCGGGGTGAACCGCAAGGCCCAATGCGCTTGGGCCGAAAAGCTGGGCGAAGGCGTGCCGCCTTTTATGGCTTCGCAGACGCCGGCGCGCACCGACTACATCCTTTATGCGCCGGTGGAGGCGGAACTCTCCGATGGTTCGGCCGTCCTGACCGCCTTGCTGGACAAGCTGCAGCAGCTGAACACCATCCTGGAGGCCTATTTGTAAAGATGAAGCCGGGCAGGCGTCAAAGGCGCTTGCCCGGCTTTTCCCTGTAGCCCTCTAGGAGGCGCGGTTTGCAATGGATACGCTACGCGAACCCCTGTGCCCGGCGCGCCCGGCCCGCTAGGCCCCGGGGATGGCAAAAAGCGGCTGCTCCCTGCCCGCGTTTTCCAGGCGCGACTGTCCTATTTCAACTGGGCCCCGTCCCGGAAAGCGTTGCCCACCTTTTCCCCCAGCTTCCGATAGGCGCTGTGGATGGGGTCAAAGACGATGGGTTGCAATTTTTCCGGATCGATCATGTCGTCTGCCCCCAGCACGGATTCGTCTGCGCTTACGTTGACGATCTCCCCCACCATCCGGCAGGTTTCCGGGTCGTAGCTTACCAGCCGGCATTCCACCGCCATAGGCAGCTCCTGGATCAGGGGCGCGTCCACAAATTCCGACCGGGTGGTGTGCCAGCCCGCCTTCTCCAGCTTGTTGGCCGCCTGGTTGCCGGATTCTATCCCCACATAGTCGCAGGCTGTCACCTGTTCTGCGGTAGCCATGCTCACGGTAAAGGCCTTGCGGGCCAGGATGTTGGCGGTGGTCTTGTGCCCCTCGCTGATACACACGGAGATCTCGCTGGCCTCGCTGATGCCGCCCCAGGCGGCGTTCATGGCGTCGGGAGTGCCGTCCTCCCCGTAGGTGGCCAGGATCAGCACCGGCTGGGGATAGGTCCAGGGCTTGGCGCCGAAATTTTTACGCATGACACATTACCTCCAATCAAAGCTCTGTCCGGCGGCGGAGAGGGGTCCGGGCCGGAAAAATCAGGTTCTCCTCTATGATACTCCCACTTTGGACAGGAATCAATGGAAATCCGGCCGCCCCGGGGCATGAGCCGGAGCTGCCCATTTTTCCCTTTACTGGGCGAAGGTTGTATTTTTATGATTGTTATGTTAAAATATATTTTACTCTATGTTCGGATTTCATTTCCAACCCGCCCGGGCTGAGCCTTTGAATCTCGAAGGTTTTTGCGCACAGCGCGGGCGGTTTTAAACCTCGAAAATAGACAAAATTTATATTTCGTCTATTTTCGGATACTTATTTTTCCGGATGGATTCCGTGGACCTGCGGCCTTGGAAAGCCATCCTCCGGGATGCGCAGATTTAGAAGAACTCAGGAGGGATGCACTGTGAACGAGGTCCTGCGTCAGGAGAAAAAATATCCCATTGATCTCGCCCAGGGGGCCGCGCTGCGGGCCCGCCTGGATCAGATCATGCGCCGGGACGCCCACAACGGCGCGCAGGGCTACACCATCCGCTCGCTCTACTTTGATACTCCGGACGATGAGGACTTTCACGACAAAGTGGACGGATTGGAGCTGCGGCGGAAGCTCCGTCTGCGCGCTTACAGCCCGGACGCCGACTTTGCCATGCTGGAGATGAAGCAGAAGGAGGGCCCCTATCAGAAAAAGCGCTCCCTGCGCCTGTCCCGGGAGGACGCTGTGCGCCTGTGCCAGGGAGACTACGGCCCTCTGAAGTCCTACCCGGACCCCTTTGCCGGGGAGTGCTACGGTCTGATGGCCTGCCGCTGTTACCGGCCGAAGGCCATTGTGGAGTATCTGCGCCAGGCCTATCTGGCCCAGGAAAATCACATCCGGATCACGCTGGACAGCCGGATCACGGCCACAGAGACCTGCTTTGACCTGTTTTCCGCCCGCCTGCCCCAGTTCCCGGTGATGGACCCCTTCCGCATGGTGCTGGAGGTCAAGTACAATGGATTCCTGCTCAGCTACATCAAGGATCTGCTCCATCAGGTCCACCGGCCGGAGCTGTCCATCAGCAAATACTGCATGGCTCGCCGGCTCACATGCGGCACCATAGTATAGGCACCACGTTCTTGAAGGAGTAGAGAAAGATGAGAGAATACCTGTTTCAGCTGCTGGAGACCAGCGGCGGCGAGCTCACCACACATACCATCGCCCTCCGGCTGGCCGTCTCGGCCGTCATCGCGGACTTTTTGTTCCTGTCCTACCGCATCTCCCACAGCGGGAGCATTTACAGCACCAAGTTCAACGTCTCCCTGGCGGCGCTGACCCTGATTACTACCATGGTGATGATTGTCATCGGCAACAACATTGCGCTCTCCCTGGGCATGGTGGGCGCTCTGTCCATCGTCCGCTTCCGCACCGCGATCAAAGACTCCCGGGACACCATCTATATCTTCTGGGCCATTGTAGTGGGCATCTGCTGCGGTTCCGGGGACTATCTGGTGGCCTCCGTGGGAAGTGCCTTTGTATTTGCGGTGCTCCTCCTCTTTGGACGCATCCGCAGCGATAACCGGGTCCTGCTGATTCTGCGTGCGGCCCGGATCAGCGAGTCCAAGGCGGAGGGGCTGATCTTTCAGTATTACGCCAGGAAGGCCATTCTGCGGGCCAAGAACACCACTCCCGACAGCGTGGAATTCATCTATGAGCTCAACGGAAAATACCTGAACCGGCCGGTCAAGCCCGGAGAAAAGGCGATCACCGATGCGGTGTATGAGCTGGACGGCGTGGAGTATTTCAATATTGTCATGCAGAACGACGAGATTACCGGCTGACGCCCACAGACGGTCCGGAAGGAGGACACGGCGTGAAATATAAAGTGACCGGCATTCTCTTTGCGTGCCTGATGATTGCCTGCGCCCTGGCGGCCTCTGCGCTGGACCAGACCTCCGGCACCAGCCGGTACCACCAGCATCTGGAGGCCCAGGCCCCTCAAGAGCCCTGCGCCTGCGGCGGGCTGGAGCTGTGCACCCACCTCCCCATTGTCCGCATCGACACCAGCGGACAGGAGATCCCCGGCGCGATCCTGCGGGACGAGAATGACGCCATGGTGGGGTACTCCACCACCGCCTCGGGAGAAACAGAAATTCTGGTCCGTATTGAGACGGTGGAAAAAGACGGAGTTTGGCACCACACATCGGATTTCGCCGACCAAAGCGCCTCTGCATGGTTCCGGATACGTGGGAACAGCTCCCGCAATTTTGATAAAAAGAGCTATCGCATCAAGCTTGTAACGGATGCGTCCGCTTCGGAAAACCTTTCCCTGCCTCTGCTGGGGATGTCCCCGGACAATGACTGGGCCCTTCACGGCCCGTTTCTGGACAAAACTCTTATGCGCAACTACATGTGGATGAATATATCCGCGGAGATTATGGGGTATGCCCCCAATGTGCGCTTCTGCGAGGTGATTCTGGACGGAGAATACCAGGGGATCTATGTATTGATGGAGACCATTAAGGAGGACGAATACCGAGTGGATCTCAGCGACTACGAACCCGGCTCCGCTGCGAACAGCTACATGCTTTTGCTGGACGCGGCGGAGGAGGGGATGCAGATCCTCAATAACTATACCTGGTATACGCACCAGACCGAATTCGGCGAGGACTCCAGCACGGGCTTCCAAATCCTCTATCCCAATGCGATGGAACTGACCCCCGCCGTGACCGATTTTATCCAGCGGGACATCAGCCGGATTGAGCGGGGGCTCTACTCCGCGGACATGGTCCTGGGAAAGTACGATTATGCCGAGGAGATCGATGTGGAATCATTTGTGGATTACTACATTCTCCAGGAGTTTTTGGCGAATAACGATGCCTTTTCCCGCTCCACCTATTTTTACCGCGATGTCCGCGGAACCCTCCATATCGGCCCCGTCTGGGACTATAACAACGTACTGGACAATTTTATCCGGCCCTTCTCCTTTCACGGCTTTTTGCTGGCAAATCGCGGCTGGTATGGGCGTCTGCTGACAGATGAGGACTTTGTGAGGCGTTTGATCACCCGTTACCGGCAGCTGCGTGAGACCTTTTTGTCTGAGGAATATCTCTCTGAATACATAGACCAGGTCATTGACTATCTGGGGCCCGCCATTGAGCGAAACGACGCGGTGTGGGGGTATAGCTACGACCCGGAGCAGGTAAACCCCCACGCCCGCAGAGTGCCGGACGAAAATAGTACGCTTCGGGATGTGAACCCCGCCAGCTATGACGACGCTGTCGCGCGGATGAAAGAATACCTGCGGGCTCGGGGAGACTGGATGGATGCGCACATTGAGGAACTGCTCCAATACTGCCATCCATCCAAGACCGCCGCCCAGCGGGTGGAGTGAGGAACTGTGAGCTATGAAACGCTTTATCATTGCCGCCTGCGTGCTGGTAGCGGCGGCCTTCGCCCTGTTTTACATCACACTGGGCCTGGGGCTCTATGTGGACATGGACCCCGGCACGCCGCCTGCCGCCGTATTCAAAACGCGCGGCAGAGACATCCTGCGCCGGACCGGGGACGGGGAGTGGGAATCCTTTTCCATCCGCGGCGTGGATGTATCCTCCAACCTGCCCGGAGGCTCTGTACTGGACTTTGAGCCGGAGACGGAGGACTACCTCCGCTGGCTGGAGCAGATTCGGGCGATGGGCGCCAACACCATCCGGGTCTATACGGTGATGGACAGCAGCTTCTACGAGGCCCTCTATGCATTCAACACGGCCCATGACGATCCGCTTTACCTGCTGCAGGGCCTCCAGGTGTCCGATTCCGCCAATTATGGGGCTGAGGATGTGTATGACGAGGATTTCCTGGATCTGCTTTTGAAAAACGGGCGCGCGGCGGTGGATGTCATCCATGGGCGGAAGCTGATCACCCTTGGAGACACCAGCGGCGCCGGGTACTACCAGTGGGATCTCTCCTCCTGGGTGATCGGGTATCTGGTGGGGCATGAGTGGGACAGCGGAAACATTGCCTATACCAATGAGAGCACCCAGCACCCCAGCGCCTATGAGGGCACCTATTTCGTCACAGGACCGGAGGCATCCCGCTTTGAGGTCCTGATGGCCAGGGTGATGGACGAAATCACGGACTATGAGAGCAGCAAGTATCAGACGCAGCGGCTGATTTCCTTTGTGAATGACCCGTCCAACGACCCCTTTTCTTACACAGACCTGTATGCCGCGCGATATCTGAAATACAATCAGATTGATGCGGAGAACGTCCTTCCCACGGAGGAACTTCAGTCCGGCTATTTTGCCTCCTACCGCCTCAGCTACTTCTGTCCGGATTTTCTGGAGTACTTCACGCCGGAACAGCGGCTGGAGCTGGGGACGGCACTGGAAAACTTGGACACCTCGGATGTCTACCATGGGTATATCCACCTTCTGGGGCGGTACCATACCATGCCGGTGGTGGCTGCGGGCTGCGGCTTTTCCACCTCGCGGGTTCCTGTCTTTCAGGGGGAGGGCCCCATCACCGAAGAGCAGCAGGGGGAGATGCTGCTGCGGGTATGGCAGGATACAAGAGACGCGGGATGGGCCGGCCTTTTCATTTCCACCTGGCAGGATGTGTGGGACCGGCGCACCTGGAATACCTCTTACGCCACGTTTGAATTCAAGGACCCCCTCTGGCAGGATATGCAGACAGACGGCCAGGGCTATGGACTTATGGCCTTTCATCTGGGGGAGGAGGGGGCCGCCGTCTGCACGGTGGACGGCGATCCCTCTGAATGGTCGGAGGAGGATGTGGTGCTGGAGGCCGGAAGCGGCTCCCTGTCCATGAAGTATGATGAAAAATACCTGTACTTCTATGCAGAGGACCCCGCCTACGATCCAGAAGCTGATGCGCTGTATATCCCCATTGACACCACGCCTCAATCAGGCAGCCCCTATTGCGAAAATTATGACATTTCTTTTGAGAGGGCCTGTGATTTTATCCTCTGCATTGATGGAAGAACAAACAGCCGGGTGGTCGTCCAGGAGCGCTATGAAATTCTCTGGGCCATGCACGCCTATGACCTGGCCCGTGAGGACGCCTATTATGAGCTAAGAGGCCTGGATTCTCCAATTTTTCGCCCCATCTCCGTCATGGTTCAGCGGGCGGAACCGGTCCCTGCCGGCACGTGGCTCCCCGCCGTTACCTATGAGACCGGCGCACTCCGCTGCGGAAATGCCGACCCGGAGGCGGCAGATTACGACTCCCTGGCCGATTTCTGCTTTGCAGAACATGGGGTGGAAATTCGGATTCCATGGCAGCTTCTGAATTTCGCCTCCCCTGTCGAAATGGTGATCCACGACGACTACTATGAGCATTATGGGGTAGAGTACATCCACATTGACGAGATATATGCGGGGCTGTCCGCCGCTTCCGGCGCGGACGCCGTCATCACGATGGCCCCCTTTCCGTTGGAGGGCTGGGGGCGTGACATCACCTGGCACGAGCGCCTGAAGGAGTCTTACTATATCCTTCAGAAGCATTGGACGCAGCCCGGCCCTTGAGCATTTCAGAAGAGAGGAGGCCGCCCATGGGGGCAGAGATTCTTTTATATGGGTATGGGCTGGTGTGCCTGAGCATGCTGTGCTTCAATCTGCTTTACGCCGCCTCTCTGCGCGCCGGATCGCGCAGGATGGCCCGGCGCGTGTCGGATGTCGACCGCCTGGTGGCCGCGCAGCTCCGGCGCATCCAGGAGGGAAAAAAGGTGGAAAAGCGACATCTCTCCCGCATGGACCGGAAGCTCTCCCGGGTGCGGGGCCTGTTGGCCTTCGACCGCTATCTGGACCGGGTTTCGGCGGCAGAACCGGTTTTTCAGCAGTATCTCTTTCAGATGCAGCCGGTCTTTTTGTACCTCGCCACAGTCTATCTCCGGCGCGAGAGCACGCAGGCGGCCTACTACTGCCATTTTCTGGCCCGTCATCAGCTCCAGCGCCATCTGCCCATCAGCCAGATCCAGCAGGTCATTGCTGCCTACATGGAGCGGGACGATCTGTACTGCCGGGTCAACGCACTGAAGGCCCTGTGCGCCTTTGGAAGCGCGGAGGTGATTGTCCAGGCCCTGGGGATGCTCCGCAGCGGACAGGCGGTTCCCCTTCACCACAAAGTGATTGTGGAGACGCTTCTGTCCTTTACCGGCTGCGGGGAGGACCTCATTCAGAAGCTCTGGGAATCCTTCCGCCGGTTTCCCCCGCAGGTCCAGCGGGCCATTCTGGATTATATCCGCTTTCAAAGTGGAGATCACCGCGCCGCCATGCTGGAGATTTTGCAGGATTCCTCCCAGGACAAGGAGCTGCACTTTGCCGCGATCCGGTATTTCGAGCGCTATCCCCATCCCCCGGCGCTCCCCATCCTGCTGCGGTTTGTGCGGGACCCGGACCCGCTCCGCTGGGAGTACGCTGCCATCAGCGCTTCCGCCCTGGCCCGCTACTCCGGCGGGGAGGTGGTGGAGGTCCTGCTCCAGGCCATGCGCAGCCCGAACTGGTATGTGCGCTGCAACGCGTCCGAAAGCCTGGAGGCCCACCAGCTGTCCGATACTGACCTGCTGGAGGTCACCGCCGGCAGTGATCGGTATGCCCGTGAGATGCTTCTCTACCGTCTGGAGGCCCGGACGCTGGCAGAGTGCCCGGCGGAGCCCGCGGCAGATTCCTCGGAGGAGGCCGTTTTATGAGAGAAACCATTCAGATGCTCCTCCTGTTTGTGGAAGGCTTTTTTATCCTGTACATGATCGGTTACGCCAGCTTTCTCTTCCTGTCTGTGGCGGTGGGATCTTCGGATTTGTACGCCGGTAAGCGGCGCGTCCTGCTTCGCAATGAGCTGTCCAATGACTACTATGTGCCGGTATCCATTCTGGTTCCCGCGCACAACGAGGGAGTGACCATTCAGGCTACCATCCGATCCCTTCTGACATTGGACTATAAGCTCTATGAGATCATTGTGGTGGATGACGGCTCCTCCGACAACACCGTCCAGATCCTTCGGGACGCCTTCCGCCTGCAGCCGATCGACCGGCCCATTCAGCGCCGGGTTGCCTGCCGGCCGGCTCAGGCGGTATACGAATCCCGCGCATGGAAGGTCCCCATCACGCTGATCACCAAGGAAAACGGCGGAAAGGCGGACGCGCTGAACATGGGGATCAATGTGGCTGCCTACCCCTACTTTGTCTGCATTGACGCGGACTCCGTCCTGCAGTGCGACTCCCTGGAAAAAATTGTGCGCCCTCTGCTGGAGAACGCCCAGGTGGTGGCGGTGGGCGGTGCGGTGCGCCCCTGCAACGGTGCGGAAATTGAAACCGGACGCATCATCCGCTACAGCATGCCCCAAAAGCTGCTGGCCTGCATGCAGGTGCTGGAATATGACCGGTCCTTCCTGGCCTCCCGCATCCTGTTTGACAAATTCAACGGGAATATTATCATCTCCGGCGCCTTCGGCCTGTTCCAAAAGGAGTTGGTCATCCAGACCGGCGGCTATGATCCCTCCACCATGGGGGAGGATATGGAGCTGGTTGTTAAGCTCCATGTGTTCTGCCGGGAACACGGCCTACCCTACCTCATTCGGTACGCCGCCGACGCCATCTGCTGGACGCAGGTGCCGGAACACCTGCGGGACCTGTGCCGCCAGCGGCGGCGCTGGCATATCGGGCTTTTTCAAACCATGATGAAGCATCGGCGCATTCTGGCCAATCTCAAATACGGCGCGGTCAGCTTCGTCTCCTATTTTTACTTCCTCATTTACGAACTGTTTTCGCCCTATATTGAAGTATTCGGCCTTCTGGCCACCGTGCTGGCCGTCGCCGTGGATCTGATCAATGTTCCATTTATGGTCGCCTTCTTTGCCGTCTATGTGGTCTACACCGCCATTCTCTCCCTGACCGCCTTTTTTGCCCGAATCCACACGGTGGACCTGACCCTGGCGCTCTCTGATGTTTTCAAGGCGGTGGGGCTGTGCGCGGTGGAAGTCTCCTGCCTCCGCTTCGTGATGGCCTGGGTCCGGATAACGGCTCTGATCGGATATCGGAGGAAGAAAGCGCACTGGGGGACCATTCAGCGCAAGGAAATCCAATATAAATAACCAAAAGGAGGTCTGGTTATGCAGCTGGACGAATTGAAGAAAGGCTTCTGGGGCTATCAAAAGGAGGGCGTGTTCCAGTACATTACCGCCCGGGAGGAGGAGTTTTCCAGGCGGCTGCTGGAGAAGGAGGCGCAGGCGGATCAGGCGCTGCAGCGCGCCCAGACGCGTGTGCAGGAGCTGGAGCAGGAGGCCGTGGACGCCTGGAGCCGAGTCCGGGCTCTGGAGCAGGAGCTGCAGAGCCTCCGGGAGGAGCGGGATGCCCTCAGAAAGCAGCAGGCCATGGTGGCGGACGCCCTGCTGGATGCCCGGGCCTACGCCGGACGGCTGCGGGAGGAGAGCCTGGCGCGGGAGGAGGATGCGCGCGCCCAGCTGCGCTGTGCGTTGGACCGGGATCTGGCGGAGCTGTCCGGCTATCGGAATAAGATCTCCGCTCTGCGTCTGGCCCTGCAAAGCGCGCTGGAGGGCTTTGACCGGCGCTCGGAGGAGCTGGAGCGCCAGGCGGAGGTCCTCGCTTCCGCATCTCCTTCCGGGCTTCTGACGCTGCTTCCCGTGGACGGCGGGAAGGCGGATGCGGGCTGAGCCGTCCCTGGCAGCAGACCATAAGCGGGAGCGTCCCTCCCGCTGACCAGACCGGAAAGGAGCTTTCTATGGACATCTCCCCAAAGACAGACCAGGCTTCTGTCATGGGAAACACCATGCTCATCGTCGACGACGACGCCATCAACCGGGGGCTGCTCTCCCTCATCTTCTCTCCCCACTACCACATTCAGGAGGCGGAGGATGGGCCCTCGGGGCTTGCGGCCGTCCTGGACGCCCCCGAGCGGCTGTGCGCGGTGCTGCTGGACGTGGTCATGCCCGGCTTGGACGGGCTGCAGGTGCTGGAACGCCTGGCCGGGCTGGAGCTTCCCCAAACC
>ERZ779866.1191-NODE-1191-length-27121-cov-4.104374_pt1 | contig 27121 bp, 27 predicted proteins | sample MGYA00511248_ERZ779866 | MGnify/ENA primary metagenome ERZ779866 (study PRJEB29588, sample SAMEA2155758) | human gut metagenome | biome: human gut; feature: human-associated habitat; material: faeces | place: Denmark | collected 2008/2010 ... | reverse complement strand
GATAAGCTGTTTGATAGACGCAATTCCTGTCAAATACTATTTCAAGCATAATTATTATCAATCACATGATTGAGGCATTATACAAAAAAATCGCCCCGATGGGGCGAGTGCCAATTCCTCTGGCGATTAAAATCGCAAGTTTCCTTGGCACAATGCTATGAAATCTTCTTTTCCAGCCCATATTCCATTAAGAACTTGTATGCAAAAAAACGACGCTTGGTTTGGAATTCAGCTTCCACCAAGCGTCTCGTCTGCGCCGCTTGAAACTCTCCGAGCTCCCTGAACCGCCGTCAATTTAGTGCAAAAACTAAGTCCAGAGAGTCTCTTGGTTTAGCTATCTAGGTTATTTAATTGTGCATTGAATTTCAGCACTAGCACCGTCCGGTGTTAACGAGCCTGTTTTGACTCCTCTGAAATCATTTTCGGCTTTCACACCTTTTTGCACCGCAGAAATAACCTGTTGCTTCAAAGTGTTGAGTTCGGACTTGTCATTAGCCTTAAGCAACACCTTGAATTGAGCGTCGCCTGCAATTGCATTAACGGACACTCCACCGTTAAACCCATAAATTTCGTACTTATTGGGATCAACTATCGTTTTTTGAATTTCAGCGACAGCGCGAGCACCCGCGTGAATTGTATTGGTATAACCGTAGTCACGAAAGCTGTGTCCGCCCGGACCAACCAAGTTGATCGTCAAAACATCCGTCATGGAAGCGTTCGCCAGGCCACTGAAAGCAATACCAAAACCAGCAATCAATACTTTAGCTCTCATCTTGTTTACTCCTCAAACACGTCTTCCGTTGTACGACTTCCGATCGGATCGGCAACCGGAGCGACCACCTCACCTGTGCTGGTATTAAAGCCTGCCGCTGTCAGCCCCATAACGATCCAACGGAAAATACGTTTGGCCTCATCTTTAGCGTTGCCAGGAATGCCCCATTCGTAGAACGTATGACCTCCACCCGTGGCTGCCATCGTATGAACATTGAAATTCACTGTCGGCACACCAATTGTGGCGGGAATGTTGTCGTTTAAACTTGAGGCTCCGTTATTTAAACCTTTGACTTTATCGATGCCAATATCTTCACCCGACTGCCAATAGATTTGACTGACGATGTCTTGGTAGTTCGGACGTTTGTAAGCCGGTCTGTCGCCAAACCAAACCAGCTTCATTTCCAAAGCGCCCTTTTCTCCACTCTTTAAACCATACTTGGAATTTTCTTCATCCAAGGCTGCTTTAAATGCCGGTTCAATCTTGGCGCGGATGTCATTGAGCATGGACTGGATAGGCGAGCGCATATCCACATTGATCGTGCAGACCTTGGAGTGATGCGTCACATCATCGCCGTCACAGCGTATCGTCCCAACGGTATATGTTGTGGGCGGTTTCGTTTTGTCAAAATCGGTCGGTGTACGCAAGTCAGCAATTTTAGACACAGCACCAGAGGCAGCCATTAGTGCGCTTGGATGCGGCTTACTCGCATCTGTTACTTGCGGTTCTGAGTACTGCATTTCAAAGCGATAACTTCCGACATAATTTAGACGTGCCCTCACAGGAATCTGGTCAGCTGAGAAGTTGGCAACTATATTCAACGCATTATTGCCTTTGCCGATTGCTTCGTTATAACCATAAAGTTGCTTCATGCCTGCGAGATTGCCTTTACCTTCTTCACCGGCCGTGCCGCAAATCCAAATATCATAAACAGGCTTAATGTTATATTTCTTTAAAAGTCTCGCGGCCATTAGCAAGGATGTGGTATTACCCATGGCATCTCTGAAACCGGGAACATAAATACGGTAACCTCCGTTTTTTTGCGCATCTTTCAAGTTAGCAAAGCGTCTGTAGGCTTTTTTGTAATTTTCGTCTTCAATAACCTTCCCGCTCTTATCGAAATGCATCTCATCTTTTAAAGCGGCAAGCCCATCACGAGTTGACGTCACCTTTTCGGTCGCCTTCTGAAGCTTAACCGCTGAATAGGGATGATCTGCAGGCGGCAGCACTGAAGGATTCACCGTATCAATATGCCCTTCAAGCAGTACTTTCGGGTATTGTCCTTTGTAGCTTTGAGCGTCTTTTTGTTGAGAATAAGTTCCCGGAATTCTTACGCAGGCGTTATAAACTGGCAAGCCGCCCACTTTTTGAATGCCAGCTCCTTCAATAGTGCCCTGTGCGTTGGTCATTACATTTTTCGGATCAAATCCCCATTCTTCGACCATTCGCCTCATAATCTCATTGGCGCGGCGCATTTCATAGCGAGACGGTGATGCGATACGCGCAAGCTCCACATGAGTATTAAAACGCTCCTGAGCATTCTCATCGGTCAAAAGTTCAGCATAAATTTTTTGCATGCTGGCATCGTTGATAATCGTCGTCATGGACTTTTGAATTTGCGGAGTGACTTTCGGCACCCCCAAGTCAGCCGCATTTGCCGACAAAGTAGCTACCGCTAAAGAGACCGCTACAGCGCAATAGTTTTTCAACACAGCCTTCTCCTCAAAAAAGATAAAAAAAAATCCTTCTTCATCATGGCATGAGGAACTACTTAAGTAGTTAGGCACAAATCAAAATAAATTGGATTTTGACTGAAATGCTATCCGAGCTTGGGTTGACCGTCTTTCAGCAAGGAGTCAATATTTTGAAAAAACGATGACAATTCAGAAACCGAATCAATCTGAAGTTTCCATTTTCCACTTGCTCGCTGAGTTTCAACGGTTCTGACCGACACATTGAGTCGTTGAGCAATTTCTCTATTCAAAAAACCTTGCGAAACAAATCGCAACACCTCATTTTCACGTTTGGTCAGTCGCTGATATTTCGCAATAGATTCTGTGACATCGAAACGCATTCCATGTTGTAGAGTGCTTTTTCTGATCGCTCTAGAAATTGAAGTGATTAAACGAGGCGGATCAATAGGCTTTTGTTGAAAATCAAAGGCACCATCATGCAAGGACTGCACCGCCATATCGATGTCTCCATGAGCCGTCAAAAAAATAATGGGAAGCGTATTAGCTCTGCGATTGAGTTCTTTTTGAAGAGCAATGCCGGAAACTTCAGGCATTTTAACATCCAAAATGATGCAACCAGGTTGGCTTGGCGAATCTTTGACAAGGAAGTCTCTTGCGCTCTCATAACCAACAGTTTCATACCCCTCACAGGACAGCAAAAAGGCTAAACTTTTTCTCAACGTGGGATCATCGTCAACAATCCTAACCAACGGTGCATTTTGGTTACTCATATTTAATACCCGGCAATGTAACAGTAAAAGTCAATCCAGTCTCAGTGTTTTGCGAAACCTGAAGTGTCCCGGAATGATTTTCTATGATCAAATTAACAATCATCAGTCCCAAACCCAATCCTGTTAATTTGCTTGATTTCAGAGGCTCCATGATCTTTTTAAACGAAATTTCATCCAGTCTCGGACCATTATCCGTAACCTTCAAGCAAATTACATCCCCTTGCATTTTCGCACTAATCTGAACAATAGGCTTGGGTTGCATAAGAGCGGCCTGCATCGCATTCTTCAATAAATTAATAATCACTAAACGCATTTCCACAGCGTTGGCATTGATTGGCAATAGCGTTTCTATATCCCGAGCAACCTTTATTTCATTGCGATAATATTTTTCCAATTCCTCAATATTTTTATTTATAAGATCAGATAAATTAAATGCCGTACGACTTTCTTTTTGCTGTTTAGCGTAATCTCTAACACGCTCAACGATATCGTTGATTTTGACAACCTCGTCCTTAATTTGCATTAAGGCCTCCTCCAGCACAGAAGGATTAATTCGCCCTTGATCAAGTAATCTTTGAACGCCGTGAATATAACTAACAACAACCGACAATGGCTGACGAAGCTCATGAGCGATAACGGTGGAAATCTGACCCACGATGCCGACCTTTTGTAAATGTGTCAAGGTATCACTAATCCGCATCACTTCTTGCTGAGTACTCATTAATTCGTTCGTGCGTCTTTGCAATAGAACCTCTGTTCGCCAAGAGTGCAAGGCAAACGTGGCAAACAAACCCAAAACTACAAGAATCCAAATTTTGTAATTTTCCCAGAACTGCCCTAAAGACCAATGCTCTATGTATTCAAATTGTCCGTCTTGAAGGTGGTACATTAAATCATCAACTAAAGTGAAATCTGTCGCCACAGACCAACGGAGATTATTTCGCAATGGCGGCATAGAAAAAAGTGTCGCAGATGCCTTCCGAGCAATCTCCGCTGAAGCCCGAGAGGTGGCAAAAAAAGTCCAATTCGGATAAAGATCGGTACTGACAACGCAAGGGAAAGAATTATTCTTCGTTTTTTTATTGAGCACTTTAAAAAATGAGACGTCTACCCCCTTTGTCTTCAATATTTCCAACGTACAGCTTCTGGCAATCACAACATCAACCTTGTTGTCTCTAAGAAGGGTCAGGCTTTCAATCAAATTTCCAGTCCAAATTTGTTTTCCGAAAGCATGCTTAGGAGAAATATGCTGCAATTGCATTTCTCGAAGAGCCACTTGATAGTTAACAAAAGAAAATGGACTAGTGGTTGAAAGAGTCGCCGAAGACAAATCTCGAAGGGTCTGCAGATCCTGCCTGTCGCTTTTGACAATGATCGCACTGCCCTCAGCTTTATTGGGATCGGGGAAGGAGTCTGAAACTAAAGTCGCGAGTCCATTCGTTCCTAAATAATGATGACGTCTGTATGCGCCGGCGGAAGTTATTAACAAATGGGCGTCACTGACATCAAACAAGGCTCCTCTAAAAACCTCAACTTGCAATTTTCCTTTACCAAAAGTTTTTTCTAGAGCCTCAATGGTTGGTTTTAATATGTCAAATTGAGAACTCGGTGCATGAAACTTGGCAATATGCAAAACAATAGGGTCGGGTTCCGTTGCCTTTAACAACACTTGACCGGTATACAAGGGCTGAGTAATGTCTTCAAGCTGAGCGGCGGGCACCGGAAGAGAAATCAAAAGGCAAACAAACAAATGTATTAAAGTCACTATTTTTAGCATACCGCAACGCCTTTTAAACGTTTGAGCAAAATTCAACTCATACCTTTGTTTTTCAACAATAATCCTTGCGGAGGCGCAAAGCAAAAGTCCGACTCTTCTAGTTTAGGCAATTTCTGGAATTTTGATTAATAACACTTCAATCAATAACCTGCTGCTGGAATCTTTGATCCATAAGATTTTCATCAATTTATCATTTTGGAAAGAGTTTTCGAATAAAAAACCACTCAGCTCAGTTCACCTAAGCCAGAGATTAGGAATTAATGCGAATCCGAAGCATCCTGGGATTGGGCTATCAACAAAATAGAATTGAGAATCCGCAAAGAATAAATAAAGTGAAAGCCAAAATAAGTTATCTCTAATAATTGACGAATTTCCTCTCTGAGCCATGTTGCCACCTTTGCAATGACTTTGTAGACTTGGCGAGTCTAGAAAATGACGCACTGAAAGGACTATTGTGACCACCTTCTTGCTTTATAGTTCCATTTTCATCATTCTTGCTTTTTTTGAATCAAGACATCTTCACAATCACGAGGATTATTTCGTGGCAAGCCGAAAAGCCGGAACTATTCAAACAGGTTTTTCCATCATTGCCTCGTGTGTCGGCGCCTCAGCGACTATCGGCATGTGTGGGTTGGCTTTTTCAGTGGGACTGCCGGCCATATGGTGGCTTCTTTCCGGTGTTCTCGGCCTAATCACTCTTCGAGTGTTTCTATTAAAGCGATTGCGTGAGCAATGTTGTTTAACCATGCTGGAAATCGTGAAGAACCGCTTGGGACAACGAGCGACAAAACTATGCGCCCTGATTATTGTTGCAGCGTGGACCTCTATTTTGGCAGCGCAATTTTCAGCCATGGGCAGCATTGTGATTCAACTGTCAGGAATCAATACTGTTGAAGCCTTATTAATTGGGTCTTGTGTCATTGTGTTTTACACAATATTGGGCGGGCAAAGCGCTGTGATGAAAAGTGACGTGATTCAGCTTACGGTCATGGCTCTGGGTCTTGTGAGTCTTTTGTCCGTCCTAATTTGGAAAGACCCCAGCGGCATTCAAACTCTAAACATTGAACTTCTGAATGATCGTTTTCAATTTGAGGATTGGACTCGGTTTGCGTTGTTAATCGGGGGCAGCTACATCGTCTGCCCAATGCTCTTTTCTCGTTTTTTAAGCAGCCGTTCTGATGCATGCGCCCGAAAAGGCGCCGCGATCGCTATTGTGGGGCTGACAATGTTGGCTTTAATTATTGTGCTTATCGGCATTGAAGCCAGACACTTTGTCGATGCGTCTGTCTCATCCGACCAAGTCCTATCAGCGGTGACCGAGCAAATGCCGGGCAGCACGGGACTTATCCTTACTCTCGTGTTAATCAGCGCCATTTTGTCATCCGCAGATTCTTGTCTGATCACAGCGGCAACAGTCGTTTCAAATGATATTTTTGAGCGTCCTACAATTCGATTTTCCCGATGCATTATGATTGTCCTGTCAGTTGCCGCCTTTTATATGGCAAGCTCGGGCAGAGCCATCCTGGATTTGATGCTGATGGCAAACAATATGTATGTTTGTTCCGTAGTCGCACCGGTGTTTACTGCGATTTTCAGTCAGAAAACACTTCATCGCCCGACTGTAATTATCAGCGTAACTTTTTGCGCGCTCTTGGCTTTTGCAGGTGAATGGCAAAACAACTTTAACTTGAGTTTGGGTGCCTTTGCGCTTTCCATACTCGGAAGTGTGACAGCCTGGTTTCTAGGTGAAAAAAAGATTTCAAACTCGACAGTGAGCATCTTTTTAAATCGTTGAAGCGAGTGACAACAAACACTAAATTTTTTGTTATGACTAATTAGAAACGCTCAATTTGATCTCGGCGATATTTGTTAAAATTTGGCGTTTATTTTTACTTTTTTGAGATATGAAAGTTTTTCGAGGGGTACCTCAACCCTTACGACGTGTGGACTGCGCGGTGGCAATCGGTAATTTCGATGGTGTTCACCGCGGCCATCAGGCTCTTTTGGAAGAAGTTGTTCAGGCCGCGGATTTGCGCGGTTTGATGCCTTGTGCCATAACGTTTGAGCCTCACCCTAAAGAGGTGTATCCGCATGGACATGAGGTGCTCGCGCGCGTCAATAATATTCGGGATAAAGTGCTCGATATCGCCGCTTGCGGTATTGAACGCGTAATTTTTCTCAATTTCAATGAGCGTCTGGCACGAATGACGCCAAGGCAGTTTGCCGAAGAAATTCTTGTGGAAGGCTTGCACGCCCGCTGGGTCACAGTGGGTGAAGATTTCCACTTCGGCTACAAAGGATTGGGCACTGTTGAAGACCTTAAAGCGCTCGGAAAAGAACTCGGTTTTGAAGTTTGGGTTTCTCCCACACTTTTTCACGGTTCCAGCCGCATTTCAAGCACTCGGCTCAGAAAGGCGCTGCAGGACAACGACCTTTTTGAAGTCACGCAGCTTCTCGGTCACCACTACCACATCACCGGACGTGTCGTGCATGGTCAGGAGTTGGGCCGCACACTGGGTTTCCCGACCATCAACATGGACTGCATCCCCGTGGATCGAAATGGAGAACCGGCGGTCAAGGGTGTGTATGCGGTTTTTGTGCACGGTCTGGCCCCCTATCCGTTGGGAGGCGTAGCCACTATCACATGCCGCCCCACTGTCACCGAAGGACAACCTAAAAAATATTTGCTCGAAACCCACATTTTTGATTACCACACTGATTGTTACGGGAAAATTGTCCGTGTGGAATTTTTAGATAAGCTGCGTGACGACAAAAAATTTGCAAACTTGGAAGAATTGAAAGCCGCCATTAACGCCGATGCTGAAAAAGCGAGGGCTTTAGTCGGCCTGGCCAGCTCCGACGAGGCGCTGACCCAATCATTCGGTTAGTGCGAAGCCGATCAAAAATTCGCATGTTTTTTTTGTGTTTAACAAACCTTGAAGAGTCCGAGGGGACCAAGGAGACATCATGGCAAAAACCACTGAAGATCAGACTCAAAAATATCCGTTGAATCTGCCTGACACACCCTTCCCGATGCGAGGCAACCTGCCCGCTCGTGAACCCAACTGGATTAAAGAGTGGCAAGAAAAGGATATTTACGGTGCTATCCGCAAAGCAAAAAAGGGCCGTAAACATTTCATTTTGCATGACGGACCTCCGTACGCCAACGGAGATTTGCACTTAGGCCACGGTGTCAACAAAGTTCTCAAGGACATCATTTTAAAATCGCGCACGCTAATGGGCTATGACGCCCCCTATGTTCCCGGTTGGGACTGTCACGGCATGCCGATTGAAGTTCAAATCGAAAAACTTTACGGCAAGAACCTCCCTGTTTTTGAACTCCAAGCCAAGGCCCGTCAGTACGCTCATGAACAAGTGGCACGCCAAAAGGCAGGCTTCCAACGCATGGGGGTTTTGGGTGATTGGGAAGATCCCTACCTCACGCTTCGCTTTGACACTGAGGCTGCTCAGATTCGCGTGCTTGCCAAGCTGATGGAAAAGGGTTACGTCTACCGTGGTCTCAAACCCGTTAACTGGTGCTTCGACTGCCAATCGGCTCTCGCTGAAGCTGAAGTGGAATACAAAGACATCAAGGGCCCGATCATCGATGTGGCCTTCCCCTTGGCTGACGAAGACAAAGAACGCGTTGAGAAAATCTTCGGTCAAACCTTCAGCAAACCCGTCTATACGGTGATCTGGACCACCACGCCCTGGACGATTCCCGCCAACCAGGCGCTTAACATGCATCCGGAACTCGACTATGCGTTGGTCGAGTGCGAAGACCGTTACCTCATTTTGTGTGAAAAGCTTGTCGAAGACTGCCTGAAGCGCTACGAAATGCAGGGTAAGGTGGTTGCCACCGCCAAGGGTCAAGCCTTTGAACTCGTTCGTTTCATGCACCCGCTTTCTCAAATGGATGCCGGCTACAAACGCTTCAGCCCGGTTGAACTCGCCGAATACGTGGACTCCACGGCCGGTACCGGCATCGTGCACTCCGCTCCTGCCTATGGTGTTGATGACTTCTATACGTGCAAGAAATACGGCATGCACAACGATGAAATTCTCAACCCGGTGCAAGGTGACGGTGTTTACTCCAATGACCTGCCGCTTTTCGGCGGTCTGCATATCTGGAAGGCTCAGCCTGTTATCGTTGAAAAACTCAAAGAATCGGGCAACCTGCTGCACTACGGCACGCAGGTTCACAGCTATATGCACTGCTGGCGCCACAAGACGCCCTTGATTTATCGTGCCACGAGCCAATGGTTTATTCGCATGGATAAGAGCACGGACGATACGCGCCCGGCCATCGGCACCGAACAGCCCAAGAGTCTGCGTGAAGCCGCGCTTGAAGCCGTTGATGCCACGAAGTTCTACCCGAGCTGGGGTTACAACCGTCTGCACGCCATGATCGCCAACCGCCCTGACTGGTGTATTTCCCGTCAGCGCAACTGGGGTGTGCCGCTTCCCTTCTTTACTCACAAGGTCACGGGCAAATTGCATCCGCGCACCCTTGAAATCATGGAAGAAGTCGCCAAGATCGTTGAAAAAGGCGGTATTGAAACGTGGTCCAAGGCCAAGGCCGAGGACTTCATGAGCGCTGAGGAAGCCAAAGAATACGATAAGACCACCGACATTTTGGACGTTTGGTTTGACTCGGGTTCCACGCACGCCACAGTGGTGCGCGGCTCTCACAAAGACAAACTCGACTTCCCGATCGATCTTTATTTGGAAGGCAGCGACCAACACCGCGGCTGGTTCCACTCTTCACTTTTGATCGGTGTGATGCTCGACGGCCGTGCCCCCTACGATGCCCTGCTCACCCACGGCTTTACCGTTGACGAACAAGGCCGCAAGATGAGTAAGAGCTTGGGCAATACCGTTCAGCTCATGGATGCTACGAAGACTTACGGTGCGGAAATCATCCGCCTGTGGGTGGCCTCGACCGACTACTCGGGTGAATTGAGTTTCGGCAAAACAATCGTTAAGCACGTCACCGATGCTTACCGCCGCATCCGCAACACGCTGCGCTTCCTGCTTGCCAATACGAGCGACTTTGACATCACCAAGGATGCCGTGAAGTTTGAAGACATGGTCGAGTTGGACCGCTGGGCAATCGCCCGTGTGGCCGAGCTTCAAAAAGAGGTCATTGAACTTTATAAGAACAACGACTTCCACCCGATTGTGACCAAGCTGCAATCGTTTGCAAGTGATGATTTGGGCAGCTTCTACCTCGATATCCTGAAGGATCGTCTCTACACGACGGCAACGACGGGTCTGCCGCGCCGCTCTGCACAGACGGCCTTGTGGTACATCACCGCAGCCTACCTGCGCCTGATGGCCCCGATCCTCTCCTTTACCGCTGAAGAAGCTTTTGCCATCTTTGAACCCGGCAAGTCGGTTTCGATCTTCACCGAAGAATTCTTTGATGTGCCTGCCATCGACGGTGCTGAAGCGCTCTTGACCAAGTGGGAACGCATCCGCCGCGTGCGCACGGACGTTCAAAAAGAAATTGAAAATCTCCGCACTGAAGGTAAAGTGGGCTCGAGCCTGCAGGCTGAAGTGGATATCACGGTCGACGGTGAAGACTATGACGCCCTTGCAAGCCTCGGCGATGAACTGCGCTTTGTCATGATCACAAGCCGTGCCGACCTTCATAAAGGCGCCGCAGCGGTGAGCGTGCATCAGTCTGCCGCCACCAAGTGCGCCCGCTGCTGGCACTATGTGCCGACAGTCGGCAGCGTAGCCGAACACCCGACGCTTTGCGCCCGCTGCGCCGAAAACCTCTTCGGTGCCGGTGAAAAGCGCCGCTTTGCCTAAAGGTTAGGCATGGCTGTTAGCTCTTGCTCTCCTGCCCGGGCTCTGATGCCCTGGGCAGGTATTGCCGCCGTGATCTTTCTGGTGGATTTCATTACGAAGTCGTATTTCGAGAGTAATTTCTACCTTGGAGAATCACGGCCTGTCACTTCCTTTTTCAATCTGGTGCTGGCTCATAACACCGGTGCCGCTTTCTCCTTTCTGGCCGGTCACAGCGGCTGGCAGATGTATCTTTTTTCCATCATTGCACTGATAGCGCTTGTTGTTTGCGCCTGGCTTATCATTCGGCACAGCAATGAGCGTCTCTTTTGTCTGTCACTGGCAGGCATTATGGGCGGCGCACTGGGCAATCTCTTTGACCGTATAATCTACGGTTATGTAATTGATTTTCTGGATTTTTATTACGGTTATTGGCATTGGCCCGCTTTTAATATCGCCGATATGGCCATCGTGGGCGGTGCCGCACTGCTGATCATTGACAGCTTTTTCAACCGTTCTTCAAACTGAAGGAGAGCGTGATGCTTACCGGGCAAAAAATCATACTGGCCGTTACGGGTTCTGTCGCCGCTTATAAAAGCTGCGAATTAATGAGACTTTTGATTAAGCGCGGAGCAGAAGTCTCGGTCATTATGACTGAAGCCGCTCAGCGTTTTGTCACTCCCCTCACCTTTAAGGCGTTGGGAGCAAAGTGTGTCTACACGAGCGACTGGGAGCAATCGGAAAGCGCTATTCCTCACATTGATGCCACAAAAAGTGCCAATCTTTTACTTGTGGCTCCCGCTACGGCCAATATTTTGGCTAAAGCCGCTCAAGGCATCGCCGACGATATTTTGAGCGCTGCCATTTTAGCCGCCCGCTGCCCGGTGGCTTATGCCCCTGCGATGAACACCTTCATGTGGCATAACCAGGCTACGCAGCGAAATGTCGCCCAATTGACTCAAGACGGAGCGGTGTTTCTGGGACCCGCTTCAGGCGAGCAGGCGTGCGGTGATATCGGCAGCGGCAGAATGCTCGAACCTGAAGAAATCATTGAATTGCTTCAGGGGGCTTTTTCACCGCGCCTTCTCGACCGCTGCCGCGTGCTGATTACCGCCGGCCCCACCTATGAACCCATTGATCCGGTCAGAGGCATCACCAATTTATCTTCCGGCAAACAAGGTTTTGCCATTGCAAAAGCGGCAGCACTGGCAGGCGCCGAAGTGACGCTTATCGCTGGAAAAACCGATCTTAAAACACCGACCGGTGTCAGACGAATTGATGTGACGACAGCCCGTGAAATGTACGATGCGGTCATGATGGAAGTCAGCCAGCATGAAATTTTCATCAGTGTGGCAGCCGTAGCCGATTGGCGCGTCGCCAACGCAAGCGATCACAAAATCAAGAAAGAATTTTCAGGAGCGCCGAAACTCATTTTTGAAGAAAATCCGGATATTCTTGCAAGTGTCGCAGCGCTCGAAAACGCGCCCTATTGCGTAGGCTTTGCTGCAGAAACTGACAACCTGATTGATAATGCGCGGGCAAAACTTTTCCGGAAAAATGTTCCGTTGATTGTGGCCAATCTTGTGAGCGACGCCATGAATCAGGACACAAACGCCGTCGTTTTCGTTGAGCGCGATGCCGCCACGCCGCTCGCCAAGGCCACAAAGGAACATATTGCCCAAGCCCTGATTGCGAAAATCGCTCAGGAGGTGAACTGATGCGAAAGCGTTTCGATCCTGCTCACCTTGAGCCCAAAGACGGTGATTTTGCAAGCTTTGTTGAAAAGCTTAATCAAAAAAGCGTTCAGGAACTCAAAGCCCTGCAGGTTAACGACGAGCTCATGCGCGAACAAATCAACGATGAGCTCAACGGTGCGGCCTCTGGCGTTTGGTCCTCTCCCAACATTGATCCCGCTCCCCTTCACAGGGACACCGTGATCAATCAGCCTGAAGACGCCTTTAAAGTTGATCCTATTGTTCAACAAAGGCGCACCGGCGGATCAAACGAAAAACTTAACCGTGCCGCTAACATCTCGACCGTCTTAGTTATTTTTTCGGGCTTTGCCCTCTTTTCCTACGGCGGCATGACCGGTGATGAAGAAATCATCGCCATGGCCGTCTTTTTGATTTTCATTACCATCGTTTCAAACATTGTCCGACAGAAACGAAACCGCCGGAGATAATTTCATGCAAGTTGATGTCAAAATCCTTGATCCCCGTCTCAAAGAAAAAATGCCCGCCTATGCCACGACCGGTTCTGCGGGGCTTGATCTGAGAGCCATGCTGGAAGCGCCTCTGACGCTTAACCCCGGCGAAACCAAACTGATCAAAACGGGCTTGGCCATTCACTTAGCCGATCCCAATTATGCCGCGCTCATTCTTCCGCGCTCGGGGCTCGGTCACAAACACGGTATTGTGTTGGGCAATCTCGTGGGCTTAATTGACTCGGACTATCAGGGGGAATTGATGGTATCCACCTGGAATCGCGGTCAGGAGGCTTTCACCATTGAGCCCTTAGAGCGAATTGCGCAGCTTGTCATTGTCCCGGTTGTGCAAATGCAGATGAATATCGTGGAGGATTTTGAAGCTTCCGATCGTGGAGCCGGCGGCTTTGGCTCAACAGGCAAAGCCTAAGGGAAAAATTTAACTTTTATCGGCCCGATGAATTAAACCATCGGGCCGTTTTTTTGGGGATTAACGATTAAAGATGTCTGTGCTGATTTCTTTGATTTCGCTGAAGATATCATCACGAGTCATGAGTGCGCCGACCACCTCGTACTTATAGGCAACGTAGCGGGCATGTTCTTCGACCGTTTGACCGCCCTTTTGGAAAGAGGCCACTTCATGGCGCCAGCGATCATCAAAGATCTCCGGATTCATCACGTAGCTGACAGCCTTATCTTTGACAGCCACCACAAAGTACATGCTGCCGCCGATAGCGGAAGTCGGTGCGCCCTGAGGACCTGCCTCCGTATCCAGGTAATAACGTTTGTCAGTCAGGGCACGGGTTACCAACTCGATATGGTCACGCACACCAAGGCCCGGGAAGGCGGACAAAACCCGAATGTCTTTGCGAAGCGGCGGTTCGTTCGGCGACAGTCTGGCAAAGGCGTCCGTTAAAAGACGCATGATCAAAGCGCTTGCAATCAGGTGTCCCTGACCGGAATAGCGGATGAGATCTTCACGGTCAAAAGACATGACGCCTTCTTCATCGCGTACCGTAATCGTTTGAGGGGTTTCGTAGAAAAACATTCAGATTCCTTTCTTATTGACGGGCAACGGGCAAAACCAGCTTTTCGACATCAACAGGCTTTTGCATGAGCTTGTTGGCAACCAAAAAGTCTTGATCTTCTTTCAGGCCTTCAATGTCTTTTTGCGTCACCACATCGTAGTAATTGGACCAATCGGCCAATTGCGTTGCATCCTCAATGCTGATGCCGTGTTCTTTCGCACCTAAAGCAATTGCTTCTTTACGGTGTTCATTGATCCACTTAAGCGTTTCGCGCTGAACTTTCACGACTTCTTTCACGGCGTCCGGATACTGTTTGGCAAATGCTTCACGAACGGTCATCACCAAATTCACATTCACGAGTCCCTTGGCCGTCGTAATCACTTTGCAGCCGGCCTGTTCGGCTTTGATGATGCCGCTTGCCGCCTGAAGCGAAGCATCCACATTGCCGCTTAACATGGCAGAGAGCGCAGCGGGCTGATCCATGGACAAAAATTCCACATCATCAATCGTCATCCCTTCCTTCACCAAGGCGGCAACGAGCAATTGGTGCAGAACCGTTCCGCGGGGACCGGCCACTTTCTTACCCTTCAGATCTTTAACGCTCATGGGCTTGCCGGGCTTACCGACAATGGCAAAAGTGTCCGCAGGATGAGCCACACCGTTGGCAATCAACACGGGGTTACCGGCTCCGTTAGTGGACAAAAGCGAAGCCGTATTCATCACGGCGGAGAAGTCCAGGGCGCCCGCAGCCATCGCCTGCGTTTGCTTGGCGCCCGAAGTGATCGTGTGCCACTTCACCTTGGTGCCGTGCTTTTCAAACGCTTTTTCAAGCAATCCCTGATCCTTCATCACCATGTTTTGGAGATTAAAGGGAGCCTTTACATAGGCGATATTGATTTCTTTGGGCATTGACTGAGCACAAGCCAATCCGACCACACAAGACAGCGCAGCTGCCAGACAAAGTTTAAGTTTCATAGCCATTTCCTTTCGTTTCAGTTAAAAAATCTTTGAGAATGTCTTCGATCAACCTGCCCACGCCGGCCGTTGCCAGCGTTCTCGGATAGGGCTGATCGACACAATACGTTTTGAGTAAACGACCCTTACCCAAGCGGTAAATATTTCGTGAAAGCAGCACGGCTTCCGTCACATCATGGGTCACCAGTACTGTGGTGACCGGTTGCCGTTCATGAATGCGGATGAATTCCGGATAAATTTTTGAACGCGTAAGGGCATCGAGCGCACTGAAGGCTTCATCCAAAAGCAAAATATCGGGTTCGGGACAAAGCGCACGGGCCAGTCCCACACGCTGAGCCATGCCGCCTGAGAGCTGCGAAGGCAAAAGTTCGCGACACTTGGAAAGACCGACAAGTTCAAGCACACGTCGAACTTTTTCGTTTTGTTCATCGGCTGATAAATGCCTTACTGACAAAGCCACATTCTTTTCGACCGTAAACCATGGAAAAAGTCGCGGCTCCTGAAACACAATGGAAATGGTCGGCACCTGACCTTGAGGCGAAAAAGACATTGAGCCACAATCGGGTGTCTCCAATCCGGCAATCAACCGAAGCAGTGTGGTTTTACCGCAGCCGCTCTCACCGATTACCGCATGGATTTCACCGGCTTTCAGGTTTAATGAGAGACCGTCAACAGGCTTTATGGAGCCATTCTGACTGCGAAATTCTTTACTGAGATTCTTGCATTCGATGGAAAACATGACTTCTCTCACATCGAAAAGAATTTGGCATATCGCTTAATCAACCAAGACAAAAGCCAATCCATGAAAACGCCGATCACAATGATCGAGAAAATACCGACGAAAACAACGCTTGTTTTCGAAAATTCACTGGCCTCACTGATCATGAAGCCAAGGCCGCTGGAGGCGGCGATGAGTTCCGCACCGACGAGCGCACGCCAGCTGTAGCCGAATCCCACTCTGAGCCCCGTCAGAATACCGGGCAAAGCCGCAGGAAGAGTCAGCAAACGAAATGTTTTCCAGGCACTGAAGTGCAGCGTTTTGGCAACTTCTTTGAGTTTTTGTTCTACCGATTCAATCGCTGTCAGCGCATTGAGATAAATGGGAAAAAAGCTCGACAGAAAAACAATGGCCACTTTCGGCGCTTCTTCAATACCGAGCCACAAAATCAAAAGCGGGATCAATGCCAGGGGCGGCGTCACACGGGCGGCTTCCACCACAAAGTAGCCTAAGTTTTTCGCCAAAGGACTCTGAGAAAAAAGAAGGGCGAGCGATATTCCGATAAAACTTGAGAGCGCAAAGCCGCTTAATGTTCTCTTGGCGCTCGAAACAATGTGTTCGGTCAGATCTCCTGATGCCAAAAGCTCGGTAAATATCGAGACCACCGATTCCGGTGCAGGTAGCAATATCGGCGAAATATCCGAATACCTCGCGCATAAAGCCCACACAAACAGAATCGCAATGGGGACAATGGAAAGTTGAAGAATGCGTCCTTGCAGCATTGATAATGAGAATGATTCTAATAATTATTTTCGTTATTATATTCGTTTGAATAAAAATTGTCGGACAGAAAAAAACTGATACAAAATCCGCAAAAACTGTCGCCTTTGTCAGCCGATATCTTCTTGTTGTACAAAAAGAAAAAATAATTGCCGAAAATGTACTCAATACTTTGAAATAAGCCTATGATGGAAAATGAAAGCAGACAAAATAGAACTCTCTCTAGTTTGCCTTTGCTTTCTTTTTAAGGATCTTTTATGAATTCCGGTACTGTGAAATGGTTCTCGGATGCCAAGGGTTACGGATTCATTATTCCCGACGGTCAAGATCGAGAAGTGTTCGTGCATTTTCGTTCCATTGAGATGCCCGGTCGCAAGACTCTGCAAACCAATCAACGGGTGGGATTTGAATTCGAACAATCCGAGCGCGGATTACACGCGACCCGTGTAATTCCCTCACCAATGAAGGCCGATGACGCTGCAAGCTAGAGGATTGTCTGTGTCCATGAGCTCCGTTTTTACTAAGCTCGAAACTGCGCGGTGGTTAACTGATTGTTGCTCGCGCAGTTTTTTTATAACTGTCTTGTTTTTCTGCTTACCGATTGTTGCGGCCGCTGAGACTTTGCGTATCAACGATGAGGTGCTCAACGTTCGCTTAGCCGTCACAGAAGCCCAACAGATGAAGGGACTGCAGGGCGTTGATTCTCTCGCAGAAAATGAGGGAATGCTCTTTGTATTTAAGCCCGCCCGCTCAATATGCATGTGGATGAAAAATGTTCCGATTGATCTGGATGTGGGCTTTTTTGACGAAACCGGAAAACTGATTGCCGTAAGCCACATGAAGGCTCAAACAGAGGATAATCACTGTTCGCCTGCCCCTGCTGCATGGGCGCTGGAAATGAAGGGCGGCTGGTTCAAAAGAAAAGGGATCCGCGAAGGTGATTTTCTTCGCTTCTGACTGAAAACGGGCTTCGATTTGAAACCCGTCTCCGTTTTTTGCACTACTTGGCGTTGTAATAGTTTTTCGCCACAAATTCCCAATCGATCAAGTGATCGAACAAAGCATTGAGGTAATTCGGGCGGGAATTGCGATAGTCAATGTAGTAGGCATGTTCCCACACATCCACAACCATCAAAGGTGTGTTGTCGCTTGCCAACTGCGTGCCTGCATTGGACGTATTGACGATTTCAAGCGTCTTGGCAGGCGTGAGCACCAGCCAGGTCCAGCCGGAACCGAAGTTACCGGCAGCGCTTGCGCAGAACTGTTCGCGGAACGCTTCAAAAGAACCCCAGCGTTCTTCAATCTTGCTCATCAATTCACCTTGCGGTTTTTGACCGCCTTTGGGCGACAGGCACATCCAGAAGAAGGCATGATTCCATGCTTGCGCAGCGTTATTAAAAACGCCCTGATTGATACCGTCACTGGCCAACACAATCTCTTCAAGCGACATGGATTCAAAGGGTGTGCCTTTGATTGCCACGTTCAAATTAGTGAGATAGGTCTGGTGATGCTTACCATAGTGGTATTGCATCGTTTCTTCAGACATGGCCGGAGCCAGCGCATTTAACGGAAAAGCTAAAGTGGGTAATTGAAAGGGCATTTCTTCTCTCCTAAAAACTTTTTGATTGTACGGAGAAAAACATCACTTGGAAAATTTTTCTGGTTAAGAATTGCAAACCTAAGACGATGTTTTTTGTACTCCGACAGTGGCGCTTCCATCATGCCAATGAATGTTCAGGGTCTCTCCCGGTTTTGCCGCCTGAGCCGATTTAATAAACGAGCCGCGAGCATCAGTCACATAGCTGTAGCCCTTATTGAGAATAGCCTGAGGACTTAATTCTGTTAAAAGAGTCATCAACGTTTCACTTTCGCGTTTGGATTTCGAAAGCCGATCTTTAATCAGCAATGAGCATTCTTCAGCCAGGCGATCACACTTTTCTTGTTCCAAAGCCAGTCTCGCTGAGGGTTTTATAAGCGACTCTCTTAAAAGCCGCACACTTTCTTTTTTCATTTGCCAGTGCGAGTGCATCAAACTCTCAAGGAGTTGATTCATGTGCAGCAGACGCTCCTGCGACTGCTTTAAGTTTTTATGGGGATCGGGAATCTCGCGCATTAGAAAATCCACTCTTTGCGCTGATTCATTCCAATAACGATTCCAGGCATATGCCAACGCCTCGCCGCTTTGCGACAGTTCTTTGAGCAATACTTCCACACTTTCAGTGGCATGCTCTGCGGCAGCCGTGGGTGTAGCCGCTCGTAAATCCGCCACCCAGTCAACAATCGTCACATCACTTTCGTGCCCCACACCGACAATCACAGGCTTTGTTAAAGCGGCGACCGTTCTGGCCACTTTTTCATCATTAAACGACCAAAGATCCTGAAGCGATCCCCCGCCTCTGACGAGCAGAATCACTTCAACATCGCCGCTTTGATCGGCGCGCTTCAACGCAGAAATGATTTCACCGGGCGCCTCTTCGCCCTGCACCGCAGTTTCAAAGACCGTCACCCGCGCGTAGGGCGCACGGCGCCTTAATGTCGTTAAGACATCTCTAAGGGCCGCCGCCTGAAGACTTGTGACCACTGCAATTTTCGTATTGATTCGGGGAATCGTCTTTTTTCGGGAAAGATCAAAGAGACCTTCTTTTTGCAGCTTATCCTTTAACTGCAAAAACCGCTCATACAGAGTGCCCACTCCGGCCTGCCTGACCGCATCCACCACCATTTGATAGGAGCCTCTGGCACGGTAAACACTCACCTGACCGTGAACTTCCAGGTGATCCCCCGTTTTGGGAAGAAAGCCCACCCGGCGGTTGCTGCCCGCAAACATCGCGCAGGAGAGTTCTGCCGAGGCATCCTTGAGCGTAAAGTACCAGTGACCTGAAGCCGCTCGGGTAAAGCCGCGCACTTCCCCTGCCACCCATAGCGGCGGAAAATTCATCTGCAAACACTGGGAAACCCGGTCATTTAATTCCGAAACGCTCCAAACCGGCGAGCGTGCGGGCTGTAAATCTTGCTCAAAAAACATAGCTTTCTATAGGCACATTCCTGCAAAGATTCTAACGAATTCACTTTGCAAATTCTGTTCGTCTGCCTTAATGTTATCGGGTTGATCTGAAAGACTGACTATGACATTTAAAGAACTGAAAGAAAACGATTTCTGCCTTTTGAAGAAGTACCTGCCTCAATATGCCAACGGTGACTGCGACCTGAGTTTGGTGTCGCTTTATAGCCGCGGCATTCAAAATCATTTCCGCTATTTCGAATACGACGACAGTCATTTAATTATTGAGCGCAAAGTTACCAACATAGCCAATCCCGTTTATGTCATGCCGATCGGCGAAAAGGCAATCCCTTTAAAACTTTTTGAGTACCTGGCTCAAGAAGCACACAATGACAATCATCCGCTGCTTTTTTACGGCGTGACAGATCTTATGGAGCCGCTTCTTAAGAAAGCCTTCCCCGGACGTGAACTTCACGTCGAATGCAATCCCGATCGGTGGGATTACATGTACGCGTGTACTGATTTTATGGAACTGTCCGGCTCGAACTTTCACAGCAAGCGCAATTTCATCAAGCGCTTTTATAAGGCTTGTCCCGAAGCACAATTTGATATCTACTCAAAAGAGCATTTCGACAGCTGCATGAGTTTTCTCTCCGATTGGTACAGCGGCAGAGAAATGGATGAGAACCTGATTCAGGAAAAAGCCGCCATTGAAAAAGTGCTGACGCATTGGGATGAACTTCCCGTTTACGGCGGCGTCCTTCATGATCATGGTCGTATTCTGGGCTTTACCTATGGTGCTCGAAGCGCGCCTGATATTTTGGCTGTGCACATTGAAAAAGCCACCCGAGATGTTCCGGGAGCCTACCCGGCTCTGTCTCAGGCCTTTGCCAAAAGTTTGCCGCTTTGCATCGAGTACTTGAATCGTGAAGAAGATTTAGGCATTCCCGGATTAAGAAAGGCCAAACAGGATTGGCACCCGGTTGCGCAATTGAAAAAAGGTGTCATCGAAATTCGTTGATAGAATACAGAAAAACTGCAGGAGAAAGTTATGGAAAATTTGACTAGACGCGGTGCCATTATGGCCGGATTTACGTCTTTGCTGACAGCAGCTGTTTCGTCAGCTCATGCCGCTCCTGCCTCTGTCCCCGTGATTTGGGACGGTAAGAAAATGTATGAGTCTTTTGAAAAAGACGGCACCGGCATTTCTTCCAAGGGTCCTGCCGGGCGCCCCAAAGCTTACGTCGCATTTGATACGCAATGCCGCGATTGCTGGCACCTGCATCGAAGGCTTGAACCCTTTATGGATAAGATCGAGTTTGTCTTTTGCCCGATCTCTTTCATGAACATCCATTCTGAACCGCAAGCCACGACCATCCTGATTGATAAGGATCCGCTCGCTAAGCTCGAAGAACATTTCGCCCACTTCGCTGACATTGAATTTCGCGGCATTCGTTACGGTTTAGTGGAAAAGCTCCCCGTCGACGTGCGCGATAAAGTGTGGACAAACACCAAGCTTCATCGAAGAGCCGGCTGCAGGGCTGTTCCCTATGGTGTCTTTAAAAATTCCAAAGGCCAATACCTGCCTTTTGATGAAAGACTGACAACAGAAGAGCTTAAGCAACTTTTTGAACTTTAACATTCGAAATGACCGGTAGGCGGAGCAATGCTCACCGGTCATTTCTCAAGAAAATCAACAATTACAAAATTTTCACTGTCAGGCAGCTTTTAAATGTCGTCAAGACTCAATCCCTGACAGTTAAGCTGATACTCTCTGAACTTCGGATTCTGATTTAAGAATGCTTCTGCCTTAACGTATAGGTTATTCAGATTAATTTTTTTAGCGTTTCTTTTAACCTCAAAAAGATCAACCCGTTTCTTATCGACATTGACACCAATCAGATCAATTTCGTTGTCACCTCTTCTATCCCACCACTGTCCCAGGTGAGTGTACCTTGATTCAGATTTGTATTTTTCTAAAAAATATTGCTCCAATGCTCTGCCGCTAAAAGTTTCATAATGGCCGAAGATATTGTCCTTTATGGATCGAAAATTTCCGGCACCGATACGTTGAGGATCATTTAGAAAAGCGAACCAAAACATTAAGTACCGATCTGTCATTTTGAAGCGGCTTTTCTTGTACGCATTTTCTGAAAAAAGCGGCTCGTTGCGACCGATTAAGCCATAGAAATTTTCCAGCTTTGCCAGGTATCCGCCAATACTTTTAGAGATAAAGTTCTGCAGCTCTTCACGTTTAGTTACCCCCTGAGCCATTTTCTGCAAAATGAGGTAATAAATACCATATTCGGCTCGAAATTCATTGGCCAGCATAATATTTCCCTCATTTAGGAAAAATGAGGTCGGATTAACTGCCACCTCCACCATTTCTTTCAAATGTAGTGCGTTGCGCTCCAAAAGGTATTCGATATATTGAGCAACACCGCCCGTCATCACGTACAGAGCCAAAAGATCATCGGGAGTATATTGAGGATTAAAATCTGTCAATATTTCCTTTATCTCATCCGGTGCAAAAGGCGCAAGCCGAATGATTCTGTCTACGCGTCCAAATAACGGCTGGCTGTAATCTTCGAAAATATGTTTCATTGCGGAGGCAACTGAACCGCAAAGGAATAATGCAAGAGAGCACTGCCGCTTATTCCGATCCCAAAGAGCCTGCAGTTTTCCCCAAAAAGCCGGATTCACATGATCGATTTCCTGACATTCGTCAATGACAATATTGATGGGTTTTGTTTTTGCCACATCAAATAAAAACGCGAGGACATCAACTACCGTTGTACACGCTGGTAAATAATTTAACCCCAGTTTTTGTCCGATCTCAGACAAAAATTCTTTAACCAATACACTCTCAATCGCATACGGATAAAAAATAAACTGCACGGTGGGTATACGAGAGTTCATTAATGATTGTTCAATCAAACGAGTCTTGCCGATTCTCCGTCGACCGGTCACAACAATCATTCGGGCACTTCTTTGCTCGCCTACCAGTTTCAGTTCTTCTTGAATAACCGACAGTTCTTTTTTTCGACCGAAAAATTTCATAATCAATCCGATTCGTAATACACGTTACGTAACCAGCCGTTACGTAACGTATGTTACGCAAATAAAATTCCGTAAGCAAGATAGTAGTTCTTGCCTTGCGATACGACCGAGACCGATTACTTCAGAAAACGCCATAACATTTCGCAGTTTTCTGCATATTTGCTAACATTAGAAGGTTAGCTTTTTCAAGCAGGTAGAGAAAAAACATATGCTTTCTGACAGTTCCGCCCCAGAGGGTCGACAGTCACTTTTTCACATTATCGGAGAATCCCATGCGAGCCACATTTGAGTCGTGGCTGCATCGTCAGTGGACAAAAAGAGGTCTGCTGGCTTGGGCCCTATCCCCTCTTTCATTAGTATTTCTCGGCATTGCACGCAACAGACGGTTGAAAACAAAACCGCATCGTCTGCCCGTACCTGTCGTTGTCGTCGGCAATATCTATGTGGGCGGTACAGGGAAAACTCCCGTAACCATTGCGCTTGTCAAAGAACTCGTCAGGCGCGGTTACCATCCCGGGGTTGTCTCTCGCGGTTTCGGACGCAAGGATGATGCGCCTCAAATGGTGCTTCCGGACAGCCCTGCGACAAAAGTGGGCGATGAGCCGCTTTTGATTGCCAGACAAACCCGAGTTCCTGTCGCCGTCGCTCGTGATCGGGTGGCCGCCGCCCTTTTACTTTTGGATAAGCACCCTGAGTGCGATCTTATTATTTCTGACGACGGTCTTCAGCACTATGCGTTAGCCCGCGACGTGGAATTGGCTGTGGTTGGTGCCCGAGGACTTGGCAACGGCTGGGTGCTGCCCGCAGGTCCCCTTCGTGAGCCGCCGTCTCGGCTCGATGAAGTCGACGCCATCGTGTTAAACGCCACTGAAGACACGTTTGACAGCCGCACTCCGAGATTTGCGGCAACGGCCACTTTGGGTCGAGCGAAATCGCTTGACGGCACACGCACAATGACGCTTGAAGAAGTTGCTCAGATGAAAAAACCGGTTTTGGCTGCCGCCGGCATCGCCGCTCCCGGTCGTTTCTTTGCAATGCTTCGCGCGCATGACATTGAAGGTCCGGAAATGGAACTGGGTGATCACTACGCCTTTGATGAAAACCCGTTTAAGGACTCTAAAGAAGACATCATCCTGATTACAGGCAAAGATGCGGTCAAATGCCGCCAACGCCCCGATATCGCAAAAGATCCCAGAATTTACACGGTGGAATATCTTGTCGATATCGATCCCTATCTGGTTGATCTTATTGAACACAAACTTCAGGAAAAGGTTCACAAATAAAATGGCTCTTGATCCCCGATTAACCGCCACACTGGTATGCCCGATCTGCAAAGGCGCCATTGTTTGGGATGCTGAACACAGCGTTTTGGTTTGTCCCCGCTGCAAATTGGCTTTCGAAGTCAAGGATAACATCCCCAATATGATTCCCGAAGAAGCCAAAAAACTCACTGACGAAGAGGCAGAAGAATATGCCAAACGTCTCTCGATTGTGAGAGGTGCCTAATATGACAGAGTTTTACGCCATCATTCCGTCACGGATGAAATCCACCCGGCTGCCGGAAAAGCCGTTGAAAGATATCGCCGGCCGCCCGATGGTGGTGCGTGTGGCAGAACGCGCTAAAGCATCCGGCGCCAAAGATGTTGTGGTTGCCACCGATCATGAAGCGATCGTCAAAGCCTGCGAAGAAAATGGCATTAAGGTCATTCTCACTTCCCCTGATCATCCGACGGGTACCGACCGATTGGCTGAAACCGTCATGAAATTGGGGCTGCCTGACGAAGCCATTGTTGTCAATGTGCAAGGCGACGAGCCTCTCATTCCGACCGATGTGGTCCGTGATGTGGCTCAGCTTTTGGCCGATCACCCCGAATGCGAAATGGCTACAGCCGGTCACCCGATTGACAACATCGAAGAATTTTTAAACCCCAATGTGGTCAAAGTGGTCCGTGATGCCAAAGGCATTGCGATTACGTTCAGCCGCGCCCCGATCCCCTGGCCTCGCGACGCATTTCGTGACGACATGACGAAATTGCCCCAAGGATTGGTGCCGCTTCGCCACATCGGTCTTTATGCTTACCGCGTAAAGTTTTTAAAACGCTATCCCCAGTGGGAACAGGCTCCCATTGAAAAGTGGGAAAGTCTTGAGCAGTTAAGAGCCCTATATTATGGGGTGAAGATTGCCGTAGCGGTTTTACCCGGTGCATTGCCAGCTGGTGTCGATACTCAAGAAGATCTCGAGCGTGTGCGTGAGGCGTACGAAAAAGGCTTAATCTGAAATATATCTTTTCGGGCGCACAATTTGCCCGCTAAGATGTCTACAATGAAATAAAAAGTTGTGACTCAAATTCCTTGAGTCATCGGAAGTTAACGAGGAGTTATTATGCGTTTAATTTTGATTGGACCTCCGGGTGCCGGCAAGGGCACGCAAGCTGCCTTTATTAAGGAAAAATTCGGTATCCCCCTGATCTCCACGGGTGATATGCTGCGTGCCGCCGTTAAGGCCGGTACCCCTCTCGGTTTGGCCGCCAAGGAAGTCATGGACAAGGGCCAATTGGTTTCCGATGACATCATTATCGGTTTGGTCAAGGAACGTCTGACGCAGCCCGATTGCGCCAACGGCTTCCTGTTTGACGGTTTCCCGCGCACGATTCCTCAGGCTGAAGCCCTTCAGGCCGCCGGTATCCCGATTGATTTCGTGCTTGAAATCGCCGTGCCTGACGAAGAAATCGTCACCCGCATGAGCGGTCGCCGTGTGGATCCGGTCTCCGGCCGTACGTACCACATCAAGTACAATCCGCCCAAGGTGGAAGGTAAGGATGACATCACGGGCGACCCGCTGATCCAACGTGATGACGACAAGGAAGAAGTGGTTCTGAAGCGCTTGAGCGTCTATCACGCTCAAACCGAAGCCCTGGTGAAGTTCTACGGTGACTTGGCCGCCTCGGGCGACGCGAGCGCTCCGAAGTATCGCAGCATCAGCGGCTTGGGCACGATCGAAGAAATCAAGAATCGTGTGTTTGAAGCTTTAAAGTAATTTCGCAATAAGCGAATCAGAGGTGCCGAACCGGTTGGTTGCGGCACCTTTTTTGTTTCTCAGTTAATCGGATGAATGAAGCGTAATGTTTCGGTCATCGGACGCTTTTTCCACTCGGCATCCGTCACCAAGCAGTACCAGTCATAAAGCGGAGAGTTTTCTTTCGCAATGAGAGTGTTACTGGGATCGACCACGAGCGCATCAAAAGCTGCGCTCAGCGTCGTCGTTTGAGGCGACACAAGCAGACTCCAGTGCTCATCGTATTTGCGGTCATCCTTGAGTTTGCCCACGTAACCGACATCGGCCAAGCGTTCAAGAATTGAACCGGCAGCTTCCGGATAAGAGTCAACGGCCTTGCAAAGTTTGTGGATTGAAACCGACGATCTCCCGCTTTCCTGCGCAATCATCAATTCATGCAAGAGCGCCACTCCGGTGATGAAGTCATTTCCCGTTTTATTCATGTCCTGATAGCGGCCGCTGGTGAGCATCGGAATGGTGGCCGCAATGGCCGCTCCCGACAACACCAAAAGCCAGGAAAGATAAATCCAGAGAAGCACCACCGGTATCAAAACAAAAGAGCCGTAAATCGTCGTTAACGGACCGGTGCTTAAGTAGTAACTGAATCCCCACTTGATGACCACGCCAACCACCGTGACAAGCAGTCCCCCCACAAAGGCGTGAAGCCACTTCACCTTACAGTTAGGCACATACACATAAAGAGCGGCGTACATAAAGGACTGCACCAGAAGCTGAATCACCATAAAGACCCAGCCCGGCAAAAGCCCTTCGACACCAAACTCAATTTGCGTGAGCACATTGGTGAGCACCAGACTGAAACCGATTGCCATGGGTCCCAGTGTCAGAAGCGCCCAATAAATAAGTACCCGCTGCATGACCGGGCGCATTTGTCTGACGTGAAAAATTCGGTTAAGCGTGGCATCCACCGTGTTAATCAACAAAAGTGCCGTCACGGTTAAACCGGCCAGACCGAAAATCGTCAGCCCCTGGGCATGCTCGGCAAAAGATTTCACATAACCGATAATTTGCTGACTGTAGACCTCAGGCAAAAGGCTTGAGAAAAGAAGCGCTTCCATTTCGGCTCGCCTTTCGGCAAAAGCCGGGAATACCGCAAAACTCACCAAAATCACGGCAACGAGCGGCACCAGTGAGAGCACAGAAGTCAGTGTCAGGGAAGAGGCAACTTGATTGAGCTGCGTCTCCTGAATGCGCGCCCAGACGAATTCGGCAAGCTCCCTGACCACTTCTTTAAAGGGACGTTGCTTGTAGTGGCTGAGGTTGAGATCCCAATCCATAATCTATCGAATTATCAAACAGATACCTTAAATCATAACAAAAACGCGGTCGACACAAGACCGTCTCCGATCCAATGCACGACCGCATTGCAAAAAATAATTAAGCCGCTTGTTCTTCTGCCGCAGGCTCAGTCTCAACCGTTTCGGTCTCTTTCTTTTCAGGTTTGGGACCCGGTTCCAACACCGCCATGCTTTCCACG
>ERZ779866.1186-NODE-1186-length-27163-cov-7.469087_pt1 | contig 27163 bp, 28 predicted proteins | sample MGYA00511248_ERZ779866 | MGnify/ENA primary metagenome ERZ779866 (study PRJEB29588, sample SAMEA2155758) | human gut metagenome | biome: human gut; feature: human-associated habitat; material: faeces | place: Denmark | collected 2008/2010 ... | reverse complement strand
CAAAGTTCCGTGGCCAGGTTTACGTTCTTACTAAGGACGAAGGTGGCCGTCATACACCATTCTTCAACAACTATCGTCCACAGTTCTACTTCAGAACAACAGACGTTACAGGTACAATCTCTCTTCCAGAGGGCACAGAGATGTGCATGCCTGGCGATAACGTTGAGATGGATGTTGAGCTTATCACACCAATCGCTATCGAAGTAGGTCTTCGTTTCGCTATCCGTGAGGGTGGTAGAACAGTTGGTTCAGGCGCAGTTATCGCTATCAACGACTAATTAAAAGCCTAAGCTAATGCTTTAAATAAAAAAAGGAGCGGTCTATGATCGCTCCTTTTTGATATATAAAGATGAGGTGTAAAATGGCTGACAATTCAAAAGATATTATCACCTTGATAGATCCGTCAGGAAATCCCGTAGAATATAAATGGCTCGGCATGATAAAGCTGAGAGGTCAGAAGTATGTTTATCTTATGGAAAATCATGAAAATTGTCATGAGCTGACGATTTTAAAATATGAATACGATGAAGACCATGAAGCAGAAGCTTACCTGCCATTGACAAAAAAGGAATTGATAGACGAGTTAATGGAAATATTCAAAGAAGAATACAAGGACGAGTTTATTTTTTGATGCAATAATTGAAAAAACGGAAAAGTTATCAACATTCCGCCTTTTCAATGTGGAAAACTTTTTTAAAACGGAGATGAAAATATGGCTGAAAATAAAAAGAATATGACAAACGAAAACGGCGAGGACGGAATAATAGTTCTCACAAACGACTTGGGCGAAGATGTAGAATTTTTCTTCTTGGACTGCATCGAGCTTAGAGGCGAGGAGTATATTGTTCTTATAGAGAATAATGACGAGGCAGACCAGGTTGTTATCCTCAAAATCGAAAGCGTTGACGACGAGCACGAAAACTATGTAGGTATCGACGACGAAGACCTTCTCATGGAAGTTTTCGACCTTTTCAAAGAGAGAAATAAGGACACTTTTGGCTTTGAAGAATAAAAAATCAGACGAAAGTCTTGACAAATTATAAAAATTCAATATAATAGTGATTAACAAACAAAATATCCCGTTTAAAGACTGTGAAGGGAACAAGACATGGTGTCACAATTCAGAGAGTCGGTGGTTGGTGCGAACCGATATTGTAATCTGTGTGTATAGCTCATCCCGGAGTTTTCTGTCCAAAAGCATTTTATGTAATTAAAACAGAACGGCAGACACCGTTATATGTCGGACTTTGTTGGAAGTCGCAGAGGAACGCACCGTGAGGTGTGTTTGAATCAGGGTGGTATCACGGATTTTTTTCGTCCCTTTTTACGGGACGATTTTTTTGTTTAGAAAAAATTCGGAGGTTTTCAAAATGAAAAATTCATTTCACAAGTACATTCCATTTCAGCAGATAAATTTGCCGGACAGACAGTGGCCAAACAAGGTTATCGAAAAAGCTCCAATCTGGTGCAGCGTTGACCTGCGTGACGGCAATCAGGCTCTTATCGACCCCATGAATCTTCAGGAAAAGCTGGAGTTCTTCCACGCTCTCTGCGATATGGGATTTAAAGAAATTGAAATCGGCTTCCCATCAGCCTCAGAAACCGAGTACGAAATTTGCCGTGAGCTTATAGAGGGAAATCACATTCCCGACGACGTTACAATTCAGGTTCTTGTTCAGGCAAGAGAGCACTTGATTAGAAAGACGTTTGAAGCCATCGAGGGCGCAAAAAATGTAATCGTTCACTTCTATAATTCCACCTCAACATTACAGCGCAAGGTTGTTTTCAAAACTGATATGGACGGCGTAATTGACATAGCCGTAAAGGGCGCAAAGCTTGTAAAAGAGCTTACAGAACAGTATCAGGGCGACACAAATATCCGCTTTGAGTATTCACCGGAAAGCTTCAGCGGCACAGAAATGGACAACGCTGTTGAAATCTGCGCAAGAGTTATGGAGGAGCTTGGCGCAACCAAAGAAAATCCTGTTATCCTCAATCTGCCAAACACTGTTGAAATGTGCACAGCAAACACATACGCAGACCAGATTGAATATTTTATAAAGCACCTGCCAAACAGAGAGGCAGCAATTATCAGTATTCACCCGCATAACGACAGAGGCTGCGGCGTAGCAGCTTCCGAGCTTGCTCTTCTCGCAGGAGCAGAGAGAGTGGAAGGAACACTCTTCGGCAACGGAGAAAGAACAGGTAACCTGGATATCGTTACAATGGGACTTAACATGTACACCCAGGGAGTTGACCCTGAGCTTGATTTCAGCAATCTTCCTAAGTACAAGGAGATTTACGAAAGATGCACAGGCATGAAGATAAACGAACGTCAGCCATACATCGGCGAGCTTGTTTTCACAGCTTTCTCCGGTTCTCACCAGGACGCAATCAACAAGGGTATGAAGTACATGAAGGAAACAGACTCCGACTACTGGGAGGTTCCTTACCTGCCTATCGACCCTGCGGATGTTGGCAGACAGTACGAGCCTATCATCAGAATCAATTCTCAGTCCGGCAAGGGCGGCGCCGCATTTGTTATGAACCACAACTTCGGCTTTGACCTTCCAAAGAAAATGCATCCTGAGTTCGGTGCATTGGTTCAGGCAGAATGTGAGCGTGTTGAAAGAGAGCTTACCTCAAAAGAGCTGTACAAAGTATTTGAGGACAACTACATCAACCACAAGAAGAAATACGATCTCCTTGAGCATAAGCTCTACGACGAAAACGGCGACAAGGTTACATTCACAGGAACAATCAGAATGGACAATATCGAGGGCCACGACATCGCCATTACCGGAACAGGAAACGGTCCTATCGACGCATTCTTTAATGCACTCAAGGGCGTTGGCATTAACAATTACGAGTTCATGTCCTACAGCCAGCACGCTATTTCCTCCGGTTCAGACTCAAAGGCTGTGTCCTACATTCAGCTTAAAACACCAAGAGGCAACGACATTTTCGGTGTCGGCATAGACCACAACGTAAACTTCGCCTCAATCCTCGGTGTCCTCAACGCCATAAACCGCTCAGAAGTATAATTTATAACCGACGGGGAAAGGTTAAGCTTGAAATTAACTCCTGTTTTCCGTCGGGCGAGACGTTTTCCTAAGTCTTTGGAATGTCTCGCTCTCGGTAAGGTTTGATTATTTTATTTCCGTCTTGCAAAGGTTTGATTTAGAAATAAGCATCGTTACAAGGCGGGCGAGAGCTTTTGCTTAGTCTTTAGAATGGCTCGCTCTCGGTTAGGTTTGATTATTTTATTTCCGCCTTGCAGAGGTTTGGTTTAGAAATGAACGTCGTTTCAAGGCGTGCGAGACCTTTTGCTTAGTCTTTAGAATGGTTCGCTTTAATGTAACTTTTTATTTAATTTATTCTTTTAAAGAACTATATAATATGTAAAACACCCCCATGACTACAAATCATGGGGGTGTTTTTAGTGTATAGAAGGATAAAAGGATTATTTAAAATTAAGCGGTTTCCGTATTTAAATCTGCGTAACCTTTAGAATATGCATTTTCATTTACTGAGCTTAACAGAGCCATAACATTTTCAAAGTTATCATTTATGACTATATCCAAGCGGATAAGCTTATGATATTTGTCAAAGGCAGTGATATAGATTTTACCTTTTGCGTCGGAGTTGCTTTTTTCCATATCCTTATTGTTATATATATCTGTTTTCAAAGCCTCAAGCATTTTATCCATATGGGAAAAATTCTCCTGATTAACAAGTATTCCGGTATCGGTTTCATAATCCAAATACTCAAGGGAAATAATTTCCGTAAAACGGTCAACATAATTTGAAATAATCTTGTAATCGTAAAGTCTTGAGGTTACAAAATCAGCAAGCATATTTTGTGCTTCCTCTGAAATTTCGCCGTATTCGTATTCCCTTGTAATATGGCGTCCATTGTTGAGAGTATAGTTTAATTTTAATTTCAAAAATCTGTTGTCCTCATCCATGCTTATAACGGCTCTGTTTGAGCTGTCGAAGTTATAAGGGAAATCATATATATTACTCAAGTTATCAACAATTTCCTGATGGATTTCGATTACATCCTCGATTGTTTCCTTGTCGTCAAAGGTTGTATACCTGTCAACATTGTTGTAACCGGTGTTGGTATCTTCGTCTATAGTGTAAAGGCTGTAGCCGCCCTCTGAATCATAGAGATATATGCCTACGCTTTTAACGTCTTCTGCTTTCGGAACATTGGAAACGTATCCGAACCAACCTGTAATAAGTGGAATATAGAACACAGAAATCAGCACGATTGCACATGCAAACTGCAAAAGACTTCTTGAATATCCCTTTGTTCCTCTTGCGTAGATAATGTGCAGAAGGAATGTGACACAGAATGCGCCGATAACTGCTCCTGCCAAAAACCAAAGATAGAACATATCGGAAGAGTAGGAGAGAACGCTGAAAAGCAATCCCAGAGCAACTCCGCCCACAAAGCCGGCTACTATCTTGATTATTATTGCAGGCATATTAAAGGCAAAGGCGTTTTGTGCTGATTCGGTGCGTCTGCGCTTTATAAGGAATATGCTTCCGGCTGTGCAGAGAGCCGTAAACAGCAGCCACCAGCCTATGTGTATGAATTGGTAGGAGGTGAACTGGTCTAAGTCACCGAGAAAAGTTCCCATATAGTGGGACACAAAAGGCACAAGAGCGGTCAGCAATGTCATGCTGATATCTAAAGCAACATATCCGGGGAGAACAAGTGTCGGCAAATAATAAACCAGCGCCCATGCTATAGGATAAATCATGGAAATTACACAATAAGAGATAATGCCGTCAATTGTTGTTCCGCAGCAAACTGAAAGTAAAGCCACGAAAGATATGTTACTGAGTATTGCAAGAATAAGCATCATAAGACTTGCGAAAAATGAACTCAAGTCTATTGTTGTAACCTGTATCAAAAGTCCTATGAAAGAGATTAAAATCACAGGGACAATGCTCATAACCGCAGAAGCCAAATACTTTGAAACAAACATGTTTCGCCTTGTCATAGGGAAAGCAAAATACCAGTCAACACTTGTTTTCTTTTGCATATAGGCGAAATTTATAAAAGAGATAATCACGGAAAATGATACAGCCACAGTGGAGAAAAATGCGTTGTACATTATAAAGCCCGTGTCGTTGCCCTCAAATGTCATGGGGACTTTGCTTGTTATACAGAATACCGCCATCATGGGGAAAGAAAGAAACAGAAGTATAGTGTATATAAGCAAAGTGTATTTGTATTTCTTTACAGTCCAGCCCATAAGAGAAATACAGCGGTTAAAAGCTGTGTACTTATTTGATGTTTTCGATGTCATAACCTGCCACCTCCATTTCGCACATAAATATTTCCTCAAGAGTGAGGGGCAGGGATTCCATAAATATAGGTTCCTGCGCTTTGATTATTTTTTCAATATCTTCCTTGTTTCCCTTGGCGGTGAAGCTTATGAGGTTTCCGCTTCTCTTGATGTTCAAAATTTCAAGACCGCCTATAATTTCATTCTGGTCAAAGTCCCTGTCAAAAGCTGCATGGAACTTGTGAACCTGTGTTTTTATCTCGTCCACGTCGTCCTCAACAACAAGGTTGCCCCTGTGGAGAAAAGCAATGTGGTCGCAGATATCCTCAAGCTCTCTCATGTTGTGAGAGACGATGATAACAGACATACCTCTGTCGCTTACGTCGTTTATTATAAGCTGTTTTACAAGCCTGCGTATTACAGGGTCAAGACCGTCGAAAATCTCGTCAAGTAAAAGATACTTGGGCTTTGCGGAAAGGGCTAAAATCAAAGAAGCCTGCCTTTGCATACCCTTGGACATATTTATAAGCTTTCCTCTTCTATCGATGGGGAATATAGAGCAAAGTCTTAAATAGGTTTCCTCACTCCATCCGCTGTAGATTTTGCTGAGGAGATTTGAGGCGTTGTCCAGGGTAGTTCCGTTGTAGAAAAAGGGAACGTCAGCCACGAAATAAATTTGGTCTTTAAGCTGAGGATTTTCAAAAATCTGTTTGCCGTCAATCAAAACATCTCCCGCTGTCGGCTGGTAAACACCGGAAATTGTCCTCAAAAGGGTGGATTTTCCGCTTCCGTTAGAGCCTACCAAAGCAAAAACAGAGCCGTCGCCCACCTGAAAATTAAGTTTTTTCAGGGCAAAATTTTTCTCAAAAGCTTTAGAAAGATTTTTTATCTCAATCATAATAACCCTCCGTTCATCAAAGCCTTGTCAAGTATCTCGGTGATTTCTTTCCTGCCTGCGCCGCATTCTATTGCAGTGCCGATAGATTTTTCAACTTCACGCAAAGCGTTTTTCTTTCGCTCTTCAAATTTGTCCACATTGGGAGAAACAAAGCTTCCCCTGCCAACGGTGGAATATATGTAGCCGTCCTTTTCAAGCATCTGATAAGCCTTTGTCACGGTGTTTGGATTGATTCCCAGCTCCGACGCCACCGAGCGTATAGGCGGCAGCTTTTCGTTGGGAGCCAAAACCCCGTGGGATATTAAGTTAACAGCGCTTAAATAAATCTGTTCATAAAGAGGCTGTCTTGCCATAAAGTCCACAGAAAACATAACATCACCATCCCTTCCCGATTTTTGATGACTAATTGTACTGTATCATCTAATACAATTATATACGGCGAGCAGTACAATGTCAATAGATTTTATTATATAAAATTTCTTGCTTGAATTGAGATTATATGATATTATTTTTATATATTTAACAGAGGTGATTAAACTATGCTGGATATCAAAAAGGTTTTTTTCTATGACCAAAATACAGAGGACCAAAGCACCGGAGAAATAACACAGCCTCAGGTGGACTTTTCTCTTCCGCCGGAAGAACTTTTATCCCTTGCCGATTCCTTACAGGACAAGGCCGACAGAATGCTTGAAAGCTATCGCCTTTCCGACAGCGAACAGCTTTACAAAACTATTTTGAAGATTAGGGAAAAGCTTCTGGGTGAACAGCATAATGTAACAGCATCCACATACCTTTATATGAGCATTATCTATTTGAGAAAAGGTGATTTGGAAAAATCCGGTTTTTATTCCGGCAAATATGAGAATATAAAGTTCAGTACCGACGAAACAGATGATACAAACGTCAATTTCGACGAAAACCATGCTTTTTCCGACCCTTACATGTACGACAACAGTACGGGAGAGGTTGAAAACATTGAGATTGACTACACACTTCCCAAGGAGCAGCTTTTATCACTTGCGGATTCATTGCAGGAAAAAGCAGATTCGCTTTTGGAAGAATTCTGCCTTTCCGACAGTGAAAAGCTTTTTGACCCTATTTTGAAAATCAGGGAAAAATATCTTGGAGAAAACCATCCCGACACAGCCGTCACTTACTTTTCATTGGGACGTCTTTCAAACAGAAAGGGAATGTTTAAAGACTCCATCGATTACTACAATAAAGCCATAAAAATAAATGAGGAAGCTTTCGGAAAAATAAATATAGAAAACTGGGAAATTTACAACTATCTGGAAACCGCCTATTCAAACATAGGCGACGAAGAAAATTTAAGAAAAGTAAATCAAATACTCGACACTTTAAAAAATGAACTTGACCTATAAAAAATCCCCCGGCAAGAAATATATTTCTCACCGGGGGATTCCCATAGAAAGGGGAAAAACCGGCCACTATGTGACCGGTTTTGATTTATAATGTTATCGAGTTAATCGTATAAGGCTTTATTATTCTTCTGTCTCTTCTGCTTTCTCAGCGTCTGCCTTAGCAACCTTAGCGTCGCCCATATCATCGAACAAGTTAAATCTGAAGAGCTTTGACTCGTCTTCTTTGTTCTCGCAGATGATGTAAGCTTCTGAAATCTTACCGCCTTCGATGAGCTGTGTCAAGCCAACAAGCTGGCAAAGTTTGCTCTTAAGATTGAGATGATCTCCCTCACGTGTGATCAAGTACACATTACCTTTGCAAGTGTCAAGCACGGCGAGGAACTCAGCAACATTAACATCATGTAAACTAATTGTAGGTGTCATAATAATTTTCCTCCTTAAATGTTTCGTGCTGCCATTTACCATTTGGCAATTTAATCTATACCGAAGATAGATTTTTATATTCATCGGTAGTCAAGCGGACTCTTTACTTGACACCTACATTATATCCATACGAACCGTAAATGTCAACAACTTTTTTCTTACAACTTTGTAAATTTTGCGAATTGAACATCCTATTTAAGCGGTTAAAATTTGAATTTTTTGTATAATTTGCACATAATGTTTGATGATGAAATCGTTTCCAGAACTTGGGCTCTCTTGAATTTTGGTAAAAATATACTTTTATAAAAACTTAGGAACAATACAAATATTATAATTGCCGAATTTGAATTTTTACTTGTTTGTAATCATTTTTTTTGAGGATAAAAAATCCCATATTCCCGTAAAAACATTGTTAAATTCACAGACCTCATGTATAATAAGGGTAAATGATATTTCAGAATCTGAAAAGGAGAGTTACTATGCTTAACGAGCAATTCAAAATTTTTAAAAGCGGAACAGATATCCGAGGTGTTGCCAGCGAAGGCGTTGAGGGTCAGAGCGTAAACCTTACCGATGAGATGGTTTACAAAATGGCTGACGGATTTGTGCTTTGGCTTTCAAAGAAGCTTTCAAAGAAAGCCGAAGACCTTACAATTTCCGTTGGACGTGACAGCCGTATTTCAGGCCCTCGTATTGTGGCTTCCGTTACAAAGGCATTTACAGATGACGGAGTAAAGGTTCTTGACTGCGGACTTGCTTCAACACCTTCTATGTTTATGACAACAGTTGACCTGAAGTGCGACGGCGCTTTGCAGATTACCGCAAGTCACCACCCATTTAACAGAAATGGTTTGAAGTTCTTTACACGTGACGGCGGACTTGAGGCAAGCGACATTGAGGAGATCCTCACATACGCTCAGGAGAATGAAACACCTGAGAAAATCGGCGGCGGTACAGTTACCACTACAAACTACATGGAGCAGTATTCAAAAAATCTCCGTGACATGATTTGCAGAGAGGTAAACGCAGAGGATTACGAGCATCCTTTAAAAGGATATAAAATCGTTGTTGACGCAGGAAACGGCGCAGGCGGTTTCTATGCTTCAAAGGTTTTGGAGCCTTTGGGCGCAGACACAACAGGAAGCCGTTATCTTGACCCGGACGGAATGTTCCCAAACCACGTTCCAAACCCTGAAAACGAAGAAGCTATGCAGTCAATCTGCGAAGCTGTTAAGGAAAGCAAAGCAGACCTTGGTGTTATTTTTGATACAGACGTTGACCGTGGCGGAGCCGTTGACAGTTCAGGCAACGAGATAAACAGAAACCGTCTTGTAGCAGTGGCTTCCGCTATTGCTCTCGAGGGCAACGACGGCGGCACAGTTGTTACCGACTCTATCACATCATCAGGACTTAAAACCTTTATAGAAGAAGACCTAAAGGGAAAGCATTACCGTTACAGAAGAGGCTATAAAAATGTAATCAACAAGGCATTAGAGCTTAACGCTCAGGGAATAAACTGTCCTCTTGCCATTGAAACCTCAGGACATGCCGCTATGCGTGAGAATTATTTCCTGGACGACGGCGCATATCTCTGCACAAAGATAATCATCAAAATGGCTCAGCTTAAACAGCAGGGCAAAGAGCTTGAGGATTTGACAGCATCCCTGAAAGAGCCTGTTGAGTCAAAGGAAATCCGTTTCAAAATCAAAGAAAAGGATTTCAGAGAGTACGGCGAAAAGGTAATTGCAGACCTTGAAAAATACGCAGAAGCTCAGGAGGGCTGGAAAATTGCCGACGACAACCGTGAGGGAATCCGTGTTTACTTTGACAAGGACAACGGCGACGGCTGGTTCTTACTCCGTCTTTCCGTTCACGACCCGATTATGCCTCTCAACATCGAAAGCGACACAAAAGGCGGCGTTGACATAATCTTCAACCAACTCAACACCTTCCTTTCCCGTTATTTTTGATTCCGACCTGCATAGGTTAATCTAATCTTTAGGTTCAGCACAGGTCGGGCGAAACCTTTATTTTTATCTCCGCCTTGCAGGACTTCGTTTAAAAAATAAACATCATTACAAGGCGGGCGAGTTTTTTATCTCCGCCTTGCAGAACTTCAGCTTGGAAATAAACGTCGTTTAAAGGCGGACGAGACCTTTTCCGTAGTCTTGGGAATGGTTCGCTCTCGGTTGGGTTTTATTTATATTTGAATTGTTACAGCCATGGTTATTTATCAAACCATGGCTGTTTTTTATTTTTCTTATATAGAAATATAATCCGTAAGTGCGTATGTTTTAATCCTTCCCTACGAGGTGTTTTATTTAAACCAATCCTTTTTTCACCTTACATGTGAAGTTGTTGGTTTCTATTTTGAATACAAGTGTTTTATCAACCACCGCTTTTTCGCCGCTCATTTCGAAATATCTTCCGGTTTGGGCGTACATAAGCTTATTGAGAGCGTCGATTTTTTCGTCCGTATCGGAAATAACCTTGGGATTTCCCCAGCCGATTATACTTTTATAGGCGTAAGTGTAGCCGCTGGCTTTTTCTGCGGCTATGAGCTTATGGCCGCAGTCCATTTCAAAGCAAACCGTTTCGCCTTTTTTAATTCCGTCGGTTTTTCTGCCCTCAAGGGCGCTGTGAAAATAAAGTGTTAAATTATTTTCCTTAATTTCATAGCCGAAGTTCATGGGAACAATATAGGGAACACCGTCACAACACAGAGAAATTCTGCAAACCTTACATTCCTTTAAAATATCTTCAATTGCGTTTATGTCTTTTTCTTCAAGATTTTTTCTTCTCATATTATCTCTCTTTCAATATCCCTGCATTTTTGAAATAGCCACCACAATATTTGTTTTTACAACCTTAACCAAGGTAAACAGAGAAGCAAGAATAACGCTTCTTGTTTTATAGTCCAGATTTTTAAAGGATTTTAAAATTGTCTTTGAATTTTCAAACCAGTTTTCCGTCAGCTGGCCTATGGTTTTGGCGTCGGTTCTGTCGAAAATTTCAAAAATAGCGTCAATAGCCTTTTGTCTTTCTTCAAATGACATCTTATCCATCCAGCTTTTTATTGTACTGTCAAAAAACATACTGCTTTTTGTGGCTGATTTAATATGCTTAAAGCTTTTGCCTACGATTTCCCAGGAATATATATCGTGCTGCATAAAGCCCATTTGATTGCTTTTGATAATTTCGTATTTTGCGTCGTTGTAGAAAAGCATACCAACTATAGAGGACTGGGGAACATAGCGGTAAACCAGCTTCATAACATTCTTTTCTTCAATTTCCTTAAATACCTTTTCGGTAAATCCCGGAGAATCATGGCAGTAAATGGCTTTTACTCTGTCTGCGTTTTGCTTTTCGCAGTTTGCCACGGCATAAATTGCGATTGTGCCGCCCTTCGAGTGACCGCCGGTTATTATATCACCTTTTGTGTTTTCGCATACATAGTTGAAATATCTTACACCCTCCTGCTGTGAGGGGATAACAGGAAGAAAACTCATGTTCAAGTCCTCTTTCCAGCCAAGAAAAGTGTCGTCTGTTCCACGAAAAGAAATAAAAATCTGACCGTTTCCCATGAATATGGTTATGGCGGCGAACTGCATTTCTCTGTGCGGATCAAGGATATTTTTATAGGCGCAAAGCTCCATTTTTTTAAATCTCTGGCTTTCCGCCATAGCAGCCATAAGGGGAACATCATCGTGCCATAAAACCTTCTTGTATGGGTCACGGTATCTGTTTAAAAATTCTTTAAAAGCTCCTAAAACAGTTATTTTGTGGGTAACATGGCTGGATACGATGTTGTGAAAAGGTATATAAGATACCCTGGACAGCACAAGGCTGTCAATTTCATTAAAAGGCATTTCATCCAGCGTCTTGTCGCCGTATTGGTAGATGTAATCTATTATATCTGCCATAACGCCACTTCCAATCTGATAATTTTTATATACCTATACTTACTCCATAATACTTTTATAGTAATACACAGATTTACAAAAATCAAGGTTTTATTTCTTAAAAATAAATTAAAATTATAAAGGATTATAAAGGAATTAGGTGATGAAAAACGTATAATTATTGTAAGGAGGCGATAGATATGGATAACGGTGAAAGCAGCTGCCGCCGTTTTCTTCAGGGAGATAAATCAGCTTTCGACGATATATTAAAGGAGTACCGCCAAAGTCTTACCTTTTTCATTTACAGGTATGTTAAAGACTATGACGAGGCGGAGGACATTGCTATAGATGTTTTTGTGGAATTTCTTTCCCACCCGAAAAAATACAACTTTAAAACCTCACTTAAAACATATCTTTTTATGATTGGGAGAAGCCGGGCTTTGGATTTTTTAAGACGAAGCAAAAAGCACAGAAAAGCCGACATTGAGGAGCTTGACAAGACAGCAGACAACAGCGGTTCTCTATGGGAGGAATTTATAAGGGGAGAGAGAAGCAGGGCTTTAAACGAAGCCATAAGCGGACTTCCTGAGGATATGAAAATAGCTGTGCATCTTGTGTATTTTGAGGGGCTTTCCTATGAGGAAACGGGAAAGGTAATGAAAAAATCGAGAAAGCAGATAGATAATCTCCTTTACAGGGCGAAAGGAAAGTTGAAAATTGCTTTGTCAGAAAAAGGAGTTGAGCTGTGATGAGAAATGACGAAGACTTTAAAAGGGAAGTTTTTAAACGATGGGAAGTGAAAGCAAGTCTTGAAAAAATGAGAAAAAGAAGAGCGCTGGGTTCTCTCTGTATTTTTTTGGTTGTCTGCGTTTTTGCTGTTCCCACGTTGCTGAATATGAACACTGTGCCGGAAAGCAACAATTCCATTGATAACGGAGTTGACGTGAGCGTAACCGTTCCGGAAAATGGTGAGGAATTTGCAACTGAGGAATCAGGTGACTGGCAGATTGAAGTGGATACAGGGGAGGCTGTAGAAGAACAGGACGGAAATGACGGAATAGTTTTAGAACCTACAGCGGAAATCAGCGACAAAACAAGCGGTGAAATAAGGACTGTTTCCACAGAAAATATTATGGAGTTTTACAGCCTGATTGAAAGCGTATATGACATCGGTGACTATGAAGAAACGGAGCAACAGGAAAGATATGTGATAACAATTTCAAGTTCCACAGGAGATGAAAACTATTTCCTGTCAGAGGACGGATACATAATGAAAAACAACGACGGACGTTGGAAGAAAATTCCCGATGATAAATTGCAGGAGATAATAAACTTTGTATAGGGGGATGTTTTATGAAAAGAATAGCTTGTTTGTTTATGGCGGTTACTCTTTTGCTGGGACTGACAGCCTGTGAAAGCGGGGAAAAGAAAGACCTTACGTCGGATATAAATCCTCAGCAGGTTAAGGGAAAAGAAACAGATGAAAGATTTGAGAAGATATACGCAGACTTTGCTGTAAAAAGCTTTAAAAATTTTACCGATAAAGAGAAAAACTCTATGATTTCCCCTGTATCAATAATGCTTGCCCTTTCAATGACCGCAAATGGGGCAGAGGGGGAAACCCTTGAGGAAATGAAAACTGTTCTTGCCGAGGGCATGGAAACAGAAGAGCTTAATCAATACCTTTACACCCTTTCCGAAAAGCTCACTCAAGGGGAAAGCGCAATGAAAATTGCAAACTCTGTGTGGTTTAGGGATGATGAAAATCGCCTTCAGGTAAATGAGGATTTTTTGCAGACAGCGGCTGATTATTATAATGCTCAGATTTTTAAAGAGCCTTTCAATGAGCAGACATTAAATGACATAAACGACTGGGTAAAGAAAAATACAGACGGAATGATTGAAAAAATTCTTGATGAAATCCAGTTTGATACGGTGATGTACCTTATAAACGCCATAACCTTTGAAGCTCAGTGGGAGAGAATTTATTACGACACGGAAATATATGAGGGAACCTTTTACAACAGCGACGGAAGTGAAGTTCAAAGAGAGTTTATGTATTCCGAAGAAAACAAGTACATAAGCTTAAATGGCGCCGAGGGATTTATAAAGGATTACAAGGGAGGAAAATTCAGCTTTGCCGCCTTGCTCCCTCCTGAGAATATGGAAATTGATGAATTTATAGAGGGCTTAGAGGGTGAAACTTTGCTCAATGCATTTAAAAATTATGAAAATGAACCTGTGGTTGTAAATATGCCCAAGTTCTCCAGTGAATATGAAATAGAGCTTAAAGAACCTCTTATAGATATGGGAATGGTGAGAGCTTTCGACAGCGGAAAAGCAGAGTTTGAAAAGATGTGCACCTCAACCAGAGGGAATGTTTATATAAACCGTGTGGTTCACAAAACCTTTATAAATGTGGATGAAAAAGGAACAACCGCCGGAGCAGTCACAATGGTGGAAGCTAACGACGAAGGAGCAATACTGGGAAAAGAGGTAAAGCTCGACCGACCGTTTCTATATTTCATTATAGATAATGAAACAGGTATTCCTTTGTTTATGGGAAAAATATTAAATCTAACTTAAAAAACAGCATCAACGGTCATCCCGTTGATGCTGTTTTGCTGTGTCATTATTTAGATGTGGAAGTCTTTAAATATTTAATTGCTGATAAGGCGGCTTCTGCGCCCTCGCCTACAGCGGTGGCTATCTGCAATACTCCGCCAATGCAGTCGCCTGCGGCAAAAATTCCCGGAATCATTGTTGACTTGTCTTCGTTTACGGAAATTCTGTTGTTTTCTATCGGAAGTCCCAGCTTTCTTGCAAGCTCTCCGGCTCCCGCAGTTCCCAAAGCCACAAACACACCGTCAAGGGGATATATATTTCCGTCCTTTGTCTTTACGCCGGAAACCTTTTCCTCTCCCTGTATTTCCTCAACTGGTGAGGTTACAATGCTTATATCTTCGGGAAAATCAGCGGTTATCTCTTTGCCGTCTGTGAAAACTGTTATGGAATTTACAACACCTTTCAGCGCCATAGCTTCGTGAAGTGCATATTCGCCGCTTCCGAGTATGCCGACATTTTTTCCTCTGTAGAAAAATGCGTCGCATACTGCACAGTAGCTGACGCCCTTTCCTTCAAGTGTATCAATACCCTTGATTTTTGCTGTGTTGCGCTTGTTGCCGGTGGCTATAATCACGGCTTTTGCTTCATAGCGGTTTGACTGGGTTGTAACGGTGAAATTTTCCATCCACTCTATTGATACTACCTCTTCCTTTGCGAAAACGGCTCCCAAAGCTTCAGCCTGGGTTATGCCCTTTTCCAAAAGCTCTTTTCCGGAAATCACTCCGCCTGTGCCGAAATAGTTTTCTATTTTATCTGTCTGTTCAAGAGCGCCTCCGTCCTTTCCTATTATAAGGGTGTTGAGATTTGCTCTCAGTGTGTAAAGAGATGCCGAAATTCCGGCAGGTCCGGCTCCTATAATTATTATGTCATACACGGCGCTCACTCCTATTTAATTAGTATATGATTAAAGCATTCCGATGATTTTCTGCTTTGGAACAACGCCTACGGACTGGTTTACTACCTGACCGTTTTTAATTACTACAAGTGTTGGAATACTCATAACTCCGAAGGATGCGGCAAGGTCGCCCTCTTCGTCAACATTTATTTTTCCAACCTTAATCTGAGGATTTTCCTCTGCGATTTCATCAACAACCGGTGAAAGCATTCTGCATGGGCCGCACCATGATGCCCAGAAGTCAAGAAGAACCGGCTTGTCGGATTTTAAAACTTCATTTTCAAAATTGTTCTGTGTGATTGTTAATACTGACATATTTATCGCTCCTTATATTGGTTTTGTTTTATTACTGTTATGATTATATTTTTTAAATTGTTTATTCAGTTTTTTACTGTAATTATATAATACACGCATAAGGCAAAAAAATCCAGTGATTTAATCACAAAAGGAATTATTTTAAAGACATTATCCGGATAAGTATTTACAGAAAAAGGAAATTGTAATGATTTGTTTACAAAATAACTACATTAAAGTATTTATATATGTTGCTAATAAATCTCCTTTTGTTTGTAATCTTTTTGTAATATTTCATGTGCTAAAAAGGTATTTTGTGCATGTAGTAGAGTTTTTTCAGCGGAAATAGGCCGATATTCTACGTTTAATACAGAGAAAAACAGACTTAAGTGTTGACAAAATTGTTACCAGTGTTGTATAATACAAGTGCTTAGGATGACGTGCTTAGAATAGCAAAAATTAAGGAGGATAAAAATCATGTCTAAGAAAATTATGAGCGTAATGCTCGCAATCTTCATGCTGGCATCTCTCTGTGTTGTTGGTCTTACATCAGCAAGCGCAGCAGATATGTATAATCCTGGTTACAGAATGACAGGTGAGACAGGCGGCAACAATTACGCAAAAGCTGGTGACACAATCACAGTTACACTCTCAGTAAATACAAACGGTCGTTACTCAATCAATGCTCAGATGGAGCTTTTCTATGATGAAACAAAGCTCCAGTTTGTTGAGGAGTCAAAGGCTACTATGTGGCCTAACCTCTATGTTCCAGGCAACTCTTTCGTTTACAATGCAAACTATTCAGCAGCAGATGCACCTTTTACAAAGGGTATTCACTTCAACTATTCCACATTGGATGGTATTGATTTGGTTAGCGATGGTCTTATGTACAAGTATACATTTACAGTACTTGAAGATGTTAACAACCTTAACGAGTTGTTCTGCCAGGAGTTCCATGTATTCAGCTTGTATAATGCAGCTGGCAAGCCAACACAGGGCGATCCTTACACAGACGTTGTTGCAGATGATAATTCCGGTTTGACAGACGGCGTTACAGCTTCTTTGGTAATCTCTGGCGGATATGCTCCAGTAGTAATCGATACAGCAGCTCTTGAGGCTCTTATTGCTGAGGCTAATACATATGTAGAAAATGGTGGATATACAGCTGATTCTATTGAAGCACTTAAAGATGCAATCGCAGCAGCTGAGGCAGTTGTAGCAGCTCCAGAGTCACAGGATCAGGTTGATGCTCAGGTATTAGCTCTTCAGGCAGCTATTGATGCACTTGAGAAAGAGCAGGGTCCGGTAGAGATTGACACAACAGCTCTTGAGGCTCTTATAGCAGATGCTAAAGAATATGCAGAAAAAGATATCTATACAGAAGAGTCTGTAGCAGCTCTTAAGGATGCAATCGCAGCAGCTGAAGCAGTTTTGGCAGCTCCGGAGTCACAGGAGAAAGTTGATGAGCAGCTTAAGGCTCTCCAGGCAGCTATTGACGGTCTGAAAGAGGTAGACGATACACCAGTTGAGAGTACAACAACAGAGCAGGCAACAACTGAGAAGCCAGAAGCTCCTCAGACAGGTGAAGCTTCAACAGCAGTTGCTCTCATGGTAGTTGCTATCATGGCTGCAGGCGTTGTAATCTTCGCTAGAAAGAAAGCTACAAAATAATTGATTTCTAAGTAAGTACATATATTAAGTTAAAACTTAATTGCTTTTTGATGATTTGCCCCTCGGATTTTTCCGAGGGGTTTCTTTTATAAAAAAGTAACAGGGCGCATTTATTATATGACGCCCTGTTGCTTTTTATTATTCGTTTGTAATGGAAACTATATATAACTTCGACAGATAAAAAAATAAACGGCAGTTTTTAACTGCCGTTTATTGGTGGGCCATCAGGGACTCGAACCCCGGACCGACCGGTTATGAGCCGGTTGCTCTAACCAACTGAGCTAATGGCCCTTAAACTCACTGGTTAAGTTACCTTTAGTATTATATCAGCAAAGATATTGTTTGTCAAGAGATTTTTTAAACTTATAGTTATTCTCCTAAAATTCTCGAGGCGTTTCCGTTCATTATAAGCTCTGTTTCCTCGGCTGATAAATTAAGGTCTTTTATTCTTCCTATTTCACCGAAAGCATTCCACATTGGAAAATCTGTTCCGAAAAGAATACGCTCTGCGCCGTATTCGTGAATAAGCTCACGGCTTCTTTTTCTGCCTAAATACATGGTAGAGCTTGAGCAATCCAAATAGCAATCCCTGTCCACAAGGTATTCGGCAGCCAAATCCCACAGGCTCCAGCCTCCGAAGTGAGCGGCAATAACAGTTAGACCCGGGAAGTTGTCCAAAACTCTGGCAAGGCGTTCCGGTCTTGAATAGCCGTAACGATAGTCGCCGCAGTGGAAAAGAATGGGAAGCTTTCCACGTATCATGTCGTAAACCTTGAACATTTTTTCCTCGTCAATGTTTATATGCTGTGTGTCCGGGTGAATTTTAACGCCTTTTAAACCAAGGGAAATCATTCTTTCAATTTCGGCTTCCGGATTTTCCATTTCGGAATGAATTGTGCCGAAACCCACAAGCTCTTTGTGTTCATTGCACAGTGAGGAAACATAATTGTTTATGCTTTGAACCTGAGAGGGAACAGTGGCAACCCCCAGAACCACCGCACGGTCAATGCCTGCCTTTTGACAGTCTGTTAGCAGTGACTGGATAGAACCGTCCATTTCCATTTTAATGCCGTAATATCCGCTTACAGATTCTATGGCTTTTTTTGCGATGTTGTCCGGATAAACATGGGTATGGAAATTTGTAATCATAAAATCTAACCTCCTTTTCAGTAAAGTAAATCTTTTATAATTATAAACCTCAAATTATTCGTTGTCAAATTATCACAGCCATGATATAATAACGGAAAAGCCTCAATTTTTAGAATATATTGAAAAGGGGAAATGACTTATCGCACAGGTAAAACCATTCAGAGGATTACGTTTTGATGTGGAAAAAGCAGGAGATATAGGAAAGCTTTGCTGTCCTCCTTATGACATTATAAGCGACAGCGAAAGAGAGGGATTTATAAAAGAAAATCCTTACAACATTATCAGACTTGAGCTTCCAAAGGGCGAAAACCCCTATGAAGAGGCAAAAGAAACTTTAAACAGCTGGCTTGAAAAGGGAATTTTAAAGAGAGATGAAAAACCGGCTATTTATGTTTATGAGGAAGAGTTTGACCATAAAGGAAAGAGAGTATGCATCAAAGGTCTTATTCTCTGCCTGAAGCTGGAAGAGTTTTCAAAGGGTATAGTTTTGCCTCACGAGTTTACACTTTCAAAGGCTAAAGAGGACAGATTGAACCTTATGAAAGCCACAAACTGCAACTTTAGCCAGATATACGGACTTTATATAGACGACACCCACACAACAATGAATACAATAGAAAAGAAAACCAAGGAGATGGAGTGTCAGGAGTTTACAGACGGTCAGGGAATTACCCACAGACTTTGGACTGTAACAAGCCCTTCTGTAATCGAGAAGATTGTGTCTGATTTTAAGGACAGAAAAATCTATATTGCCGACGGTCATCACCGTTATGAAACCGCTCTCAACTATAGAAATTACTGCCGTGAAAATGGTCTTGCAAAAGAGGGCGACGGCGTTGATTATCAGATGATTTTCCTTGCCGATATGGATCATCCGGGACTTAAAGTTTTCCCAACACACAGACTTGTAAGAGATCTTGAAAACTTTGACGAGGAAGCATTCCTCAAAAAATGTGAGGAAAACTTCAAGGTTATGGACTGCGAGGATATTTCCACAATGGAAAATACGCTTCACGACCTTTTCCGTGACAACAGAAAGGCTTTCGGATATGTGGGAAAGACAAACAAAATTCTCATGCTGAAAAATGCTTTTAACCTTGATAAAATGCTGCCTGATATGAGCAAGCCCACAAGAGAGCTTGACGTTACAGTTCTTCACAGTCTTATCCTTGAAAACATTCTCGGTATAGATAAAGAGAATATGGCAAATCAGATAAACCTCACCTATACAAAGATTTTTCAGGAGGCTGTTGATGGTGTTAGTGATGGCAAATTCCAGTGCGCATTTATTTTGAACCCAACAAAGGTTACACAGATTCGTGACGTTGCCCTTGCAGGAGAAAAAATGCCCCAGAAATCAACCTATTTCTATCCAAAGATGATAACAGGTATGGTTATGAACATGCTTGAGGACTGATAAAGACATTTTCATCTTGACAATATTACATTAAACTGATATAATAACAAACAGATTAACGGTATTATGAAGGGGCACACCACCTCGGGTGTGATTTCTTTGTGATACCGTTTTTTTGCAAGTGACAACAAAAGGAGGCGTTTTTGTGGTAAAAATTAACGGTCAGCCGGCAGAGGCTACGGGAAAAACAGTTGCTCAGATTGTTGAGGAACAGGGCTTGAATGTTCAGCGAGTGGCTGTTGAATTAAACGGAGATATAGTAAAACGCAGTGACTTTGACAAGGTTGTAGTCAAAGAGGATGACTCCATGGAAATAGTAAATTTTGTGGGCGGCGGCTGATATGACAAGGGAAGAATATTTTAACGCTTTGATAGAACGCCACGGAAAAGAAGCTCAGGAAAAATTTTCAAATGCCGCAGTGGGAATTGCGGGACTGGGGGGACTTGGTTCAAATATCGCCTTTTTTCTTGCAAGGCTGGGAATAGGAAAGCTTGTCCTTGCGGATTTTGACAGGGTGGATGTGACAAACCTCAACCGCCAGCAGTACCGTGTTGCGGATTTGGGAAGATATAAGGCGGAAGCCTTGAAAGAACAGCTTTTGGGAATAAACCCGTACTGTGTGTACGAAACACATTCCGTAAAGCTGACTGAGGAAAATATTCCGGAGATTTTTTCGGAATGTGACATAATCTGCGAAGCCTTTGACAAAGCCGACCAGAAAGCTATGATAACCGAAACTGTGCTTTCCGATATGAAAAATGTGATTTTGGTTTCCGGTTCAGGAATGGCGGGAACAGACAGCGCAAATAAAATCACCACAAGAAAGGTTATGAGCCGTTTTTATCTCTGCGGAGATGAGAAAAGCGATATAGCAGACGGCTGCGGATTGATGGCTCCCAGAGTTGCAGTATGCGCCGCACACCAGGCGACAGCGGTTATGAAATTGATTTTGGGACAATCGCCGGTGTAATACGTTATGTCATTCAATGAAAAATAAAGTCCAACCGTATGAACGGATTAACAACAAACACTATTGAAGGCGAGCAATTCCAAAAAACTAAAGAAAAGGTCTCGCCCGACCTGTGCAGACGTTTATTTATAAAAAGAACCTTTGCAGGTTGGAAATAAAAAATAAGGAGAATGAGAAAAATGAATAATGATAAATTGATACTCGGAGGACATGAATTTAATTCACGTTTTATTTTGGGCTCAGGAAAATATTCCCTTGACCTTATAAAGGCGGCTGTTGAGAATGCCGGAGCAGAGATTATAACACTTGCATTAAGACGTGCAACTGCCGGAACAGATAACATCCTTGACTTTATACCAAAGGGCGTAACACTGTTGCCTAATACAAGCGGCGCAAGAAACGCTGAGGAAGCAATTAGAATTGCAAGACTTGCAAGAGAGTGCGGCTGCGGAGATTTTGTTAAGATTGAGATTATGAGAGATTCAAAATACCTGCTTCCCGACAACTACGAAACAATAAAGGCAACTGAGGTTTTGGCTAAGGAAGGCTTCATCGTTATGCCTTATATGTATCCGGATTTGAACGTGGCAAGAGATTTGCAGAACGCCGGCGCCGCTTCAATCATGCCTTTGGGTGCTCCTATCGGTTCAAATAAGGGTATCTGCACAAAGGAATTTATTAAAATCCTTATAGATGAAATTGACTTGCCGATTATCGTTGACGCAGGTATAGGCAGACCTTCTCAGGCTTGTGAGGCTATGGAGATGGGCGCCGCCGCAGTTATGGCAAATACCGCAATCGCTACAGCAGGAGATATCGCCGCAATGGCAGAGGCTTTTAAAAAGGCAATAGAAGCAGGAAGAACAGCTTACCTTGCAGGCCTTGGCAGAGTAATTGAAAAAGGTGCGGTTGCTTCCTCACCTCTTACAGGATTTTTGGGCGAATAATTTTCAAGGGAGATAGAAACTAATGATAGATAAGAATACCAACTGGATGGAATATCAGGAGAATATGGAAGTTATTCCCCACGATATTATGGATCAGGTTATAGAAGCAAAGAATAATTTTGACCCGGATAAATACACAGCACTGGACGTAAAAAGAGCTTTGGACAAGGACAGCCTTTCACCTGAGGACTTTGCGGCTCTCCTTTCACCTGCGGCATTTCCTTTCCTTGAGCAGATGGCTCAGCGTGCCCAGATGGAAACAAGAAAGCATTTCGGAAACTCCGTTTACCTTTTCACACCTCTTTATATTGCCAACTACTGTGAAAACTACTGTGTTTACTGCGGATTTAACTGCCATAATAAAATACACAGAGCAAAGCTTAACTATGAAGAGATAGAAAGAGAAATGCAGGCAATCGCAAAGTCAGGACTTGAAGAAATACTTATCCTCACAGGCGAAAGTCCAAAGATGTCAAATGTTGAGTACATAGGCGAAGCCTGTAAAATAGCAAAGAAATACTTTAAGGTTATCGGCCTTGAGGTTTACCCAATGGACAGTAAGGATTATAAGTATCTCCACGAGTGCGGTGCAGACTTTGTTACTGTTTTCCAGGAAACATATAACAGCGATAAATATTCAACACTCCATTTGGGCGGAAGAAAGAGAATTTTCCCATACCGCTTTAACGCTCAGGAAAGAGCCTTGATGGGTGGTATCAGAGGTGTTGGCTTTGCGGCTTTGCTGGGTCTTGACGATTTCAGAAAGGACGCATTTGCAACAGGTATGCACGCTTACCTTATTCAGAGAAAATATCCACATGCTGAGATAGCTTTTTCCTGCCCAAGACTTCGTCCTATTATCAACAACGACAAGATAAATCCAAAGGACGTTCACGAGCCTCAGCTTTTGCAGATTATCTGCGCTTACAGAATTTTCATGCCTTTTGCAAGCATTACAATCTCCAGCCGTGAAAATGCAAACTTCAGAAACAACATTATCAACATAGCCGCAACAAAGATTTCCGCAGGTGTTGATGTTGGTATAGGCGGTCACGGAGATGAAAAGCAAAAGGGCGACGAGCAGTTCGAGATAGACGACGGCAGAACAGTTGACGAGATTTACAAAGCCATTAAAGACAAGGGCTTGCAGCCTGTTATGAGTGATTATATCTATGTTGGATAATTTTAAACTTGTATGCGTCACCGCAAGAAAACTTTGCGGTGACGATTTTATCAAAAGACTTGAAAAGATTTCAAAAAACTGCGACCTTATAATTTTGCGTGAAAAGGATTTGACAGAGGAAGAGTATTTTTCTTTAGGGGAAAAATTTCTTAATGTGTGCAGTAATGGCAGGGCAACTCCTGTACTTCATTGCTTTTGGAAAAAAGCCTTGGAGCTTCACCGCGATAAAATCCACCTGTCACTAAAGGACTTTAGGGAAAATCCAATTGTCAGGGAAAAATTTTCCCTTGTGGGAGTTTCCATTCACAGCCCTGAAGAAGCAAAAGAGGCGGAAGCTTTGGGCGCAGATTACGTCACCGCCGGACATATCTTTGAAACCGACTGCAAAAAGGGACTAAAGGGCAGAGGTCTTGAGTTCCTGCGTCAGGTGTCACAAGGAGTTTCAATTCCCGTTTACGCCATAGGGGGAATAAGTGCTGAAAATATGGAGTCAGTAAGGGAAGCCGGAGCAAATGGCGTCTGCATAATGAGCGGATTTATGAAAGCCGATGATTTCGGCGAAAGCTTTTATAAAAGAAAAAAAGAGATACTTGAAAAGGAGAATAGAGCTTGAACCTTTATCAGTATTTAAAAGAATATTCAAAAGAAATTTACCCAATGCATATGCCGGGACACAAGAGAAATTTTCCCATTGTGAGTGAAACGCTGCTGAAAGAAATAGACGTGACCGAGGTTGAGGGAACAGACGACCTCCACGACCCGGAGGGAATAATTCTCAAGTCCATGGAGAAAACCGCAGAGCTTTACGGAAGCTATTTCTGCCGCTATGTGGTAAACGGAAGCACCTGCGGAATTTTGTCCGCAATTTATGCCTTTACAGAAAGGGGCGACAGGGTTTTGGTGGCGAGAAACTGCCACAAATCCGTTTACAACGCCATAAACATCTGCGGACTTTTGCCGGTTTATGTCACCCCGGAGTATGACGATGAGTTTTCAATAAACGGAAGCATTTCCCCTGCTCTTGTGGAAAAAGCCTTAAACGAATATCCGGACATAAAGCTTTGTGTTTTAACATCGCCCACCTATGAGGGCGTTGTTTCCAATATTTCCGCAATCTCAAAAATTCTTCATGAGAAAAATATTCCCCTTGCGGTGGACGAGGCCCACGGAGCACATCTGGGATTTTCCGAATATTTCCCCAAAGGAGCAATAAAAAGCGGAGCGGACTGTGTCATACACAGCACCCACAAAACTCTGCCCTGTCTTACCCAGACGGCAGCGGTTCATATCTGTAAAAGCTTGTGGGAGGGCGAAAAACTTCAAGAAGCCTGCCAAAAGCTTACGGAAGCTCTCGGAATTTTTGAGACCAGCAGTCCCTCCTATGTGCTTATGTCCTCAATAGACCAGTGCATGAATTATCTTTCTGAAAACAGTGTAAAAGCTTTTGAAAGCTATAAAAACATGCTTGCGGATTTTTCGGAAAAGGCGAAAGACTTAAAGCATATTAAAATCCTGTGCAAGGGAAATGACAGAAAAGAAAACCATAAAAGCTTTTACGATTTTGACAGCGGAAAGCTGGTTATCTCATTAAAAAACACAAATCTCAATGGTGCAGAATTTGAAAAAATTCTCAGAGAGAAATATAAAATCCAGACAGAGATGACCTCCTTAAACTACTGCGTGGCAATGACCTCGTTCTGTGACAGTGAAAAGGGCTTTGAAATGCTTTTTGGCGCTCTTTCTCATATTGACCAAGAATACGGAGCGGAAAATATTTTTATAAATGAAAATACAATGGGCGGAAAAATTATCGAACCGCCTGTAAGCATTTATGAAGCACAGAAATGTCAAAAGGAATATGTAAGCCTTGAAGAAGCTGAGGGGAAAATCTGCGGAGAATACGTTTTTGCCTATCCGCCTGGAATACCTATATTTGCGCCGGGTGAACTTATAACGAAAGAGCTTACAGAAGAAATAAAATCTCTTTACAAAGCAAAAATAAATCTGAAAAGTTCGGGAGGAAACATTCCCGAAAAAATACTTGTGTTGAAATGACATATTAAGGTCTGTTTATGCGTATTGACATATAGACGAAAATAATATAAAATATACAGTGAGCAAAGCGTGGAGAACGCTTAAATTTTACCGAAAGAGGTGGCCACTAATGAAAAGAATTCAGACTTTGAACACAAGAAATCTTGCTGAGTCCGCAAAGAAGGGCGGCTGCGGCGAGTGCCAGACTTCCTGCCAGTCAGCTTGCAAGACATCCTGCGGTATCGCTAACCAGCAGTGCGAGCAGAAAAAAGCAAGCAAATAATTTTTTATTTGCCTAACCGTTCGCTGTACAGATCCACTCTGTACAGCGTTATTTTTATCTCCGACCTGCAGGGGTAAGTTTTGGAAATTAACGCCAGCACAGGTCGGGCGAGACGTTTCCCTTAATCTTTGGAATGGCTCGCTCTCGATTAACTTTTTTATCTCCGACCTGCAAAGGTCATGTTAGAAAGTTAGCATCGTTTCAGGTCGGGAGAAACCGTTTATTTAATTTTTGGAGTGGTTCGCTCTAAATCAACTTTTGATGATTAGAAAATTTTAATAGATAATAAAAAATAAAATTGAAAAAGATGAAAGGAATTGGGATATGATTCATCAGTATAAAAGCAACGGCTACAACATCATAATCGACGCCAACAGCGGAAGCGTTCATGTGGTTGATGATGTGGCTTACGACGTAATCGCCCTTTACGACAAGGGAGAGTCAAAAGAGGATATCACAAATAAAATACTTGAAAAATATCAGGGTAAAGAGGAGATAACCGCTTCTGATATCGACGATGTTCTTTCCGACATTGAAGAGCTCAAAAAAGACGGAAAGCTTTTCAGTGAAAGCAACTATCAGAATTTAGCAATAGATTTCAAGGGCAGAGATACAGTTATAAAGGCTCTTTGTCTGCACATTGCCCACGACTGCAACCTTGCATGTAAGTACTGCTTTGCAGGAAAGGGCGAATATCAGGGCTGCAAGTCCCTTATGAGCTTTGAGGTTGGCAAGCGTGCTCTTGATTTCCTCATTGAAAATTCAGGCACAAGAAGAAATCTCGAGGTTGACTTCTTCGGCGGCGAGCCTCTTATGAACTTTGAGGTTGTAAAACAGCTTGTGGCTTATGCCCGTGAGCAGGAAAAAATCCACAACAAAAATTTCCGCTTCACCCTTACCACCAACGGCGTTTTGCTTGACGACGAGGTAATGGAGTTTGCAAACAAGGAAATGCACAACGTGGTTTTGAGCCTTGACGGAAGAAAGGAAACAAACGACCGTTTGAGAGTGTCAAGAAACGGCAAGGGAAGCTATGATATGATAGTTCCTAAGTTCCTTAAAATGGCTGAAAGCCGTGGACAGAAGGACTACTATGTTCGTGGTACATACACCCACTACAACACAGACTTTGCCGCCGACATTCTCCACATTGCAGACCTTGGCTTTAAGAGCCTTGCAATGGAGCCGGTTGTAGCTCCTCCAGAGGCAGACTATGCACTTAAATACGAGGATTTGCCAGTATTGTTTGAGCAGTACGACATCCTTGCAAAGGAAATGCTTAAAAGAGAAAAAGAGGGCAGAGGCTTTACTTTCTTCCACTACATGGTTGACCTTGAGGCAGGTCCATGCATTTACAAGAGAATTGCCGGCTGCGGTGTTGGAACAGAGTATATGGCGGTTACCCCTACAGGCGAGCTGTATCCATGTCATCAGTTCGTTGGCAATGAAGATTTTATTATGGGAAATGTATTTGACGGTATAAAAAATACAGAACTTCGTGACGAGTTTAAGCTCTGCAATGTTTATGCACGTGAAAAGTGTCAGGACTGCTTTGCAAAAATGTATTGCAGCGGCGGCTGTACTGCAAACGCTTACCACTCAACAGGTTCACTTACAGGAACTTATGATTTGGGCTGTGAGCTTCACAAAAAGCGTATAGAATGTGCTATCATGATGAATGTAGCAAGACAGTTCAGTGAGTTAAATTAAAAATAAAAAGCCGTGCTTAAATGATATGCACCCCAAAAGTTAGACACTTATGGAGGTGCATATTTTTTATGGG
>ERZ779866.1184-NODE-1184-length-27192-cov-9.846077_pt1 | contig 27192 bp, 21 predicted proteins | sample MGYA00511248_ERZ779866 | MGnify/ENA primary metagenome ERZ779866 (study PRJEB29588, sample SAMEA2155758) | human gut metagenome | biome: human gut; feature: human-associated habitat; material: faeces | place: Denmark | collected 2008/2010 ... | reverse complement strand
TCGTATAAAGGTACAAAATATGGTGGCTCGGTTCGTTGCCGTGGGCGTACTGGCCGATCAGGCCCGAGATGTCGGGCGAGGTCTCGCCGCCCTCGACCACGGAGCTTACCGTGAACAGCGAGTCCAGTTTCTCCAGCAGAGCCTCCCTGCTTCCGAAGCATCCGACAAGACCTGCGACATCATGCGGAGCCAGCCAGGTGTACTGCCAGGCGTTGCCCTCGCAGTAGTCGTCGGCGCGGTGCGTCGAGGCGAACGCATTGAACGGCGTCCTCCAGCCTTTTTTCGAATCCCGGCCCCGCATGAAGCGCGTCACAGGGTCGAAATAGTTGCGGTAGCTATGGCTGCGCTCCTCGAAATACTTCGCATCCTCCGCCTTGCCCAGCGTTTCGGCGGCACGCGCCGCCGCGCCGTCGGCCAAAGCGTACTCCATGTCATAGGCTACGGCCTCGTTGAATATCTCGCACGGGATGTAGCCGTACTCCATGCGCAGGCCGTTGCCCCGGTCGGGATTCATGGCCGTCATTTTGATCGCTTCGAAAGCCTTTTCCCGGTCGAAGCCACCGATGCCCTTTACGATGGCGTCCGCCACTACGGGAATGCCCGGATTTCCCACCATGCAGTCGGTCTCGTTGCCCCAGAGATGCCAGACCGGAAGGCGGCCCTGCTCGTCGGCGATGTGCAGCATCGTCTGGATGATGTCGGGCATCCGCTCCGGGTGCAGGACGGTCATCAGCGGCATCGCCGCCCGGTAAGTGTCCCACAGCGAAAAGGTCGTATAGGTATCGTGCCCCGGATTCTCATGCACCTTGCCGTCGGCTCCCCGGTAATCGCCGTTCACATCGCAGAAGAGCGACGGAGCCACCATCGTATGATACAGCGCCGTATAGAAGATGCGCTTCGACGTTTCATCCTCCGTCTCGATCTTCACCTTCGACAGTTCATCGTTCCACGCCTTGTCGGCAGCGGCCGCCGTAGCGTCGAAATCCCATCCGGGGAGTTCCGCCGCAAGGTTTGCCTTCGCGCCTTCGATACTTACGGGCGAAAGGGCCACTTTCACGAGCACCTGTTCGCCCTCCGCCGTGTCGAAGTCCACACGTGCATAACGGGCCGCGATCCGGGGCATTTTGGAATCGTCTATCTCGCCCGGCTGCAGGTAGGAAATCCCCTTCGCGGGTTTTGAAAACTCGGCCACGAAGTAGACCTCCTGATTTTTGGCCCACCCCGTCGAGCAGCGCCATCCGGCGATGCGCGTGCTGTCGTCCGAGAAGCGGAAGCCCGTATCGGTGGCCTTGTCCCAGCAGCCGCCGTTCTCCAGATCGAAGACCACGGCTGCGGCGTCCGACGCCGGGAACGTGTAGCGGTGGAGTCCCACGCGCGCCGTGGCGGTCATCTCGGCCGTAATGCCGTAGCGCACAAGCGGAACCGAGTAATAACCGGGTTTCGTGATCTCCCGCGTACGGTCGGCGTAAGACCACAGGCCCGAGGCCGGGTCATTCTCCTCGCCGCGGGCATAGGTCACTTCACCCACGACGGGCATGACGGTAATGTCGAACAGGTCGCCGATGCCTGTGCCCGAAAGGTGCGTGTGCGAAAAGCCGATAACGGTCGAATCGCTCGCGTGGTAGCCCGAGCACCAGTCCCACGTCTGCGGAATGCTCGTCGGACCCACCTGCACCAGGCCGAAGGGGACGTTGGCTCCCACGAAGACGTGCCCGTGGCCGCCTGTGCCGATCTTCGGATCGACATGGCGCGTGTAATTCTCCTCCGCGGCAGGCTGCGTGCACGCGCCCAGCAGGGCCGCAGCGAATAATAATCCGGAAAGTTTCATCTATTTTGCAGTTTTAAGTTCGAAAGTAAGTTTGCCGCCCTTGAGCAATTCATCGTGCAAGATACGATAATTTTTCAACGGTTTATTGCCAAGCGTCATCCGGTCGATATACCCTTCGCCGCTTTTTTCGATCACCAGCGTTCCCCGCTCCGTGTCGATCTCCACACGGTCGAACGTCGGGGCCGTCAGCGTGTAGTACGGCTCGCCCGGGCAGTCGGGGTACAGTCCCAGCATCGTGAAGACAGCCCAAGCCGACATCGTCCCCGTGTCGTCGTTGCCCGGGATGCCGTCGGGGGCGGTGGTAAAGTATCGCTCCAACAGCCGCCGGGTTTCCCGCTGCGTGCGCCACTCCTCGCCCCGGAAGCGGCTGAACAGGTAGGCATAGGCGATGTCGGGTTCGTTCGCAGGGTCGTACAACCCCTCGTCGAAGACCATTTGCAGTTTGTCGATGAATTTGCGTCGTCCGCCCATCAGCTTCGCAAGCCCCTCCACGTCGTGCGGAACATAGAACGTATAGTTCCACGCCGAACCTTCGTGAAAGCCCGGTGCGGCGGAGAAATTCTCCCCGGCTTCGGGATTAAAAGGCGTCAGGAACTTACCGTCTTTCGTGATAGGCCGCAGCGTTCCGTACTCTTGATCGTAATAGTTTTTGTACCCCCGCGAACGTTCTCGGAACAATGCCGCGTCGTCCCGATGTCCGAGCGAGTCGGCCAACAGCGACAGGGCCGCATCGGCCATGTAGTACTCCAGCGCGTGCGAGACGGAGGTGTCGCCCGCAAGGTCCTTGGCGTAGAACCCCAGCGGGATATAGCCTTTCTCGATATAGGGGTCGATGTCGGGCCGCATGCGGTTCTGCGCACCGGGCGTCGTGGCCGACTTGCGCATCGCCTCGTAGGCCTTGGCGACATCGAAATCCCGAAGGCCCTTCATCCAGCTGTCGACGATCACCGGGATCGCAGGGTCTCCCTCCATCGTGAAGGTCTCGCGGCCGTAAAGCTCCCATTTCGGAAGCCAACCCCACTCCTCGTACATCCCCGTCATCGAGCGCAGCATCTCCCGCTGACGATCCGGGTAGACAAGCGTCAGCAGCTGGTGCAGGTTGCGGCAGGTGTCCCACAGCGAGAAGACCGTATAACGTTCGCCATCCGTCACGCCCGTCTCGCCCGAACGCTCCATCAGCGGGTATTCGCCGTTCACGTCGCTCACGAGGTTCGGGTGCAGCAGCGCATGGTACAACGCCGTGTAGAACACCCTCTGCTGCTGCTCGGCGCCGCCCTCGACCCGGATTCTGCCCAGAGCCTCGTTCCAGCCCTTGCGGGCCTGTTCCCGGATGGCGTCGAACGGCGCGTCCGCGGCCTGCTCGGCATCGAGGTTTTTGCGCGCGTTCTCCGTAGAGACATACGAGATGCCCATGCGCACCTCCACCTGCTCGCCCGCCGCAAGGCCGTCGAAGGAGAACCAGTAGCCCACGTCGTCGCCCGAAAGCTCGCGCCCGTACTCCGTATAGAGTTTATACCTCCCGTTGTCCGGCGTCCACTCGGCCTCCACTCCCGTCATCTTCCGTTGCTTCTTCCAATAGCCGCCGGCACTCGGAGTCTTCGAAACGCGAAGCACGAAGTACACCGGGAAAACCTTCTGCGCATTGTAGCAGAACGTCCCCAGCAACTTCGTGCCCTCGATCTCCGTGGCGCTCACCCGGCGAACCATCGCGCCGCTCTCGTTCGTAAGCCCCTCGCCCAGATTTAACAGAATATGCCCTGTGCCTTCCGGAAAGGTGTACCTCTCGGCCGAGCTACGCGCCGTGGCCGTGGCTTCGGCAAGGACGCCGTACTTGTCCAGAAAGACCGAGTAATAGCCCGGGGAGGCCTTTTCGTCCCGGTACGACGTGCCGTACTCCCGGTAATCCACCGTCAGAGGGCCCGTCGTGGCCATCGTCAGCAGCGCGCCCAGCTCGGGGCACCCCACGCCGCTCAAGGCGCCGTGCGCGAAGCCCGTGAAGAATTTGTTGTGGTATTCGTAGGGCGTGGACCACCAGCGGGCGTCCTTGTCGTAGACGTTCTCCTCCGACCCCATGACGTTGAACGGAACCACCGACATCATCCCGTGCGGCGTGACGGCCCCGGGGTTCGCGGTCCCGAAGTTCGTAGTCCCGATGAACGGGTCGACCCGGTCGGCAGGGGTCTGCGCAGAAGCCGCAGCGCCGAAAACGGCTGCGGCGAGCGCCAGGGTAAGCAGCGTTCGTCGCAGTCGCATCAGAGGATCGAGTTTTGCTTCGTGAAGTCGATGATTTCGGGGATATAGCCGAACGCAAGGCCCGTAACCGTGTCGGCGCATCCGTAGTAGACGGCCACGCGCCCCGTCGCGGGGTCGTGCAGCGCAGCGCACGGGAACGTAACGTTCGGCACGTCACCGGTGAGCTCATAGCTCTCTTCCGGACCGAAGACATAGAAGTTGCCTCTTTCCTTCACGATCCACGGCTTCTCGTGGTCAAGAAGCGCTACGCCGAAGCGATAAACGAAGCCGTTGCAGGAGTTCAGAACGCCGTGATAAATCATCAGCCAGCCTTCATCGGTCTCGATCGGAATCGGGCCGGGGCCGACCTTCTTGGACTGCCAGCCGGAGTGACTGCTCGTGCCGAAGACATAGCGGTGCTTGCCCCAATACGTCATGTCCGGGCTCTCGCTGTAGAAGATGTCGCCGAACGGGGTGTGACCGGTGTCGGACGGACGGCTCAGCATTGCGAAGTTGCCGTTGATCTTCTTCGGGAACATAACGCCGTTGCGGTTATACGGCAGGTAAGCGTTCTCCATCTGATAGAAGGTCTTAAAGTCATAGGTATAGCCTACGCCGATCGTCGGGCCGTGGAAACCGTTGCACCAGGTGATGTAGTAACGGTCCTCAATCCAGCAAACGCGCGGGTCATAGCGATATTCCTTGCGGGTTACGCACGGGTCGCAGCCGGGAGCCGGCTGGAAGTCGATCGGCTCGTGGTTGATCTTCCAGTTGATGCCGTCATCGGAGAAGCCTGCGAAGATGTCCATCTCAACAGAGCGGTTGTCGCAGCGGAAAACGCCAGCGAACTTGCCCTCAAACGGGACAACTGCGGAGTTGAAGATGCTGTTGGAAGTGGGGATGAGATCACGCGGAATGATCGGGTTGTGGTCATAACGCCAAACCGGCTTATCGTAGCCCTGCGGCTTATCCTGCCACGGGATGTTCGGGAGTGCATTGCCGATAATTTTAGCCATTGTAGTTTCCTCCATTTTATATTTTTTCAAAAGACATTCGAAAGCGAACACATACAGTCCTTTACAATGTGTAACCGCTTCCACATCACATTAACTATAATACAAACCAAGAGAAAAGTAAAGCTCTTTTTTCCGAAAAAGCTGTTTCTATCACAATTCCACCAAATTTCATCGCCGCCTTAAGACTTAGGGCCTTTAGCTCAGTTGGTTAGAGCAGCCGGCTCATAACCGGCCGGTCCACGGTTCGAGCCCGTGAAGGCCCACCAATGTAGGGGTATAGCTCAGCTGGTAGAGCAGCGGTCTCCAAAACCGCGTGCCGAGGGTTCGATTCCTTCTGCCCCTGCCAGAGTATTACAGAGCAATCTGTTTTCATAGTTACTTGTTTTAAATGGCTCGGTAGTTCAGTTGGTTAGAACGCCGGCCTGTCACGCCGGAGGTCGAGGGTTCAAGTCCCTTCCGAGTCGCCATTTAAATGTTCCAGCCGCTTGGCTGTTTGGATAAGCCACCGGGGCTTTGCCCCGGGCCAGGAAAATTCCAGGCTTGGCCTGTTCCAGATAGTTCCCATTTGGGAACGGATTCGCTGCTATAGCTCAGTCGGTAGAGCGCATCCTTGGTAAGGATGAGGTCCCCAGTTCGAATCTGGGTAGCAGCTCCATCGAAAACCCTTGAGCCTCAACGGCTTGAGGGTTTTTTATTTTTTTGTTTTTCTTTAGCAAGGTCGTCATTTTGAGCGTCTTGCTAAACTCCTCGCTAAACAAAAAAATGATTGCCTCAGCTGGCTTTTTCTGCATTGCGAAGCAGTAACTGCATAAGCTGACGAGAAAAGTCTGGATCAGACCGAATTTTTTCTAAAAGAAGATCTGCATCAAATTTTTCTTCGATATTTTTTTCACTTTCTGCAAATGGCTTTGGGTATAGATCGGCTTCAACAAGACTGGATAGATTTCTCTTTTCGGAGTCCAGCGCCTCATTGTAATTGCTCATAAGAACTTCCGGCGACTGCCCACTGCTTTCAGCAACGAGCTGATAGTTGTTTTGTGTGAGCCGTACCTTATGCATCTGACCGGACTTTCGAAGACCTTGGAAGTCAATTTGGTCCGTTATGTGGTGCTCCGTCTGCCAGCGCCGAAATGACTTGCAGAGATTACAGGGATCAATGGGGCGACCATCGTTCTGGCAGATCAATAGGCCGTAGTCGTGATACTCTGAACCAAGGGCAGACTTATTCTGCTCTATCACTTTCAAACGCTCCATGATCTCCTTCAGCAATGGCCCAGTCAGATACTGCTTTCGAAAGCTGTCATCTGTTTTGGGTGTCTTCAGAATCATGCTGGTCTTAGAAAGCGGATTCTGCTTGGGAAAAATCTGTACGATGCGCTCCTTGGGCAGCTCCCGTAGTGAGTTATCTGATACACGCTCAACAATCTGCGTGATCCAGATGCTGTTATCTTCAGGATTAACAGAATTTGCATCCAAGCCTACGACCTCTGCCGCGCGTAGAGAGCAGACAAACGCTATGTGTACGGCCAGGTGGAGCAGTGGGTCATCCTTGATTTTGTCCAAGGCTTCCATGATGGCGACCGGCGACCACGCTTTGCGCTTTTTAAATTTTTCCGATGGTGCAGTCGTGTCAGGAATCTCCTTCACATACCCCCAGCGTTTTGCTGTTGGAAACCCGAGCATGAGAATGTTATAGCATTTTTTGATGGTCGGAGAACTTAGGGTAGGGATTTCACTGGCCTTCTTTCCATAGCTCTTGAAGCCGCGGCAAGGCGTTTTACGCAGATGGTCGATGAAATCGTCTATTGCCTGCGCTGTGATCGTACTCATCACCCAGTCTCCAAAGTACGGCAGTATATGCGTGTTAAGGTTGCTGATATAACTGTCGTATGTCTTTGGGGAAAAGTTTTTCTTGCGGGCATAGGCCGGCAGAAACTTGTCCATAAACTCTTTGTAGGTCCGCAGCATGTTTTCCTCAGAATTCATGGCTGTGGGAGCCTCCAGGCAATCAGCGCTCTCATGAGAAATTCTGCTGGCCGTCTTTTCAATTGCACGGGACCTTTTATACTCCAATGCCTGTTTTCGGATTTCATCGGTCTGTTTCTTTGATTGCAGATAGTCAATGAAGGCTTTCCGCTGGATCGCCTCCAATTCGCTCTCATAGGACTCCCACTGCTGTTTTACCTGGCCCGAAGAAGTTCGGTATTGGTAAATTACATTATGTGAGGTCCCCCTTACTTTGTAAGTTGCCATTATTTGAGTTCCTTTCTGGTGCTTGCTCAGGACCGCGGTTCGCCCCATCCAGCCATTGATCAAAAGATTCTTTGTGGATGCGCAGGCAACGCCGCCCGAGCCGAATGACCTTAAAATCGTTCGTAGTTTCGCAAATGTAATATGCTTTGCGAATACTGACACCAAGGATCTCCGCTATCTGCTCAACAGTGTAGGTTCGTTGAGCGGATACGCTGCAATCGTTGTAGCTCATAAATAGATACTCCTTCATGCAGCTTGGCAACCATCCAGAATAAAATAACCTCCCTTCCAAGAGTTTAGCAGGCAGGTACATTATATCCTGAATGCTCAATGTTGCCAAGCCAAAATAAAAAATTTGGATCTGCTTCCGGATCACTTCCTATGCCCAGCGTTTCGGCCACGTATTTTCAGGTTGCCGCTATGCGACACTTCCATCGGAGGCGCGCCTCATGCGCACTATCTCCAATTCCTGTATGACCTCCGGAGCAGGGTATTCAAATTTCAAGGTGCACCACAAGGCTGATGCCATTCAATATATAAAGAGACGCACAGACTTCCTTTTTCTGCATAAAGCGCGAAAATCGGTGAAAAACAGAATTATATGCAGAAAATAACTATATCTTGCGTGAGAGGGATTGACTATCGCAAAATATTGTGATATATTGCCTGTGTAATTGATTATTGTGCGCGTCCGTAAGGATGACAGAGCAAAATTCTGTCCGGCGGGATATTCTTCCTGCATTGCACACGTTGTTAAGTTTGTAATTGCCGATTGTATTACTGCGCCCATTGGGCCGTGATATAATCGGCTTTTTTTGTTTTATGGGACTTGTTCCCATCTATGCGAGAATGACCTTGACCATTCGAATTTACGTATGGTGACAGCCGCTTGAAAGTGGATAGGTTATTCTCGCTTTTTTATTGCCCAGATGCCGAGAGGCTTTGAGGATATTATGAAAGGTGGAATACCAATGAAAAACAAGCGAAGAAGATCTCATCATCACATTCGGGCCAAAAGGCCGGACCGCAAGTGGATCAGAGAAACTCCGCGGTGGAATGGTGAGCAGATCAAGCGTGCGTTCAACGCACGTGCCATCAAGCGAAAGAAGGCGTGCTAATTGACAGCACAAAGTCCGAATTACGCGCCCAGAGTCTTCGTTGACACCACGGATCTCTCACGAGAGGAATGGCTGGCATATCGGAGACAGGGTATCGGCGGAAGTGACGCTGCCTCTATCATGGGGATCTCTCCGTTCCGAACGGCACGGGATATCTACTACGACAAGTTGGGTCTCGTCACAACAGCTGAATATGAGGGTAATTGGGTCGCGCTGAAAATGGGACACCTCCTAGAAGATCTGGTGGCGGAGATCTTCACCAGAAAGACGGGCCTCCCGATCTTCAAATTGGAGCGCATGTTTCAGCACCCTCTTTATCCCTTTATGCTGGCAGACGTCGACTTCTTCATCACACTGCCGAATGGACAGACGGCTATCCTGGAAATAAAGACCACCAACTATAACGCAAAGAGCCACTGGTGGAGCAATGGACAGGAGATCGTACCGGAATACTATGAGGCACAAGACCGGCATTACATGGCCGTGATGAATGTAGATGAAGTCTATTTCTGCTGCCTGTATGGAAACAATGAGGACGAGGTGATCATCCGGCACATTGAGCGGGACTGCTTCTACGAATCAGAACTGATTTTCCTGGAGCAATGCTTCTGGACGGATCACGTTTTGGCTCGAATTCCCCCGCCCTATACAGAGGACGCAGAACTGATCGAGGAAAGCCTGAAACGGCATGTCGGTCTGGCAGATCCAGAGAAAGATGCCGTTCAGCTCTCAGAGAAAAGCAAAAGATGTCTTGAGAAGTACCTAGAACTTCAAGCTTGCAAAGCAGACAGGGATCAGGAAGCCGAATCGCTCAATAAAGAAATGAAGCGGCTTCGGGCATTGATCATAGCTGAAATGGGAGACAACTGCACGGCCTACTGCGAAGTGAATGGCAGCTGCTATAAAGTCACCTATAATCCGATACAAAAAGCCTCGATCATGAAAAAAGACATGCTACGTATGCAGACATTGTATCCTGAGGCGTACCGGCAGTTCGTGACCACTTCCGAGTACCGGACATTTCGCGTGAGTGGCGTCCCAAAAGAGCAGGTCACATAACAATGGTAAGAAAGGAGTACCGATGGAACGAGAAGAACAGACTATAGTGCCCGACCAGCAAGGTGGTTTTGTCCACCATACCGGACGCTATGACCGTACGATCTACTTCAATCCGGTGAATAAATACTGCGTGCTGAGCATTCGCACGGAAGATACTTCGATTCCGGAGCAGTGCAGGTCCCAGTACACCTACCGAGATCATTTGATCCGCTTTACGGTGACCGGTTATGACCTTCCCAGGGCTGAAAACATTGATATTCAGTGGGAGGGCGAGTGGAAGAACAGCAAATATGGTGCGCAACTCAGAGTGACGCAGTGGCGGGAACTTATTCCCCGGACGAAGGAGGGCATCCAGGGCTACCTGGCCTCCGGATTGCTCAAAGGCATAGGCCCCAAAACTGCTGAAGCCATTGTAGACCGGTTTGGCTTGGAGACTCTGGACATCCTAGAGTATCAGCCGGAGCGCCTGCTGGAGATCAAGGGTATCACAGAAAGCCGTCTGGAGGATATCAAACAGTCCTACACCGAGAGCAGAGCCCTAAGAGATCTGATGACCCTGCTCGCGCCGTTTAAAGTCACACCGAAAGCGGCACTGTCTATCTTCCAGTTTTTTGGGGTTCAATGCGTGAAGATTCTGCAGGAAAGCCCCTACGAACTATGCCAGGTGCCAGGCTTTGGGTTCCTTCGTGTCGACAGCATTGTCCAGAAGAGCGGAGGGAAGCTGAACGATCCGAAACGGATACAGGCAGCAATCTGCTTTACGCTGGAGGACAACAAGGGTAAGCGGGGGCACCTCTATGTGGAAAAGGAACAGCTTCTGACTGAGGCGCACACGCTTCTCAACAAGAATGTTCCGCTCATAGAAATGAAGATCCCGAGATCAAGAGTGGAGTCTCTGTTTGACGAGATGGTCCTTCACGGCGATGTGATAAAATGCCGGGACTGTATCTATCTCAAAAAAGCTTTTGAACTGGAGGACGAGACGGCCCGGCGTTTATCAGAAATTCTGATCGAACGCCCAAAGCAGAAAAATATCAGCAGCGCGCTGAAAAAAGTCAAACAAGAACTGGGGATCACCCTGTCTGAAAAGCAGGAGCTCGCTGTTGAGACTGCGTTTCAGCATAATATTTCTATTATCACCGGAGGTCCCGGAACAGGAAAAACGACGGTGCTGAAGGCGATCTTGGCTGTGTATCAGACGGTTTATCCAGGTGCAGATATCTTGCTTGCCGCACCAACCGGAAGAGCAAGCAGACGCATGGCAGAGAGTACCGGATTTCTGGAAGCTAAGACACTGCACAGCGCTCTGAAGTTAGGAACGGAGGATGTAATGCCGGAAAACAAGCAATCAGGCCCACTGACGGCGGATCTTATCATTGTGGATGAGACCTCCATGGTGGACCAGTGGCTGGCATGGCAATTCTTTCGCCGTATAGCCGATGGCGCAAAGGTCGTTCTGGTCGGTGACGCCGATCAGCTGCCCAGTGTCGGAGCGGGAAATGTTTTCCGCGAACTGATTTCCAGCGGCGTCATACCGGTGACGGTTTTAGACCAGATATTCCGGCAGGCAGAGGACAGCCGCATTGCACACAATGCTAGGTTTATCCATGAAGGCCGGACCAATCTCCTCTATGGAGATGATTTCATGGTTGTGAAGAGCAAAGGACAAAAAGAAAGTGCTGAGATCATCTGTGATATGTACTGCCGCATGGTGGAGGAGCAAGGCGTGGAGAGCGTTTTGATCCTTTCACCGTTTCGCTCTGAAGGCGAGGCTTCTGCTGAGCAAATCAACAAAGTGATCCGTGAAAAGCTGAATCCTTTCGATGAGGCCAAGGGAGAACTTCGATTTGGGAATCAGACGTTTCGCATTGATGACCGGGTCATGCAGACAAAAAACGATTATCACATTGATCTGCGGGACAAAAACGGCGTATTAGTGGGTTCTGGCGTCTTTAACGGTGACATAGGAACGATCCGTGACATCAGTAATCAGTCTGTCGTGGTGGAGTATGACGGCCGCCTGGCCACATATCCATTGGACAAGCTTGGTGACCTCACATTCGCATATGCGATCACCATCCATAAGGCAATGGGTTCTGAATGCGAAAATGTCATCATCCCGATCATCCGTCCGCATTCTATCCTGCTCAATCGAAATCTGGTATACACGGCCATCACACGTGCAAAGAAGAAAGTATTTTTGGTAGGTCAGAAAGATATGCTGATCGCCGCCATACTACGGCATAAGATCGACCAGCGGAATACATTGCTGGCGCAGCGAGTGCAACTTTACTATAAGGCTTTGTCCAGAAAGAGCGATGCTGTTGTCGCTTGATCTGGGAAAAGGTAAAAAACGGGGTGCCGTGCAAAAATTTGCCGGTGTCTCGACTTTTTATATTGAAAGGAGATATTTCCATGCCAGAAGAAAAGAACCTTTTGATCAAAGAGAACAAGCAGGTCGCGGATCTGAACCGTGTGCCGGGATTTGACCCTGCCAAGCTGCTCCAGAAGTCCGTCAAAGGGCAGGAGGGTGCGTCGGATCAGGTCCCCCAACTGATGCTGAAGTACAAGAAACTCTGGTTCCGGCTTGCCTGTCCCAATGGCAGAATTCGCCTGGTCGCGCGGCACTTGACCGAGAAAATCGCTGTTGTTGAAGCGGAGATCTATCGGGATAAAGCCGACCCTGTGCCGGTTTCGAATTTTGTCGCCAGCCGCACTGCGCATGATACTCCCGGCGGGCTCTATATTCAGGCAGCCCAGTACGAGGCTGTGGACAATGCCCTGACGGATGCGGGCTTTGGAATCCAACTTTGCGATGTCTGCAAGACTTGGGGGGAAGAGGCCTACACGAAGCCGGTATCCAAAACCATGGATGAGATGCAGGGGTACGCTGTGCAGAGTTCTGAACCTGTAATCGAGCGCCACCAGGAGGAGCAGAAAGACGAGGCCTCCACGCCTGAAATGGAACCGGTTCCCAATCAAGTTCTGCCTGAATGCACCTCTGCGACGCAGAAAGTCGTGCCAGCAGAGAACGAGAACTCTGCTGCTCATGGGTCCGATTTGGAAAAACCGAGCATGCAGCCCGGCACAAATGAAGACTCCGCCCAGCCTGCGGCTCCCGAAGCGGCTCATGTCGGGGTTATTCCTGACAACAGCGATAGCTTAACGACGCAGGGTGAGGAAGCGAGCGACATTTCCCTGGCCGAGCAAAGCATGCCTGCGGAGACTGTCCATGAAGCTCATCCCGTCACAGACACGGAGGCGGAACAGCGAGAGATGGAGCCCAATGCCATTGTCGGTGAGGCTGACGTACCGGGTGATGAGAGCGCGGAAGCCCAGCACGGCGCACAGGACGGCGAATTGAACGATACGGAAAAGACATCTGCTGGTGAGGTGGATCAGGTGCCCAGGGAGATGACCTTGGAGGAAGCCATGAACGTCATCGCTGATGTGGGAAGCTGCCGGGGAAAGACGCTGGCCCAGATTGCGGACCGCCGTCCGACTACGTTGCGCTGGTATTTTACGACATGCCCAGACAGCAGCGAGCATCTCAGAAAGGCGGCACGCATGGTATTTGAAAGCCTCAATCTGCAAAAGAGCGCTTGAGAGTCATCTTATGCTGACCAAGTGCGGCATATAGGAGGTGGTGCTTCGTGGACGAGTACCCATTCAATATCCTGGACATCGCCAATATCTTACGGCTGACCGTCAGGCGGGAACTCGCCGACAGCGTTTATGTGGATTGCCCGTTCTGCAACAAGCACCGCAAGGGAAAGCTGAACCTAAATCTGGTGAAGAATGTGTGGCGGTGCAACCGATGTGGCGAGAGCGGACACATGTTTGAGTTGTATGCCCGGCTGCGCGGCATCCTTGTATCCGACGCAAAGCTGGAGCTGATCGACTTGCTGGCAGAAAGCGTGGGACAACCCTGTGTTTCACATAGTGAGGTCGCCGTAAAAGCGATCCCAGCCGGCAGGTACAACCATGCAGTGGAGCAGTCACCAAAGGCATCCCGTGAGGAGATAGACCGCACAATGCGTGCCATGCTGGAAATGCTGAGCGTCCGGCCGGAGCATCGTGAGCACCTTCATCATGTACGCGGGCTCAATGACGACCAGATCGACTACTTGGGGTTGAAAAGCACGCCGTCCTTTAAACTGCGGCATGCGATACCCAGACGGCTCCAGGAAAGAGGCTGCACCTTGGCTGGCGTGCCGGGTTTTTTCGTGGATCGATACGGAAAGTGGACTGTAAATTTCACGACCTGGACGGCAGGCATCTTGATCCCGACACGGGACATGGATGGCTTGATCAGCGGTGCGCAGATCAGGCTGGATAAGCCAATAAAAGATGACGAGAGCGATCCGGAGGAACAGGGTACAAAATATATCTGGTTTTCCTCCTCCAACAAGAGCAAGGGCACATCGTCTGGCTGTCCGGTCAATCTCATCGGGAACAGATATGCACACACCGTTTACATCACAGAAGGGGCTTTTAAGGCAGGAATCGCGCACTGCCTGATGAAGCGGACCGTTCTCTCCATCCAGGGGGCTAACAACCTCAATGGCGTAAAAGAGGCGTTTCTGACACTCAAGGATCATGGAACACAGCTGATCGTGGAGGCGCTTGATATTGACAAGTTCAATAACGCTGCTGTGGCGAAAGGTGCGCAGAAGATCTATCTGCTTGCCAAAAGCTGTGGACTGCGCTGCCGGTCCCTGACTTGGAACCCCAATTATAAAGGGATCGATGACTGGCAAATCGCACTCCGAATAAGACGAGCGCAGAAAAAGGAGGAACAAAAGAATTTTAAGGAACGGTTCCGAACAGATGCCTGCTCTGCGGAACAGGTTAACGAATTCGTACAGCAATGGGAAGATCTGCCGGAACCAAAGGTGTCCTTGGCAAGCTTTCTGGGAGTTAACGAGCGGGAGTTCGCAGCGTTTCAGGAAAGTATTGCTGCATTCAGCTCACTGCTGGAGCGGGAAAAAGTAAAGCGGCGCTTTCGGATCTATCAATTGGATCTGTCCGCCGGCCAGGTAGTACCATTTGCATTCAAAGGGATCAAGGCGCTGGCGGAAGCCGCTTACGCGCAGCCGCCGGCCAGGTCTTACTGCCTAGTCCATGATGGTGAGATCAATACCTTTGCAAGTGATACGGATGACATGATCCTGGAGCGGATCGCTGAACAGTACAGTGACGATCTTCCGAACGGTTACTGCGGACGAAGTGTTGCGCCCTCGGATGTGCTGGAACTGTATGATGAGGGGAGCCGCAGGTACTTCTATGTGGATCAGGACCGTACGTATCTCCCGGTGAGATTTTCGCCAGCGGCGATCAGGCGAACGGTAACGGAGGAGGAGAATACTCGAGAATGGAGATGATACAAAAGGCAGAGGACCGAAAAACATTGGCTATGGCGGAGCTGCTGAAATTGATGGAAGAGTGCAGTAAACTGGATGCGGAGATCCGATTCTGCACCGGAAACCTATGCTTTACCGCCATGGTGTGGCAGGGCTGGGATTCACCAGACCCGGAGGGAAAGGCAAAAGAGATCCAGACGCAGATCAAGAAGTTGGCGAAACGCTACCCGCGGGTTGCGTGCTATTGCTTCGATGATCACAGCACCTTGCTTTATGCGATCTGCTAAACCATGTAAGGGCACGAGACGGCAGCAACATGCCGTCCCGTGCCCTTTTTGATTCAAAAGGAGGACAGAGCAGAGTGGCTGAGTGCCAGTTGGACGAAGCATGCAGAATGGAAATTGAACAGTGGACTCTGACGTTCCGCTATCAGATGCTGGACCGGCTCAGAACCGATTGTAATTACTACCTCGGTTATGGACGCCGGTGCAGCCGATATCTATGGGCGGGAGACGTCGCTGAGCAGATCGCCTACATGAGAGCGATTTGGGACAGCTTTTCACAGGATCAGAAGCCGGAGTGGCTGAGCATGCTTCAGATCGACGACTATGAGGCTCGTATGATGGGGATGGACCAGACTACAGAGCAGAGGGGGAATGAACATGATTTACAAACAGGAAGGTGAGCAGTTCCTGTACAAGGGTGCCTGCTACAAAATTGGCGGCCGTGTGCTGACGACGGAAGCAAGCGGATACGAAGGATTGTTTGGACGCCTCGTGGAGATCCATACCAGCCGCGAAGGAGTGCCAGAACTCTACTGTACGTTTGATACTCCAGCGCTGCCGTCTAAACGGGGCATGCTGGAGGGGGCTTCGCATGAGTTCAGAAGCGCTGTTCTGCATACTGATTGCCTGGCTTATCGCGCCTCTGTCATGACGCCGGAGATGGTGATGCCGTTGGCGTCACCGGAACAGGATTACGTCTGGCAGGTGATCTATGCAGTGACAGCTCACTGGGCAACCGACGGAGAGTCTGGGGCCTATGAGCTCCCCTTCACCGATCTGAACGACGCAAAGAGACAGCTTCAGGATGATCTGTGGGAAGAATTTCAAAACGGCTGCGTGGAACGATGGCGGGAAAAGAGCCAATTCGTAGAGATGGAGACAGAGCAGAGCTACGAATGTTATCTGGATGGGGAATATAGCGAAAACCACTATTTCATTGCCGTGGAACAGCGGTTATTATATCTATCCCCATCGTTTCTGAAGATAACAAGTGAGCAGTGGATGGCTCAAAAGATTCGGGATGATTTTTCGCATCAGGCCAAGGGGCGGCGAAATGATCGAAAACTTACCGCTGAGCAGTGGGAGCGGATTTGCCACTCGCCGGAGGTAATGCAGCGGCTCCTAAGCCAGATAAAAACCAGCTGTACCGCGTATCGGCGTTCGCTCTCAGAGGCAGCAGAGTCGCTCTTAGAGGGCAACTGTCTGCAAATCAAAGAAGAGAGGCCAGACAGTACTGCCGGAGCAATGGCCGGAAATGCGGAAAAGAGTGAGCAAAATGTGAAAGATCGATACGAATTGGAGTATCTGTTTACCTTCGTGGAAGCTTCTTCGTTTGAACAAGCGATATTATGCGATCAGCTTGTATGCCTGTGGACTGCGTTCTGTCTACATAACAAAATTGATGCAAAGGCAGACCGGTACAGTACAATTTTGCATGACCTGTGGGACCGACTGATTAAAAATGAGGAAGATCCTGCTTATTGGAGCGGATATGAATCGTTTGCCCTCTCTATGGGCAGATATTTACGGTGAAAGGAGAATGGTGTTTTTATGGGTGCGTACTCAGAGATTGATATCGACCTGAAGTACGGAGACGGTACTGAACAGCCTGTCGAGGCGTTCAGCTTGGGCCCGGAAGAAAAAGAACTCGGGCAGGAGCAAATCAGATTTGAAGATGAGGACGCCCAGAGAGCCGAGGCAGACGCCGCTCCGCAAGAGCTGAAAAAGCTGATGGGAGAAGAAAAACCGCCGAAGCAGGATACCGCACCGGCAGTGCCGAGCGTAACCGATGAGGCCGAGGCCGAAGCCAGGAGAGCCCACGAGGAGGCTGAGGCTAAGCGCAAGGCGGAGTGGGAGGCACAAAGAGAGGCAAGAAAGGCCGCGGAAGAGAAGCAGCTCCAGAAGGTTGCCGCCATGGGTGAGGAGGAACTGCTGATGTCCTCTGCAAAGCGGATCATCGCAGAGACTGAACGCCTGACGCGCAGGAATATGAAGGAATATCTGGCTGAATACCTTCAGACCCTGTGCCTGGACGACCTGGAGTTTGCCAGGCTGACCATGCACCCGCGCAAAAGTTTTATGCACTGCATCTGGTACATCAACCGCAAGGCACGGGAGTACCTGGAGCAGGAGATGAAAGACAACGGCATGCAGCGCCCCTATGGTGTCAACGGCATGTACGGAGGAGATGTTCCGGATGATGTTGTATACCAGTGGGCGGAAGACTACTACCGGGACATGAGTGCTGAGGAGGATAAGGAACCTGAGGAGGAATTTGTACCGAAGCCTTATACCGGCCCTGTGTCCACGAAAGGAAAGAAGCGGAACTCCGCCAAGAAGAAAGAGAAAAAGCCAGCGGAGAAAAAAACGGCTGCTCAGAAGCTGGCGTCCGAAGCTCCGGAAGAAGAGCAAATCTCGTTTGGCGCGTTTCTGCAAGATATGGAAAAGGCAAGCTGAAGGAGGAAAATATGCTCGCTTACAAAGGATTTCATCAGGGTCTGATCTGTCGGGATTATCAGTTCTCTATGGGACTGAATGTGACGGAAAAGGCAAACTGCCGGGCAAACGGATTTCATTGTGCTGCCAACCCGTTTGATTGCCTGTCTCACTATCCCGATACGGCTCATTCTGAGTATTACTTGGTCAATGCCGGGGGAGATATGGATGAGGACAATATCGACTCCAAGATCTCCTGCACGGAACTGACGATCCTGCGGAAACTGGAGTTGGACCAGCTGCTTTTACATGGCCTGGCCTATATGGCCGCGCATCCGCTGCAGCCATGGAGTTCGCGGGTCATTCGAGACAGCGCTACGGCATTCAACGGCTGCGCCGTGGCCAGGGGTGTGGATCCCCGCGCCAGGGGCAAGATCGGAGATATCCTGGCCCTTGCAAAAGAAAATCTCTACGGGACTGGGATAGAAGAAATCTGCCTTACCCGCGTGGATGGAAATAAGGTCCTGCCGGATACCTGGTATGGTGTAGACCTGAAGGAGAGGGTAGCGATCAGATGAACAAGAAAAAACTCTTGGCTATGTCAGCGTTGCGCGCCACCAAGAAGATCTTGGAACTGGCCGCTTTGGATGAATTGAAAACGCGGAAACTGCTGCTTCACGGCTTTCCTTATCAGGGTAAGGGCTACCAATGGGGACGATACCTGCGCAGCAAAGTGCAGGACGGCATACTGCATGTTGCTATCTTCCTCCCGGAGCCACTCCGCATGGGGGCAAGAGACGCCGCCTATGAGATCTATGTGGATCGGGCAAAAAAGCAATTTCTCACCTACGACCGGATCGAGAACCGGTGGCGCAGTGCGAAACTGGATTATCTGGATTGGCCGAAATACGTCAGCTACTCTGAAGGAAACTGGATCAGCCGATCGGATGATAAGACCATCAAACAGTATCTGAACGGAGAACGTGGGGGCTTTAGCGGCGTCCTGGATTACCAGTTGAGGCTGCGCGAGGAATCACTCCGGCGCAGATACAAGCGGGAAGTCGAGCCGTGGGACGCGGATATGGCACAGATTTCTGCATTGCCAAAGAACTGGACGCAGTGGTGCCGGAAGGTCGGGATTCCTGAAAACTATATTTTCTATCAGTACAGCCGAAGGGGAGCGACGACGGGATACTGCACTTACTGTGAGCAGGAGGTGCCGATTTCACATCCTGGGCATAATCGAGAGGGGCACTGCCCGCGCTGCCGTCGGAAGATTACTTATAAGGCACTGGGCAAGGCAAAGTATGTTTCAACGCCCAACTGCTATATCCACCTGGTGCAGCGGTACCAAAGTGGATTTGTTCTCCGCATGTTCATATGTACGCGGAGTTATACCACAGATGACGTAAAAAAAGAGAAACTGTATATGCATGAGTTTCGGCGCGTGCTCTATGACAGCCAGGCGAAAAAGGCTGGTACTTACTGCTGGGAGAACTACAAAAACCGGGAGACCCGCTGGATCCCGCAGAACTATGTTTATGGATACAGTTACTATCATCGGTACTGGCATGAAGACTGGGCGGGCGCCGTCTATGGAAAAACCATTCCAGCTCTGGCAGACAGCACGCTGCGGTACACAGGCCTCCCGGAGGCCGTCCGGCTGCTCAGGAAGATTGATCCGGAACTCTATCTGGACACGCGAAGAAAAATCCCGATGGTGGAACAGTTGGTCAAGGCGGGACTGGGTGGATTGGCCCGGGACTGCATGTACCATTTGCGCAATTGGAACGTCACTGAGCTGAAGTCAAAAGCCGGACTAGCTCGGACGCTCGGCATTGACGCACAGGAGATGAAGCGCCTTAGGGACTGTCAAGGCGGAACAGACGTTCTTGCCTGGCTCCGCTGTGAAAAGAGCACGGGGAAACCGATCCCAGACCGTGCGATCATGTGGCTCTGCGAACATGGACTGAAGCCAAGGGACCTTGCGTTTTTGAACGGCGTCATGAGCCCCCAGCAGGTCTGCAACTATCTGCAGCGGCAGATGCGGGAACTGAATCGGAACTGCAATGACGTCATGATCCTCTGGAAGGACTACCTCTCCATGGCAGCCCGATTGAAAATGGATCTTACCAGCGAGGTGGTCTACCGCGTTCGGAATGTGAAAAAACGCCACGATGAGCTGCTTCAGTTCTTCCACACGGATAAGTCCATGGTTCTTCGAGCGGGTGCAATTTTAAAAAAATACCCGCACCTGGAGGAGATCTTCCAGGAGATCAAGCCCAAGTATGAGTTTTCCGACCAGGAGTATACGATCCGTGTCCCAGAGCGCATCGAAGAAATCATCCTTGAGGGGCAGATTCTATCCCACTGTGTCGGCGACAGTGAGCGATACTGGGAGCGCATCGAGCAGCGGGAAAGCTATATCCTGTTTCTGCGCCGCACTGGGGAGGCCGATAAACCTTTTTACACGCTGGAGATTGAACCAGACGGGACGATCCGGCAGAAGCGGACGCTGGGAGATGAGCAGAAAGAGGATATCCTTCAGGCGGCCCAATTTCTGAAAAAATGGCAAAAAGAGATCAAAAAGCACCTGAGCGAGGAGGACCTGAAGCTGGCTCAGAAAAGTAAGGTGTTGCGGGTACAGGAGTTTGAGGAGCTCCAACGGGACCAAATCAGGGTCCGGACCGGCAAACTTGCGGGCAGCCTCTTGCTGGATGTGCTCCAGGCAGATCTGATGGAAGCGGCGTGAAGGGCGACTATACCAGCTGCCGGACATGAACCGAATTGATAGAAAAGGAGAAACAGGAAAGCATCTTCACAAAATTTAAATTTGAAAAGAGGAGCGTACTACAATGTGTATCTATCATTCTGTTGCCCTGCGGAACGCAGTTGTAGAGGAAAATCTTTGGTGCATTGATGCGGTGATCCGTGCAAATCATGCGCTGATGAAGGCCGCACACCTGGATTACGATGATGTGTATCAATGGCTGGCGCTCCGCATGATCCATGCGGTGGCGACCTTTAACCCTAGCAAGGGCGTATTGCGCCAGCACATCTTTGCACAGCTTCATTATGAGCTTCTTAATTGCAAAGGGAGCCAGCGGCAGTACGGATTTGCAGACGCCCCATGGGATCTCCGCGGAGCAGTGGTGTCTTTGGAATGCCTTGCCGAGTGTAATCCAGACTGGGAGCTGCATATTGCAGCATAAAAAGTAAGTCAGAGTCAAACATGACAATCGCCCGCGGAGGGTACAGACTGCTGGTGCCGCGGGCTATAGAGTGTGCAGGAAAAGTGCTATGAAAGCTTGGAGGGATTGAAGATGAGACAGCTTGGGAATCTTGCGGTGGTATGCGCTGTGCGGCCCGATGTGTCGCTTCAGATCCATGACTACCTTGCGGTGGTTCATGTGGGACAAGGACCCCAGCGGGCAGTTATGACCGCAAAGTGGGATGATGACGAGGCAATCTGCCGCATGATCCGGGAGCTCAACTTCGGAGCCTACCGGCATGCGGACAACGTGCCCCTCACGCATGAGGGGCAGTCATGCTGTAAGCGTACATGATGAAACCCCATACACTCCATGAGCGGTGTTGGGAATGAAACAGCAGGGACGGATCAATACATGGTCAGTCCCTGCTGTCTTTATTTTGAAGGAAGGAGAAGCTGAAAAAGGGAAACTGTCTGAGAACTAACGCTATCCGTTTGAAGAAAGGAACATGTAATTATGAAGTCGGAGTATTTTGTACCCGTTGCCGGTACGGTTTATCAGAATCACAATGGAAATCGGTATCTCTGTATAGAAGTAGAGGAGAGCGGCCTGCCCTGGGAGACGACAGCAATATTCCGGAGAATACCGGATGGATGGACGCTGAGGGCCCATGGGATTATGCACCGCGGAGCAGATGAGACAATCGAGTGGAACTATTCTACCGGCGGACATTGGACGGACTAACATTTGGTCCGCAGTGCTGACGAAACGATGATTCTGCACGCAGCTATGCTCAAGGGCACCAGCCATGATAGAGGGCCGAAGTCAAGTCCGTGTCCAGGAGTGAAAATTGAAATTTATATTCCTGGCACAGAAATAACTTAGAAAGGATGAAAAAGATGCATACCCTGGAAAATCAATTTTACGATGTCATGCACAAGTACGGAAAGTCGTTTGGAATCGCAGGCGTCCAGAAAAACCTGGAGCAGTGGAAAGCTGGGAAGAAAGACCTGCACGCGCTGCTCCAAAAGCACCCTGACTGGAATGAGGACGAGATGGCGGTCGTTCTTCACTATGAAGATATTCGGGACATTGACCGAAGCTGTGTGGATGAAGGTGTTTTTGAAATGACGCAGTTGGCCAGGGACTGCGGTCTCTGCGGTGAACTGTTCGACAACTTTACCGGCGCGTTGGATGCCGCCACAAGAGACTATCGACGTGTTCCCAATGAGAGCAGATTGGCAGATATCCGCCGCCTCGGAGGGATCGACTGCGCACCGGGTCAGAAGGCCAGCCGGATCGTCAACCGGCTCTGCCTGAAATTCGGCTTAGACCGCTATACTGTGGACAAGGAAGAGTCTTCACCGGATGGGACAAAGACCATGCGGCAGGTACATCCCTATAATGCGATCTTTGCCCGCCTCGCCGATGCGCTGAATCCGGGTGTGGAGCAGAGGGTGGGGGTCCTCTCCATCCATCCCTGCGACTTCCTGGAGATGTCCAACAAGGACAACTCCTGGCACTCCTGTCACTGCTTAGAGGACGGGGGGTACCAGGCAGGCGCGCTCTCTTACATGGGAGATACCGTCACTATGATTTTTTACACGGTGACGCCCGATGTGGAAAGGGAGTTCCACAAAGCCCCGCGGATCACACGGGAGGTCTTCTGCTATTATGATGGGACACTGCTGCAGTCCAGACTCTACCCTACGGACCGGGCAGACCAGAGGGAGCGCTATATGGATTTGGTGGAACGGGTCATTACCACATGTCTGGACGTGCCGAATCAATGGATTACGCAGGCTATTACACATAGCACCGATAAATATTGGCTCACGGACCGAAATGCGCTCCATTATAGAGACTACAATAATGGATATGCGGTTGTCTCATTGCTTCAGGGACAGGAGTTCCAGCACAAAATTTTTGTGATTGGGTCCCAGGCATACTGTGTCTGCTGCGGGCAGGAATTATATTATGAGGACAGGCTCAAGTGCTCCAGCTGCAGGGGAACTATTATCTGCAAAGAGTGCGGGAGAGAAGTAGGTACCGCATATGGGGAATACGACGACGAAGCACGCGCATTTTTCTGTGGTGACTGCCGGCCTCGCTGCCGTTTCTGCAGCACCCTCATTCAGGGAGAGGTCTACCGAGTACAAAGACACCGACATGGTCTGCCCGCAAATGCGTGTCGGACGTGCTATGAAGAATTAACAGAAGCATGCAGACAGTGTCAGTGCACGTCTGTCTGTGAAGCCGTGGACGCGGTCGTATTTTGCGGACACTCGGAATGGTTCCCTGAAGCGGCCTGATGGGAGAGGAGAAACGTATGAACCAGAAACTGGACTATCAATTATTGGAGAAGATCCTGCGGCAGACCCAGCCGGAGCTCAAGCAGATGTTGAACAGCCGCTTGAAGGAACAGGGCTACCAGACGACAGTAGAGTGCGGCTACCTATATGCTCCAGGCGACGTTCCGGTGCTCCTGGTGGCTCATCTGGATACTGTACATCGCCAGCCGGTACAGATCATCTGTTATTCAGAAAATAGGCGGATCGCCATGTCTCCTCAGGGGATCGGCGGAGATGATCGGGCAGGTGTTTTCATGATCTTACAGATCATCAAGAAAGCACGGTGCCATGTCCTTTTCTGCGAGGATGAAGAAATCGGCGGCCATGGGGCACAGCTGTTCACGCGGAGCGGGATTCAGCCCCAGGTCAATTACCTTGTGGAACTGGACCGAAGAGGGCGGAACGACGCAGTCTTTTACGAGTGCGCAAATCCGGATTTCATAAGATTTGTGGAAGGGTTTGGATTCCGAGAGGAGTTCGGCAGCTTCAGTGACATTTCCGTTCTTGCGCCGCATCTGCAGACTGCTGCGGTCAATATCAGCGCAGGATACTTTTTTGAACACTCTCCGCATGAGTACATCGACTTGGTGTACATGATGAACAATGTGGAACGGGTCACAAGAATGGTGAGGACGGAGTGCGAGCATTTTCAGTATATGCGGAACAGACATACAGGATGGAGAGACTGGCAGGAGTGCTTGCCGTTTTGGGCTGCTGCGCAGAATGCGAAGTTCCTGGAGCTGATGGAGGTCCCGCGGGATGCCTGCGTCAAGATCAACGGGCGTGTGGTAGACAATGGCCTTCAGCACTTTGTGGATGAGCAAGGCAATATCTATGACTACCTGGATGAAATTGATGCGGCGGTAAGGACAGAGCATGCGGCGGCATATACACCGGACGACCAACCGCTGGAGTTCAGAAAGGAGTTTGCTGAACCGGTACCGGTCATGACATTTGAGGAGGCGTTCTGGCTTCTGAACGCCATCTGAGAACACCGATAAATGTGCCCCGGGTCAACGTATGTTGGCACGGGGCTGCGTTTCTCAAAAAGCTCGACTGATCTTTTGATCATCTTTTCAAATTTTCGGCGGTCAGCAGATAGCAACAAAAAAGAGACAAAGATATCCCGCAGAGGCTGCTAAAGCCCCTGCGGGATATTTATTATTCGTCATGAGGCCACTCTTCGGCATCTTTTGAAGGCAATTCCCAGCCCTCCGTAATTATGGGAAGTGCATCTGTAATGATTTCAAATAATGCCTGGCCTCCAACAACAGCAAAATGGATGAGCTGCGAAAATGGGTATATGTCTTGCGATTCTTCTGCAATCTCTTTTACATAAGAAGAATTATCCATAACGAAGGATTATTTTGAGCTTTCATCGCTAAGACTGATTATTCATATTTTATAGAAAAATTGTTGAAAATATCCAAATCGGAAAACATACAAGATAACAACTTAATTATTGAATGGTGTCCAAAGTCACATTCTTTCGTCGTATTTAGATAAATGAGAAAGGGGGGGAGATTTATGAAAAAGCGTATTTAGACTTTGGCGTTTGCAATGGCCATGATGTGTTCTTATTTCTTGAAAGGAGTGACAATATGAAAAAGCTTATTGTACTAGGATCTGCTATGGCAATCATTGTCGCCTGTGTTGGCTTTACTTCAGAAAATGTAAGTAAAACTATGACATCTCAGCCTCTTCCATCTGATGTAGAAGAGGAGTACCTCACTCCGGTTGAAAACGAAAATGGGACTTTAGAATACACAACGGACACTTTTACAGCTACTATGACGAGCATCAACGAGGAAGCTGCTTCTGTGAGTCAGGAGAATACAGCGATAAAAGTCGAATCTGTAGTTCTTCCTGAGGGCATTGAGGAGGAATATTTAGAGCCGATTAAAGTTGCCGATGGCGTTTATGAATATCGAGATACTGCCGGAAATTTAGTTGCCACTATGTATGAGTATGAGCACCCCGAGGATATTCCTTCTACTAAAGTTGCTACAGCAGCAAGCCAAAAATACGATATTGATATGGAGGTAAAAGCGAAGGGGGCCGCTTATGGATCCGAAAATATTAATATTGAAAACCTGACGAGTATTAAATATGAGATTGACTTTGCGCGAGAGACTCCTAGTCTACTTGGAAAGTACGTAGAAAGAGATGGGAAAGTTTCTTGGTATTCGCCGGCTTCTTATACTGGGTTTTATAGAAGCTATACTATAATCGGAAACGCCCCCATTAGTGTAGCAATTAAGAATGAAGGGACCCAGAATAATATTTATACTGGGACCGTTACAGTTTCTCCTGCCACATAAATTTCAGATTATATACTGGCGCTAAAACTGACAATTTGGGGGTGTAGTTATGTTAAAAAAAGGGATTATTAGTTCTGTTTTAGTTGGTTGTATTGCAGTAGGGCCGGGTTTTGAAATTTCCGCAGCTGCTGTTGACACAAGCAGACAAATTATAAACAATGAAAACGCCATTATTTCTTATGTTTGCGACGCAGTTGTAGACTCACGCATTGATTACTATGAAATTCCAGAAATATCTGGCGAAATCGTTAGCATTGAGGAAACCGAAAACAGTTATGATGTGTTGGTAAAAGTTTCTTACAATACAGTAATAAAAGCTGAAACTCCGGATGATTCGCCGTATATTCAGGGCATTAAACAAGCAATTTCTGAATTGTCTGATCCGGCAGACATTACAAAAGCTAATACTTATCTAAAAATTTGGACAGCTGAGATAGCTAACAATCATATTAATAAAGAAATTCCACACAACGATCAGTTTAAACTATCGATTCCAAAGGCATATTTAACCCCTACAACTAGCAATCAGTTTGCATTAAATAACTCTGCATTAGTAAACTCTAAATTATATTCCCGGACTCAAAAATTGGGTGCCTACACTGAAGAAGCCGCATATATTGACGAGCCGATGGAATCGTATGGATTGCCCAATGATTCGGAAGTAAAAGAAAACGCCTATGATGCTGTCATGTCCATTGTGGATAGGAAAAATTTGGAATTATCTTATGCCGCTGGTTCGGCTAAGGCTCAAGAATTAGATCGAATTGCTGCTGCAGAGTATGGAGGTGATAAGGCCAATACCCCTAATAATCCAAAGTATCAACATTTTAGTAGCGATTGTGCAAACTTTGTTTCTCAATGTTACTATGAAGGCGGCGTCCAGACAGATGATACATGGTATATGTATTCTCAACATTGGAAGTTTGTAGGTGGTTCACAAGGCTCAGTGGAAGGATTGGCAGATTATATGCTTCGTATGAATAATGTAGTGTTTTGGGTTGATGGTGAATATGAAAGCCGTGCATTAGCAGGAAGTATTTTATACTACCAGAATCAGGCACATGTCGGAATCATAACAAGTAACGACGGAAGAAATGCTACTTATAGTGCGCACACGAATGATACTGTCAATGCGAATATTTCTTCTTATCACCATAAAAACTGCGATTACCTGGTCCCTTGTTGGGATTCGGTAACCGGAGAATGGACACCACAATAATTTGAAGAAAGAGGACGGGATACGTATACGTATCCCGCCTCTCTCTTAGAAAGGGAGGCAGCTCCTCGATGAAAAGGGCTACTAAGTATCGATTCCTCACACTTGTATTTTTACAAGTTGCTTTTTTAGTAGGATGCATATCTGAAAGCCAAAATCAAAATAATTCGGGATTAGATACCAGTTCAGGGTCTGACAGACTAATACAACTTGTGTGGCAATATATAAGTCAACAAGTCGGAGAATATGAAGAAAAAAACAACAGAAATATTAATGAAGCATATATCATTAGTTTGAGTGTAGTAGATACATATGTAAGCTTGACTGACAAGGAAATCGAAATATACGCATTAGATTATGGGCTCTTCTCAAATAGAGAGGAGGGTTGGGTCATCAATAATAACAGAGCCGGGAGTACATATCTTTTTATAGAGGGGAAAACATCTATTGTCGCAGACGGCCTGTTCTGTCGTGAAATAGACGGGCTGTTTTGTCGGTCATCG
>ERZ779866.1178-NODE-1178-length-27292-cov-3.457907_pt1 | contig 27292 bp, 25 predicted proteins | sample MGYA00511248_ERZ779866 | MGnify/ENA primary metagenome ERZ779866 (study PRJEB29588, sample SAMEA2155758) | human gut metagenome | biome: human gut; feature: human-associated habitat; material: faeces | place: Denmark | collected 2008/2010 ... | reverse complement strand
GAATATAGCTTCTCCTGCCGTTATGGCCGCTATGGGCAGCGTTCTCACCAATAAATATGCCGAGGGCTATCCCAAAAAGCGTTATTACGGCGGATGCGAATGCGTCGATGTAGTGGAGCAGATAGCTATTGACAGAGCGAAAAAGATATTCGGAGCAGAGCACGCCAATGTTCAGCCTCACTCGGGCGCACAGGCCAATCTCGCTGTATATTTTGCCCTTTTGGAGCCCGGAGATACCGTTCTCGGAATGAATCTCGCCCACGGAGGACATCTCACCCACGGCTCTCCCGTAAATATGAGCGGTAAGTATTTCCACTTTGTGCCTTACGGCGTCAGCGACGAGACAGAGATGATAGACTATGACGCTTTGAGACAGGTGGCAATCGAGAATAAGCCCAAGCTCATCGTGGCAGGCGCCAGCGCATATCCCAGAAAGATCGACTTTGAGAAGATAGGCGCCATCGCAAAGGAAGTCGGAGCATACTTTATGGTGGATATGGCCCACATCGCAGGTCTTGTAGCCACAGGAGCTCACATGTCTCCTGTGCCTTATGCCGATGTTGTCACAACTACTACACATAAGACTTTGAGAGGCCCCAGAGGGGGACTTATACTCTGCAAGAAAGAGCTTGCAAAGCAGATTGACAAGGCCATATTCCCCGGCACACAGGGCGGTCCTTTGGAGCATATAATCGCCGCAAAAGCTGTCTGTTTCGGCGAAGCCATGAAGGATGATTTCAAGGTTTACATAGACAATGTAGTTAAAAACTGCGCTGTTTTGGCAGATGAGCTCACAAAGAAGGGCTTCAGACTTGTATCGGGCGGAACAGACAACCACCTTATGTTGGTCGACCTCAGAAACTTTGACATAACAGGCAAAGAGCTGGAGAAGAGACTTGACGAGGTTTACATCACTGTCAACAAGAACGCCATACCCAACGATCCTCAGAGCCCCTTTATCACAAGCGGTATCCGCATAGGCACAGCAGCTGTTACAAGCCGCGGCTTTGTGGCAGAGGATATGAAGGTGATAGCAGATTGTATTTACAGAACTGTTGTTGATTTCGAGCATGCCGACGAAATACGCAAGGATGTCGAGGCTCTCTGCGCCAAATATCCCCTTTACGCATAATAAACAGCATAAAAAAAAAAACCCCAGCCGTTATCGGCTGCGTTTTTTAATCAGTTTCTCGTGCTCTTATCCATTCTGTTTACGGCGTTTTGCGCCTGGATATAGTCAGGGATATTTTCAAAGGAGAAATAAAAGACTCTTGTTCCCGATCTTCTGCTGTATATATCCTGGCGGAAAATTATGGTGCCGTTTCCGTTTTTATGTAGCTTTATACTCATGGGAGGCAAATCTTCGGCGCCGTACATCTCTATATTTTGACCTTTTTTGATAATGACCTTTTTGTTGGTGACAGCATAAAAGGTCTTGTTTTTTATCCTGAGACGCCTTATAAACCCGCCGAAAAGCATATACAGACCTATGAGTATAAAAGGCAAACCCCAAAGGGCAAAAAATATCGAGCTTCCGCCCTTTATGGCAAGTATTTCCCAGAAAATACTGAAGGACAGCCACATTATACTGAAAGGCAGCAAGATAATGTCAGAGGGGGAGAACAGGCTGATTTTTTGAGGTATTCCTCTCCAAAGAATGTATTCTCCCTCGGTGAGATAGGAATTAAAAAAGCTGAAATCTTCGGAATATTCCATATTGAAGACACCTCTGCTGAAATAAATACAAAACGGCATTTGACATGCCGTTTTGAAAGTGATATTGAAATGAGCTTAAAGAACTACCGGTACCTGAGAGTGATACTCAAGGGAGTTTTCCGTTACGCGGCACTGAAATGCAATAAGCTTTACACCTGCTTTTTGAGCTCGCTTTAAAGCCTCATGAAACTCGGGCTGAGTCTCGGTGTTGGGAGAAAAATGAGATATGGGCATCATCTGCACCACAAAGACGATATAGGCTTTGAAACCTTCCTTTACAGCCTTTATCAGTTCATTTACATGTTTCACACCGCGCTCTGTGGGAGCGTCGGGGAAGAGAGCAGCGCCGCCTTTTTCAAGGGTCACACCCTTGACTTCGGCGAGAAATTTCTCGCCGGCAGACGATATGAAAAAATCAATTCTCGAGTCGCCGTATTTGAATTCAGGTTTGAAAACAGCGTCTTTTCCGAAAAATCTCGGAATGTTCTCAGCAAATACCTTGTTTGGCGCCTGACTGTCCATATTTACAAGCATATCGCCTTTATAGACTGAAATCAGATCGTAAGCTGTTTTCCTCAGAGGGTTTTCCGATTTTTGAAGTATGACAGAGGCACTCTCAGTCAAAAGCTCTCTGCATCTGCCTGTGTTTTTCACATGACATATCTGCTCTCGGCCGTTTACGGAGCAAACGGCGGTAAATCTGTTTGGGCGGGATAAAAAGACCGCAGGTAAAGTGTTTTTATATGTCATTTTCCTCGTATTTTACAGGCACTTCAAAGGTGAAACAGGTGCCGTCGGAAAGCCCTTCGGCCCATATATTTCCGTGGTGCTTATTGATAATGGTTTTTGCAATGTAAAGACCCAAGCCTGCGCCGTGCTTGTTTTCACTTCTCGATTTGTCAACTTTATAAAAGCGTTCAAAGACATTTCGCGCCTCTTCGGGCGGCAGGGGAACACCGGTATTGTGGATGCTGAATCTCACTTTTCCCGAACTTTGAACCACCTTGAAGCTGATTTTTCCGCCCTGATTTGTAAACTTGACAGCGTTGTCGGTAAGATTATATATCACTCTGAAGATAGAATCCCTGTCGAGGGAAACCTTCAGCCTGTCGGGCACATCCATCTCTATGTCTATATTCTTTTCGACAATTTTCTGCTCAAAAGATATGATGATACGCCTTACCACTTCAGTGAAGTCAAAGGTGGTGATATTAAAATCTCCCGCACCCGACTGGAATCGGGAAAGCTCAACCATGTCGTTGGCGAGACGGGAAAGCCTCTTGATTTCGTCGGAAATTATAAGCAGGTATTTTTCCTGGTTTTCAGGCTTTATTGTGCCGTCGAGTATACCGTCGACAAAACCCGAAATGGTGGTCATCGGAGTTCTCAGATCGTGGGAGACATTGGCGATAAGTCCTCTGCGCTCGGTCTCCGATTTCATGAGATCGTCGGCCATTATGTTGAGATTTTCGGTGAGAGAATATATCTCATCCCGTATTTTGGGCAAGGGAATGCGCGCCGAAAAATCGCCGTGGGCAAAGTTGACGGCGAAACGGCTTATGGCCTCGATGGGCTGCAGAGTGTGCTTTACTATGAGATATGTCACCACAAGGGTTATGCTTACGACGAGAAGCAGAAATCCCAAAAATGTTTTCATCATATTTTGGGAAAATCTCAAAGAAGCCTCGGCGGGTATCGAGACAAAAACTAAATTATATATGTTGCCGTATTGATCCGAGACGGGCATTCCGTGGGTAAAGGAAGGCTTATCTAAAAAACCTCCTAAGTTGCCCACATCGGAATAGCTGCCGTTTTTTAATGTGGCCTCCACTACGGAATAGGGAATGACCTCGGTGCCGTCTCCGTCCATGCAGCTTCCCGGGACGGTATGCCTTTCAATTACGCCGTTGGTATCGGTCAGATAGATATTGGCGCCCGAGTAGCTTGCAAGCTGCATGAGATTTATTCGGTAGCTGTTCTCCAGAGCCTGTTTTGCCAGAAACGCGGTTATTTCTCCGCTTGTATTGATGTAGCTTATCGTACTGTCGGACACCTTGCGTATTGTGTCCTCCAAAGTGAGCTTTTTTTCTTCTATGGCGAGGGAATTGAGCTGATACAGAAACGCGCTGCCCAAAAGTGAAAAACTTATTATGACGACCAATCCGTAAGAGAGCATGTACCTCTTAAAAAGAGAGGTCATCGGATATTTCTTGTTATGCTTCAAGTTCAAATTTGTAACCTACGCCCCATACGGTTTTGATTTCCCATTTGGTGCTGACGCCGGAAAGTTTTTCACGCAGACGCTTTACATGGACATCGACGGTTCTCGTGTCTCCGAAATAGTCGAATCCCCAAACATCGTCCAAAAGCTGGGCTCTTGTAAATACCCTGTTGGGAGAGGAGGCGAGGTAATAGAGCAGCTCTATTTCCTTGGGAGGAATCTCCATGACTTCGCCCTTTACAATAATATTATAGGAGTTCTTGTCGATAATCAGATTGTCAAACTGAAGAATGTTGCCCGACGAGGTGGTCTCCATGCGGCGGAAGAGGGCGCGTATTCTCGCTATGACCTCACGCATTTCAAAGGGCTTTGTAATATAGTCGTCGGCACCGAGCTCAAGACCTGTCACCTTGTCAAAGGTCTGGCTCTTGGCTGTGATCATTATTACGGGAGTCTTGTGGTTTTTGCGTATCTCGCGCAGAACCTCGAGACCGTCGACAACCGGCATCATTATATCAAGTATAACAAGGTCGGGGCGTTCACGCTTAAACTGTGCGAGAGCCTCTCCGCCGTTGCAGGCGACATCGACCTTATAGTTTTCCTGTTCAAGATAGATACGGAGCAGCTCGCGAATATTGCTGTCATCCTCAGCTATAAGAATTTTCTTGTTCATATATATCCTCCTTGTGTCAGATAATCGCGAAAAATCACTATTGTTTATTATACAATAAACAACAAAAAAATTCATCAAAAAAATATGAATTTTACAAATTGCACAAAAAATGCAAAAAAAGATTTTTAGGAAATATGGGATTTTAACACAGACAGTTTTAAATTTAAATATTACAGATGCATATACCTTTACATTTTACGCAAAATGGTCTATAATATTGGTGAAATATAATGTGGAAAGAGAGTTTTATATATGAAACTTGGTATCGTAGGTCTGCCCAATGTGGGAAAAAGTACGCTGTTCAACGCCCTTACAAATCTCAAGGCTCAGAGCGAGAACTATCCGTTCTGTACGATAGAGCCGAATGTGGGCATAGTGGCTGTTCCCGACAAAAGGCTGACCGCTTTGGAAAAGATGTATAATTCCCGAAAGGTGACTCCCGCTGTTTTGGAGTTTGTCGATATTGCGGGACTTGTAAAGGGAGCCTCCAAGGGTGAGGGCCTGGGAAATAAATTTCTGTCCCACATAAGACAGGTCGATGTCATAGTCCATGTGGTTAGATGCTTTGACGACCCCAACATAATTCATGTTGAAGGCTCTGTATCGCCCGAAAGAGACATAGAGACCATAAATCTTGAGCTTGTGCTTTCCGACATGGAAATCCTCGAGAGAAGAAGGGACAAGACAACAAAAGCCCTCAAAGGCGACAAGACATTGCAGTTTGAGCTCGACACGATAAATGCTCTTATGGCCCATCTTGAGGAGGGCAAGACGGCTCGTTCCTTTGAGTGCACCGACGAGCAGAGAGAAATCATAGAGACGATAGATCTTCTGTCCTATAAGCCTGTGCTCTATGCCGCCAACATGAACGAAAACGATTTCGCAGGCGACTACCACAGCAACGAGATGTATCAGCAGGTCAAGAAAATTGCCGACAGCGAGGGCTCCGATGTGCTTCCCATATGCGCAAGGCTTGAGTCGGAGATTTCCGAGATGAGCAGCGAGGAGAAGGAGATATTCCTCTCCGATATGGGCTTTGAGGAGTCGGGTCTCGACAGACTTATAAATAAATGTTACAGCCTTTTGGGCCTCATCTCCTTCCTTACGGCTGGAGAGCAGGAGGTCAGAGCCTGGACGATAAAGAACGGAACAAAGGCTCCTCAGGCTGCGGGAAAGATACACAGTGACTTTGAGCGCGGATTTATCAGAGCCGAGGTTATAGCATATGACAAGCTTATGGAGTGCGGCTCGATGACGGCGGCAAAGGAGCAGGGACTTGTCAGAAGTGAGGGCAAGGACTATGTCTTTAAAGACGGCGATGTTGTTCTGTTCCGTTTCAATGTCTGATTTCCGAAAGGAGAGAAAATGTCTGCAAAAATTTCCGGTATAATTTTCTTTGTTGCGGCGGCGGTGTTCGCGGTCACAGCTATGATATCAGGGCATAAAGCCTATTTCGGCATCGCCATGATGTGTCTTGCGGTGGGGATTTTTGTCGTGTTCGGGTCGACAGGACGACGCGGAAAAAAGAGATCGTCCAAAAAAGGAAGATTTGAAGCATAGCATAAGGCGGCGTATCTGCGCCGTCTTTTTTATTTGTATGCAAAAAAACTTGTAAATTCAAGTCGGATATGGTAATATCAAGGTATCAAATAAAATATTCAAGAGGTGTGAAATGGAACCTACACTCGTAATACTTGCCGCCGGCATGGGAAGCAGATTCGGAGGACTTAAACAGATATCTCCGCTGGGTCCTCACGGCGAAATAATAATAGACTATTCTCTGCATGACGCCTATGAGGCGGGCTTCCGTAAGGTGGTATTCGTAATAAAAGAGGAGATGTACGACACCTTCAGAGAGGTCATCGGAAAAAAGACAGAGGAGAAGATGCAGGTAAAATATGCAATTCAAGCTCTCGACATACTGCCCGACGGCTTTGAAGTGCCCGAAAACAGGAAAAAACCCTGGGGAACAGCCCATGCGGTCATGTGCGCAAGACCTTGCATAGACGGCAATTTCGGTATAATCAACGCCGATGACTACTATGGAAAGGACTGCTATAAAAAGCTTTATGACTTCCTTTCAAAGAACAGGGAGAGCGCAGACAAAATGGAGCTGTGCATGGTGGCTTATGTCCTCAAAAATACTCTTACGGAAAACGGAACGGTTTCCCGCGGAGTATGTAATGTGGAAAACGGAAAGCTTGTATCTGTCACCGAGAGGACAAGTATAAGAAAGACGGAGGGCGGAGACGGAGAGTATTCCGAGGACGGAGTAAATTACACCGCAATTTCGGGTGATACACCTGTCTCGATGAATGTCTGGGGCTTTACCAAAGACATGATCGACTATATGCAGAAGGGCTTTGTAAAGTTCCTGGAAAACCTTTTCGAAAATCGTGAAAAGGCCGAATACTATCTGCCTTCTGCCGTTGACAACGCGGTAAAAGAGGGTAAAGCCGAGGTTACGGTGCTTCAGAGCGAGGACAGGTGGTACGGTGTGACATATGCCGAGGACAAGCAGTCGGTGACAGAGGCTCTTACAAAAATGCATAATGAGGGTAAATATCCGCCGTTGAGATAGCCTTTATGGGGGTGGCTATGAAGAGGAAGATTGTTTTCAGTTTGGCGCTATGCGTACTTGCTGTATCGATTGTCTGCTTTATTAAGGAGAGCTTGCCGTTTGCGGCCCGTCTTTGGAGCGGACAAAATGAGGAAAATCTCAAAGAGAGTACGGAAGAACAACAAAGTCTTGAAGAAATACTTCAAAGCGGTGATGACGACGCCGTGATAGCCGCGGCAAAGGAACTCGATACCATAGGGGAAGATGTAAAGCCGATATTGTTTACAGCCCTTGAAAATAAACAGAAAGCAGCCTATGACGAGGCCATAGTGCACATCAGAGCTTACGACTATCAAAAGGCGGCGGCCGTTTTGGAAAGTTTTAAGTCGGATGTGCCGCCCTCCTTTGGATTTACAGTCAGCGAAGAAAGTGAAAAGCTTTTGCAAAACTGCAAAAGCTACTCGACGCTTACCGAGTATCAAGGCCCCGTAGAGCACATATTTTTCCATCCCCTTATAGCCTATAAAGAACTGGCTTTTGACGGAGATTATCAGGAAAAGGGTCTTGACGATTATTTTACGACGGTGCCCGAGTTTAAGGAAGTCATAAGACAGCTATATGAGAACAACTATATTCTGATAGATATAGGACTTATATATGATGTGGGGGAGGATGGCTCTGTTACAAAAAGCAAGCTGATGCTGCCAGAAGGCAAAAAGCCTGTGGTGATATCCATCGACGATCTCAATTTTTATGATTATATGAAAGAGCACGGAATGGCTCACGGTTTTATGATACAGGATGGAAGAATAGTCACTTATTCCGACAGACCCGACGGTACGAGGGACATATCGGACGACAATGCCATAGTGCCCATACTTGACAGATTTGTCAAAGAACACCCGGATTTTTCTTTCGGAGGTGCAAAGGGTATAATCGCCTCGACAGGCTATAACGGTACTTTGGGATTTCCCACTCATGAGACCGAGTCGCCCGATTATCAGGAAAACTTCAAAAAAGCCAAGGAGATGGCCGATCATCTCAAAAGCACGGGGTGGTCCTTTGCGTCTCACAGCTACGGTCACGGCTCGCCCTCCAAACAGAGTTATGAAAAACTTTGCAGAGACAACGATCTATGGATAAAAGAAGTGGTGCCGATAGTGGGCGAGACCGATGTCTACATATATCCTTATGGAGAGCTTATAGATGTCGATGACCCGAAACACAAGTACATAGAGCAGAACGGATTCAAAATGTTCTGCGGTGTTCAGAGCCGCGAGCCGTATTTAAGATTTTATGACGGAAGTGTTTTGATGCAGCGCAGAAATATCGACGGCATAGCCATGAAGGGCAACAAGATAGGAAACATGTTTGATGTGTCCCTGATTCTCGACCCAGACAGACCAAAATACGATTAACTCTCAAAATCCTCTAAAAGATGGGACATTTCGGCCTTGGTGTCGAGATATATCCCGTCTTTTAGCTTTTCATAGTCGGTTTTAGTGAGAGATGCCACCGAAATGTCGGAGATATATATGGGGTTTTCTGTGTCTGGCAGCTCAAATATCACAAGGTCGTCCTCGCGAATTTGGGCAAGATACATGTGAGAAGAAACGGTTTCGGCCTGAGATGTGCTCTCCGTGGCTTTTGATTCATGGGTGGATACGAGAGGTACCGCCGATACAGGCTGTGATTTTTCGTTTGAAATAACCATAATAACCATAAAAAAGGCGGCAAAAACGCCTGCGAACAGGGCGGGGATTTTAAAAGAAGATTTCATAGTCGCTCCTTGTTAATTTTTTATAGTTATTTTTACCAAATATCGCCACATTATTCAAGGCTTGCAATTCATGTGTGATATATGATATAATAATGAAAATGGTTTTTCGGCTAAATAAATTGAAAAACAGAAGAGGTTATAAAATTGAGTAGAAAGAAAAAAGGTGCAGCCTCAAAAATAGGCATGGTGCTTTTGACGCTGTTTCTGATAGGAATTACTACGGCGACAATATGTCTTGCCACTGCATTGGCTTATGTAAAGTTTTATATAAGCCCCGATATCGATATAAGTCTGGATGATTTCAGACTCAATTTTACAAGCTTTGTCTATTATATCGATAAGAACACGGGAGAAGAGGTTCAGCTTGAGGAGCTCCACGGAACCGAAAACCGCGTTTGGGTTGACTATGAGGATATTCCTCAGACCCTTATAGACGCCTATATATCCGTCGAGGACTCGAGGTTCTATGAACATAACGGTGTCGACTGGAAGAGAACGATAGGCGCTATGGTCAACTATATTATCCCCATAAGGGATAATTTCGGCGGCGGTTCCACCATTACTCAGCAGCTCATAAAGAATCTTACCGGAGACAATGAGACTTCGGTAAAGAGAAAGATTCAGGAGATAATGAGAGCTCTCGAGCTGGAGAAGAAATATGAAAAGGAAGATATATTGGAGCTCTATCTAAATACAATATATCTCGGTCAGGGTGCCCACGGCGTAAGAGCTGCCGCCCAGACATATTTCGGAAAAGAACTTGATGAACTGTCGCTGGTTGAATGCGCGGCGATAGCGGGAATATCAAAAAATCCATATAAATATGATATAATCCGTTTCCCCGAATTCAACAAGGAGAGAAGAGAGACGGTTCTATACACAATGCTTGAGAACGGAAAGATTTCTCAGACAGAATATGACGAGGCGCGAATGGCCGATGTGTCGACGGAAAACGGCACCAAGGTACAGGATACCGCCATACAGTCTTACTTCGTCGACGAGGTTGTCAGAAGCGTTATAGACGATCTTATGGAAGAGAAGGGATACAGCTATGACACGGCATCTCATCTCATATATACCGGCGGATTTAAGATAATCGCTACAATAGATCCTGAAGTGCAGGCAAAGATGGATGCCGTATTCCAGGATGAGGAAAACCTCCCCGGAGTTTTGGGCAGCGACGGAAAGATGCCTGAGGCTTCCATGATAATCACCGATCCGTATACAGGTCATGTAGTCGCTATGTACGGCGGAAGAGGTGAGAAGGAGGGAGCCCTCGTGCTTAACAGGGCGACAAGGACAAAGCGTTCACCCGGTTCGTCCATAAAGCCTCTTACGGTATATGCTCCTGCTCTTGAATACGGAATCATAACTCCTGCCACTGTAATGACAGATGCGCCCGTAAACTTTGAGATAAGAAGCTCGGGATGGCCTAAGAACTATTACAACTATTACAGAGGCCAGATCACTATGATGAAGGCCGTCGAGATATCTAACAACCCGGTACCCGTACAGATTCTTCAGCAGACGGGCTTGCAGAAGGCATTTGACTTTGCCCACATCAATCTCGGTCTCGAGTCCCTCGTAGAGAGCCGTACCGAGGTGGATAAAAAGGGAAATACACATACTTACACGGATATAGATTACAGCCCCCTTGCCATGGGCGGTCTTACCGACGGTGTAACCGTTATGGAAATGGCGGCGGCGTATTCGGCTTTTACAAATAACGGTGTATATACTGAGCCTGTTGTCTATACCAAGGTGTATGACTCCAACGGAGAGCTTATACTGGACAATACCCCCGAATCTCATGTGGCAATGAGCGAGAAAACATCGACATATATACTGGAAATGCTTAAAAATGTCGTTACAGGATATGAGGGAACAGGCCGTCAGGCAGCTCTTCCCGGAATTGAAGTGGCTGCAAAGACAGGTACCACAAACGACGATAAAGATCGTTGGTTTGTCGGATTTACTCCATATTATACAGGTGTTGTCTGGTTCGGATACGATACTCCTCAGGCTATAACAGGCGTAGGAGGAACCAACCCGGCTTTGGCCATATGGAAAAAGGTCATGGAGCCTGTACACGAGCCTCTGCCCAACAGAGATTTTGAAGAGAGCGTAGAGCTTCAGTCGGTTTCTATCTGTATGGACAGCGGGCTGAGACCCAATGAGTGGTGCTCTAACGAGCTCCGAGGCTCGAGGGTGACAACAGTAAAGCTGGCGCCGGAAGATATACCGAAGGGGACATGTACATGTCATGTTTCGGTAAAGATAGATCCCGAGACCAATATGGTGGCCAATGAATATTGTAATCAGGAAAATCTCCAAGAGATAGGAATACTCGATTTGAAGAGATCCTTTGCAGCACCGGGAGTTGTCTTGAGAGATCAGCAATATGTTCTGCAGTATATACCCGAGAGCGGGTATCCGCCTGAAGGAGGAGTGGGAATCTGCGATATTCATACCGCTGAAAACGACGCCAATAACCCGACTGAAAATACCGAGAACACCGAAGATACAAGCGAGGGAGAATCCACCTCGGAAGGCGAGACAGAGGATACCTCTGAAAGCGGAGAGGGCAGTGAGTCGACCGAAAGCTCATCGGAGAGCTCCGGAACAACCGAATAGCATCCTAAGCATCGGAAAATCTTAAGATTTTCCGATGCTTTTTTGCAGACAGATACAGACTGTAAATCCTTACTGCCCAATATCTAAACAAAATATATTGACAAAAACAGATTAAAAAAGTATAATATAGACATAAAGAGGCCGACTTTGTCAGAGTCGGCTTTCTGTAAACAATTAAGTTAGACAAAACTAACTACCTGGTAAAAAGAGAGGAGAGTGCAAAATGGATAACTATACATATCTTTTGGCGGCCGTCGCAATCGCATGTGCAGTATCTTTGTCGTGTATCTATATCAAAACGATCCTCATAAAAAGACTTAAATACAGATTCAGCGATTGAGTGAGCATAAGTTACACCTTAAATAAATAAGCCGCAGGCCTTTTGCCTGCGGTTTATTTATTCATCTTGAAATTTTCTCAAAATCTTTTTCTGTTCCTCTGTAAGTTCCAGCTTTTGATACATATCGGGGCGAAGTCTTTCAGTATCTTTAAGAGATTTATACATTCGCCATTCGTCTATGTTTTTATGGTGTCCCGACAGCAGAACAGGGGGGACGGGCATGTCGTGCCAGACTTCTGGGCGGGTATATTGAGGATATTCCAAAAGTCCGTTCCAGTGGCTTTCCTCCTCAAAGCTGGCATTTTCGGCCAGTACGCCGGGCACAAGTCGACAGACAGCGTCAGACACCGCCATAGCGGCAATTTCTCCGCCGGTCAGGACAAAATCTCCGAGAGAGATCTCTTCGTCTATACAGAGGTCGATAAACCTCTGATCTACACCTTCATAGTGTCCGCACACAATAACGATGTGCTCTCTTTCAAGCAGTTCTCTGGCTTTGGCTTGATCAAAGGTTTTGCCCTTGGGAGACATGAGTATGGTGTGAACCTTTTCACCTTTACATACATCCTGATGGCAGCGAAACAGCGGATCGCACTGCATAATAAGCCCTTTGCCGCCGCCATAGGGATAATCGTCTACCTTTTTCTGTTTGCTGAGGGTATAGTCCCTTATATTGTGAGCCTCAACAGAGATGAGCCCTGCTTCCTGGCCTCTTCCGATTATACTGCCCTGCATAACGGCGTCTATCTGCTCGGGGAAAAGGGTGAGAATATCAATTTTCATCTGGCAGCATTCCATAAATCGTCTCCACAAAAACAGTCTTTCCCTCGAAGTCTATCTCCTTTACGAAAGCTTCGACATCGGGAATCAGTACTTCTTTGCCTTCTGCCGCAGCCACGGCATAGACTCTTGAGGCGGGCATTTCGTCAACTCTTTTGAGTTTTCCGATATTTTTCTGAGTTCTTCTGTCGAAAACATCAAAGCCGATGAGGTCGGCAATAAAATATTCGCCCTCGGGCAGCTCGACACAGGCTTTGTCAAACATCATGAGTTTGTTTTTAAGGGCCATAGCCTGATTCAAGTCGCTGATATCTTTGAGAGTTACGAGGGCAAAGCCCTTGTGATATCTCACAGATACGATTTCATGCTTTGCGCCGTCGATAAAAACCTCGTCTATCTGATCGGCTATAAAATCGTCACAATAGACATCGACCTTGAGCTCTCCTCTGATGCCGTGAGTATTTATAATTTTACCGTATTCCAAAAAATCCATCTGAATCTCCGTATATAAATCAAAAGGGTAGCCGAGGCCACCCTTTTAAGATCAATCCAATATGTCGACCAATACTTTTTGATTCTGGCGGCTTCCGACAGCTTTGACAAGGGTGCGTATTTCTTTTGCGATTCGTCCCTGTTTGCCGATAACACGACCCATATCTCCGCTGGCAACCCTAAGCTGAAGTGTAAGAGTATCGCCTTCGAGGACGCCTACCACCGAAACTTCGTCGGGGTTATCCACCAGGCTTTTGGCGATGTATGTCAAAAGCTCGGTAAGATTTGTGTTAGCCATTATTACAAAACACCTGCTTTTTTGAGAAGAGCGCGTACTGTATCTGTGGGCTGAGCGCCGTCCTTGATCCAAGCTGTTGCACGCTCAGCGTCGATCTTGAATTCGCTGGGGTGGCAGTTGGGGTTGTATGTGCCGAGAAGCTCGATGAAACGGCCGTCACGGGGATAACGGGAGTCTGCTACAACGATACGATAGATGGGGTTCTTCTTTGCGCCCATTCTTCTGAGTCTGATTTTTACCATTTTGATTTTCCTCCAAAAATTATATTATTCTTTATTTATTTTAGAAAGGGAGCTTGAGCCCGCCTAATCCTCTGCGTTTTTTGCCTTTTCCGCTGAACTGCTTTATCATTTTCTGAGTCATTTCAAACTGTTTGAGCAGCTTGTTGATGTCCTCAATTTTGAGTCCGCAGCCGGCGGCAATTCTCTTCTTTCGTGAAAAGTTTAAAATATCAGGGTTTTCACGCTCTTTCGGGGTCATCGAGAGAATGATGGCCTCGATGTGAGCTATATGCTTTTCATCGACCTTGGCCTGGCTCAAAGCCTTGCCCGCGTTTCCCGGAAGCATGGCGGCAATCTCTGCCATGGAGCCCATGTTTTTCATCTGGGAAAGCTGATCATAAAAATCGTTGAGGGTCATTTTGCCGCTCTGCATTTTTTTGAGCTGTTCTGCGGCTTTTTTCTCATCAAAAGTTGTCTGAGCCTTTTCAATGAGGGAGAGCACATCGCCCATGCCCAAAATCCTCGAGGCCATGCGGTCGGGGTAGAAGGGCTCTATGGCGTCCAATTTTTCGCCGGTACCGATAAACTTTATAGGTTTGCCGGTGACAGCCTTTACCGAAAGGGCAGCACCGCCTCGTGCGTCGCCGTCGAGCTTTGACATGAGAAGCGAATCTATTCCCAAAGCATCGTTGAATGCGCTTGCGGCATTTACCGCATCCTGACCTGTCATACCGTCGACCACAAGCATTATCTCGTGGGGCTTTACGGCGCTTTTTATCTCTTTGAGCTCATTCATAAGCTGCTCGTCGATGTGCAGACGGCCTGCCGTATCTATTATCAAAAGGTCGTTGCCGTGGAGCTTCGCGTGGGCGTATGCGTTTTTTGCTATCTCGACGGGATTTTTTACGCCTTCTGAATATACGGGAATGTCGAGAGAGGAACCCACCACTTTGAGCTGCTCTATTGCGGCGGGTCTATATATATCACATGCGCACAGTAAAGGCCTTTTGCTTTCCTTCTTTTTAAAGTATCCGGCAAGCTTTGCTGCGTTTGTCGTCTTACCTGCGCCCTGAAGTCCTACAAACATTACGACGGTGGGGGGCTGAGACGCGTTGTTGAGCTTGGCCTGAGAGCCGCCCAAAAGCGCGATAAGCTCTTCGTTTACAATTTTGATGATCTGCTGGGAAGGGGAGAGGCTCTCGAGAACATCGGAGCCCAAAGCCTTTTCGTTGACCTTGGCCACGAAGTCCTTGGTCACCTTGAAGTTTACATCGGCCTCGAGAAGAGCCATTCGGATTTCACGGGTGGCCTCCTTTATGTCGGCCTCGGTAACTCTTGTCTGTCTTTTTAACTTTTTGAAAACGGCGGAAAGCTTGTCGCCGAGATTCTCAAATGCCATAAATTATCTCCTATTTTTCCTGTTCGGACAAAAGCTTGACCATTTTGATGATTATATCTATATTTTTGGCTATGACAGGGTTTCTGACCTGTGTGCTGTTGACACGGGCTATTTCCGAAACAGCTTCCTCAATCGTGTCAATGGAGCTCTGAAGGTTGGAATAGCGCTTTACAAGGCCGAGACGGTCTTCTGTATCCCTCAAGAGCTTTTCGGAGCGCATGACGCCGTCTCTCACACCCTGTCTTGATATACCCACATTGTCGGCGATTTCCGAAAGGGAAAGGTCTTCGTTGTAGTAAAGGTCGAACAAATCCTTCTGCTTGTCGGTCAGAAGATTTCCGTAAAAATCATAAAGCATTGTCATGTAGTATGTGTCGCTCTTCATGTGTTCGCCTCCTGTAAAGTAAATCACTTTACACATTATAAACCATAAAACACCGTTTGTCAAGATTATTTGTAAAATAATTATTGCGTAAAGCGAGATATTTTGATATAATAATTTAGAGGTTATGGAACATAACTTATACATACAAAAAGGAGAAATGATATGGTCCACTATATCACATTTCCGGGGCTGTTTGACGACATACTGACGGTGCCCACGGAGACAATCTTTGGCATAAGACTTTATGCCGTTATGATAATGACAGGCTTTCTTATTGCCGCGTTATACGCAATGAAGAGATCGAGAGAGTTCGGCTCAAATCCCGACATCGTAGCCGATATACTCATATTCGCCCTTCCTATTTCTATAATAGGTGCGAGAATATACTATGTAGTTAACATGTGGGACTACTATTCCCAGAATCCCAAAGAGATAATAGCCGTCTGGAACGGCGGTCTCGCCATATACGGCGCCGTGATCGCTGCTGCCATAGTTGTAATCGTATACGGAAAGATAAAGAAGATGGACATACTGTCCTTTATGGATCTCGGAGCAATTTCTCTGCTCATAGGTCAGTTTATAGGCAGATGGGGAAACTTCTTTAACGCCGAGGCATACGGTACAGCCACGGACCTTCCCTGGGGAATGGTCATAAGAACCTCGGTTGCAACTACGGGAACAGCGGTTCATCCCACATTTCTCTACGAGTCCCTTTGGAACTTTATAGGATTTATAATACTTCATTTTTATTCCAAGAAGAGAAAATTCAAGGGTGAGATTTTCCTGATGTATGTGGCATGGTACGGTCTCGGAAGAGGCTTTATCGAAGGCCTCAGAACAGACAGCCTTATGCTTGGAAATACCGATATCAGAATATCCCAGGTGCTGGCCTTTGTAAGCTGCGCAGTGGCTGTTCTGACTCTCATATACCTCTATGTCACAAAGAAGGGAATACCCGTAACGGTCGGAGCTCCTCTTGCGGCAGAAGGAGAGACGGTTTCCGAAGAGGAGAATCCTTCTGAGAATATCGCAGAAGCGCAGGCAGATGCAAATGAGTCCGCAGGCGAAAACGGACAGGAAGAAGAAAACGAGCCGGAACAGCCGGAAATTTCCGGAGATGACGGTATAGACGAAAATACAGATCAGCAGGACGAAAGGAAAGAGTGATATGAACATTATCGACGGAAAAAAGCTGGCCGAAGAGAGAAGACTCATAAACGCTGAAGAGATAGCACAGCTGGCTCAAAAAGGAATAAAGCCCAGCCTTGCTGTCGTACTTGTAGGCGACAATGACGCCTCTAAGGTATATGTAAGAAACAAGATCAGAGCCTGCGAAAAATGGGGTATTAAGAGCATAGAGCACAGACTTCCTGCCTCCACTACCGAAGAGGAGCTCATAGCTCTCATCAAAAACATGAATGAGGACAGTGAGGTAAACGGAATACTTGTTCAGCTTCCTCTGCCTTCTCATATCTGCGAAGAGACAATACTCAATCTTATCAACCCCGAAAAAGATGTTGACGGTTTTTCCGATGTCAACGCAGGAAAGGTCATGAGAGGCACAAATGTGCTGACAGCCTGCACACCCAAGGGAATCGTTCAGCTTATCAAATCGACAGGCACAGAGATAAAGGGAAAGAGCTGCGTTATAATAGGCAGATCCAACATAGTCGGCAAACCCATTGCTATGCTCATGCTCAATGAGAGCGCAACGGTGACGGTATGCCATTCCAAGACGCAGAATCTCGCCGAAATCACATCAAAGGCAGATATCCTGATAAGCGCCATCGGCGTTTCCAAGTTTGTCAAGGCAGACATGGTAAAAGAAGGCGCTGTCGTGATAGATGTGGGCATAAACAGAGATGAAAATAACAAGCTTTGCGGAGATGTAGATTTTGAAAATGTCTCCCCGAAGTGCTCCTTTATAACTCCCGTGCCGGGCGGCGTGGGACCCATGACCATAAGCTGTCTTATGGAGAACACGGTAATCGCTGCAAAAATGCAGAACAGATAAATTTAAAAGAGCGGGAAAGCCGCTCTTTTAAAATTTTTTCTGTAAAAACGGTATTTTTTATACCCTTTTTGATAAATATCCCTTGTATATTTGTTGTAAATTTGTTATAATAAATTATTATTATAAACGGAAGCAGGTGAGAACATGAAAAATAAAAAATGGGAGCTTCGTTCGGACACGGGCAATTCCGCGTCTATTGACAACTCGGGCCGAAATTTAGCTCAGCTTGTTCTCAGCGCAAGAGGTATCGAGGGTGAGGATGAGGTAAAAAGATTTCTTTCCACCGACCTTGACATGCTTTTCGACCCGTTTCTGATAGCCGATATGGACAAGGCGGTTTCTGAAATAGAGCAGGCGATAGCTCAGCATAAAAGGATAGCCGTGTACGGCGATTACGATGTGGACGGTGTCACATCTACATGCATACTCATAAGATATCTCAAAAGCCGAGGGGCCGCCTGCCAATACTATATTCCAGACAGGATAAACGAAGGATACGGACTTAACATTCAGGCAATAGACAGCCTCAGGGAGGATGGAGTTGAGCTTCTCATAACGGTCGATTCGGGCATAACTGCCATAGAAGAAACCGAGTATGCCCACAGTGTGGGAATGAGGGTGGTAATAACCGACCACCACGAGTGCAAAGAGGATATTCCCAAGGCGGAAGCGGTGGTAAATCCGAGGAGACTTGACTGCGGATATCCCTTTAAAGAGCTGGCGGGAGTCGGAGTGGCTTTCAAGCTGCTGTGCGCCCTCGAAAAGGGAAAGACCGACACAGCGGAGATGATAAAAAAATACGGCGATGTGGTGGCCATTGGCACCATAGCCGATGTCATGCCCCTTGTGTCGGAAAACAGAGCTATAGTTTTCCACGGTCTTAAAATACTTGAAAAGACCAAAAATAAGGGTCTCTGCGCCCTTATGAAAAAGATAAACATATACGGAAAGCCTGTCAGCGCCTCCAATGTCAGCTTTATGATGGCTCCCCGTATAAACGCGGCGGGCAGACTGGGAGGAGCTTCCAACGCGGCAAAGCTGCTCCTCACTGAGGACGACTGCACTGCCTGTGAGATAGCTGAGCTGTTGTGCGAGATGAACTGCCGCAGACAGCTGGCCGAAAATGAGATATACAGCGAGATAGCCGAAAAAATAGAGGCCGAATACGACAGCAATACAGACAAGGCGATAGTCATGTGGGGCGAAAACTGGCATAACGGAGTTATAGGCATTGTAGCTTCAAGAATAACAGAGAAATATTTTGTACCCACAATTCTCATATCGACGAGGGAAAGGGAAAGGGCTCGGGACGCAGCATAAAGGGCTTCAATTTATATCAGGCCCTCGAGAAAAACTGCGAATGGCTGGAAAAGTACGGCGGGCACGAGATGGCCGTCGGTCTTACCATAGATAAAGATAAGCTGGAGGACTTCAAAAAAGCTCTGTGCTCCTATTGCTTTGACATACTCAGCAAGGAGGAGATAGTCCCCACCATCACCGTTGACTGTGAGATCGACTCGGATATGCTTACCATGCCGCAGGTGGAAAGCCTTGAGATGCTGGAACCTTTCGGAATGGGAAACCCTCAGCCGGTATTTATTGTCAGAAATATGCTGATAGAGGAACTCACGCCCATAGGCAAGGATAAACATGTAAAACTCCTTGTGTCGGGTAAAAACAACAGATTTTACGCTTTGGGCTTCGGACTTCCCACTATCGGGTGCCAGCTTACACCGGGCGACAGAGTGGATATCGTCGGTACGGCAGATATATCGGAATACCGAGGCTGCCGCAGCGTGCAGATGATAATAAAGGATATCAAATTGACGGAAAACGAGGTGAACAAAGACCTCCTCTACCGTGAAATATATGAGGAGTATGCAGAAAAAGGCTTTGCCGATGCCGACGACGCAAGAATACTCCTTCCGGTAAGGGATGATATAGTGGCGGTTTTCAGAAATCTAAAAAGTCACCCTTCCGAAAAGATAAACATTGATATCCGCAGCCGAAAGGTAAAATATGAATCAAAGAGCAATATGAACCCCGCAAAATATCTTGTATGTCTTGATGTTATGAAAGAATTCGGAATAGTTGAGTATGAGCGTGAAGGATTCACGGCAAAAATCAGGATGCATGACATAGGCAAAAAGGTAGACCTCAATACATCTGCGGTTCTCCGCAAATTGAGAGAGCTTTTCAGGGGATAATAAAGGGAGATACAGTATGGATGACAATAATTTTGTAATGCAGAATCCTGATGAGCTTTTTGAAAAGCTTATAAATCAAGTACAGGCCTGTGACAAACAGGCCATAACAGAGGCATATGAGTATGCGAAAAAGGCCCATGCGGGACAAAAACGCAAAAGCGGCGAGGAATATATAACCCACCCGCTGAATGTCGCCCTGATCCTTTTGGACACAGGCCTCGACTGCGCCTCTATTCAGGCGGCTTTGCTTCACGACTGCGTGGAGGATACCGATGTAACTTTGGAACAGGTATCGGAAAAATTCGGACCTGAGGTGGCAAGGCTTGTCGACGGCGTCACAAAACTGGGACGAATAGTTTACGACAGCAAAGAAGAAGCCCAGATGGAAGATCTGAGAAAGATGTTTGTCGCCATGGCCAGAGACATAAGGGTCATAATAATAAAGCTGTGCGACAGGCTTCACAATATGCGCACCATAAAGCACATGCCCGAGAAAAAGCAGATTGAGAAGGCTTTGGAATCCATGGAGATATACGCTCCTCTGGCCAACAGACTGGGCATGCAGCATATGAAATGGGAGCTTGAGGATCTGTCTCTTCAGATTCTCGATCCCGTCGGATATGCAGAGGTCATGTCCTATATAGCCGATAAGGAGCAGACCCTTTCGGACTTCCTCGTGTCGGTGCAGAAGAATATCAAGGAAAAGCTTGACAGCGTGGGAATAAAGTGTGAGATAAGCGGCCGAGTAAAGCATGTGTACAGTATTTATCGTAAAATGTACGGTCAGAATCTGGATTTTTCAGAGCTTTACGACATATGTGCCATGCGCGTCATAGTGGATGATACAGATATCTGCTATCATGTTCTGGGCTACATCCACGACATATACAAGCCCGTTCCGGGACGATTTAAGGATTATATAAGCACTCCCAAGCCAAACGGCTATCAGTCGCTGCACACCGTCGTCATAGGCAGAGAGGGAATACCCTTCGAAGTGCAGATAAGGACGAAAGCCATGCACGAGATGGCCGAATACGGCGTCGCCGCCCACTGGAAATATAAGGACGGTCTCAAGGGCAATCAGAATGAGGAGACCTTCGCATGGATAAGGCAGCTCCTCGAAAATCAGCAGGAGACAGAGGCTCAGGACTTTTTGAGCAACATCAAGCAGGACCTTTTTGTGGACGATGTATTCGTCTTTACTCCCAAGGGCGATGTGGTCAGCCTGCCCGCGGGTTCAACTCCCATCGATTTCGCCTATGAGATACACTCAGCGGTTGGCAACAAGATGGTGGGTGCCAAGGTCAACAATCGTATTGTCAGCCTTGACTATGAGCTTCAGAACGGCGATATAGTCCAGATAACCACATCAAAAGAGACTGGCGGTCCCAAGAGGGATTGGCTTAAAATCGCAAAGACCAATACGGCGAGAAACAAGATAAGACAGTGGTTCAAAAAGGAATGTCATGATGAAAATGTGGCCCAGGGCAAGAATGACCTGGACAGAGAGCTCAGGATAAACTTCCTGTATTCCGATTTCTATAACGAGAACAACACCATGCAGATCGTCAAGAAGTTCCATTTCCAGAGTCTTGAGGAGCTCTATGCCTCGATAGGCTTCGGCGGAACACCTCTTAACAGGGCGATCAACAAGATAAAGGACGAGATAGGCCGCATCAACAGGGCAAAAGAGGCCGAGAACATCGGCAAGCCCCAGCATGTCAAAAAGACCGTTTCCAGCAACGGCGTAATAGTGGACGGAATAGACAACTGTCTCATAAAGTTCGCAAAATGCTGCAGCCCGATTCCCGGAGACGAAATAATAGGCTTTATCACGAGAAATCAGGGCGTTTCAATCCACAGGAAGGACTGTCCCAATGTTTTGGCCTCGCTGGATAACCCTGAAGAAGCGGGAAAATGGATAAAGGTATCGTGGCAGAACAGCGAAAAGCACCGTTACAGCACCGATATCAAGGTGGAGGTCAAGACCAGAATAGGCATATATGTGGAGGTCTTGAACATTTTCGCCAATATGAAAATCAACATCAGTCAGATGAATGTGCGTGATGAGATAGACGGACACAGCGTTTTCTATCTGACGGTAGATGTAACGGGCACAGAGCAGCTTGAGCTGGCCATGTCCCGAGTCAGAAAAGCCAAAGGCGTAATAGATGTATACAGAAAAATAGGAGAAAGAACAGAATGAGAGCGGTTGTTATAAGGGTAAGCAGAGCGTCGGTGACAATAAACGGTCAGAGCGGAGGCTCGATAGGCAAGGGATTTTTGATACTTCTCGGCGTGAAAAACGGAGATACACTGTCGGAGTCCTCGTATCTTGCCGAAAAGTGCGCAGGACTGAGAGTTTTTGAGGACGAAAACGGAAAGATGAATCTCGGGCTCAAAGACATAGGCGGAGAGCTCATGGTGATTTCCAATTTCACCCTTTACGCCGACTGTTCTCACGGAAAAAGACCGAGCTTTATAAACGCCGCCAAGCCTGACATATCTGTGCCACTTTATGAGGCCTTTATATCGGAGCTCAAAAAGAAAGATATAAATGTTGTGACGGGCGAGTTCGGAGCAGATATGCAGATAGATCATGTAAACGACGGCCCTGTCACGATAATTCTCGATACTGACGAAATGAGAGGTAAGAAAAATGCAGATTAGATCTATTCCCGTCGGAATGCTTTTGACAAACTGCTATATTTTAAAGGACGATAAAACCGACATCGCGGCGGTGATAGATCCGGGCGGAAAAGCAGAGAAAATACTCGCCGAAATAGATGAAATGAGAGCAGATGTAAAGTATATTATCTTTACGCATGGACACTACGACCATATTCTTGCTGCCCACGCGATTCAGCAGGCCACGGGAGCGGAGATACTCATACATGAGCTTGACAGCGAGTATCTCAAGAAGGATTTTGTCACTACATTCGGCAAATACACCACAGCATCATATATCGAGGTAACACCGGACAGACTTCTCAAAGACGGGGACAAGATAGAGCTGGGATCTCTCACTCTCGATGTAATAAATACCCCCGGCCACACAAACGGATCCATATGCCTGCTGTGCGAAGATGTGATGTTTTCGGGTGATACCCTTTTCAAGGGAACCTGCGGCAGATGTGACCTTACGGGCGGCGACATAAACAAGATGTATCAAAGCCTTAAAAGACTGGCCGAGCTGCCCGGAAATTACCGCGTGCTTCCCGGTCACGAGAGCGCCACAACCCTTGACTATGAGCGTCAGGCCAACGAATATATGAGAGAAGCGATGGAAAAATGAAATATTTACTAATAGGCCACGACAGAAACACGGCGGTGCAGGACACCCTCATATCTCTCATGCCCGAGGAACAGCACATCAGAGTGTATGAGGACGCCTCCGACGACATAATGTCTGTGACAGTAAAACACAACGGCCGATTTATAACCACCGAATGCATTCTGAAAAGGGGCGGAAAGGTATATACGGCTAAAAAGAGAACTACCGCCAAATCCATAGGCGAAGAAGATGTCAGGTGGGAGGAGAGCCGATCGATAAAAACCGCCGTATATAAAACGGTGTGTCAGATTTTGCCGACCAAGCCTGCATGGGGCTCTCAGACAGGCGTAAAGCCCTCGAAAATTATAAGATTTGAGCTTCAGAACGGCATGAGCGAAGAAGAGGCAGACAAGTATATAAAAAATCACTTTTTCGTCTCAAAAGAGAGAAGAAAGCTGTGCATAGAGTGTGCCAAGGTGGCCAACGAATGCGAGAGCCTTTTGGGAGAGAAGGAGATACAGATATATATCGGAATAGCCTTTTGCCCTGCAAAGTGTTCCTACTGCTCCTTTGTCAGCAATTCGGTGCAGAAAATGGGACATCTTTTGGAGCCCTATGTCCAGTGTGTGCTGAGAGAAATCGATGCCGTGGCCGATATGGTGGAGAAAAACGGATTGACGATAGGCAGCATATACATAGGCGGAGGTACCCCCACCGTTTTAAATGACGAGCAGTTTGAGCGTCTTCTGAAAAAGGTGGACGAAAGACTGTACCACGAAAAGCTCCGTGAATATTCGGTGGAGGCTGGACGCCCCGAGACAATAAACCGCAAAAAGCTTGAGCTCATGAGAGACATTTCGGTGAGCCGAATAAGCATAAATCCCCAGTCCATGATAGACAGTGTTCTGAGAGGTGTGGGAAGAAACCACACGGCGGCAGACATAGAGGAAAAATACAGGCTCGCCCGTGAAGTGGGAGATTTTTCAATCAATATGGACTTGATCGTGGGACTTCCGGGAGACACCAAAGAGGGTCTCATGAAGAGCGTAAAGGCGGTGTGCGTCCTCGATCCCGACAACATAACGGTTCACTCTTTAGCGAGAAAAAAAGGTGCGGCCGTAATTTACGACAACCACTACGGCCTTGATGTAAATGTCCTTAATAATGCCCATAAATACATATACAGTAAAGGCTATAAGCCTTACTATATTTACAGGCAGAAATACATAGCGGGCGGCCTTGAAAATACGGGTTTTGCCAAAAATGGGGACATAAGCTTTTACAATGTTGCCATGATGGAGGAACTTTGCACAGTCATCGCCATAGGAGCGGGCGGTGTCAGCAAGATAACCGACAGCCACGGACGCAAGCTTGAAAGAATAGCAAATCCCAAGTATCCGAAAGAATATATCGAGACCATCGAATCCATAATAAAAAAGAAGAGAGAACTTGTACTGTAAATATTTATGCGGTATAATATAACAAAAACTGAAAAGGAGATGCAGCTATGGACAAAAACATAAAAGATTTTTTGGACAAGGTTAAGGTCACAGCTTCCCAGGCGGCCGAGGCAGCAGGAAAAGTTGCCGATGCGGCAGGCAAGAAGGCCAGCGAACTCATGGAGAATACAAAGCTCAATGTAAAGATTTATGATCTCAACGGCGAGATAGATCTTCTACTCAAGGAGATAGGAAGAAGCGTTTATCTCACCCACACGGGAGTCGAGGTCGACACCGACGAGATAGATATGAAGCTGGAGCTCATAGATCAGAAATACGCCGATATTCAGGCTATTAAAAACGAGCTTGCGGGGAAAAAGCCCTGCGTCAAGTGTCCCAACTGCGGAAAGGACTGCAATAAGACCGATATTTTCTGCTCGGCCTGCGGATTTGAACTCAAACAGCAATAAAACAAAAGGCAAGATTATTCTTGCCTTTTTGACGGTTAAAGGCAGGTATTAAATATGTATACATATGACGACTATCTGAAAACGGCGGGGTTTATAGACGATTTTTCAAAAGGTTTCTGCCCTGAAATACTGATAATTCTCGGGTCGGGTCTCAATGGCCTTGCCGACTGTATGGAAAAACGCGCGTCAATACCCTATGAAATGATTCCGGGGTTTAAATCTTCGAGCGCGCCCGGACACATGGGCAGACTTGTTTTGGGTGAGCTGAAGGGGAAAAATGTCATGGCAATGCAGGGGAGATTTCACGCCTATGAGGGCTTTTCCTTTGAGGAGATAGCCTATCCCGTAAGGACGGCGAAGGTTTTGGGAGCCGACAAGATGATAGTGACAAACGCCTGCGGAGCGATAAACAAGAGCTTTAATGTGGGCGACATAGTAGCACTTCGGGATCACATAAACCTTACGGGCAAGAGTCCTAACACGGGAAAAAACCTCGACGAGTTCGGTCCGAGATTTTTCGATATGGGTGAGTGTTACAGCCGTGAGTACATATCCGCCGCCGAAGAAGAGGCTGAAAAATTAGGTATAAAGCTCAGAAGGGGAGTATATTTTTATAGTGCAGGCCCTCAGTATGAGACTCCCGCCGAAATAAGGGCCATGGGCATTCTCGGAGCCGATGTTTGCGGAATGTCCACCGTACCCGAGGTGACAGCCGCCCGTCACTGCGGCATAAAAACTCTCGGACTGTCCCTTGTGACCAATATGGCGGCAGGCATAGAGGATAAGAAGCTCGACGGCGACGAGGTTATAGCCGAGGCCGAAAAAGCCAAGGACAGCTTTACAGCCCTGATAAAAGCTTTGATTCCCAGGCTCCGCTGATACTTATTTTTTAGCGAAAGGAAATAGATTTGAAGAAAAATAACAGCTTTGCGATGGGAGCGATAATACTCATGGCATCGGCCATCATAACCAAGGTGGTTGGCGCCATATTCAAAATCCCTCTCACAAATCTTATCGGCGCCGACGGAATAGGAATGTTCTCGGTGGCCTATACGGTCTATTCGACACTTTTTGTAATTTCCACGGCGGGGCTGCCTGCCGCCCTATCTAAAATGGTGGCGGGGCCCGAAGCTGCCGGCAACAGCGGCAGAAGCAAAAAAATACTGCGCACCGCTCTTTCTACATTTTCACTTATCGGAATAGCGGCAAGCCTTATAACATTTGTATTTGCCCGTCAGCTTACCGAACTCGTGGGCAATTCCATGGCCTATTATTCCATATTGGCTGTGGCGCCGTCCCTCTTTTTTGTGTCGGTTATATCTATAATAAGGGGATATTTCCAAGGGCTTTCCAACATGATGCCCACGGCAGTTTCTCAGATACTCGAAGCCCTCGGAAAACTGGTTTTCGGTCTGCTTTTTGCCAAAGTGGCGATAGACAGGGGAATGAGCACTGAGTTTGCGGCGGCGGGAGCCATGCTGGGAGTTACGGCAGGAACCGTTATAGCTGCGGTATTTCTCCTGATAAGGTGCAAAGTTTACACACAAAACATAAGGAAAATAAAGTCCCAGGGTTCTTTTGGCGAGACTTTCAGAGATATAGTGGGCACAGCAGTCCCCGTGACGGTTGGGGCGGCTGTTTTGAGCCTTACCAATCTCATAGATATGTTCATGGTAATGAACAGGCTTCAGTGGCCGGGCGGCTTCAGCGAAGCCATGGCCAACAAACTTTACGGAGCTTACACCATGTCGGTGTCGATATACAATCTGCCCCAGACGATAATTGTCGCGATATCGGTCAGTGTAATTCCGGTAATCGCAGCCTGTATGGCTCGAAACAATCTGCAAAAGGCGAGAAGCACCATAGAGTCGGCCCTCAGAATAACTTCCATGATAGCTATGCCTGCGGGAATAGGCTTCTTCGTTCTTTCGGAAAATATTCTCAATCTGCTCTACTATAAAAAGCCGGAAGATGTGGTGTATGCCGTACCGCTTTTGAGATTTCTCGGTTTTGCCGTTATTTTTGTGGCGCTGGTGTCGCTGACAAACTCGATTTTGCAGTCGATAAACCGAATAAAAGTCCCTGTGGTCACCATGTTCATCGGCGGCGTGATAAAGATTATAGCCAACTTTTTCCTTGTGGCAATGCCCGCCCTAAATATAAAGGGAGCACCCATAGGAACTGTGTGCTGTTACGGTACGATAGCGATTTTGAATCTAATGGTGATAAAGGCCAATGTGGAAAAGCTGTCAATTTTAGGCATATTCTTCAAGCCTTTCTTTGCATCGGCGGCAATGGGAGCCTTCGCATACTTTACGGTAAATCCCATAACGGCTTATCTGGGAGATAAAATAGGCATAGTGGCTGTAATAGCCCTTGCGGCGGGATT